>Ga0179593_1497312_pt1 | contig 13707 bp, 14 predicted proteins | sample CZODoug2_1_08_16_FD_185931 | JGI IMG/M metagenome (GOLD analysis project Ga0179593, IMG submission 185931) | Vadose zone soil fungal communities from Angelo Coast Range Reserve, California, USA - CZODoug2_1_08_16fungal (PacBio error correction) | ecosystem: Environmental > Terrestrial > Soil >... | reverse complement strand
GTCGCCCCCTCCTTAAATTGGCACTTTCTCCTGAGGGTTTTTTCAGTGAACGCCGCCCACGTCGTTCTTCTTCCCCGCCGTGGCAGCTTGCACAAATAGGGCTCTCAGAATACCGAACTGATATGATCGCCCCCCGCTGGCTTTCTCGTTTTCAATTCGTAATCCCTTTTTTTAGCGATTTTCCTGCTCCTTCGGCTTATTGTAGAAGACAGTCTTAGATGGGAGTTTATTCGCGGCTGCAACTGCGGACGATTCCCTGGCCGGGTAGATTAACCCCGACGCCCTCAATCTCGCGATATACCCTCTCGCCAGGCATATAGCTACATATTTGGTTGATTCCGCCGGATTCTACCATATTACCATAGGTCAGGATCGGCCGCACCCTCAGGTGGTTAGATTCGAACTTTCCTTACCACCCTTTCGGATTCTCGGCCCGCGTTCTGATTCCGACCTACTCGTTTGCGGTTGACGTACCTTGCTCTCTCCCTTCTGAACGATCGACCAGTTTTTCTGAGGCTGGGGGCGTCCCGACACCTAGCATTTCACCGGTCCCCCATTGACCAGCAGCCCGTTACTCCCGTACCTCCCGATGCTCTGTCAGGATATAGGGGTTAACATCAAGTACCCCTCTGTTGCCCATCCCCCACCGGCTCAACTTCCTTGGAGTGTTAATTACGACTGGGTCATTTGAAGTTTTTGTGATTACTCTCTCGTGGAGAAGGGTAGATTAAGGAATGCTAGTAGTCCATGCCCACAAGTTTGATGCTCGGGTTTCCCCCCCCGAATCACTGAACAAAGCGTTCCGGACCCACCAATGATAGATCCCCCCCTTTATAATAAAAGGGAGGGTATTTCCCCCCGTTCTGCTTAGTTTCCTTTTTTCGCACATACTTCCCTTCATACTCTTATGATGTGGCGTCCGCAAGCCGAAATTTCCTGGTTCCGGTTCTTTCCATCGTCCCGTCAAAAGATGTTTTCTCGCAGTAGTTTTCGCCGGTCTTCGTTCCTTGCTCTACTTTCGAATATGAAGTTTCTCTTTCCTTTATAGAACATGAACCCGCGAGCGGGATGGTTCGTTACGCCTCCCTCGAGGGTTCTGCCGTCTCCCAAAAGATTACCGGGGGGGTCTCTGCGGAGAGTGCCGAGATAATTCGCTTCCCTTCATTCGCCTCTGCTATGACGGAGTTTGTTTCTTTGTCGCCCGTTTGATTTTTTTTCGTTCCATGCCCCGATTTTTTCCCCACACGGGCTAATGACCCTCGCGCCCCCCTATGCCCCGTATGATTTGAGTCTGTCCCCCCGGTATTTACAAGGGAGGGAAGGATGCGGCTGAACGTTAGCGACATGTGTTTTCATCCCCCTGCCTTTTTTTCACCGATTCGTGGACCTCTTTCCACCCCCCTCAAGCTCGGCCCTCTATTCTCAAAGGTGCCAGTCCGTTGTGATCTGATTGACCACCGGGCTTGACACGCAGATCTTTGCGCAGGAGGCGTAGATTTCCCGAATTACGCCAACCCTTATTCCCCTCAAAACCCCCCTCTACATGTTTTCTACGGCGTCGTTGAGAAAGAAGGTTGCGAGTTTTCCTTTTTTTTTTAAGTTTTTTTTTTTCCCAGGATTCGTCGCAAATTTTCTCGATTAGAGTCTGACCTTACTTCAGCCATCCACCGCTGAGACCCCCCCCTGCTAGTTAGTGAAGTTTTTACCCTTAGCCTTCCCGATCCAATTAAGCTAACTCAAAGCTTGCCTCCCTTACAGTCCCGCTCCGGCCAATTCACTCCCCTTTTATCCGACATTACCGTCGATTTGCCTTACGGCCGATTCCCTTTGCACGTTCTGCGAACCCGCCGTTGGCGACCCGTTTTCCGCTTTTTTTCCCAAGCCAGAGGCGTTTTTCTCAGTGCAAGATTTTAGTGACATTCAGCCGCGCCGGACCCAAAAGCAGCCTTTTCTGCGTGCCGCGTTTGGAGGAACGCAGCGATCCTGGCTCCGTCGGCTCAAACTGTATTGGCTTTAAATTCCTCACAGTGCCACTTTTATTTCAAGCTGCCTGAATTTTGTTCAGTGTCAGCCCTTTCCGTAAGTAGAAATAGAAGTTTTTGTTTTGCCGCGCTCAACCTTTTTTTTGACCCTTTTTCACCCCCGTCTTTTAATGGTGGAGTCACCCAAGAGTTGTATGTGTACTGCACTTCCCGGCGTTTCCTTGCCATTTCGGCAGACCCAGCCACAGGTCCCTGGATTGTCCTGTCCTTCCATTCCTTGTCCTTATCCGTGGCCTCAAGGAATTTTCCGCCTGCACCCCCTTTTCCCACATCAGCGATCGACCTTGGATTCCTGGGCCCCCTTTTTATCCTTGAGGAAATTGAATCCCCCCACAGACACCGAGGGATGAATGTTTTAGTGCCATTGTTGATTCAGCTCCTACGCGTGTCTTCAAACAAAACAAACCTGCTCTTTCCCCCAGCCCTCCCTGCGGGCACCCCTTGAATTTATAGCCGAATAAGTATCGCCCGGCCAAATGCCCTTAACCTTTATTCTCCCCCCTAAGCCGCTGTTTTTATCAAATCGTATCTTTTCTTTACTTCTTCTCCAGGAGTCCGCTCCTCCCTCCCAGACGTTCGAACTGCAGAGGTCCTTGAAAGCGATTGACACCTGCGGGTTGAAAATGGAAATTGGGACTGGCGGCTTTTCCGCGAGTCGTCCTCCCATTGTTTTCACTCCCTCGGCCAAAATGAGTAATATTTTCCCGAATCCCCCCTTGGTGTTCTTTGAGAGCGACCTTCCTATTCCTGTCGAATCTTTCCTATGTCCCAGCCCCTTTCTCAGGAGAAGAGACCATTCCCCCTTCTTTCACCGCCGTTGAGCGCCGGATCCCCCCCTCCAGTACGTCCCTCTGCCCCCCCCTTCCCCTGCAAGACAAGTATGGATGTGGCAAGAACGCCCCTTCCTTTTCTCACGCAAGTTCAGACACCCTCCAACGCCCGAGGCCGTTTCTTTTAGTTAAGTGGTCTCTTCGCCTCCTTCGGCTTTGCTTCCTGGCCACAGGTACTAGTTTGGCTTGGGACCTTTCTCTTTTTTTTAATCAAGCGTCGTAGCGACGCTCGGTTGAAATGCCCTCTTCCTCCCTCTTTGATTTTTTCCCAAGGTCCACGTTTTCATGACACGAGGTGGTGCATCGCACCCTGGTTGCCTGGGCATGTTTTGCCTTTTTCTGTCTTTGCCCTGACGTTGCCATATGACACGCTCGTCCTCGCACATATGTCCGTGAATCCTTGGGACTCTATTGGTGTTGCCAAACCAGGACCTGCCCCCCCTCCCCCTTCCTCCGTGTCACATACAGCTCTTTTGCGGGGTAACTCTCAGAACAAGGACCTTGAATGAGTGCCGGTTATTGTCCTAAGGACCCCCCTCCTCCCTCGGATACGGATCTCGAAGAGAGCCAGTGGACAATGACTTTCCTCCAATCTAAGAGATTGACCATTTCCCCGTGCAGTCGTTTCCATTTGCTGAATTCAGGACGGTCCTTGACCGTTTGACGATGAAAAAAGAAAAGACGGCACCGCCAGATTATCAAAATTTTGTGGATTCGAGCTCCGTGTTTGTAATTGACCCTGATCCCCATCTGCTTGGGACCTGCGAGACGCTTGAAGCTGCAGTCCTTTTCCAGAGCAACCTGGCCCCCTCGCAGCGTGCCTGTTCATCTTGCCAAGTCGTATGTCTTCTCTTTTTTACACTGCATTTCCTTCCGTGATTCTGCTCCCATGTAGAAGCAGTGATTTGTCTCCCTTTCGATTCCGCGGCTCCGACGAGTCGTTTTTCTCTTCCGCGTCTGGCTGGATCTATTCTCAGAAACGCCCTTAGTCCCAACTTCCGTTTCCTCCCCCCCCCGGTGTACCAACAAACTGCCAACCCTGGAGAACAGAAAGATCATTCCACCCCATGTCGAGCCTCCCTGGACTGCGGGTGCTTTTCCACCCGACTAAGGGTCGACCTCTCTTTTTTTGGCTCTCCCCTGAGAAAGCTCTTTGATTTTTCCTCTTTGGTCACTTAACGCGTCCATGACGCGCAATTTGCATGGCGCGGTGCCCCCCCCCCCCCCTCCTTCTTTGAGGGGTTTGCCTTTTATGAAAATATTTCTTTTTCACCCCCAAAGTCGTGAAACCCTGTGTTCAGCGAACACTTCCCCCGACCTCCTCCCGCCCTTGACAATCCCGGGGGGGACACCTTGAGGATGATTTGATTCTCGGAGTTCCCTAACCCTTCCCAAAATCTGCGGTCACATAACCCGTGATTGCTTCCTCCCAAGACGGAGGTCGATGATCGACGCTTCCTGGAATCCCGGGTCCCCCTTGTCAAAGCTTTCTCGCACACACTTTTTTTTCTCCTGTGAAACCCGGTGAGCAGGCGGGTTGTACCCCGAAGCTCTCCTCGACTTTTGTTTCCTTCTTTTAACCCGTTAGCTTACTAGGTGTTTTTTTGCCCTTATTTCCCCGCACTCACGTTTCCGGAGAGCTCTGCGAAGATCGTATATTTATGTCCAGGGAGACTACTTTTTAACGGCACCAGGCACCTCTTGGTAGCGTACTGGTTACCATAATGGAGGTGGTACCCCCCATCACGAAAGTGCTCCCTCGCCGCTGAGACCTAGTCGGGGTTCCCTGGCGGCAAATTGATCTTGGGCAAACTCCAAGTCGCCCCATTTTTTGGGATTTGCTACTTTTGGCGCGAATTGCAAGTTCCTTCCCGGTGCCCGCCCTCCCCTCCTCCCCCGAAAAGCGAGGCAAGTTCTCCTGAAGTTGTCCTCTTGTCGTTTGTTGCTTGATTTTAACGGTGGAGTATTACTTTCCCCCCCCAGCTCCTCTCAATCATGACCTGAGGGTTTGTCCCCTGTCTTTTTTATTTTTTTCTCCCCTTCCTGCCGATGGGTCGGGGACAACCCATCCTCCCCTCGCTTGTCCTGGCTGCTTCCTTCGTTCCAGGTATCGAAAGACTTTATTTGAGACCCGCTATGCTTCTGGATCTCTTTCTGGATCTTTCGCCCGCCCATTTTTACTTCGATTTCAGCCCTCCCACCACATTCGGTTTGTCCTTAGACTTGATTATCTGGCTTCGGATCCCTTCCTCCCAACAGGATACAGTGGGATAGCATGGGGTTCTTTGCTTCCGGCTATGCAGGCGATTCTAGTGGGCAGTGACCGGGACCTCCCCGCACTTTCTCCCCTCAGGGAAATATGAAGGAAGTATCCTTCACATTTTTTCTGAAGCCCCCCCCACCTCAGGGACGCCCTTCCCGGGCGACGAATTGCGGAGCCCTCTTTTACATTTGCTAGTATGGTACTATTATTGCTTGTCTGCCCACTCGTTTTGTTGTGCTGTCTTTCTTTCAGGCCTCTGCCGGTTCCGCAAGGCACGAGCGTTCCACTGTCTCTCCCGTCCAGGAGCTGTGCCCTTCCCCTTTTTCGCCCCTCTCTTTTTTCCATTATCGTTGTTTGGTTTGCTCTGATTCATGTCGGCCTTTCCCTCAGCGCGCTGCTGCGGTCGAGCAGGTTGACAGTTGTTCTCCGGACGCAGATGTCTTAAAGCCCTCCCCCTCACAAGCGCCTCTCCCCCTACCTCCTAAATGATAACATTAGCTCTTTTCGAATCGTTCGTCCCCCCAGCCGCGAGGCGTCTATACTCTCGTTTTTCTGCCAAGTAGAAGACGTATTACATGGTGCAGGGTCCCCTTCTCTGATTCCCCCCGGGCTTTCCGAATAAATTTTTGACCCACCTAGTCTAAAACCTATTGAAATTTCCAAAGAGCTCAATCTCCACAGTCCCCTTTCCTCGAATTATCGATTTTGGAGGAGCTCATCCACTCGATGAACCTCTGTGTAGATTACGATGTCGCCCCCCTCTTTTGTTTATATATTACCGACACATCGGCGGAGAACTTGCCCCCTGAATTCGAAGCCGCTCTTCGTCGCCGGGGAAGTAGCCTTAAAAGCTCTCCCTCCCCCCGCCCCGATTCGTTCTTGGTTGGTCCCCGACCCCCTGCCTTTTCCCGCGTCAAAAGTTAAACCCCCCCCAGTTGTTTTTTCAACCACGCCCCTTCTTCCAGCTGCTACGGCGCTTTTGCCCTTCGTATAATTGCCTTCTACTACCCTACCCTTTCCCTTTACTTCCCTCCTCTCCTCCGAGTATTTGGTGCTGAATCCTCTTTCTTCTCCCCCCGGGAGGAGTAGTTTTGCCTAAACCTTTTCTCTTCCCCCAAGGGTTGCGGCGTTCTTGGGACCCCACAGATTTTGCCGTGCGTACGTTTGAACCCCCCTCGGGCATCTGAAAGAAAAGCGGGCCAGGTCCTCAATGTTTCGGGCTGGTATTTGCCACAAGGAGGATTCATCGAGCTTTTTCTGCCCACACGATCATCCACGAGGGCTTCTTTTTTTAGGACATCTGCTGTAATGATCGCTATTTTCCCCTTAATCCCCTTTCCTCCCCTGTGCGTGCTTGGAGATCTGAAAATTTATTACTCCCTCTTATGTTACCCCCTCTCCTGCTCGGATCGACACAGAACTTACTGATGAGATCTTTCCTGGGACCTATAATGATAATGGTGTTATTTTCGTCTCCCCAAGACGAGAAAGGGGGTCGGCGATTTTCCTGCCCCCGTCCGACCCGACCTAGTAAGCCTCGTCTCTGCTCTGCTGCTATTGGGCTTTTTGATTTTCGCCCAACCGATGCAAAAAATCCCAGTGTCCCAGACCCCTTTTTCCACGGGGGACGCTCGACAGTGAGTATTTTTCCCAGTTCTTTTCCCCATCGGCTTTGAGGTGCCGTACCCATGAAGCGTTTTTTGTGTTTGAACTTTTTCACGAGTATTTTGGCCAGCACCCATTCCCCAAATCCCCTCGCTCCGTGGCCGCGCGGCAACAGGCAAACATTGCCCCCCCTTCCGTAGGCTGACTTTCTTTTTCACAGAGAACGATACTTGAGGGGGTTGCTTATCATTTCCCTACTCCTTGGTAGCGGGCCTGAAAGTCGTCCCCACCGCTCGAGTTCCCCTACCCCTTTTTCCTCTCCCCTAAGAGGATTTCTCCCTGGGTTGGAAGTTTTCTTTCCAAAATCAGCTTTTCGATTCTTACTTCCAGGTGCGAGCCTTCCCTCACTTCTGTTAGCTTCTCTTCCGAATAGAAATCCTTATGCATGACAACTGCTCTTTGAGACGGCGCGGCGCTCAATCCCCCTCTCCATTAGGTCTTTTGCATTACCCTATCCTCGGTCCCCCATGTAACTCACTTCCCCCCAGGATTCATTACGTATTTTCCCTGGACTTCCGAGAGATTTTCTCAAATTTTCCCCCCCGAAAGAAGTTCTTTGCCCCGTCTGTCGCGCTGCGTTCAGCAGAGCTGTCTATATTTACCTGCCTATGGATACGCCTATCCCCCCCCTTGAGCGGCGTTCCGCCTTGTTTTTTTATTCCCTCAGCCCCATTGGATACCCCTTTTCCCTGCTGCCCACCTTCGGTCGGTCACCAAGTGCAATTTTCAGACCCCTTTTGCACTGAGGGTATCGATGGCCTTCCATTTTCTAGCCTCGCTCTAATTTTTATTCTTGTCCGGATCCCCCACGGAATTTCAGTACGGTCCGTTTTACTTTTTCTCCGTTTCTCCCTCAAGCGCATGGATTGTTCCTGGTGAAACGCTTTTTACTTTCTGTTCTGCCCTTTCGTCTTCGACATATAGTCCCCGCTTTCTGACTTATCATTTTACTTGAGCTCATTCCAGTATCCTGGCCATGAAGAAGTCCACTCCCCCTGCCGTCCCTCTTACCAAGGCCTTCCGTGGTCCTTTTTCAGGCGACAAACCCCCCTTTCAATTCATAAAAATACAATCGTAAGACTTCTTTTGTCCCCGTTTCTGCGTCCGCTTACGCCGCTTTTCAACTTTCCCCGCCCGACAGCACGGACTCCTTATTGAGAGCGTCCTGCTTTTGCGGAAAATGAACTGATTTCGACCTCCCGCTTTCCCATCCCCCCTCCTCCTTGACGGTCTCGAAGGGTCTGGGTTTCCCTCAACCCCTCTCAGTTATTTGGTGGCGTAGTGAAAGGAGTTGCCCCACCCCCTTTCCCTCTTTTTAACCTTCCCGGTTTGACGACTTTCGCTCCTCTTGATACCTTCCCTTGCTGCAACGAGGAAAGTAACTCGTCGTTATTCTCGTCCTTCCTCCCCGTGTTGTGAGACTAGTCACTTTTATTTGTCTAAAAAGTCCCCCTTTAGAAATCTCCCCCCCCTTCCCTCCCGTCTTCCATCATTTCACCGCGTTCAAGATCTCTTCCCCTCCCCCTTCCGCCATAGCTGAAAGACTTCTGCTTCTTCCCCCGACTCCCCTTTTCTCCTTCGCAGAATCTTCTCTTCATTCTTGTTAGATAGGTTAGTTCCCCCGTTCTCCCTTTTCGTTTCATACCTTCCTCGATCCGTTTTTCTATGGCTGGAGAGCAGGTCTTCCCTGAATCGTTAGCTACGTCCTTCCTTTCTAAACCTGCCACTCCCCCCTCGTTTGATTGATTTTCACGTTTACCTTTGACCCCCTCAGGTGGACCTTTTCCATAGCTTTGGCGGTCCTTCCTTCTGCTTTCCTTAGTTCATACGTACCGGAACAAGAGCACACCCTTCCTGACAGATTCCGTCCGGGTGCTTTTTTTCCTGTCCTCCCACATCCCATGGCCCCAAACCGCCTAGACTTCCTTCCCCCCTCCAGCTTGTTGACGCCCTCCCATGCACCTGGACCTTGGTGAATGCCGGCAAAAAATTTCCCTTAATTTCCCTGCCAGACTCCCTGACTGATCCTATTCTCTCGACAGGCCGGCGGTCCCTTTCATTTAATTCCTGGCGAGCTGAAATCATCCCCTTCTGGCCTCTATACCCCTTCCTTCCTGCCGGCATTCGTTGACGGTCTGACGCACAAGGCCCTCCCCCCGCCGCCTCTTCCCCTTCCCCCTTGCTCCTTTCGCCTTGAACCGAGCTTTTCCCCTTCTCTCTCCATTTCTTTTAACGTTTCCGCGGTGCGCCTTGCCTTTTTTCACAGTTTCACTGCCATGGCACCCGCAGCCTTAACATGTCCCCCCCTACCGTACCTGGTCCTGCCTTTGTGCGAAACTTTTTCCCTTCGGACTTGCGGATGTCAAGTCAGGATCTGGCTTCCTTTCTCTTCCTGTGATCCTTCTGGGCCCCGGACTAAACTCTAGTTTTCTTTTTATACCTCCCCTTTCAGACGGACAACTCATTCTTCCCAGTCAAGCCTTCCTCGCGCCCCTTTTCCGTTTTTTTCACCCTCCCCCCTGGCGAAAACACCACTTTCCCCCCCCCCCTGGTCTTTTCCCGATCGACCAAGCTCCCGGCGCCCCAGCTCTCGTTTCTTGATGCCAAGACGTTAGTCGTCCAGCTTCGAATATAAGAAAGACGCCAATCGTTTTTAGGGGCTTGTTTTTCCGTTGTCCCCCTCCCCGCAGTCACCGCTCCGGCTGTCTTGCCTGTTTTTTTCCGGCTTCTCCTTCCACGCGATTCTTGATTGGTCTTTGTTTACCCCCCCTCCTCTGATCCTTTCTCATAGTCGCCTGTAAACTGCCCCTATACCCCGCAAGTTCAATCCCTAAAATACTGAACTATGTACTTCCTAGCAAGAAGGTCCTACCAGAGCGTGAGTTTTTAGTCCCCGTTCCCCCATTTTGCCATCGTTTCTTTACGTCATTCCCCGCGCCTCCCCCCCCCAAGATTTTCCTTCCCTGCTACGCTGCCCGGGAAGAAGACAGTATCATCCCTATTTTCCAGCATTTCCCTCCCCCCCCCCCCCCCAACTCCCTTTTCTAGTCTGTCTCCGAGAACCATCGTTCCATGAGGGTCAGTATTCCCCCCTTCTTCGCAGCTCTCTACCGGGTTCTTTTTTTTCATGATCCTCCTCTTTCACGTCCGATTCCGAGTGCCCTTCGCCCCATTCCAGACTGACAATGTGCAGAGCGACCTCTTTTTTTTACGTTCTTCCCATATGTCATTCCCCAGGGTGCTTCTTCGTGCACTTGTCGAAACATTCTCTTATTGATCTTTTTTTTCCAAGCCAGACCCCCCTGCCCGTTCCGAAACTTTGGTTGTTAGGCCCCTCTCTTTCCTCTCCCTTTTTGGGCGGCCCTCTGGCCGACCAAAACTTCTGCTTTCTTTGGACCACCAGTCAGCTGACCCCCAATTTGGTACTCTCAATGTTCTGATCTCTCCTGCGAAACCGGTTCAGCCCTTTTCCTAACCAATCCCATTGACGAATCACGACGGCCTTCTCTTGCTGACTTGAGGAGCCTCCCCCGCTGCTTTAATCTTCTCAAGTCTCTCGCCCGCAGAAATGAGTTGCGTTTTTTTTTCCCTAATTTCGTTTTTTCCCCTTTTTTTTTTCACTCTGCCCCTCTTGATGTGCTGTGGGACGGACCACCAAGCACAGCCATCTTGCCTTTTTCGATTTTCGCCGCCGATACCTTCCCCAGTACTCCTTTCCTCTTTTTGATTTCTTATGCATAATTTCAGACGACACCCCCTCTTTTTCTTCCCCTCTTGTCCGCCTCCCCCCCTCCCCCCCCCACCTTCGGTTGTCCGCGACAAGGTTCCTTTTCTTTAGGCTCCTGGAAATCACCCAAAAGCTTTCGTCGGAAGATCTCCCTTTGACCGCCTCTTTTTCCCCCTCTCCTCTTGATGGCGGGTGGCCTCGGTGGAACCCCTTCCTTTAAGCTTTTTGAGAAGAGGAAAATTCCCCCCCTCCTTTCCTAAGGTCCTTGCCCTTTTATCCTTCCGCCAGGAGCTACAGTCTGCCCCTATGACCCTCCTTCCACCATTTTAGTCTCTACGCCAGCGGTTAATTGTGCTTTTCCTTTCTTTCCCTTATCACTCTTCCTTTCTTCTTTCCTTTCGCTTTCCCGCAGCACGTGCTTCATACCCTTTCTAGTTACAGCTTTATTTTTTCTCGGCTGAATCTTCTAGTTCTCCTCCCGTTGTTTTTTTTTTCTCTATCTTTCCCTTCTGCCCGTCTGAAATTTATCTCACGGTCCGTCTAGGCCCCTTCCAACTTTTCTTCCTCCGATGTGAAGCTACGTTTTTGCCACCCCTCCCGGTTGCCCTCGAAGCAATCCCCCTCCCCTGAACCTTAGCTCCTCTTTAGAATTTCCCCCCCCAGTGCAACATGAGAGGTCTTCTTTTCTCTTTGCTTTTGCCCCAGCTTCGAATTTTTTCTTCAGATGCGCGCGGTGCGGACTTACAGTTAATTTATGGCGACACCCCGATCTTCCCCTCATCGCCCTTGAATCTTCTCCTCTTACACTATCGCAGTCTACTATCATATCTTTTCTTTCCGGGCCTCTTCTCCCCCCCCTACAAGCAAATCGTGTCGATCGAGGCGCCCCCCTCCGTTTTTCCTGCCCCCTCCCTCCCGTTGCCTGCTCCCCTTTTTCTCCCGGACTTCCTTTTCACCTTCGAGCGAACAGATGCCGAGTATCCTTTTGATCTCTTTCTTCCTCCCCTTAGCCCTCTCCATGGCGGGTTTTTTTTTCACGTCAGAACCCCCGATCCCCCTAAGGAATGGGACCACCACACCCATACCCCCCTCAGGCGCCCCCAAAAGCTACAGCACTCTAGTAGAAGCCTGAAATTTCATCCCTCCCTTTTTTCTTTTCTTTTCTTTTTACGGTCAGATATTAGTCGCTTCCTGGTTCCTTTCGTTTGTTTTCTTACGGTTTTGTCCCCTTGCTTTCACTTTCTCTTCTAGCTCCCCAGCTTTCCCCACCTTTCTCCCATGTCTTTCCCCTCCTCCTATTTTCCCCTTCCCCTCGTTCGCACCCCTTAGTTCGCGCGGTCTTCGCCACGCGGAGCTTTTTCTGTAACCTTTTTGATTGCTTTTTTCGCCCCACTGAAGAATACAGCAGATCGTGGGGCGCACCCGAAAGTCTCCCCCTGATTTCTTGTTTCCTTTCCCCATTCCCTGACCCTCCCCCAGATGATGATCTTCCCTTTCATCTCCCCTCAGTCCTTTTTTTCTTTTTTCGATGCCCTCTCTTCCCCCTCTGTCGTTTCCCTCTAGGATCCGACCCCTCCCCCTTCCTAGTTCCGCTTCTTCTGAGACGTCAATCGACTGGGGAGACAAAGTCCTCGTACCTGGGTTCCCGTCGGGATCTCTTATTGACTTTCCCCCCGGGTAACACCCATCATCTCATGTAATAGCACTCTGAATCTCCTCCTGTTCTTGGGCTTGACTTTTTTTATTTAGTTCCAGATACCAAGGAACCTTTCCCTCTTTTCAGTCCTTCACACTCTCTCCTGCCGCAAGTCTGCACTTGGAGGTTCATTAGGGCGATGTAGGGCTTCCCCTTCCTTTATGATTGCCTCCAGTTCCAGACTTTTTACCCTCAGTCCTCCCACCCACATTTTTCCTTCTTTGAGCCTCCCCTCGAAAATTGAATCCTTTTCATGATTCTTTTTCCCCAGCCCCCGCACGCGAAGTCGGGCGGAGTTCACACTCCTTTTGCTTATAACTCGCGTAAGCAAGACTGGTTAGCGGAGGTTACCCTACGAGTTTCCTATAGGACTTTGCAAGTTTTTTCATTTGTTGTTAAAACCCATGCAGAAGGATCGCATGACCCTGACTCTATACCCGATTCGAGTTATTTTAGCCTAGACCTTCTTTCCGCTATTCAGCCGCCTGCTCCGTCTACATCCTCAGCAGGTACCTCAAGATCTTGCTCTCTTACTATCCCCTCTTCCCCCCCTTTCAATACTCCCCCCCTTGATTCCCTGCCTCTGATTTTGTCCCTTAGCCCTTGACGGGAATGAGTGGAAGTGGAACTTTTCTCCGGCCTTCCCGGTAGAGACGAGGCCCCCCCTAGAGGGGGAGCGAGCATGTTCCAAATCCGACTCTTGGCGCCTAGAAAGCAGTCCGAGAAAAGTCTTACCTTCACTTTGGAAGTTTGGGTGCTTTTTTCGGAATCAATCAAAACGAATGAATAAGTAGACCGGGTTTTGGAATGAGGAGGAGGAGGGTTTAAGGTCCACGTTTTACGGTGTCCGCGGTATTCTCATGATTTTCGAGTTGCTAAATGGAAATTAGACCCCATACCTAGCTTTTTTTTTGAGGGCGGATTTCGGATTTTAAGGCCCCTGTCTTTTCCCCTTTTTAAGGATGCCCAAATTCTGGAGGGGCAGGAAACCTTGTAGCGGGATGTCTGGAGGACTACCATACATAGTAACCGTCCCCCTTTGTCATGATTCATTGTCGATTTATTCTTCTAAGTACCTGTCTCCTCTTCCCCAGTCGGCCCTCCCAGGAAAACCCCCTGCTTTAAAATTTTACCTAGGAACCGGTGAAATTCCCATCCCCCCCCCCAATCAGTCCTTCCATTGGAGACCGCGCTAAGCCGCTTTCTCCCCCTTCTTTTTTTTTTTCCAGTCCCACCACGCAAATTCCATTATTCGGAAGTTGAGTGCTTCTGACTCGTTCTTTCTCCCTTCACATCCCCGAACCGTCTTACTGTTTTAATGATTGTTCGGTGCTCGCAGTCGTTGTTCATGTCCCCTCAGCCTCCTCTCCCTTGAAGGCCTGGTTTCCAAGCCTTTCTCCCTGCGGTGACCCGGAAATTTTTACTCTTTTCGCGTGCCGCTCCGGGGCGGAGGGGAGAGAAAGTTTGGTGGACATGAAATCGCG
>Ga0179593_1450853_pt1 | contig 13707 bp, 17 predicted proteins | sample CZODoug2_1_08_16_FD_185931 | JGI IMG/M metagenome (GOLD analysis project Ga0179593, IMG submission 185931) | Vadose zone soil fungal communities from Angelo Coast Range Reserve, California, USA - CZODoug2_1_08_16fungal (PacBio error correction) | ecosystem: Environmental > Terrestrial > Soil >... | reverse complement strand
CCCCTTCCTCACCCCATCCCCATTTCTCCCATTACCCGTGAAGACACCACGTCGGCTCGTGGCCCCCCTCTACTTGCTGAGTTACCCAACTTGTCCCTAGGTTTCCTGCCCCAGGCCATCTCCGCACATTTTCTTCCCCCCCCTCGGTGTATTTTTTCGTGTAGTCACCCATCCAGTCGTAGTTCTTTCTCTGTTTTGCACAAAAAGACCAACACCGCTCAACGTCTCGGAACCCCCCTTTCACGGGAACTTCTGCTTCCCTGACGACTCAACTCGTGGCAGACTTTAGTTTTTCTTTCCTTTCCTGAGGTTGCAGACGGGCGTTTTGCCCGTTGTATTCTCCCCCCATGGTACCGTTTTTCGAGGAGAACCACCTCCTCCAACATGAACTGCGTGTGGCTACAATCTTCCCTTGGCGCTGGTCTTCACCCCCCATTTGTAATTTTCCCCCGCTTTTTTTCAGTAGTGTTTGTTTGCCCCCATTTGTACCCTGTCGTGTCTATGCTTGCTTCTCGCAGCACCCTTCACGCCAGTTCTTTGGACTTGATTTCTTTGTACCTTTCAGCAGCCGTTGCTCTCTCTTTTTCATCATCCGGTTTGTTTGTCTCTTTGCTGTTTGTGCCCCCCAGTCTCCCCAAGTAACGGTGATCCTGGTTTTTTTTGTGCCCTTCCCCCTTCGGTCAACCTGACGTCTTTCTCGTTCGCTACACGTCGTAACAAATACCTGTTTTAAGGCATCCATACTCCTTGCGATTAGCCCCAACACATGTTCCTGGTTGGTTTCGTTTCCCCTGGCGGGCTTTTTCACCCTCCCTGTGTCATTCCCTAAAATTTCCAATGACGACCTATGAAATCTTTGCCTTCCTTTCTTATTGCCACTGTCGCTTTTTTCTTTTCGTAAAGTGGTCAATGTCAACTCCATTTTTTCCTGCGGGTGTGTCGGAGTGTCTTAATCGTTTGTTTTTTTTTCATCTTTCCCTTCTTCCTTACTGGTTCCGTAATGTTCACACTTTTCCCTCTTGCACCCGTTGTCTGGAGGTCCACCTTCGGAAGATTGTCTCCTTCAGAGCCGTGGCCTTTTTCAATTCGCGTTTTCATCTTGTCTTGGAGTAATTACTTTTCCGAGATGGTGGCTCTTTTCTTTTGCTGGTAATTGGGTTCTTTACCCGGGGGCCCCTGTTCTCTTTCCAGAGAAGGTTTCGTTGGTTTGAGTTTTTTGGAGGTTTTGTTTAGGAAGGAGGTTAGTCTCCGGATCAGCCTACACCGGTTTTTTCACCCATCGTTTTGAATTCGCGGTTTTTTTTGCCCCACTTTTCCTCGTGCACGATCTGCTGTTAGACTCATTAAGATCGGTTTTTTTACGGCCACCGTCTTAACTCCTTTTTCTGGTGTCCCCTGTTTTGCTTTGGGTTGATTGATCATCTCCACAATCGGCTTTTTTTTTTTTGGGAACCCCCCTTGTGCGCTTGGTCATGGCTTGCTTTTTATCTTATTCCTTTTTTTTCCCCTCGACCTCTTTTACTTTGAAGGACGCTTCAGGGTGACCCCAATTTTTCACCCCGCACCTCACCAACCTTTAGCCGGTGTTCTACTTGTGCCCTTATGACCCTGTTCCCTGGACTGTTCCCCCTTTGACTTTATGGGTGTTCCCCGGCTCTGATTTATTTTAGTTTTTTTTCGCTGTTTTGTGGAATCTTGTCCTGGGTTTTTTTCGTTCCCTGTACCCCCCCTCGCCTTGTCTCCCGCTTGAACCGAAATTTTGTTTCCACCCTTGTTTTCTTGGCAACATTTTCTGTACCATTCGCCAAGCCGTTTTTGACCCTTTTTGCTGGTTCTTTTTTTGTAAGTGCCCCCCCTGAATTTCCCGCTTTGTCGTGTACACTTCCTCCACTTCTTCGCACCTCCCCTTTTCTGAACTTTGGGTGAAAGACTTCCTCCCCTCTATTTTTTTCACTTTACCATGGATGGTTTTCTGGCAAAGGGCTCAACCTTTACTTTTTTCTCCACTACTACTGTGTTCAAGTCGCTGTAAGTTACTGTTTTTTTTCAACTCGTACCCCCTGGATGGCCTCCGCGTGATTCCCCTTGGTTTTCTGGTCCATTTCTTGTAAGGACGGTACGTCAATGTGTTTTGGTTCGGTAATTTGTTCGATAGTCCTTCCTCTTTTCCACCCCCTGTGCTTTGTTGGTGTTTTTCTGGGTTGTTTTTACTCGTCTAATTGTCCATGAGGTCTTGTGTCCCTTTCCACCCCGTCTTAACCCACGTGCCCTCTCTTGGTGTTTTTTTCCTTTTTCGGGGTTCGCTGGCCTAGTCCAGTGATCGGTTTGTTTGTCTTGCGAGCCCTTTTCTCCCTTTTCCCCAGTTTCCCCAAATGACGTTCTTTTTTTTTCCCCCTTTAATCATTTCCTCCAGCCACCAGAAAGGAGGTTTTGCCCATTCGGACCATTCCCCTATTCCTGAATTTCTGCTTTTTCGGTGATCTTCCTCTTTTCGATTCCGTTTTCATGATTTCTTTTTTCGTTCGTCAATTCCACCCTTTTGTCCCCCCTCTTTTCCCACCTTCTTGGCTAGCATACTTTTGCCCTCTTTAAATCATGTTTTCTTTTACGTGCTTTGTTGAGGGCTGCAACGACACCAACATTTTCATAAACCAACCTTAGCCCCCACAATGTTTTTTGGTTCTGCTCGCTTTCCGCCGCGGTTCCACCCCCACAATTCCCATGTGTTCCTTTTCGGCAGCTCCCCTTTTTTGGCGGTCAATTTGGCCACGCAGTCCTTAGGCCTTTTTTTTCATTCTTTTTCTTTAGGCGCCGTCGAACCGTTTTTTTTTTCCGGTTACTTGCCGTTTTTTTTTCTGATTGGCCCACCCTGAAGGCCACCATTTCATCGGCGTGTCCTTTTGCCTCATTTTTTCCGGTCAGATGCTTCTCTGACCCCCTTTTCCTTTTCGCCCCCGCAGTGTTTTTTTTTGCCTCTCTTTCTCGGACCAAGTTGTGACATCCTTTTTCGACCCCCCGGCATTTGGTCCCTGAAGCTTTCTTGCCCCCGACCCCGGCAGGCAGCATGCCATCTGAATGGTCCAGACGCCCGGGTCCCCCTGTTCTGAAGGTCAATCGACCGGGTCTTTTGTTCGCACTACCCATATCGATCATTCCTTCTTTGATTTCTTTCGCTTCACTTTCCCAATTTTGTTTTTCCCCCATCGACCACCCAGGGCGATTTCGATTCTGTTTTCCGACGACACCTCGTCTTTTTTTCTTTTGTGAAGGTCTTTTTTTTTCTTTTTTTTCCCCTGGTGCTCCTTTTTCCGCGACAGTTGCTGGGGTTCTTCTCTGTTTCTTAGCGTTCAGCATATTCTGCGCCGGGAAACAGTGGCCATACATTTTGGGATTTTCCTTCCCTTCATCCTTCTCTTCCCGCCTCCCTGGGATCCTGTATTGACATTGATGCGATCTCCCCGTCTTTGTGCTTGGTCGGAATAAATTTTTTGCGTGTGTTTGCTTTTCACATGTCGCCACCTTCCCCCTCTTTACTTTTTCTCCCCAGCTTTGCCTTTTAATCGTTTCCCCCTTAGTCCAGTCAGTTTCTCTTCCTCCCCGTTTTATTGTTCTGATCTGTGTTTATCCACTCGTTTGTTGCTGACGATTTGTGGCTCAATCCCACTTCCCCAAGTTTCTTGGGAATTCTTCTTGGCTCTGTCTTGCTCTCCGTGTGGCAAACAACTGAGCTTATTCGCGTGATTCGTTGGTTTTTTGTCTTATGGCAGCATTTGATTCAATCTGCAGTGATTCGCGTGATTTTTGCGTGGATTCGGCCGAGTAACTGCGAATGACTTTTTTCCTTTTCCCTCCCTCCCCCCTTTTTTCCTCTTTTTTTGTTTCACGGTTTTGGCCATTAGAGTCGGCCCCACTTGGAACTCCTGTGATTCTAATTCCTCCCCTTGTCCTCAAAAACGCGGTACTTCCCCGGTTTTCAGGTTTTCTTTGGCGGGCATGTGAAGCAATCGCACCTTCTTTGTTCCCCCCCCTTCGCTGTTTTCCGTGTCCAGCAAATAGACCTCTTTGGGCGATGGTTCTTCCTGAGCTTTTGGGACAGCTCATTGGGTCATCGGCTAAGTGACTTCGTGCCTTTTCTGGATCTTCTTTTCCGTTCCGAAAGAAAACCAACGCTCGTATTCCCCAGGTACTCAACGTCCCCTTCGGCCCCAGGCTTTCGCGGTGTTCCGTCAACCCCAATTTTCCCCCCCTTTTCCCACGGTGGTAGAACTTAAACGAGTTTTTTTTTTTTTTTTCACCTTCGTCCCCACGCAGCGAGGATTTTATCCCTTCCACCAAATTTGTCGTTCCCTTATTGTCCTCAGCATCTTCCTTATCTTCCCTTCTTTCGCCCCCACCAATTTTTTTTCCTTTGGGGGGCCAAGTTACTTGAGGAAAACACTTTGTTTCTCGGTCGCCTGCTCTCTTCCCGGTTTGCCATCAAGGTGTTTTTTCCCAACTGCTTGGTCGGCAGCTCCAGCGTTGGTCTGGTTTTTTGTCCCCTTGACGGCTTCCGATGATCTGCTGGTCCCAGGGACGGTCGACCCCCCGTGTCATTTTTTTCGTTCCTCCCCCATGTTTATGACCAATTTGTTGAGTGACCCCCGCCCCCTCGCCCTTCTTGTTGTACGATGCTTCGCAGTTCTTTCCCCGATGGACCCTTTTTTTGGATTGTGAGCGTCTTCCAATCCCTTTCTTGAATTCGGACCCTGCTGCATTATTTCTTCCACCCCTTTCCTGGCTTTTTGTTAGGTCTTTGATGATCACTCTCCTGCAAAGTCCTTTTTTTTCTTCCTGTTTCTTCCTTCGATTTCCCGTTGTTCCGCCAAATTCCTTACCACCTTTCAAATTTTTTACACGCCGACCAAGTTTGCCCCACCGTCACTCTAACAGTTGGTCTTTAAAGGACTTTTTCCCCTTTGTTCTTTCCCTGCGCCGCCAGCTGCTAGACGTGTCCCGTCATCTGTCAAAACTCTACGTGGGAAACGGTCGGTCCTTGTCCCCCTGTCAAAGGCCTCGTGTGGTTTCTTTGGGCATAGTGACCCCCTTTCAACCCCTTCTTCTCCCCTACTTCCCCCCCCCTTCCCTTTTCACCGGGGTTCCCGCCCCAATGGTTTTAAATTTCTTTTCCATTTTCCTCCTCCTCCCGTTGTTTACCGGGCATTTTTTTTGCCAGTTCATTCACTCCTAAGTTGTCCCTCAGCAACGTAACCTTTCCCCTTTTGCTTTTTGACTCCCTTTCCGGTTGTACGAGTTTCGTTCACCCCTTCCATTTGTCCTTAAGATCCTCCTTTTGGGACCCCCCCTTTTCAGAGTGCGTCGGATGTTTTGATGTTGATGCTTGCCAAACCCTCCCTTTCAACGTTACCACCCTTGTCCTTTTTTATGTCCGGTTTTCCTGGCAAGTAATGTTCCCCACACCCCCAACCCGGTTTCTCTTTTTCCCCCCCCGACTTTTTGAGTTTTAACTTTACCAGCTACCTCATGTCAGGCCCAAAACCATTCATTGCTCGATTTTCGGCAACTTTTCCCCTTCTTTGCTTATGATAGCTCCATTCAAGCTACTCCCTTCTTTACCTCCCGTCCTTGTAGTTTTCTTTTCCTTTTGCTTTGTTGGCTCCTTGGTCACGTGGCTTGTCAACCCCCCTGAATGAGTGCCGTTCTTTTCCCCCCCCCAAAGATGTTGGCCTTACCATCTTGCTTTGAACCCCCCCGACATGTCGGTGGTGTTGCGTTGTGTCTAATAATGGCTCAAACCCCACCTTGTTGATCGTCTCTCTGTTTTTTTTTAAAGTTCTTGTTTTTTGTCAGCTTTTTTTTCCGGGTTTATTTCGGGTGGCTGAACCCACCGTTCTCCTTGTCTTTTTTTTTTACCAGACTTTTAATTAATTCCCCCCCCCCCTACGTTACCTGAGCACTTTTAACCCCCCCCCCTGCCGTTCCTTAGTTTGGTTCCCCTCCGGTTAGTTGGTTGTTTGTTTTGAAAGAGCATTTCTGCCCCCCAGTGCCCAGTATACTTGCCGTCTCGTTGGGATTGGCCGATTTTGACGCCCCACTTTTTTACGACCCCCCGACCTCGGGGCTTCATCAGTGGATGAGTCAATTGTATGCTTTCTAACCCATTTTTTTTCCGAGATTTGCCCCCCGTTTTCCCTTTCCCCCCTGGGTTTTTTTTTTTTTTTGTCGCCGTAAGTCACCCCTCTCGCATCCTCCGCACGTAAACCCAAAGCCACCCAAGATTTTTGGCCACCCCTTTCCCGCTTTGCTTACCTGCCTTCCCAGAGGCCTTGTCTTCCAGACCTACTCCTCCACCTTCTCCCATTTACCAGTGTAAAGATTGCCTTCCCCAGCCAAGGGGGACGTTTTTCCGCTTCGTTCCCAATTTACCTTTTGGCGATTCGTCCTTCTTCTCCGTTCCCCTTTCCACGACCCATTCGTTTCTTTGGAGTATGGAGACCTTCTTCGTTCCTGACCACGTCGGATGAGCCGACCCACAGGAAAAACGAAACTTTATTCCCCCATTTCGTTTTTAACGTTCCGACCCAACTTCATCGGGTTGTGCAGTGGGAACTTCCGTCCTCCCTTTTTTTTACCTTGGTGCCAGTTACCCCTTGGATGCCCATGCAGGGAACTTTTTCCGCTTTTCTTTTTCCTTTTCTGCCCCTGTCACCGTCCCCGCTCTCCAGAAAACCTGACGCTACTGAACCCAGCGTGTTTGCAGACAAATAGGCTCTTTTTTTGCCTCCCCACAATTTTATGCCGTACTTTTCTTTTCTTTTAGATTTCTAAAACCTTGCCCATTTAAGGTCTGCTTTTTTTCTTTAGCAAACCCCCCTGACCGTACTTAGTTTCGTCTTTGTTTCCCCAGTCTTATTTTTTGTTTCCCCCTCAGCATTCTCTATTTCTCTTTCCCTCCTTTTTTTGGTGAGTACTGATTTTTTTGTCTCACGTAGACATCCGTGGCGGCCCAGGTTACTTTTTTTTGCTTTTTTGACTACCTCTACTTTTTTTTTACCGACCTTTTTTATGTTCTTTCCTCGGTTGCAATATACCTTCCTTTCCCCCCCCTTTCCCCTGGGCGAGCACCTTCATTTGGGAGTGTCGTTCTCTCTTGCTTTAATTTTGTCCCCCCCCAATTGTTCAGGAAACCCCAGGTTTTTGGCCTCTTTAATTTTCCCTCTCCTTTTGGCCACTGGAGTTTGTTTTTCTTCAAGCGGGCACTTGCCTTCTTCCGTGGATGTTTCTCCTCCGTTTACCGTCTGGTGAAGTTTTTCCTTCAAGTTTTATGTCATTCGTGTCTTTTTGTTGAAGGACTTTGTCCCTTTTACAAAGCAGGTGTCACCCGTGAGTTTTTTCTCCATTTGTCTTAAATGGTCTTAAGAGGTGCGAACTCGCAGTTTCCGTGGTTTGACTTTCTTGCTTTTTTTTTCCAGGTCTTTGATGGAGGTCACCCCCACTCTTATTTTGATCTATCGTTTTTGGTCCCCTTCGAGTAGGTCTTTTCTTTGCTTTTGAAAGTTGGTTTTTCCACTTCCCTCCTAGGGGGTTTCATGTGGTGTCGAGGTAGTCTTTTTTTCCGGAGGTCTGACTGTGGCTTTTCGGCTTTTTTTGTTGCAGGTTCCCGACCAACCGGCTTTCCTTCTCGTTGGCATCTTTGGGATCTCACTTCCCGCTCTCGTTTGATCTAATGTATACTCCTTAAGTTCCCTTGCCCTTCACCGATTGTTCCAACCCACCGTCCCCCAACTGCTTTTTTTGCTGGTTTTTCCTTGCTCCCCATTTCCCCTCAGTTTTTGAATGTACCAACACTTACCGCTCGGGTTTGTTTGTTCCCTTGTTTCCGTTTCGACTGATTGTTTACCCTTTTTTTTTTGGCCCTTGAACTCCTTTCCTTTTTCGACCCAGTCCTCAACCTGGTGGTTCCCTCCCCCCCTTGTCACCGACACCCCCACACCAATGTTCAAAACTCCTATTTTTTCCTCCTCTCTGTTTTTTTCTTTCTGCGCCCCCCCAATTCTGTTCTGGTATTCATTTTTTGAATTTATGGGTTCCACGCCAGCTGGCCGGGCCTTTTCGCTTTTCTTGGCATTCATTTGCTTTCTTTTCCAGCTGTCCCCTGGCCTGCCTGCCCATAATTTTTTTCAAAGCGGCTGGAAATTGCTTTCCCCCCAACCTTGGGTGTAGCCCTGTTTCGCCTTTCTTTGCGACCTCTAAGACACCTTTTAAACCCTTGTGCCCTCTGCACCCCTTTCAAATTTTTTTTGAGAATTTCGTTTATTTAACTGTTTTGCTTATCTTCTGAGCTCCCGATTTCGGTGTGACATATTCCTTTTCAGACTGATGCCTTTCGATGATGTGTTCGCCCCGGGCTTCACCCCACCCAATTCTACTGCCCCCTCCTGGGGTTTTTCCCTTCCTTTCTCCGTCCGCAGTGGAAAACCTCGGCTCCCGGCGGAGATTTAGTGATTTCTTTGCTTATGGCCATTTTCTAACGGTGGCCCCACCGGTACCAGGTTCCCTTTTTCGTCGAATTACCTAACCCCACCCTCCTGGTCAACGCCGTTTCCGGTCTCTTTCCTCGTTTTTTTTCCCAATGTCCCCGTTGTCACGTGAGGCTGTTGGGTTTCTGCCTCCCCTTTGGTTCCCCCGCATATTTGGGGGCCTCCTTTCTCCTTGGTGCCTCTCTGCTTTCGAGGTCATTTCCCACACGCTTTGCCGTTCTTCCGAGCCTTCGCCCTTTTGACTTTTTCCCCCCACAACTGAACTGTTTGCTTTCTTTTAATCGTCCCCCTTTTTTTTGTTTCCCCTCCTCTGCCCCGCAGGTACGTCTGTCCATTCGACCAATCAAGTTTTCTCCCCTGAGCTTTTTTTCTGTCCTCTTCTGCAGCTGTTTCTCATTAAGTCTAGTCATTTTTCTTCCCTCGAAACATTCCAACTTGCAGCTTTTTTCCACCAACGTTGAGGTGGAGACATCTATCGTTTTTTTTTTGGCCCCCCGCTCAAACATTCCTGGTTTCCAGATTTTTTCTTACTTCCAACAGTCCCAACATTCATACCCACACCGGTTTCTTTCTATTTTTTTTCCCATTTTTCGCGTGGTACCTGCTCTTTTCTGCTTAGCCTTGGGCACCCCCCCGAAATTTTTTTTTCCTCCGGCGGCCCTTGTGGTTTTTTCCCCTGCTTTCAATCAGCCATTCCTTTTTCCTTATCGCGCTGCCGGAGTATCTTTTTTTTTTTTCCTAAGTTCCTTTTCCCTTTCCCAAGTCCCCCCTTTCTTTTCGTTTGTTTGCCGGTGAAGAAGTCTTTGAACATCTCTTTTTTGCACTTGTCGCCCGGACAATGTGTTTTGTTTTTTCCTCTTTCTTATCGTTGCAACACGGGTCCCTTTTTGTTTTTTTTCCAACGCTTGTGCCCCAATTGAATCTTTCGCCCGGAACCACCCCCCGGCCCTTGAAGTGGGAAGTTTTTTTTTAAGGTTTCTTCCCGTGATCAATGTTGACACTCACCCCGGCTTGTGGTTCTTTTTCTCCCCGTCCCCCTATATAAATCTATCTGTCTATTGTCCTTTCGCCTGATGCCATTCGATTGTCCATGTCCTTTCCCCGCGATTCGATTTATGGTTTTTTTTTCCCTCCTGACTCTCTTTTGGCGGTCCCCCGTCTTATTATTTCGTGCTCCCACGTTCCCGTTTTCGACGGCTGGTCTTTCTTTCCTTTGCCTCCTGTTTTCTTAAGGCTGGCAGGAGTTTCCGTTTTTTCCCTTCGACTAGGGATGGGGTCACGGGCCACACCGTTTTTAACACCATCTTCATGGTGACTCTTGGGCCAGTTTTCCCTACCTTTTTCTCTTTTCTTCTTTTCATCCTCACGGCGTTTCCTTGGCTTTTTTTTTCCTCCGCGGCCTTGATTCCCCACGATAAGCCTACCGGACTGGGTGGTCGAATACATTTGCGTGACGTCTTTTTGTTCCCATGACTCGCTGTAATCTCCCCCGATAATGTCTTCCCACTTATTTTTTTTGCCCTTGATTCGGACATCAGTTTCCCATGAAAAATGATGGGATATTTCTGTAGATTCCTTTTCTTCCTCCGGCTGTTGTGGTGAATCGTTTTCTCTTATCCTTTTTGATGGGTTCTCCTTTGCCGATCTTACTTGTTTCCCAGGAGAACCACTTTGACACCAATGACACGCTAGGGTACCTTATTTTTTTCTTTTGGGGCTTTGGTTTTTAATTTGGATTTTCTTTTTGCATTACATCCCAGTTTTTTTTTGCAAAAATTCAACGCGATATTTCCTCCCTCATTGCCTTCTAGGCTTCTTTAGACCCTTTCCCCCCCCTCGAGGGGTCTTTTTCCTCCCATAAGAAGTGAGTTTTTTTTTTTTTCTGGTGATGGTTTATGTGGCAGATCGGGCGGCAGGCCGTCTTGCACTTGTTTCAATTACTAAGTCACCCTAAAAGCCTATTCTCTAGTTCCCACGGTTTTTGCCCGGAGCCATTTTATTTTTCCTTTTGAAGCCGGGCTGGCACACTTTTGCAATTCTTCAAGGACCCCCTAACCCCGTTTTTTTTTTTTTCTTCCCTGCACATTGCCGCATTTTTGCTTTTGTTTTATTTCCCGCACCAGAAACACCTAATCCCATTTTGTCTACGTCCCCCCCTTTTTCTGATCTTTCTTTTCCAGACACACTCTTTTTACTTTTTGTTGGGCGATTCCTACTCACCTGATCTATGGGGACCCGCTACGTTTGTCCTTTCGTCCACCCCCCACCCTTTTGTTTCAAGAACTTTCCTTTAGAGTGAAAAATTGGGATTTTAATTTCACAAAGTTTACCCCACACACCCCTTCTCTAGATGTACCACAAAGTTGTCTTCATTCCTTTTCACCTCTTGATTTTTGCCTTTTCCGTTGTAATCCCCCAGCCTTTCCCCCGGTTCGCCCAAGGGGTCTCCCCTCCCCCACTCCTTTTTTACACTTGTTCATTTCTGTTTCTTGACTAAACCCCAAATTTTTCGGCGACCTTCCTTTATACTTGCTCTTTTTTTGACTTAGTCATCCGTTTATTTTTTTCATTCCCCTTTTTTTTTTTGGTTTTAACAGTTTGTCAAACTTCCCGTCGGACCCCCCTGTCTTTTAGGAGTCCGCCCTCACTTTGAAACCGGTGTCCCCCCAGGTTTTTTTTGTTTTTCTTTTTTTCCGCTTGGTCGGACCCCCTGCCAGTGGGGTCTTGCCCGTCGTGATGCATTTTTTTTTTTCCCGGCTTCGCCGAATCGCTGACTCCCTTTGAAACGTCCCCCCCTTTTGCCTTTTTTCCCCTCCATTTTTTTTTTTATGAAAATTTCTTTTTTCCTTGCTCTTTTCCCCACGCACCCCCCCCCCCCCCCAACGTCAGATGAGAGTGGGCCCCCCCAACACGATTCTTCTTGCTGCCCTTTTGACCAAGGCTTCAAGGGGTTTGCGTTCTTTTTTTAAATTAACTTATGACTTCCCCCCCACCCAAAGGCGAAATTTCAATATCTGTCCCCCCCCCCCCCCCCTCTAAGCGCCTTCCCTTTTGCGGGCCTTTGATCGAAAGCCGTGTTCTTTTTGGTTTGCCTTATTTTTTTGGACTTCTCCTCACTCCATTTCACCAACAAATGCCCTCCATTGGAACTTTTCCCTGTCAGGCTTTTTTTTTGGTCAACTGCCTGCACACACCCCAAACCTCTTTTTTTCGTCCACTCTCCATCCCGCTGTCGCCCCTTTTGGCCGTATTCCCTACCCCCTAGGTGGTTTTTTTAGCCCCCCCCCCGGGTGAAGGGGCACCAGTCGCCCTCGTGTGCTAGTTTAATGGTCTCAGACCTGAATCTCCCAGCCCCGAGGTGACAAAAGTTACCCCCCCGGAAGAACCCCCCCTTTTTGTCCCCCCCCTTTACCGGCCCCTTGTGTTTTTGGGTAGGGGGAAAGTTTTCCTGAGCTAGGAACCTGTTGACCGGGCTCTTCTCTTTTAAAAAAATTTTTCTTTCCCATAAATGTTTTTCCAGTGGCACAGCCGTTGGACCGGTTCCCCTTCACTCCCCTTGTCTCAATTTTCTTCCCGATTCCGCCTTCTAAGCGCTCTTTCCCCCGGCTTTACCTTCGTAGTTTTTTTTTTCCTATTTCTTTTGAAAACATCTTTCCGTCATTTACGCGATCTGGCTTGTCGGTGCACCCTCCCCCTTCCAAAATAACCCGGCTGTTCACCCAAGGATTTTCTTCCGTACACCATTTCAGTAATCTTTGCTTGATTCAACGTGTTGTTGCCGCTTCTGTTTCCGTTAAACTCTGGTTATTTTTATTTGTGACCATGTTCAAGCGTTTGTTCTTGTTTGTTCTTTTTCCCTGTTTTTGTCTTTCCCAGGTAGGGATGGGGCCGTGCTGCGTTAATGGTTCCTTCTGTTCCCAACACCCTCCTGATGCCCCTGATCTCCCACCGCGTTTTTTCCCTCCGGTTCTTACCCCGTTCCCTTCCACAGTTCTCGGCGTTTTCGTTCGTGTGTTTCATCCAAAGTTATGCAACTCCTCTGTCTTTTGGGTTTTATGTCAAGTAGGTTGTTTGTTTTTCTGGTTTTTTCACCGGGTCGCCTTTGTTCCTTCAAAGTTTTTAACTCGTATGGTCAAAAACCATAGGACCCTTTTCCCCCAGTCCCCGGATGGTCCCACCCTCCCCCCCCCCCACACCATTTCTTGCTTTTTCCTTGGTGTCACCACTTGTTTCACGTGGTTGTTTTTCGCGTGAGCATCTTCACCCCACGCCCCCCTGTACTTTGAATTTTTTAAGGTTTTTCCTCCGGTTCCGTTTTTCCCAGATGATTATCGTAACGCTTTCTTAGTACTCCTTGTCCTTTTCTTCACTTCCCTGTTGAGCCCCTTGTTCTTAGTATGGCCAACTTCTTTCAGGTCACCCCAAGCCGTTTTCCTTTCCGTCATTTTGACAACCGTTTTTTTGGCTTCCATTTTTATTCCTTTCCTGCCTCCCTCACCGCCCCAAAGATGGCCCCCCGAACAACCCCGCGGTGAGTTTTTCATAACAGTAATTCCCCAAAGCGTTCATTCTGCACGCCACTGTACTTTACCAACATCGGCTCACCGTTTTTTTGACGCGACACCCGGACCGCAAGGTCAAGCCCTGGCATTGCTTGGTTCCCCCCTGCCACTCGATTCCTTTAAGAATCGAATAAAAAAACTTGGTGGTTTGTCGTTGTAACTTTTTCCTTCATTTTTTCTATTTTCCTTCACCCACCCCCTCCCCCCTACAACAGTTTTTTTCTTATCCTAAAGCCAGTCCTTTCCCGACTTTTTTTTTTTTTTTTTTTTACCTTCTTCCCCCAGTATTCTCGGACAACCTTTTGCAGCCTCTTGTGGTGCCGCTTTGGCCCTGGGTGGCAAGTGACGCCCATTTTTTTTTTTTTAGAGATTATGAAACGTCCCCCGTCCAAACTTCCCCAAAGCCGTCTTTTTTGGGTCAATTCCGGCGATGGTCCTTTTTTCCAACCCCCGGTTTCCTGCCCGAGTTTTTTTATGCCGTTTGAGGCGAACACTTACCTCCCCATTCTTTTCTTTTTTTTTTGTTTTCAGGCAAGCCACGTCTTCTTTCGTCCCCCCCACGCCCTTTTGGCCGCACTTTTCTCTTTTGGGTTTGTGAGTCTTCCCCC
>Ga0179593_1566421_pt1 | contig 13708 bp, 22 predicted proteins | sample CZODoug2_1_08_16_FD_185931 | JGI IMG/M metagenome (GOLD analysis project Ga0179593, IMG submission 185931) | Vadose zone soil fungal communities from Angelo Coast Range Reserve, California, USA - CZODoug2_1_08_16fungal (PacBio error correction) | ecosystem: Environmental > Terrestrial > Soil >... | reverse complement strand
CCTCCGTGTGGTCTCAACTTGGCCCTTGCACGTCAACCCGTTTTCAACCCCCCCAAAACCGCTGTGTGTCTTAACGTATGAAGGGGTTTAGTTTCTGATCCCTGTTTTCTCGAACACCCCGTCCTGTACTTTTTTTGTGACTCACGGTTCCGGTTTGTTTGCATTCGGTCTTCCGGAGGAGTGGTCACCCCAACCCCAGCAATCGTTCCCCGGGCAGGCGAAGCTTAGATTTGATTCTCGTGGGTGTCCGATGGAGGGCCGACGTTGGCTCTTAAGGTATCCACACATGGCCGATCGTAATCCTTTTGTTCCTAATAGTCCCGTGTGCCGTTTTTCTGCATGACTCCGATTTTTTCCGTTTCTTTAACAGTTTTTTAATCTGCAAATCATATGGAATCGCACAGTTCCACGCAGTGGAGGGACCGTTGTCCCTATTTGAGACTTCCCCCCAACGGAAAGTACACCTATCTCCAACCAGCTCACCGAAATCACGGTAGGGGCACGGTGCGGCCTGAAGAAGCCCGCTTGATAGTGGTCCGCAACCGTCTGCAATCCGGTTTACGTGCCTTCATTGCCCCGGCTCTTGCGATTTTTCGAGAGGCTTGCTTCACGCCCGGCGGTTGGGCCCTTACCCTCTAGCCCCCCCTGCACCCACCTGAAACGCAGCCGCCTCTTGTTGCAGGTCTCTTAGACATGGACTGCTTTGAGAACCTTTCCCAGGACAATTTTTCGCCCCGCCTCCCCGTGGTCGCGGAGATATTGCGGCCGTTCTCAAGACAAAACATTTCACGAACCCATTTTCTAGCCCCCAGCGAGATTGGGAGTTCGGTTCTTCTTCCGACAGAACGCGCTGCAATGTCTGAAGTTAGCAGCTCTCCTCCAGTTTCCCCTCGCTTTCCGGTCGGCGAAGACTGCCGGATTTCAGGTTTATCCCTTTTTCGACGCCCCTAGGTCAGAAATCGCGTTTGGAAGCCGGCGCTCGTGTTGCCGGTCGCCTGAACACCACGCTTTTTTTATCCTCCCAGTTGACAAGAACTTTTTCCTGCTCGTTGTGTCTTCCCTTGTGGACTAGCGGCGCCCCTCTTACTTCGTAAATGATTTGACTGTTCGTTCCATCTAAATGACGTCGATACCAGTTCCGTCCCTCCGTGAGGGCGCCTTCGAGTTTTCCTTAGCTAGTTTCCCCTTGGTGCAAGTGGACCCTCCCCGGCTTCCCGGGTCCCCGAGCTTCCCCAAGGTCCCCACCCGTTCATTGAATTTCCTCCAATATCATCTAAGAGTTCAGACTAAACGGACTTCTCCCCAGACTCTTTCCTTACCTCGCTCCCCCCTTGTTCTCTGGAACTCGGCTTCGGTCCGGCTTTTTTCTCCATGGAGATTCGGCACTGTTTCTACATCCGTCTGTACAAGATTTCCTTTAACGAGTCTTTGTCGGAAGACACCCTAGTTCCCTTATATGGCGGTTGGTCTCTTGTTTGCCCTAGACTCTCTCTAGATGGAACCCCCTTCTCTTCATTGACTTCATCGGGCGCTTATTTATTCCGAGGTTTTTTGCACCTCTCTATACAGTTTTTTCAGCTTATCTTCCCCCTTAGCACTTCAATCAGTTTCTTTCGTGAGCCGCCTTGTTCTAGCCTTCGATAGGCTCGGCAGGCCGCCTACCCTATGATTCCATTGCTGGACCCCAGCTCGGCCTCATTTTTGCTTCTCTCTGCCTCTGAGGCCGATTCATCATTCTGCGGCGCCCCGGTTTCCGGCGAACAAATCCCGTCTTTTTCCTCCAAAAAGTTCTTTTCTCCCCTTTGCCTTTCCTCTCTTCTTTCTGGAGGCTCTCCCCCCAGAATACTACATCAGTTCGAACGCATTCTGATGCGCTCACTTTCGTCCCTTGGCTTCGTTCCGCGAGAGGAACGTGAAGCCGCGCAGTTAGCTTTCTACCGACTTGAAGCTGGCCTCTTGCTGGATTACATAGTATGTGAGACGTTTTGTGGCGTTCTCTACTCCTCCGAGGGTCTATCTTTACAGCCAGCGACGCCACGGTTGATTTACTGCCCCTCCCCTTTAATACAGGACTTGAGCGCTTCATTTCCAGTCAAAATTCGCCACCCCCCAACGTTTTTGACCTTGCCGTTACTTTTTCCCAATTTCCGCTTTTTTCAGGTGACTTCGTGATTTTTCTTCCTGTTTTCTTTTCTCGGCGAAGTCCGCTGAACCCATCCAAAGGTACGTTCATTTCTTGTACCAGGTCTCCTAAGGACCCCATCACGATCGTGCCCTTCCTCCCTCTTCCCCCCCCCTCCACCTCGTCCTTCAAAAGTGGCGATGTTTTTCACCTCTCCGTTTGTGTTAATCTTTTCCCCCCTTACGCGACATGGTCCGAGGTATTTTTCCTCTTTGAGGACGCCTTCGCGTGATGCCTTCGTAGCTTTTTTTCCCCCCTTCAAAATGCGCTCCAGTTGGAGGGTTCGGACCGCGAACATCCACGAGAGGGTCAGGGAAAGATGCCTGTTGGGCAAGCCCCCACCCAGTCTTCTCCCGATGTGTTAGATGATTGTGAGGAGTTTTTCCATTTTTCCTCTCTCCCCGTCGGGATGACCGTCAGTGGCCCAGCACGGCTTTCCAGCGTGTAAAAGATTTTATAGCCCTTCTTTTTTCCCAAGCCCCATCCGATGTCAGCCATGTTTCCGAGCCCGAGCTCCTTCCCCCTTTTTCCGCAATCCTACATCTCGGCGATTCCCCTTCACTTACCATGCCCAACCTCCACGTCCGGAGCTCAAGTGAGCGAAATTTCCTTCGATTTTTTTTTGTATGTTTCTGTTTCCTCCGCCCTATCTATGACTCCACCTTTTCCCCTCTCTTAATTTTTTACCTCCGGGATGTTTGAAATCCATCCCGGAACCTGGGCGTCTTTTCTCTCCCGATGAAGTCGGTCGAAGGCTCGTAGCTCGCGATTTCTTTTTTTTCTCTTGGTTTCCCCTTTCTCATTCTTTCTTTCCTGAATCCCTTTGTCCTCGCTTCCCTCCCTTCTTTTTTTTCAATACACTTCCTGGGGGGAAATCGAGCGCCCCCACCGTGTTCTTAAGCACCGGAAAGATACTCGTTCATGAGATCGGATGACCGTCTTCCCCATCTGATGAAATAGACGCACTTATTTCTAGGTCGACCTGCTATCCTTCTTTTTGGGCTCTTCCCCCCTCTTACTGCGACGTAGTTATAGTGCCGTCCCCCCCTTACAGATGTCGCTTTTTTAGGCTTCTTTGCCCATTTCTTCTCGTACTCTCCTGAGACCTCCTCATCCTTTTCCCCCCCCCCGATCTACTCAGACTACCGGCAGCGCTAATGTATGAGCCTTTTGAGTAGGCATATAATGTATTCCTTTTCGCCCCTCGCGGCCGCTTAAGACGGCCTGTGCCTTCTCCTCTTTTCTCTATTGGGAGGAAAATCCCCCTGAACGTCTTCGTGGATTCGCGCGGCGGATCGAGCCGATTTGTGGTTTTTAATCCAAGCCCGTCAGCCCTCCCCCCAAACTTTTTTTTCAGTCGCCCGCACGTTCCTTGTCCTATCAGTTTCGCGTCCCAACATCCCTAATTGGACTCCTTGTCGTATTTATCCTCCTTTGCTACTACACACGCGCAGTCCGAGGATTTTCTTTCTTGGTAGAATGCGAAGCACTTCAGCGTGGTTTCCGGGCGTCCGGCACTCTATTGACGTCTCAAGGACTTCCACGCGCTCCCCTTCTGACTCCTTCCCCTCTGTCGTCCTCTCCTGTTATGGGAATCTGCAGATCTTCGTCTCCAGAATTCTTGTGCGCTGAGCGTGCTAAAAGTCCAAGCCAATCCATGCCGTTTTTTCTTCCTCCTCGAACCCCCCCTCAATCTCTTTTTTTGTTCGTTTGTAAAACGTTGTTTTGTCTTTCGACTTTACGGCGCAAAATATATCGCCCTTTTAGTTTTTTATTTTTTTTTTTTCGTCATGGTCCCCCCAGGTGTCCTCTCGTCATCTGGACACTGCCTTCTTACCTTCTTCCCTCTTCTCGGCGCCTTGCCGTGTGCGGTTTCCTTCTCCCCCTTGGCAGAACGGCCCAAAGCCGGTGTTTTTTCCCTGTCTCGACGCTCGCGTGGCAATTTTTACCTCTCCCGTCAAGGAGTCCCCCGGCCCTCCTTTGCGTTCTTTCTCCCTTCCTCCCAACGTGCCGCCTAAGAGATGTCTTGGGGTGATGGTGTCATATATTTTCCATTTCGTGGACCGTTGCTTGACTTTCCCAACAGAACTTTTCCCCTGCCTCTTCCCCTGCCCCGGATTTATGTCTCACTGTGCAGATTCTTCGTTGCGTTCCAGACCTTACGAAACATCGGAACTCATTTTCACTTCCCCCCGGCACAACCTTTCAGTTTCCGGGTTCTACGAGCTTTCAGGTGGTGACCCTCCCACCTTCTCCTTCATTGAATATCGTCAACAGTTCATGCGTGTCTCATGACGCATCCCCAGACACCCTCTCCGCAAGAGAAATGACCCAGACACAAACCCGGCCCCCTCGAGGTATGGATTATGCATTTGCAATCATAATCCTCCCATGCATGTCTCCCCCCCCCCCTTCGTTCCCCCACAAGACCAGACGTGGTTGGTTCGAGCCGGCCCACCCTAAATCAGCTTTACGCACCGTTGTCTTGTCCCCCGTTTGCCCCGTCTTTACGTACGCTCCCCTCCCGGAATCTCTCTTTTTTTTCCCCTTTTGAATCTCCTTTTTTGTCTGATCTTCCAGGTCCAACTGCCCTGCATGACAAAGTTTTTGCCCCCCCCATGGCGTCACCTCCTGGCTGGAGGGGCTAGACTTTGTTTTCCCCTAGTGCTCGAACAAACCCCGTTCTTTAGCTGACCCTCTTTGCGCAGGTGTTTTATCGCATTCTTCTCCTTGGCTGTTTTTCCTCCCCCACCCCCATGAAGATCCTGATCGCCGGCACGGTCCTTCCTGGCGTAGATCAGCCCTTTCGCGTGTGGGTTAGAGATTTATGTTTTTTGGCTTTCTTGTCGCATTTTTCACCCCATGCCTTAATCCGCTGCACGCTCCAACGGTGTCTGTGACTTTTTTCTTGCCGGTCCGTTTTGCTAAGTTTGGAACCTTTTTACTCCCCCCCTCTACCCTGCCCCCCCCTTTTTTCATGACATCAAGAAGGCGGAAGACGTTTTCTTTTTTTTGAAGAAAACGCAACGCCGCAATTTTGTCCCCACTATTTATGGTAGACAACGTCCTTTTCCCCTACGGCCGTATTTAAGGTGGCTTCGTGAGACCGCCCCTCCTCATTTCTCGCCCTTCTTCAATAAGGTTACGTTTTAACCCCCCTTTTTTCGATGCGAGGTTCGCGATCCCCAGCTAACCGCCACGCTGGTCCCAGTCTGACCAAAGAGTTTTTGCATCCTCCCCCCCCACGCAAGGTCAATTCCTCTCCCCTGGACTCCCTTCTTCTTCCCTTCCTTTCCTCATTGACGCGTGGAGACACCAGCCCTCAGATTTCACCTAAGGCGCAGGAGCATTTTTGCCTGTCTATGGCCATTCAACCCCACCTCCGTTTTCACCCTGTTTAACTAACCACCCCCGTGGAATAGCGCTGGTGGATTTTTCCCTCTTACGGCTGCCCGAGTTTGTCGGTTTCTGGCGGAACTTTTCCTTCCCCGCTGGAAAAAGAGATGTTCTCTCTCCTTGGCGATCAGGACTTCCTTCTTCCTTTCCCTGAGTTCCCCCTCCTCGAGGAGCTGAATCCGTTGAGCCTCCCTTTCGTTTCCGGCCATGGACCCCCACTCCTTTCTGTCCCGCTTCCCTGACCACCCTTGAACAAATCAAGCCGCTTTTTCCTCCCCTTTCGTATCCCCCTTTTCTTTTTCCCCTCAAATATCGGCGCAGAATGCCAGTCAATTTTGGTTGCGAGCGGCCTGGTCCGCGTACCTTGCCCCCGGTGAAGGCCCCCCTTTGGTTTCTCGTTTTCTCTCTCGTGGAGCGCTTCACCTTGGTTGCAAGAAGCCGTCCAGGCTCGTGATCCGTCCGCGAATAAAAGCCCCCCCGACCCAGCTTCTTTCTTTCAGACCATTCGATTTTTACCCCTGAGACCCCTAGTACTACACGCTTCCAGGGCCCGCCCGAGTAAGTATCCCTTCGATTCCCTTCCGTAAACAAAAGTTTGCTTATTCTGTTTCTCTTCTGAATTTTCTTTTCCCTCTTAGAGTCGGGATTCGCTGCTTCAAGCTTCCCCTCAGCTCCTGGTAAAGAGCTTGAGGCGGAAGCACTAGTTTGTTGTGGTTTGGTGTGGAGTGTTTTGGTTTTTTTTCGTGGTGTTCTTTGCCTATTGATACTGTGTCCCCTGTGGTGTCTTTCCGTCTTCCCTCTCCTTTCTCTGGCGTGTGTTCTATGGTGAGTATGTTTCTCCTTTCCCGTCCTTCCTGGTGCTTACCTCTTCCCCCCACACTTTTGCTCCGCTTACCAAATTTTAGTTAGGAGTGAATTTCCCAGCCTTTTTATCCCTCCTCGCGCAAAGCTCTTTTCCCTTTCCTCGGATACACAGTGCGGACCATAGGCCATTTTTTTCGTCGCTTCCTGAGTTCATTCCCTTTCCTCAGTTCCTCTTCTCAGAGACTCCCTCCTTTCCCCTTTTCCCCCCCCTTCCCTTCGTAAACCATATGATACGTGGCCTCCCCCGGTTTTATCCAGACTAAATAGAACCCCCCTTTTCGAAGAGTTCATCTGTTTTTCTTTCCCTTGTGCCGCACTTCAGGTGGGACCCTTCTTTTCCTGATAAGCCGGCTTTGAATCTCCTGGAGTCCTTTCCCCCCGCAACCGAAGCTGCCAGCTTCGTGCTGAGTTGGGGAGACGTTTGGCGGCTCTATCTCATCCTCGTGACTCTTTTTTACTACGGTCTTTTTGTAATGCAACTTGTTTCTTCCCCCCTTGATTTCCCGCGTTCTGGCAGCGCCAACTCCATCCCTCTTCCGCGCTTCGACTCATGACGTCCTTCCGTGTTCCCCAAGCTTTTTTTTACTTGACTTCTTTGCTTTCGGGAGAAGTCCCGGTAACCCCTTTCTTTTCGCTTTTTTCTTTGTCCCCAGTCTCCTTCCTCCGACTCCCCCACATTCACCCACCATTCCCGTTGCGCGTCTTTCTTCCCCCTATCCCTTTTTTTGAGTCTAGATAAAAAAACAGACGCTCCTTTGGTCCTGACCTTTTTTTTTCTTTTATTCCGCGCGATCGTGATGCCGTAGAGGAACCTTGCCCCCTGCGATTCGTACCGTTGTCGTTTCGAGGACGACGCGACCCTCAGCCTTCCCATTCCTTGCAAAGCGATAGTTTTCCCTCCCTTCTCTCCTTTCTTCCTGTTTCGAAGGCTTGGGTTCGAATTTGACCCCCCGTTGAGCGCCGCAAGTCAGGATTCAAGTTCAGTGGTAGCCCCTACCCGTGTCCTTCTCGGAGTAAACCGTTCTTCTTTTCTTTCTCCGCCCCCAGACTCAGCATCTGTTCCCCACCTTCCCCATTCGTTGCCCGCTCTCCACTGTTCGTCCTTCGTCTACCACTTTTTCCCCCCGTGCAGACCCAGTTGAGCGCCCCCTTCATCCTCCTAGGTCGTGCTGTATTTTGATATTCCGCCCAGGGGCGCTCACGACTCATTTTTCTTCTTTATTTGCCACTTCCCCCTTAGAACCGGGCTTCGTGCTTCGAAATTTTTTTCCTGCCTCGTAGTCATCGCGCTCGCCAGCCGATGTCATCCATGGATCGGTCATGATCTTTGTCCGCCCTGCCTTTTCATCGCCCGTCCTTCTTTTCCCTTCAAGTCCCCCCTGGGGGGAACTCCCTTCCACCTTTTTCTTCGTGCTTCGGAGTAAGCACACCGGATTCGTTCATATCGGGATGCCACAGATCACTCTGTAGAAGACCTAGAGCGCCCCTTCTTCTCATTTAGATTTAGGTGTTCTCTTTCACCTCTCCCCCCTAAGTCTAGGGCTTTTTAATCCCTTCCTTCCTAGACTTGCGCTAGGTTAGGTCTTTCCTCTCCTTTTTACTCCTGCGAAGAACGGCATCATTTCTCCCTTTAGTTTTTTTTCCTCCCCCGTTCTCTCCCGTCGCTCCTTTTTTTGATATGCTCTTCTCTCTCCCCTTTCTCCTTCCGGCTGAGTAAGCGGTCCTTCAGGTCCTTCTCTTGGATTAAAGATCCCTGGCCGCTTTCGGCGGTTTTCAAGATCCCATGACGTGGTCCTTTTTTTCCCTTCCCCCCAGTTTTTTCCCCGGTCCGCGCCCACTAGTAAACTCAGCTTACCACTTTTTATTCCGCCCCCTCCTTCACATTTAAGTAGAGGTCAGTTCTTCCCCCCCCCCTTCGTCACCCCCCCCTGGACTGGTTTATCTGGCCTTCCGCCGAGTTTATTTCGGGCCCTTTTCAATTGCTAATACCCCGCTTCAGGGATTTTTAGTTGATTTGGTCCCCCAATTTTCGTTGAATCGGACCCGAGCGTTTTCCAGGTCCCGCAAGCCTCCCATCTTATCCTCTTCTTAACCCTAGATTCCTTTACTCCCCTTCCCCCCGTTTTCCTCAAGGGCGGCCCTAAACGATTCTTAGTCCCCGGAACTTAACCCCAATCCCCTTTTTTCCCCCTTTCGGCGAGCTTTTTTCTCCCCCCCCCCTTTTTTCTACCGACAAACTGTCTCCCCCGTCTTGCTGAGGTAAGTTCCCCCAAGAACCAGCTTGTTTTTTTCTCCCGCCTGCGGGTGTAGTGGACTTTTGTTTTGCTTTCGACTCTTGAATTGGCCAGCTTCCTCCCCATATCTCCGGTCTGTTAGTCTAAACCCCTCTCGTCTTTCGGGTCCCCTCCTTCCCATTTTCCTGAAGGAGACTGTCCATCTCTTCTTTCCGTCTTGGCCGTGTTTCCCGTTAGATGACTCTTTGGTCCCCCCCCCTTAGACGGTGGGGTTACTGACTCGCAACCGCCCTGGGCATTTTTTCCTTCCACCTTCCTCTTTTACGGCTTCCCCCCTTCTCAAGAGGTCTCTCCGCCTCCAAAAGTGGCCCTCTCGAGATTTTTAAGGGATTGGCGCTTGCTGGTTCCCCTTTATTTTCCCTTGTGACATTTCGTTCGGCCAATTGTAAACGTCTCTATCTGCCCTTTTCTCTATCCCCTGTTTCCTATTAAATATTCTCGTTTTCCCCCCGCACCTTCCCTCCCCCCCCTCGGAAACTGGTTCATTTACGCAAACCTGTCGTTTGCGTGCCGTATCGATGCTTCCATGTTTTTCCACCTTGCGCCCCTCTCACTTTTAGAATGACCAGATAGCGCCCCCCACGCGAATCTCCTTATACGCCAGATTAGCCTGGCGTGCTTTAGGTCGATCATGATGGGTTTGGTTAGACCCCCCTACCCCGGCGTGCTCCCCCCCAAAAACAGGAGACGTAGTTCTTTCGAACCCTACTTATTTTTTTTGTTTCTCGAGTGGCACCGCCGTCTCACCACTACCGTTTACGTTTTGTTAGTCTGTTGAGTCAGGGTTGACTGTACCCCCCTTTTTTTTAAGCCGTGCCTCTTCTATTCGTTTTCCCCTAATACCCTCCGGTTTTTTGCGCTTTTTTTTCCTTCAGTCCACCTGCCCTGACGTAAACCCTCTGAACCCCCACCGGTGGTCCGTCGTTCTTTGTGTTTAGTTGCCCCCTCCCCCCCCCCATCCCCCCTGTTCCTCGTTCGCGGGACTTTGAGCTGTTTTTTCTAAACATCTTTCTTAGGTTTCTTTTCCCCTACCCCCCAAAAACTGCATAGATCATCCTCTCGCCTTCCCCTTGCGAAATCTGGAGATCAGCTCATTCTCTCTACTGGCACGACGTTGGCTGGAGGTATCCCCCCCTTTCCCCCTCTTCCATCCCGTCTTCCCCGCCGAACAGCCTTTCTTGCTTCCAATGACTTTTCGATGGGGCGTACTCTTGCTGCCCCCCATATTGAAATACCCAGTTTTGAATGACGACCGCGCTGTTTTCCACATAGCTTTTTTTTCCTAATGGAATCCCGTCCCTTCCCCTTTCTTTCCTTTAAAAATCTCAACGCCCTCACCGCCCTTTCCATCTCTTTTATGAGGCCGCGGCGGTTGTTCCTTTTCTTGGGAACGCCCTTTAGGGAAACCTTGCAATCGGGTACGTGTTCCTCGCCCCCCCCCTGCCCGATCGATTTTCGCTTCCGGAGTACATCACGCCTTCCCCCCCGTTTCCCTTTGGAACCAAAGAGCACCCTTGCCCCACAACTTCCGTTTTTCGCCGCTATTCCCATCTTCATTTTTGTTGCAATAGGTCTCCTTTTATCCCTTCCCCCCCCCCAGACCCATGCTGCTCTTTTTCACTTTTCTTGATCCCTAGATATTCGTTTCAGCATGGCCATTCCACCCTCTTTCGACCAAACCGTTTCCCCTCCAACCAACTCCGCATCCTTTTTTTCCGTTTTCTTCCGCCAGCATTGCTGTTTTTTCTGCGGAACCAGGTTTCTCCCCCCCTTTCCCCCCCCTCCCGGTTCCCCCCCCAAAACCATCTATTTCTCTCTCCTCCGTCAGATTTTTCAGGATTTAAGGGCCTCTTCGGGCTCTTGACGCCGAGGAGGTTCCCGATAATAGCGGTGAAGCGTTCGACTTTTTAGTAGTTTGTGAGCTTGAAGGCTCTGTTCCCCCCCGATGATGTGGTACGACCACCCTTCATTTTAAAAAGTTAAGAACTCCTTTCGTCTGTTAGTAGCAATTAGGCTCCCAATATTTTTAAGGCCAGTTTCCTCCAATCAGCAATGGTTGATTTGACTGTCCTTCGTTCTTCCCCCTTCCTTTTGAAAAGGTGAATTCCTCCTTGCTTTCGTCCCCCTTCTCTTGTGGCGTTGAAATGGAACTTGGTTCAAGCAGGAAGGGATATCCGCCCGAGTCCCAGAATCCACCTCCCTCTTTCTCACCCCCGTCATTGGGATTCCAATAGGATCGCCAATCGACCGCGCCTACACCTAAGGACCTTCCCCCCTCCACGTCCTCCTCGATTCCATTCTTCCCCAACAGGCTTCGTCTTCGAGTCATCCCCCCCTATTTCCTTAAGGGATCTGCACTGTCTTCGCATTTTTTTCCATTAAGCTTTTAAAGCCGTTTTCGGACTACAACATAGCGCCCCTTCTCTTTTTACTGTTTTCTTCTGATATCTTTTTTCAGATTTTCCCCCCCCCAACCTCCCCCGAGATAGCCAGGGCCTCTTTCCGCTTTTTCTTTCTATGAGTGAGTTGATCCTCCCCCCGGTGCACCCTCTTTCTTCTCTTCTCGCCAATCCAAGGGTTTAAGGCGCGCCCTTTTCTGTCTTCTTCATAAAGCTTTCCTCGTCCTCTTGCAAAGGATCCCCTTTTTTTTTTTGCCGTTGACCAGCTTTGCCTACCGGTGAGCGCGATACCCCTTTTTTTCACTTTTCTTTCCTTTTCTGTCTTGTACGAGCTACAGTCCAGTTTATGGCTCCCTGAGTCTCCCCTTCTTGATCTTGAGGCCCCTTTTTTTCCTCCAGATACAAGCACGACAGTGAAGGAATTATGATTGCGCTCTTTCCAGTGGCCAGGGCTTTCTTTCGATACTCGTGACGAGTTCAGCGCGCCTCTCAGTTTCCCCCGTTTCCTCTGTCAGGTGGACTTTAACGAGTGCTGAAAATTTGGTTTTTTTTTTCTACTTCAGCCGACGGGCTTCCCCGCCCCCCCTCCGTCCCTCCCTTTTTCTTTTTTCCTTTCCCCTTGCCGTTACCCCCCTTCGACTTGCTGTCTTCACGGTTTCCCAGCGTCAAACTCGAAACCCCAAGCGCTTTACCGTCCGTTTAATATGTTTCGTGTTGCCCATGTCGCTTCGTCTCGTGTTTTTTTTTGCGTTGATGTTCTTCCTGTCCCGGCGATCGCCTGAGTTGTCCAACCATTTCATTTCCTTCTCGCATTTCCCCTCCCCCCCTCTTTCCCCCAACTAAATCTTCCATTCCACTTTTTTTTGTTTTCTTTATATATCTCTTTTCCCCTTACCCGCCTCTAGATAACCCCCAAGACGAGAACCGTGGCCTTTTCCTGTTTTTTTTTGTTTGAGGATTTTCCTCTTCTTCGAGTGGAGACGTGGTGGACCCTCACCTTCTTTTGGTTTTTCGAGGACTCTGGAACGACCCCCTCTCCTCCTCTCTTTTATTCTTTTTTTCACCCCCCCTCCTTTTTTTTTCGCTTTTTTTTAGATTTGTGACTGGATTTTGTTTTTGCCTTCCTGCCATCGAGGGATGACGTCCAGTTTCCTCTTCCTTCCCCCAGACAGTGCTACCAGTCGCGTTGCTTTACCTCTTTTGGATTGATTGTAGAGCCAGAACCCGTCTCCTATTTGCACTCTTTCGTTCCCCCTTTAAGAGCAAGCTTTTCCCCCCCCTTCTCCCCCCCCCTCTCTTTTCTTTTTAGTACCTGAGCTTTCTCCTTTTCTTGTCGTCTTTTCCCCATCAGGCTGCGCTTCGAACTTAGTTGTCGTTTGTAGGCTCTAGTCAAAAGTTTTTGTACGATCATAATTTTTCTTCCCTTTCTTGTTCCTCCCCTGCTAATTTTCCTTGATTCTCCGGGAGTCCCGTTCCACTGTGTTTTTGGTTTTTTTTTTTTTTTTTTTTTTTGTTGGTGTTGCCCCGCATCGAAGGCCTTTTCTCCTTTTTCCGCTCTGCAGTCCAGCCCTTAACTGTCTTTTTTTTCATCCCCCTCATTTCCCAAGCTCCTTACCAACAGGTTATGAAGGGTCACTACCCCCCCTTTTCCTTTTCTGTCCCCTTTTCCCCGTCCTAGTGCTTTTAAGAACCGGAAGATCCCCTCACTGCCCCTTTTCCTCACCGATAGAATCCACTTCTCTGACTTTCTGACTTCTAGGCTCTTTCGTTTCTTAGTTTCAAGCCTGCGACTCATTCTATTTTTCCCCCTTACCGGCATTCGCGAGGTTCTTTTTTTAGGTTTTCTTCCCTTTGCTTTCCCATTGAATGCGCCTCCTTCTAATCCTCGATTCCTTTCTGACTTGAAGCCGAATTCCGTGGCCTTTTGAGCGATGTCCCTTTTTTATTTTAGCTCCTTCTTGGTTTTTGTAGTACGCTCTTTCTTCTCGTGTTGGAACTCCTGAACGTGTTGTGTTACGTCTTCTTATTTTTTTTTTCCTGAGCCCTGACCGTGTTGCGTTTCCAGCTAAACCCCCTCCCTTTTTCGCCTCCCCTAGAGCCTCCACACTCGGTCTTCAGCCTCTCTTCACCTTTTTCCAGTCGCCTAGTTTTCCTCTCGTCAAATCATCCTTTCTGCTTATCTGGCATTTTCTTTTCTTTTCTCTAATTTCCCCGACCCACCTTCAGTCAGAGGCTTTTTTTTTTTTTTAACTTGGTGGGAAGGCGGAATAACACTCTCCTGGCGCAGGAGTTTCACCTTCCACCTTACTCAATTCTAACGTCCCCTCTCCTTTTCTGACTTTGCTGAGTTATCAGGATGAGTCTAAATTCTAGATTTCTGAGGCTAATTTTACTTGACCAATCCCCTCTTCCCTCTCCCCCATTTTCCTGAGAATGTCCCTTTTCTTCAAGTTTTCACCTACAAATCTCCCCCCCCTCTCGCACTTTGGAACACCCCTACACTCGTTTTTCTGGTTTGGGGATTTAACCATTTTTGGTTCATTGCCTTTTTTCCTTTCCGCCAAACCCTTCCC
>Ga0179593_1355781_pt1 | contig 13708 bp, 11 predicted proteins | sample CZODoug2_1_08_16_FD_185931 | JGI IMG/M metagenome (GOLD analysis project Ga0179593, IMG submission 185931) | Vadose zone soil fungal communities from Angelo Coast Range Reserve, California, USA - CZODoug2_1_08_16fungal (PacBio error correction) | ecosystem: Environmental > Terrestrial > Soil >... | reverse complement strand
TAGGTATAGCGCCAATTGGTGGCAGAAGGCGAGCAGCCTAGAGCCGAACGCAGCATGCTTCTAGAAGTATGATGAAGCAAAGCAGCAGGATATAGCCCAAATCGAGTCTTATTAGGGAGATTTTTTTTCGCAGGTAGGCCCAATAAGAGTAGGAGCGCTCAGGCAAAGAGCCCAAACAGCAGAGCTCAAATGGCTCGAGCTATTAGCAGGAAGAGCCTAGAAGCAGCAGGCAGAAGAAACGAGCGTCGCCGCAGACGAAGCCAGCCCAAAGCCATCACCTTTTCGCACGCAGCTCCAGCACGAATGAGTGCCAGTTGGCCAGAGAGAGTAAGAGATGGTCAGCTAAGAGATGAAGAAAGAGAACCAGAAAGAGGCAGGCACATAAGATCGAAGTAGCAGCAGATTTTAATTTTTTGTTTTTTTTTTTTTTTTGTTTTTATAGAAGAGATCTTTTTGCAGATGAGATTTTTTTTTTTTTTTTCCGCTTCGGGATTTTTTTTTTTAGCAGGGTAAGAGCAGCAGCCCCAAGCCCAAACAGAGCAAGGGCCAGCAGGGGCAAACAAGCGCCCAGAAGACAAAGAGCTGAAAGAGCTGCCAGAAGTAAGAAGCCAAAAAGGCGCGCACAGAACAGAAGGTCGAGGGCACCAAGACAGCCCCCTAGAGTACAGCAGCGCCATGCAAGCCAGCAGGGCACAGCCCCAATGCGTAAGAAGCCGTTTTCATTTTTTTTTGCATTTTTTTTTCGGCTAGCTCCGCGAGAGCAAGCAAGTCGCAGAATGGGGAAAAGACTCCCAGAGAAAAGGAAGCAGAGAAGTGAGAAGTCTCGCTTAAGGAGCATTTATTTTTATTGCGGCAGCAGAAGAAAGCCAAAAGAGCCTGTTGCGCGCGAGCAAGAGCGGCTTAGGGAAAAGGGATTTAAGAGGGAGATTTTTTATTTTGCATTTTTATTTTTTTTTTACGATTAGGGATTTTTTTTTTTTTTGCTTCGTCGTTTTTTTTTTGCGCACGGTACGCAAAAGCTCCAACAGGCCCGTCGCAAAGCCGAAAAGTCTCCCAGCCATCCAGCTGCAAATGAGGCAAGACAACAGGCAGAAAAGAAGACGAAGCCAAAGCCAGTAGGAGCTTAGGCCGCCCCCAGCCAGTCGTTCCCGCGGGAGGGTGTTTTTATGATTTTAGCGTGTGGGGGGGGGGGGTGTTTTCTTTTTTTCTTTTTTTTTAATATTTCCCTCATATTAGGCGGGTGGAGGGGTACGTCTTTTTTTCCCGGAGGGATATTGGTTTAGGGACGGGCGGGGGGAAGTGGGAGGGTCTTTTTTATGGAGCGTTTATCGGGGGGGACGGGATGCGGGTTTTTTTTTTTTTTTTTGCAAATTTTTTTGACCCCCCTCGCTGCGAGCCAAGAGCCGCAGAGCAGCGCGCAGCCCGAAGCAAAAGTGGTCTTTTTTTTTTTTTTTGAGAAAGGAAAGAAAATCTTTTTTTTAGGGGATTTTTTTTTTTTTTTTTTCTCTCTTTTTTTTTTTTTTTTTAGTCTTTTTTTGTGTCGGCAGCCGATGAGCCAGCAGGCTAATCGGCAGCGACGAGAGATATGCTGCAGAGGGAGCCAGGAGAGCAGCAAAGCGCATGTCTAGCAAGATTGGAAAAAGGCGGCAAAAGAGCTTGCAGCCCGCGAGAAGCCCAGTGCAAAATAGGCAGTTGTTTAGAAGAAGGGCAGGATTTGTTAATTTTTTTTTTCGCAAAAGAAAATGCGCGCAGAGGCGCCAAAGTAAAAAGGAGCCACCCCCCCCCCCCCGCACCCGCAAGCAGTAGCCGCAAAGGGTCAAAGCCATAGCAAGCCAGGTGAGTGTGGTTTTTTTTTTTCTTCTTTTTCGCATGCAGGTCTGCAAAGCAGCGGCAGAACGAGAAAAGCCCCAGTGTAAAGCCACGTAGGAGGCCAGATTGCAAGAAACGCTTTTTTAGGAGATTGTTTTTTTCTTTTGTCTTTTTTCGCACGGGAAGGCAAAAGGCAAGAGCGAGTAAGAAGACAGCGTGCAGGGTGCATAGCAGCTCTGCCTCACAGCCAAAGACAGCCAAAAGCCCGATAGCCAGACAAGCCCAGCCACGTCTCGTTTGCGTTTGAAATTTTTTTAATTTTTTCGCAAAGAGCCTAGAGGCCGAGAGGAAGAGTCTTCGGCACCCAGCAGCATAAGAGCCGCCTAATGATTTTCTTTTTTTTTTTGTTTCCCGCAGAGATGGCAAGGTGCCTCCCGCACAGGAAATGAGAGCAGCCATAAACAGCCCCAAAAAAAAAGGCGGTAGCCTACGGGTCGTAGCGGGTCCCAGGCCGAAAAACCAACCAAAAAAAAACCAACAAAAACCGAGCAAAACTCAAAACCGGAGGGGTTCCGCCTCTTCTCCTTAGCCTATTGTTTCTCCTTTTTTTATCTCTTTTCTCTTTTCTCTGTGTCTTTCATGATTACGCGTAATCTGTCGTTACTCTCCTCTCGCCTTAGTTTTTTCCGGGTGTACGCTGAAAAGAAAACGAAAAAAACAGAAAAAGAACGAAGAAAAACTGCGGTTAACGCTAACTAATACTTATATTTTTTTATTATTTGATAATAGATGAAATATTGCATATTCTATCCTTATTTTAGCCATACAATTATTGATATAGTAATAAGAATATTTCATATACTATTATCCCTCATCTTCTCCAAAAAACAGAATACATAAAAGTCAGAGGTGGAGGTACGGTGGCAGTCATCTATCTTTATTTTTTAGTTTTCGCATAGTCCCTAAAGAAGCGGGAAGCAGATGGCAAGCGCAGTCGAGTAACAGATTAAGCAATATTGAGGAGGCAGAGGGCTGCCGGCTTAGAGGCCAAGCCAGCCTAGGAGAGATGCAGCAGAATGCAAGGGAATAGGAGCCAAGCAAACAAAGCCCAGTGGTGATTTTTTTTTTTTTTTTTTTTTTTTTTTTTTTTTTTTTATTTTTTTTTCTTAGATTTTCTCCTATTTTTTCTTCGCTAGCTCTTGACGTAGATAATAGAGCAGCATTCTTTATCTATTTATTTTTTGATTTTTGAACGAGCAGGAAGATTTTTTTCGCCAGGCAAGTAGCCCAAGGCGTTGTTTCCTCCGCAGCCCCCCGCTCAGTGCGGTCCACCCCACATAGGAGCGAAGGCTAAAGCCAGTGGTAGCAGACAGATGGCTACAGAGGTAGAAGGCAAGGATAAATGGGCGCAGGAGCCTAAGAGTAGTCCGACCACATGAGATTTTTTTTTGTCGCAAGGCGCTCCCAATGCAGCGGATGCATGACAGCAAGCTCAAAGGATAGCAATAGGCAGGAGGTCAAAGGGCTCCCCCAGCCAGAAGCAGTCGGACAAGGGGAGGGAAGGGCAGTCTCACATTGCAGGCTTAGCATGTGAAGCCAGTAAGGCTAGCAGCACAAGCAAAGAGGAATGCAAGAGAGGGCTCGCAGCTCACAAGTCTCTCAGCCAGAGAGAGATAGCCCCCCTCCCCCCGGGGGGGGCGGAAAAGGAAGCCCAAGAGGAAGGACGTGGGTATAGCTTGAATCGCAGCGCGCAAAAAGAGCAGAGTCTCAGCCCCTCCAAAAAGGTAGAGCCAGCAGTTTGCCCCAAAAAAGAGGGATCAGCAAGGAGAATGCAGTAAGCCAGTACAAGAGGAGGCCCCCGGAAGCAGCTCAAGGAGCAGCGAGAGCAAAGAAAAGCAGCGATAAAAAAGCAGCGGTAAGGCGGGAGATAGAAGCAGGTAAACGGCAGGCAAGCAGCCAACGTCTATGTGAGACCAAGCACCAAAAAAGAGCTTCGCAGCCCAGGAAGTCCGGAAGCGCCATGACACAGCCCTATAGCCCAGTAGTTTCTTTTTATTCGCGAAAGCAAGGCGACCCAGCAAAAACAGCCGCAGCAGGAAATAAGAAGGCAGGCAGACGCCCCAACCGCTGGCCGTCGCAGTACGAGCGAGCATGTCCTTTCGCACGCAGGGAAAAGGTCCAAGCCAAGGAAAGTGAGAGCCCCTTTCCCCGCCCAAGCTCCAGGCGCAGGCGGAGTCAGAGCCCGCACAGCAAGGCTGCGGCGAGAGGCTTAAAGAGGCAAAAGGGCAGCGCAAAGGCGATACAGAGTACAGAGGCTTCCCAGGGCTCCGGGGTGGGGCAGTTTTTTCCATTTTTTTGGGGTGGTTCAATTTGTATTTGTTTTCCTCTAAATTTCCTTTAACGAGGGATTTTACTTCTTTTTGTTTTTTTTTTTTTTCCTTTGAGGTGGGGTTTACTTTTTACTGTATTTGTTTTTTTACCTCGGGGCGGCGTCCTATTTTTTGGGGTGGGTTTTTCCCTGGGCTTTTTTTGACTCTCACTTGTGGGGTCTAATTGTTTTGGGGTGTGTATTTTTGTTTTCTCGTTGTGTTGGTTTTTTTCTCTTACTCTTTCTTTTTTTTTTTCGGGGCAAGGCCCGGCTGGGCACGAGGAAGGTCGAGCAGGCAGTAAAGGATAGAAGGAGGCAGAGTGAGAAAAGAGTAAAGGAGTAAAAAAGGTACAGAGGCTTTTTTTTATTTATTTTTTTTTTTTTTTTTCTCAAAGGAAGGGAATTTTTTAAGATTTTTTTTTTTTTGAGATTTTTTTCTTTTTCTCTTTTTTCGCCAAGAGGCAAGCGGCTATTCGCAGAGTTCTTTTTTTTTTTTTTTTTATAGATTTTTTTTTTTTCGCAGCCGAGAGCCTCTCCTAGTAGCGCAAAGTAAGTCCTCCCAGGCCGTAGCCAAAGTGCGGAGCTTTCTCGCAGCAGGCAGCTGCAGTAGGGGGACAAAAAATTTCGCAGAAGCCGCAAAAAGACTAGTCGAGAGCCGGAGGCTGAGAGCGACTGAGGGGTAAGGATTCAGAGATTTTTGTTTTTTTTTTTTTTTTTTTCTCCGTCTACTAAAAAAGAAAAGGTAAAGAAAAGACGATTAAAAGGATTTTTTTTCGAAAAGCAAGGAAATGTAGGAAGCAGCAAGAACGCACGGAGTGCTACGGGATGTGGAAGGTTTTTATTATCGGGAGGGGTTTTTTGGGTGAGTATGTTTGTTTTGTAAGGGGGGGGTGGGGTGGTTGGGGTGTCCCTTGGTTTTTTTGGAGGGGTTTTGCGGTGTAGGGGTGGTTCTGGTGCGTTGTGGTCTGATTTATGGTCTCCCTTTAAGCCCAAGCGAATGCCTAGTCCCAGCCCACGCGACAGGCCATCGAGGAAGATTAGAAAGGATAGGGAGGCAGAGGGCCAGCCAGCAATAGACAGACTAACAACGAGGCAGCCCCAGGGGCCAAGGGAGTTATCGCTGCACAAGCCAGCCAGGAGACAGCACGCAGTCACACCGAGCCCGCTAGTTAAAGGCCCTTGGAGAAGGAAGCAGCCAGTGCAGAGGTCTAGCTTCGCATAAGCGGATGAAAGGCCGAGCGCGCAGCCAGGGCAGCAACAGCCTAGTTCAGAGCCTTTTTTTTGATTTTTTTTTTTTTTTTATGATTTTTTTTTTTATTGTTTCCGTTCGCATGGGGAGGGCCCAGCAGAGAGCAATTGGAAGCAAAATAGAAGCGAAGCACGGCCTTCGCAGTCAAGCTAAGCTCAGCAAATTGGCTACAAGGCAGTCTGCGCACAGGAGCCCAGGCCCCAAGAGGAATAGACAGATTTTTCGGGCAGTCTCATGCCCCACAAGATAGCAAGCTTCCAAGCACGAAGAGCCAGTCGCAATGACCATGAGCCTCCAGAAAGACCTCCCCTCATAGGGTAATGAGGAGAAAGGAGTATAGGAATGGGAGATCAGGGTGGTGGTTTTCGAGGGGTAGGGTCGGTGCGAGGTGGGGGGTTTTTTAGGGGTCTGTTTTTTTCTTAAATTTTTTTATTTTGGGGTTGGCGTCTTTTTTTTTTCTGGGGGGGGTCTTAGGTGATGGGGTCTTCAGCAGAGTCCCAAAAGGCGTGGAGCAGAGGGGCGAGCTGCGCACGCAAGGATTAGAGCCAAGAGCGAAAAAAGGCGAGTAAGTAGATGAGTCCAGAAGCCTAGCAAACGCCCCCCCCGCAGAAAAGCGAAGGAAGCTCAAGAGAGTGCGGGGGCAAAGCATACTCCCAAGGGGGTGGGAGTTGTCTTCCTGTTTTCCGGCGTTTGGTTTTTTCTTTTTTTTTTCTTTTTTTCTTTGGGTTGGTGGGTGGGAGTGGTTGTTCTTGCGGTTTTTTCCTCTTTCCCCCGTTTTGGTTGGTTTGGGGGATTTTTCTCTTTTAGGGTTACGTACGCATGCAAGTAAAGGCAAGAGCTCTTTAGGCTTCCGGGGGAGGATGCCAGGGCGGCCCCCTGAGGATGATGGCCCAACGCTTAAGCGAGTGCAGAGGTTTCGTTTTTTTAAGGAAGGAGATTGAAAGATTGTCTTTTTTTTTTTGTTTCGCATGAAAGAAAGGCCCAGCAAGCATAGAGCAGACGAAAGAGCTTTTTTTCGTTTGGAAAATAGAAAAACGATTAAGGAAAGAAAGGATTTTTTTTTAGTGAATATTTTAAGATTTTTTTTTGTTTTCCGCAGCAAAGCAAGCCCCCCCCTCAGCAGCGCCACCTGAAGAAGATGCGCCAGAATGCCCAAGCCCAATGCTTCATGCTGTCCTAGAGCCGATGAGCCAGCAGTATAGTAGCCTGCCCCACGGTACGAGAAGCATGGTAAGGAAGCCCCCTGGAGTTAATTTTTTCTGCAAGAAAGCCGCTACGGCAAGCCCCCTTCGCAGGGAGGGAGGCCATAGATAGACGACCGCAAGTGTGTCAAGTCGCATTAAAAGCGAAAGAGTCACAAAGCGTCACAAGGAGGCAGTGAATGCAGAACACAGGCGCTTTTTTTCGCAAGCCATCTGTAGTCGAAAAGATAGCAGAGGCCAGGTGAAGTGAGCGCCTAGTAGGCAGCCCAATAATGAGGGCAATGGGAAGATGCCGTTTCCGATGGAAGGAAGCGCCAAGTAGCCAGGCAGCAAGCAAGCCCATGGCTAAGCCCAGACGAAGGACCATGAAAAGCGGGAAAAGAAGGCCAGCCAAAGAAAAAAGAGCGGAGGTAGGATAGGGCTGCTAGAGGCAGAGTTACGCAGAGGAATCAGCGCCTCATTTTGGAATTTTTTACAGGTATTTTTTTTTGCTTAGAAGGATTTTTCGCTTTCACCGCAAAGCAGAAGAGCCATGCCGGGAGGCCCTGAGGCGCCCGTCCAAGCTAGAGAGCGAAGCAAGAGAGGCCCCCTATGAAGTGAAGAGCAGCGGAAGAACGCAAGAAGGGGTACGGGCGGAAGGCGGCAAGCCAGGCTTTGGCAGCAAGCACACGAATTTTTTGTAATCGCAAAGCCAGCCAGCATGGAGAAAGACAAGGAGCGCGCAAGCAAAGAGTCGAGCGATGGTCCAAGATAGCAACACAAGCCGAGTAAAAAAGCGCCAGGACCCCGTCAGCCGTTCAGCCCTATTCGTTTTCGGATTTTTTAAGCAGGATTTTGTCTTCGCTTTTTTTTTTTTTTTCGGGGCAGCAGCAAGCAGGCGTGCCCGCAGGACAAACAGCCAAAAAGTAATGCCTCCTTCTGTTCGCAATAGGCCACAGAGAATTCGAGGGGGCAGCCAGACCCAAGGCTAAAAAGCAGCAGAAAAATGAGGTAGCAGCCTGCCATGGGAGCGGGCCCTTTTCCGGCCAAGCTTAAGATTTTTTTTTCGCAGAGGGGAAGGCCAGGAGTGTAGCCAGTCTCCTGCAAGTATGGCAGCAGGCAGCCCGCGAGAGCCCAGGTGGCCAATAAGCAACAAAAATGCCAAAAAAGCCTACATTTCGCAGAGTCTCGGAAAAAAAGAAGAAATTTTTTTTTGCAGATTTTTTTTTCTCGCAGCGAAAAGAGGAGCAGGAGAGCCAAGCATCTCACAGCCTGCTCTGGGGGACGCTCAAATAACGTGCAACGAGCCTAAAGGGCCCGCCCCCAGGTACAAGCTGTCGCTAATAGCAAAAGGCCAGCCAAATCAGGCCGAAGCAGAAGAGAGCCTGACCTGTCTTTTTCCGCAAGCACGCGGCGAGAGAGAGGGTTCGGCAGGCCTTGAGAGAGGCTAAGAGCCCCGCCTTTTCCCCCCCCCGGCGGATAGCCCACAGGTAGCCAAGGCAAGGCTAGAACGGGAAGGTGTTTTTCGCAAGGCTCAAGAGCAGAACCAAAGCGACAGTGGTAAGATTTTTAGATTTTGTTTTTTTTCTGCAAAGCGAATGCCCGCCAAGCCAGCCTAGACAGACGTGCAAGTAAGAAAAGCCGAGAAAGAAAAGGATAAGCTAAAAAAGAAGCTTTTTTTTTTTTTTTTTTTTTTCCCTTTTTTTTTAAGAGATTTGTTTTTTCGCAGAATAAGCCGCAGAGGTCCAGCGACTAGGCATAGGGCAAAGGACCGCAATCGCAATCGGCAGAGCCCGAAGCGCTCGGAAGAGATAGCAAGCAAGGGTCGGGCAAAAGAGGTTCCCCTTCAAAGAAGACAGGTGCAGCTTAGAGCCGCAAGAAGAGGGGAGCGCGCCAGAAAGCGACTTAGCCCACGCATGTCGAGGACTGTACGTACAAGGACAAAAAATTGCAGCCACCCAGCAGGAGGAGGAGTTCCCCCCAAGAGTAAAGGCCAGAAGTGAAGAGAGAAAAGGAGCCCCGCTCGTCGAAGGCCAAGGGCAAGAAAAGAAGTACAGCCAAGAGCGAAGCTTCGGAGGAGACAGGAGGTATGAGCGTAGCGACCCAGGGGGAGATAAGAAGAGTCTCCCAGAGTGCAGCCCCGCACATGCCAAGAGCAGCAAAGCAATAGAGCACGTACTGGAATGCCTGCCCATAGATTATATTTTTATTAGATTAATTTTTTTTCGCAGGCCGAAGTACCAGCCGGAGCTAAGGAGTCCGTGCCTTTGAGGCAGCTGAGGCGAATAGCTAGACAGCCCCAGGGTGGTGGAGGAAGGCCCAGCCCTAAGGAATGCTCCGGCAGGCGCCACGAGAGAGGCGGAGGGAAGAAGAGAGCGAGACCAAGTAAGAGACAACCGGAACCAAACTGGAGGAATAAGAGCGAACAGTAATGTTAGATATATATGTTTTAGGGAAGTGTATCGCAGAAGGGAGTAACGTCGGCCATCACAGAAGAGAAAAAAAGGTGGAGGAAGTCTTTTTTTTTTTTAGGATTTTTTTTAAGATTAGAGGGATTTTTTTCCGCAGAGCGGAGAGATAGAGCTCTTTTTTTTATTTTTTTTGTCGTTCTTTTTATTGTTTTTTCTTTTTTTTAGATAAGAGACTAAAGAGATTTTCGCATGAGAGGCGCCGAGAGTCGCCCCACTGGCAAGACAGAGGGAGGACAGCCGCATGAGTGGCACTGGCCAAGCAGCAAAAGCAGCCTCAGCGAGGCCTAGCGAGTCCTTAGAGCAGCGGGAGCAGAAAAAGGAGGAGAAAAGCCCCCTAGCATAAGCGGCTACACAGAGCAAGAGAAGCCAGACAGCAGAACGCCAGAGGCGGCAAAGTCGAAGTCCGGCAGCCAAATTAGCCTCCACAGCAAGCCATGCACAAGCCTAAGCAGAGGAGGACAGCTCGTAGCACTATGTTTTTGTTTTGTTTAGGTAATTTTTTTTTTTATTTTTTTCTTTTCACGGCAAGGCAGACAGCTAAAAGCCAGGTACGAGCTCCTTTTCGCAAATGGTGACAGCTCCGCACTTTTTAGTATTTTTAAGAAGAGAATTATTTTTTTTTTTTTCTCGCCATGGACCTCCCGCAGTCAGCCCCCGGCAGCATCAAGGCTTAGAAGGCACAGGAAGAGAAGGGAGCCAGGGAGGAGAGCAGGATGTATAAAAGAAAAAATTAGCCTCTCGAAGAGGAACGCAAGCAAGGATGGACTGTCCCGGGAGTCAGCAGGCGTCATAGAGCCAGCCATAGGAAGCTGAGGCGCAGCAGCACGCCGAGCAGCCCACGGCTAATGCCCAATGAAGTCAGCGGCACAGAGGCTTGTATACAGAAGCATGCTATACAAGCCAGCATAACACAGTAGCCGAGCGAGCCCCCGCAGAGCGAAAGCAGTCCCGCGTACGCATATAAGAGAGGCCTGACCAATGCTAGACAAGCGTAGTCAAGGCAAAAAGCAGCAGGCTGTTCCGCATGTAAGGAGAAGCCAAAGCCTTTGCTCAAACAGAGAGTAGCCAGTTTTAGAATTTTTGATTTTTTTTTTCTCGGTTTTTTTTTTCGTTTATGTTTTTTTTTTTTTTTTTTTTTTTTTCTTTATTTCTTTATTTTAGGGGGAAGAAGATAGAAAAAGAAGATTTTTTTTTTTCGTTGTTTTTTCTTAGATTTTTTTTTTTTTTTCGCAGACGCCAAGAAAGACAGCGGGAGAAGACAAGCTCCAGCCCGAAAGGAGAAAGCAGGCCTAGTCAAAGCAACAGAGCGCAAGCAAGGCAGAGGCAAGGCCCTTGTTTTTTTTTTTTGATTTTAAGATTTTTTTCTCGCCGCTAGGAGAAAGAGCACAAAAGGCCCAGGGAAAAGCGATTTTTCGCAGGCGAGAAGCAGGATAGCAGCGGCCAGGTCACAGTACAGGAAGATTTCTTTTTTTTTTTTTTCGGCAAGCCTAATTAGCATGTATAGAGAGCATAGTACAGAAAGATAGGCCAGCCAAGAAAAGTGACAGAAGCATAGGAAATGCGCCAAGGAGGCTTTGTTTTTTTTGTAGTGTAGCCCCCCCAAGAGGCAGTCGCAATTCTGCAGATGACAGACCGGCAGTAAGAAAGCTCCAAGAGACATAGGAGGAAGTGCCCAGGGTGCCAAGCGATTAGAACTAAAAGCAAAGAAGCCGAGCAAGCAGACGTGGCATAGGGCGTGAGGCCAAAAAAGAAGCTCACAGGGGCGATGCGCCCCGAGCGAGAGTAGCAGCCAAAGCCCCGAGCCTCATAGGCGAAAAACACAAGAAGATAGGAGGAGAATGAGTTTTTTTATTTTTTCGAAACAGTAGAGCAGAAAAAGAATTAGAGGCAGCAGCTCTAGTGAAGACAGCCAGCAGGCTCTAAGAGCAACAGAGCTAGTAGCATAAGCGAGAGGCCAGAAGAGCCAAGCGTTTTGTTTTGCAACCCCCACGCGCAAGGCCAGGAAGCCAGAGAAGCCAACGAAAGCAATGCCCCGACAGCACATGAGAGAGAGCCACAAAGAAAAAAGCAGCAAGGAGAAAAAGAGGTCAACATTTTTCTTTTTTGTATAGAGGAAAGATTTTTTTTTTTTTTTTCCTTTAAAAAAGATTTTTCGAGAAGAAGAGTTTTTTAAAGAATTTTTTTTTTCTTTTTTTTTTAATTTTTTTATCGAAAAGGAGGATTTTTCTCGCTGTAAAGAGAGATGCAAAGCAGAGTAAGTAGCAAAGCAAATTCCTTTTTTTTTTTTTTTTTTTAGGGATTTTTTTATTAGATTTTCGCAAGGCAGATAGAGTCCCAGTTTTTATTCGCAGAACTAAAGAAGCAGAGAAGCTGATGAAGGGTAGGCGTCTTTTTCGGGTTTGTTTTTTTTTGTTTTTTTTTTATTTTTTTCTTTTTATTTTTTTTTTTTTTTTTCGCAAAGAAAGGCAGATTAAGATAGATTTATTTCGAGATTGTTTTTTAGAGGAAAAGGAAAAAGAAAAAAAGAGAAAAAGAAGATTTTTGTTTTTTTTTTTTTTTTTCGCAGCGCAAGGAGGAGGCCTAGAATTTTTTTAATAAAAAGGAGTTTTATTTTTTTTTTTTCGCAAACCGAAAAGATAGAAGAAAGAGCACGGCAGGAAAGATTTAGAAAAAGATTAATTTTTTTTTTTCCGGCAGAAGAGGAAGTAAAGTAAGTGCAAGAGAGAAAAGCCCAAGCGAACAGCATGGACCAACAAGCACCAGCAAGCAGCAAAACAGGCTCTCAGGAAGAAGACTAAAATAGAGGCCAAGCAGGGAGCCCAGAGCCATTTTTTTTTTTTTTTTTAGATTTTATTTTTTAAAGATGTTTTTTTCTTTTATTAGAATTGGATTTTTTTTTTTTTTTTTTTTTCTTTTTTCTCTTTAGATTTTATTTTTTATTTTTCGCAGACGGCAGAAGACAAAGAAAGAGGCTGCAGAGACAAAGCAGAGGAGAACGAAGAAAGGATAGCCGGAATACAAGAAAGTGCACAGTCATAAGTCAGCCAGACGAGCGGAAGAGGCCAGCAAAAAAGAGGCAGAACAAGGAGGGTCAGCAAAGGTTTAATTTTTTTCGAATAGGCCCAGAGAGTAGCAAGAAGGCTAGAGTCCCAGCAAGAGTAAGATGAGCAGGAGAGCAGCCAAACAGCAGATGCCCATGAGAAGAAAAAGGGAGAGAGAGGAAGCGCAGTTCGTTTTTTTAAATATATTTTTTTTTCTCGCAAGGCAAAGCAAAAGAGAGGTAGCAAACAGACGAGCTCAAGCCAGCGCGGAGCGAAAAGAGATCAGCCAGGAATGAAAGAACTACGGAATACGGGGAGAGAAGAAAGAAAAAAGGCTTTTTTAGAGAGATTTGTTTTTTTGTAAGGAGGGATTTTTTCTATTTTGTTGTTTTGTTTTTTAGTTTTTTTTTTTTTTCTCTTATAAGGAGATTTTTTTTAATTTTTTTTTGAAAATTTTGTTTTTTGTTATTTTTTTTTTTTTCTTTTTTTTTTCAAAGGGGAAAAGAAGCTTTAAAGAAGAGGGGATTTTAAGATTTTTTGATTTTTTTTCTCTTTTTTTTTTTTTTTTAGAGAATTGGGAGAGGATTTTTTTCGTTTTTTTTTTTTTTTTTTTCGTTAATTTTTAAGAAGATTTTTTTTTTTTTTAATTTTTAAGGATTTATTTTTTTTTTTTTTTTTGTTTTATTTTTTTTTTTTTTTTTTGTTTCTTTTTTTTTTTTTTTTTTAAGATAAAAGATTTTTTTCTTTTTTTTTTCATTTTTTCCTATCGGGCAGAGTAGAAGAGTTCGGCAAGCAAAGGAGCCAGAGAGAGTGAACAGAGGAGGAGCAGGAAGAAAGCAAGAAGATCACGGGTTAAAGATCCAGCCAATCATGAGAGAAAAAACAGAGCAAGACGGAACGAAATTTTTTAGATTTTTGTTTTTTTTCGCAAGCTGAGAGAAGAGGACAGGGAGCGCAGGCTCGAAAAGATAAGAGCGAGAGAGGGGGATAAGAAGCAAAGAAGCAATGGGAAGGAAGAAGCCAGGCAGACAGCAAGATAAGCAAAGCGAATTTTCAAGCCACAAACAGGCAAGGGGGAGCGAATAGATGCAAGGCCTTAGCTAGAAGATCCAGGGAGCAAGTAGGGAAGGGAGGCTTAAAATAATGATTTAAGAAAAAAGAAGAAGGATTATTATTTTTTTTAGAGGACATTTCTATTTTTCCTCTTTTTATTTTTTTTTTTAAAGATATTTGTTTTTTTTCTAACAAGAGAAAGAGAGGATTTTTTTTTTTTCGCAGCAAAAACTTTTGTATTTTTAAGGAAAAGACGAGGAGATTTTTTTTTGTAAGAAAAAGAATTTTTTTTTGAGATTTTTTTTTCGCAGGAAATCTTTTTTTTTTTTGTCTTTGAGATTTTTCTTTGATATTTTTTGAAGAGATTTTATTTTAAGGGGAAAAAAGGAAAAGAAACAGGATTTTTTTTTTCTATTTTTTTCTCGAAGAAGGCTAGAGAGCAAGCCAGGCCACGGAAGCAAGAGCTTAGGAAAGAGTCCCACAAGCAGAGGAAGCAAAAAGAAAGAGGAAAGCCAGCAGAGCAGATAAGGCCAGCA
>Ga0179593_1696505_pt1 | contig 13709 bp, 17 predicted proteins | sample CZODoug2_1_08_16_FD_185931 | JGI IMG/M metagenome (GOLD analysis project Ga0179593, IMG submission 185931) | Vadose zone soil fungal communities from Angelo Coast Range Reserve, California, USA - CZODoug2_1_08_16fungal (PacBio error correction) | ecosystem: Environmental > Terrestrial > Soil >... | reverse complement strand
AGCTTGATGGAAGTCCCCCATCTGCCCTGTCGGACTTAGTCAGAGCTTTTTTGACTTCCTCTCATCTTCTCTTGCAGGGCAGGGAGAAGACTCCCACTGTTTGCCTCTTTTTGTCCGGTCCAGCGACATGCTACCCCCCGGTGGCGTTGGAGATAGTCCCTTCTTACCTCCCCCCCCTCGGGCCTAAGAACCAGAGACAAAAACACATTTCTTGATTCTTTCCCCCCCCACCGGAGGAAGGCTCACCCGTATGCGTCCTTTAGCAGTCCCTTAGGATCTTCTCGTCTCTTTTGAATGTTGTTTAAGTTCGCGCTTCTTAACGGAAAGCAGCCACTCTTCTCGAAACTCTTGATTTCGGCCTTCCTTTTTCTCTTGAGTTCCTTCCGACTTTTTCTTGGTCAACGTATTTATTCAGTTCGTCATCTGATTCTCGAAGAGGAACAGTTCTTTCTACGTTGAGTTATGTACTCTTTTTTCTCAATCTGCCGTTTAAGAGAGACCTTTTTCCCATGTGAGCTTCGATTCTACTCTGCGCCCTCATGCTCTCCTTTCCTTTCGAAACTTCGTGAGCAGGCCTCGCTGCCATTTTTTTCTCTTTCGTAAGCTTGGCGGGATCTTCTCCTCCCTATCATGGTTTCGTATTTCTTGCACTGTTTTTTCCCTTTTTTAAGTGCGCGCTGCATCCAGCTTCACTTTTCTCGGTGGCATACGGGGACGCGCCCCTTTTTGTCGACAATATGCAACTTTCCTTTCCTTCGAGGACATCACCTTCATTCTTTGCACTCTTTTCCCCCCACTCGGGAAAATGTCGACGGGTCTTCTTTCTTCTTCTTGATTTTTTCGGAAGGAAATCTTTTTTTTCCTCTTCAGGGCGATCCTGTTTCCCCCCCGTAATTTTTTGCTTATCATGTCTTTTTAACTCCCGTATGGTCAGCATGGGAAATTTTCTTTTTTTTAGTCCAAACTCAGCTCCCTCACTTGAAGATTTCCACTTTTTTTCCACCCCCTTACCCGTAGTTTTCAAATGCTTTTTTCTCGGCAGTTGCCTCTTTCGGAATCCCTTCCCAGAATCCTGCTCCACTCCTTCTTCCAAATTTTGCGGAACTTTCTGCGGTTCCTGGCACTTTCGTCTTCGCTGAACTTCCTTTCTAAATTTCCGATCGCCGGTACTGCTTACCTTTTTGAAGGTCCAGCTATTCTCCTTTGAGCAACAAACTGACCTCTCCTAAACGACCTCCTTTCTTCCCAAAACGTGAAATTGATGACTTTTCCGTCGAATCCATGCCCCTCTTTTCTTTTTTGGGGACCCGTCTTTAGTTGTAGTATCTCCCCCCGAGCCTTCTTGCCCCCTGCGACTCTGCCCGAACCGCCCTAGATGAACCGTTTTTGTCGGCCGAGTGAATTCCCCGAGTCCTCCTTTGGCCCGTTTTTCCCCCTATCCGTAAAATTCTCCCCGCAAAGCCTTTTCACGGAACGGGTTCAAAGGTAGAAGGGTGCCATTTGGTAAATCTGTATATCTCCCGTCTTTTTGAGCCTTCATTCGCCTGAAACTAGATTTCTCCGTCACTTCGCCTGACTTACTCTTGTGAGAGGTTTTTCCCTCGAATGCACTAGCCTGGAAAAGCGTCTGGGTTTTTCTGTATTAAGGTGCCTCTATCATCAGACGCTTTTTTCCCTTCGCCAGTTAAAAGAGGAGTTGGCTTTTGTATATCTTGTTGTTTATCGCTTATTGGTTTTTCGATCACCGTACTCGTTCAAGGAAGGTCTTTTCGATGATGGGGAGTCTTGGGGGTAAGGTAGTCTTTTCCCCCCCCCCCACCCCCCCCCCTTCTTTCTTTACTCCCAGCACTAGTCGCAGATGTAATCTCTTGAGTCAATTCCTCGGGACTGCATCCGGAGATTTCTATCGATCATTTCACCCGTTCGTTTTCTTATAAGCACTGTAAGGGTGAAAATCCTCGACGGGCTCCCAAACGGGGTCCCCCTGAGAGGCCCTTTACGGATATTCCCTTCTATCATTACCCTCTTTTTATCGAGATATAGTCGATGTCCCCGCTTCCTTTTAAGATAAGTAGCGTCCTCTCCGATCTGCCGCTGTGCTTGGCCCCCTGCTTAGTAATCTACAGCTTGCGCATGAATCTCGATCTTCATCTAGGGGAACCTCCCTTGCTCTCGATATAAGACATGAGTCGAATCGTATTACTAATCAGTTACTTGCCCGCCTGCACAAGCTGGATTAAGTCTCCCGATTTCATCATGACTTCAAACAAGAGAAGGAATTACGTATAAGAATATACTTTGTTCCTAGGTTTTTCCTCGGTGGCCCTTTTCTCGAGGTGGTTCCCTGATGGAGGGAAAGACTTCCTGGTTTCCGCTTCCCTCCGTTTAGCTGCTAAAATCGCAGGCTGCCTTCCTACTTAATTTCCGCGACAAGGGTCCTTTTTCAGAGGCGCGAGTTCCTTTTTTCGGCAAAATAAATCCTTTGTCCACCTCGCGCATTCCAATTCTCTAACAAGCAACCCCTCCGAGTCCTTGTGTTCAGAAAACAAGAACGCTTTTTCGCCGTCCCCCTACAAACCGCTCCGCCACTCCTACCACCCTACGGAGGTTGACGAAGTCAAATTTCTCGGACAGAAAGGAACTTCCTCCTCCCAGACGCTGGTCTCTGATCTATCTCCGCTGACGCAACCACCTCCTGTAAAGAAGGATACGTCGTCTTCTCTCAATCTATGCATTGCCCTTTTCGACGTGAGTCGTAAGAAGACTGGTCCCCTTCTTGACAAGGATTGTTGCAGACTGACTTCCCCGCCCCCCCCCCCCCTTTGCGGAAGTGCGCGGTCTGACGATTCTCAGGCCCCTTCCTCCCAACGTTCCCCCGCAAAGGGCTTCCCCCCCCTCCTTTTCCTTTACACCCGACCTTGGGTGCTTTCGGGTTCCCCCCCCCTCCTTGCGCGGGATCCTCTGTCCGATTTCCTGAAGGGAGCGCTCTCCAGAGGGCGCTCCGGGCCCTTTTTGGAAATGATTTCGCCTTCGAAAGAAATCATTCTGCCCTTGTCTGGTCTTCCCCCAGGGGATCGTCTTTTTTTCCTCTCTGGTGGAAATCTTCCTTCCAGCTTCCCAGAGTCTGTTTCAGAATGTCCTCACTTTGTTCATCCCGCCTCTCTTCCCATTTCCGCCTTCCATTGTGCCCCGCCCCTTTTTCATGATTCTTCTGGAATGCTTTCTCCCTGATGTATAGTCTTGACGAGCCAGAAGCACCTTGACTTCAACCAACGACCCCTTCGTTCTTCCGGTGCCAGGTACAAGGAGACTGCTTTCCTAAGTCGCTCCCCGACTTCACGTGGTCATTTTCCCCTCATTCTCATTTCGTGGTGTGGACGGGAGTCTTTCCTCTCCTCTCTCCGCCCCCGAGACAAAAATTTCTTTTCCCTCCACGATCCCTCGAGAGACCACTCCCATTTTCCATTTGAAAACATAGTGAACCTCGTTTTTGGCACTATTAAAGTCCTCTCCCATGTCATCGAACAGACAGGAAAGATTTTCCTAAGGTTTCATGCAGGACCTTTTTAGATTCGTCTTCTCTCAAACCCCCCCTCTTTGCCGTCTGGGCATGTTTCTTCATACGTAAAACTTTGCCGTCTCTTCCCTTTTAAACCATGATTGCGAGGCTTTTTCCTACGGACCCCCCACTCCCTTTGCATCCGTTCAATTTGAAATGATAGAAAATTTCGACTTTCTCTTATGCTTGCTCGACTCGCCACTCGCCCCTCTTGATCGCACCATTACAGTCGAGCGTTTTCTCCCTTCAACAAGCAGTCCTAACTTCTCCTGAAAGAACTTTTCCCCTCTCTTCAGAGAGCGCCTCGAAGACTCCTCCGACGGCAGATTCCACTGCCGATTCAGGAACTCCTCTGATCTTTCCGAATCCACCGTTTCGCGCACACCCTTTTTTCTTATGGCGTCCGTGGAGAAGACTTTCGAAGGGAAATCCGTCCCACTTCCAGATCCTGAAAGAAGACAATTCTCCCTTCTGGAATCATGGAATTTCTCTTTGGGGTTGCCAAATCCCCGTTGGTAAAGAATCCAATTTTACCTTTGTTTAGTAGGAACTTCTCTTCTAGACCTAACCGTTTTCCGACCCACACCATCGTCCCCCCTCCTCAAGTTTTGTTAGAATGTTCTGAGCGACGTCTCTTTTGGCCATCGCGGATACCGGTCATCGTCATCAGATGATGAAGCTCCCCCCTCTCCTGTTCTTAATGCTCGATCCTCTGGACTTCCGCGGCGACCTCAGCAATGTTACTTCCTTTTCTCTCGCTTTTCCTCCTGCTTTTGGTCTTTTTCTTTTTACTTCTACCAGGGCGTCCGCCTTTCGCCCCGGCCGTCCATCGAAATTTTGTCCCTTGAAGACCGGATTCTTGTTTTCACTTCTTCATCATCTGATGATCTTTTGCCGATATACGTCGTTTAGTCCACTCTCCCTTCCCAGCGACATGCGTCCCCCCCTGGTGTTTTGCCCTCTTCGACATTCCGGGGCTTCGGGCCTACGAAATCGAGGCATGGGGATTCTGTCCTTTCTAGAAATTCAGGAGCGCCTTCATTGTCTTCGTTCAGGATCTTCTTCTCCTAAATGGTGCGGAGTTTCTTACACGAATTTTCCAGTCAAGATAGGTGTTGCCGACATCGGATTTTCAGATCTTATCCTGTCTCCTTGTCTGGACTTCCTGGTCTGAAGGCGGCCTTTTCCTTCTCGAGCCAGTTCTTTCTGAATGCCTTTCTCTTTTTGGTAGTATATTTTGGGAATTTAAATCGTTTTCCCTGTGAGCTTCCGCTGACCAGAGTTTTCTCATGCGTACGGCAGGATCGTAACCGCGCAGGAACTGAGGATATTACCTTGGCGAGATGGTGTCGTTTTCTTTCCATGCGTAAAGCAGAGATCATTCCCTTGACCCCCCTTTTTGATTGACCTCCCACACCTTCGCCGATGCCATTGGGGAAATTCGTCTCAGGTGGTTCTTCAACCGTGGCTTCCCCCCTTAAATTCGGTTTAAAATCCCTCGCGTTCGATGCTTTAATATTGCCATCTTCCGTCTTTCCCGATGGTTGACGATGCCTGGAAAATTTTGATTGGCGTTGTCGATGCGGGCATTTCCCTTTTTGTCGGCGTAGCTCTCCTGCTGGACTCCCGTCCCCACCCCCTCTGCATCATTTAGGGGACAAGGATGGGCATAATATGTGCTAGACGAACCCTCAAACTCCAGTTCCGTTTACTGGTATACGACAGCGAAACTTCTCGTTTTTCCCCCCCTTTCCCTCCGTCAAGTCCCAAGCGGGGACTTCATCCGTTCGAGCATCAGTTCCCAGCATGCGCAATAGGAGGCTCCGGCCTGGCGGGTTCCTGGTCTCGTGAATTCAGGCGTATTTTCCGAAGGAGAAAAGACCAGCGCGGGCGGGGTGCAGGAGGGACAAGCGCGGTTCTTACAACCCGTGCTGGCTCGGAGAACTCACCCCCCCCAACCCCCCCACTAAAAACTCCCCCACACCACCCCCCCCCCCCACACCCCACACACCCCCACCCAAACCCCCCCCCCACCCCCCCCCAACTACCCCCCCACCCCCCCCCAAACCACCCACCACCCCCCCCCACCCCCCCACCCCAACCCCAAAAACCCCCCAACCACACAAACCCCTCCCTCCCCCCCCCACGGCCAACCACCCAACACCACACCCCCACCCCCCCCCCCCCCCCCCCCCAACCACAATTTCTCAACACCCCGCCCACCCCAAAAACCACACACCCCCCCAACCCTCCCTCCCTCTCCCCCCCAACCAAAAGCAACCACAACACCCACTCGCCGCGCTCCCCACTTGTCCCTCAACGCCCCCCTCACTAACCCCCCCAAAAAACCCCCGAACCCACCCCCCACCAACACGCCACACCCGCTCCAACCCCTCCGCCCCCGCCCCCACCCCCCCCCAACACCCCCCCCCAACCCCCCCCCCCCCCCCAAAAAACCACCCACCCCCCCCCCCCCCCCCCCCCCCCCCCAACCCAACCCCCACCCACCCCCCCCACACAGACTTGCTGTGGAAATAATTCCCCTTTTTTTTGGGAACGTATCGACCCATTGTCGTTCTTAACCGAGCCTTTGACACATGAGCCTTTTTTTTCGCGGCCCCCTCTCAGCTGCCCCTGTTGGTCTGGTAAAAGGACTGCTTGCGTCCGCATGCTTTTTTCTTGGAGATCGTAACAGTTCGCTCTTCCAAGATTCGCCGTGACACCTTCTTTTCCTTTTTTAATCCGTGCGGCCCTTCGGTAATATGGCCTCCCCGGATGCGTACGACTCCCTTTCTTGCGGGCCTGCAAAGAGCTTGATTGACGTATCTTTTTCCTTCTTCCCAATATAGCGACTTTCCCCTAGAAGCATGATTGAGCAGAGTCTGCCCGTTTCCGTAGTAGTCCCCCTACAGTTCCACTTTCGTTGTTAGATGGAGATTCTTAGTGGTTGTAGATCCCAAGCAAGATTATGGATTTTCCGATCATTACTCGAATCTACTTCCATTTTATTTGGGTCTCTTGCTTTGACGTAGTCGCGGGGATTTTTAGGTCGTTCATACAAGGATGGATCTTCGCATCTGTTACGTCTTTTGCTTCCCTATGTAAATTAATTTTTCTACTGCCTTCCTCCTTCTGGCAGAACTAACAGACGCTCCTTTGTTTTTCCCCTTCCCTACTCAATCAATCGCTTTTTTTGGCACTGAGATAGGAACCGCCGGCTGCGGCCCCAGACTACTAACATACTATAGTCTTCTTCAGTCTTGCTTCGAAGTGAGCATTTCTATTTCCCTTAGCGTTAAAGTAATTCTCCCCATCTTTTTTGCTCTGTCCGTCCTCTCAGTTAATATAAGCCCTTACTCCTTTCGCGCGAATGATGAAGTATATACCCCACTTTTTTTCTTGCTCGATCGTCCGCGAAATTCTTCTTGAACGATTACTTAAGGAAGTTCCCTCTCCCAAAGTGGATACGGTAGACGTTGAAACGCGAACTTCATACTTCTCCCTAAGGTACCCTACGGCCCCGGGGACGAGAAAGGGTATGATCGCTTTCGCGCCTTTCCTCTCAGGCGGTTAGCCTCCTGTTCTTTTTGTGCCGATGTTGTTTTTTTTGAAAACACGAAAAGTTCTGTTCGTTCTGCCATAAATCTTCAGTCGCCAATTAATTTCCTCGCCCCTTTCCCTTGCTGTGGCTTCTTTTCCTGGAAGACGACCTTCCCCCCTCCCCCCCTGTGACGTCCGTACCAACTTTTGAGTAAAGACCTTCCATGACGCTTCCCGTGATGCGCGGAGTCCCCCACACCATCTCCTTTTTTTCTGCCGTACACCCCACTACTCCTTTTATATACATGATCCAACGACGGCGTGGAACGGCTCCGCACATATTTGCTTTTCCCCCTCACGTTCTCCAAGACGCTGTCCCGCCCATCTCGATGTGACATTAGCCTCCCCACGCCACGGACTTTTTTACGTCGGGCGAAGAAGTTCCTCTATTTTTTTTTCCGAAGGTCCCCTGATTTCTCTTGATCATCTTATAGACTTCTTTCCCCCTCTTGGCCGCAAGTCGAGTAACCGTGACGTTTGATTCGGAAGAAGCTTTTTTTTTCCTTACGATCGCCCCAAGTCCCCCCGTTTTTTTTTCCTCCGTGCACCAGGAATTCACTTGTTCCCCCTCCCCCCCCTTTTTTCATATGACGGCTTTACAAAATGATGCGCGGCTCATGTTTGGTCGAGAAGACTTTCCCCACCACAACGAAAATTTGAACTGCTTCCGACGGGAAACAGACCTCATCAAGTTCTGGCCTCCTTTTCGGTCGACTGCCCCTCCACTTTCTTTTATAACCCGTTCGGCCCAAGAACGCTATTTTATCCCCTTCCCCCGCGTCTGTTAGAATTTCCCCTCTTGAAGTCAGCGAGTCCCTTTCCGTTCCCGCCATTCTCCTTTTTTATGCTCGAACTGATTGTCCTTTTTCTCGCCCAGAAGAAAGTTTCCCTGGTGGAAAAACGAGAAGTTTCTCTTTTCTTTCGCCTTTTTCCAGTTAAACGGTTTGGCGTCTCCCGAAAGTTCGAGTCACCATGCCCATGATTGCCCCCCCCTTCTTGTCATTTTCACCTCCTCTTCCCTCCAATTGTTTTTTCCGCGCGGCTTTCGCCGCCGACAAAAATCCACTACAAGATGCCTTTTCTTCAAAAGACCTTTTTTTCTTCAGGTGGTTCCAACCTTTCACCCGCTCCTCCCTGGATGGGCAAATTAAGTCCTTCCCTTGCATCTCCCTTTCAAGATTTGCAGATTGTCGTACCTCCCTCTCCTTCCCCGGGGCGCTTTTCCTAGAGCCATTCCCCTCTGATTTTCTCGAGTAACTTCTTTTGCTCCAATAAGTCCCCGTAGCTGAATTACCTCAAACGATTTTTTTTCCTTCATTTTTCTCTGACCCTCTTCTCTTTTTCTCGATTGAGAGACTCAGTTACCACTTTTAGATACTTCCTCTTCGCATCGGCTTCTTACTCCTCCGTCGACTCCTTCATTTCCCATTCGTCTCTGTTACTTTAAAGGCCCAACCCCCCCCCTCCAAGAGTTCCCCCCCTTCAGAAAAGAAATGGGCCTTCCTCTCCTCGAGATTCCCTCCTCCCTCTCTATCTTCCCCGGCGCTTCAGGAATTTCCAGCCCCTTTGCCTCCTATTTTCTCTCGCAAACTAGTCGGATTTTTTTTCCTTGGCCGTGGAAGACTTTCCTTTTTTTTTCTTTTTAAAAATCTTATCGTTAACGAAGCCATTATGGCTCTCCTAAAAGGCAATTATCGACGTCCGCCCTTTCCCCCCAGAATACACTTTCTTTAGTTTCGTTTTTCAGGGAAGTCTCCCCTCCGCACAAAGCAAAAGGCATGCCCCCTTCCTTTTTGCTCACGCGAAGAAGAAGAAATCCTCTGGCATCGCGGCCTTTCCCAGAGGAAGTGGACCTTCCACCCCGTGTCTTCATATGCTCCTCTTTCCGCCAAACTTTTCCGCTTTTGACAGTAGGCAGAACTGTTATCCTCCCTTTTCTCTCCTTTTTCTTTTCATCTTTTGCTGACTTAACGTCCCCTTTTCTTTTTCGACGCGGGAATCCTTTTTTCGAATAGTAGATCTTATTTCGGGGGAAGGCCTTATTCATTTTTTTCCTTTTTTCTTCCCCTTTTGTGGCAGGGAGACGATCTCCTCCTCCTGTTTTTTTTTTTTTTGACCCACTTCTCTTTTTCGCCAGCCCCCATCCTGCCCTGAGAAACAAACCTTTTGCTCGACATTCAGAGTGAGGTCTTTTTTCCTCCTCCTTATTTCCCTCCCTTTTCCCTTTTCCCAATTCGGTCCTCTCCCCTTTTTCTATGCGTCTTGTTTCTTCCCCCCTAATGGTCTTTCGGGAAATGTTGTTTCCCCTCCCCCCTCCTCTTCTTCCAAACCAAATTTCTCCTTTTAAAGATCTTTCCTTTTCCCTTAGGAAGACATCGTTTCCATAGCCTTCCCTTTTTTCGAATTCCTTGACTTTTCCTGCCGGCGGTTTCTTCTTACTTTTCCGAATTAGATCTTTTTCTGGACCGTTCCTGCGCCCCTGCATCTTCTGATTAGCCCTTTTTTCTTCTCTTTATTTCTCAGGAATGGTGCGACCTTTCTCTCTTTTGAGACTTTTCTCTTTTTCCCCGTCGCACTTCTCCTTCCTTTTGCAGTAGAACCTTGCCCTGCTTCTCTTCTCAAGTTTTTTTCTTTTTTTTTCAGATGGGAGGGATATTCCATTCCCCTCTCGATAATGTTTTTCCTTCCTCCACACTGTTTAGCGATTCAAAAAGAGTCCCCCCCCAGGGACGCGCTTCCAGAAGGAAATTCTGTAAGTGATTCTGCTCTCTGAAATACCGGTTCCTCTCGAAGAGCCTTCATTCTTCCAAAGTTTTACTTTAAATTTCCCCCCAAGTACCGCTTTTTTAGAGAATTTTCTAGTAGGGAAGATTTCCCCCCCGGCAGATGAAGGCTTTTGCCTTTTTTGTTTACCCCTGAAATGTCGTTCCTGGATTTGTTTTTAGATTGCTTTTTTTCTTTTTTTTTTTCCCCCTTTCGGGGCGAGAGCCTCTTTCTCCCGCTGGCCTTATGGAGTAATCTTTTTTTCCAATTTTCCTTCCCTTTTATGATCTCTACTTTTCCTTTTTGGGTTCTCCTCCTCCAGTATCCGTTTAACTGGCAGCCTTCCCCCTTCAAATTCTCTCCCCCCTTTCTTTGAATTTCTTATGATAGGAAGACCCCCCTCTCTCCAGCTTCCAAGACTCATTATCACTTCCGTTTTCAGCCATGGGTCTGGCCTTGACTGCCGCAGGGCGTCCCTTTCTGGACGTTCCCTTCCCAGAAGATGAGTAAGGCTTTAAAATCGTTTCGGATTTCCACCCGCGCTTTCCCCACACAACGGGCATGTCTCCCCCTTCATTCAGGGAGAAACCCGCCCTTCTTTTCCGGGGGCACGTGTTCCCTGGGAAAAGGGAGGTGTGTATTGTTGTTTTTTTTTTTTTTTTTGGTGTTTTTTTCCCTTTTTTTTTTTTTTTTTTTTTTTTTTTTTTGTTTCTTTTTTCTTTTTTCTTTTTTTTTTTTTTTTTTTTTTTTTCGGCGTCCTACCTTCCTCCCGTCTTAAAGACCAGAGCTTTTGTCAATCCTTTTTTTTCGTTCCCAAGAACAGCCGCAGATGCCTCTCTTTTTCCCCGGAGTGTACTTCTTTTCTTATTCCCCGCGGAGATTATTCCTTCCTCGCTGCTGCAAAGCCTTAGTTCCTTCCCGGTTCCTTCCTTTTCCTTGCAGGAAAATATTGTCATTCTCTTATAGTTGATTCTTCTTGCCCCCTTATGCGGCTTTCTTTCCCTTCTCAACGTATTCGTTTCCGTTTATTTTTTACCGATAGAGAAGGGGCCTATGAGGGCTCTGCGAGTATTGCCGGTTTCATCCATCTAATATTTTCTGTCCGGAAGTAGTTGTTAGCTGGCTCTCTTTTTAGTGGTGTAGACGTCTTCTTGGTTTCTTCGTCCTCCTGCCCTCTCACTCTCAAGGAAGGGTCTTACTTCCTTTTTCTTTTTTCTGGGGCTTCCCCCTTTGTGGGCCCGGTCGTCTTTCTTTCCGCAGGACGGCAACGCCACTCTTTTTTACGACCTTGTGATATTCTTTCCCGTTACCTTTTTGCTCTGAATCCTGAGCATTTCTTCCCCCCCCCCTCCTTTACTAAGGAAAACTTTTCTCACTACAACATGCCGGGTTTCCTTCCAACGCGAGAGGCCTCGCTTCCCCAGCACAGATCTCGTTTATCTATTCTCTCTCGATTGTCATTCCCTTTCGCCTGTTGCGAATTCCTTTTCCATTTCCCCTCTCGCTTGGGACGCTGTGATTGGCCCCCTGATTATTAATCTTTCCTCATGCGCTTCCCGATCGCCTGAATGTCTATAGAGAGATCTCCTAAGTTTTTTTTTTTTTTGGTTTTTGAGAGAGATTCCGATTTTCCTCCCATTCATGCGCCGCGAACTTTTTGCGTGAGATTACTAATCAGTTCCTTTTCCTCCGAGGCCAAAAGATGGTGTGTAAGTTTTCCTTGCGAACGCGACTTCCCCCTTTCTCCCTCCGGAATTCGGAATCCTTCTTATATTAAGACTCTTCATTTCTGTCTCCTTTTTCCGAGAAGGTCTCTTGCCCTTTCGGACTGCTGGTTTTTTGACCCCCTTTAGTAGGCCTCTCCCAACAGAAGGGTAGATTCTTCTGTTTTCGTTTCCTTCGTGCAAATTCATTTCTCCAGCGACTATCCAAGGCCCTTTTGCGTTGCGTCTGCCACTCCCTTTCAGTACGAAAGGAAACTCCCGTCGTCCCCTCCGCTCAACACCTTCACCTTATTGACGATTTCCTGCAGTTTAGACCACCCCCAAGTCCTTTTTTGGATGTCGCCGTATCACTCCATGTCGCCAGCGCACCCTTGTTCCGAAGTCAATCTTTTGCTCTTCGAACCAAAAGGCAAGACTTTCTCCCCCTCCCGATGGAACGTTCCGCTCTCGTGGACGCCCGCTCACGGAAGCCGGTCGAAGACGTTGAGACCCTTCAGCAGGGGAAGGGCGCCTTCTCTTGGATCATAGCTATTCCCCAAGATTGGCCGCACTTCTACCTTAAAAAAAAGTATCTTCTTTTCGGCGAAGGAGTGTTGGTTTTCTCTTCAGATTCCAGGTACGCCCCTTTTCCCCGCAATGCGGAAGAACTCCCTCCGGGGGACACACGCCCTTTTTCCTCTCGGCGGGGCTTTCCCAAAATGATGCTCGGGCTCTAATTCTGTTTTGCCTTTAAGACGGGAGTTTTCTCCCGAAAACGATGTCGCATCCCCCCCAAACGAATTTCTCCGGAAACGGAAAGATCTTTCTTTGTTGCTCCATGAATTTTTTTCTGGACTGCCCGTAGTTGGCGTTTCACCCAGGATCTCGGATGACCCCCATCTGAACCGGGCCCTCAAGACCATTACAAGAGCTGATGATCCCCTGTACGCCTTTCTCCTCCCTGCGGGCCATTTCCCTCCCGGCCATGGAACGCCCTGGCCACTTCTTCTTTATGCTCTACGATGGTTCCTCCGTCAGAAAGTCAAAGATCTCCTTTTTTTGAAATGGTGAACCCTCTTTTTCGCTTGTCGGTGATTTTTTTAGACGGGCTATTTCTTTCCTCCAACTAAGCGAGAGAATCCCCCCCTTTATGCCCATTTTTTGGTCTTTTCCCCTACTCCCCCCTCGTGGGCGAGAACTGGAAGAGGTCTCTTTCCCAGATTGGCCCAACCTCTCTTCCCAGCATTACGAACCTCGGAAATTTTCAAGTTTTTCCCTCTCCCCCCTTCGTGAAAGAATTCCTTTTCCCATCTTAAGTCCTAGTCGCGCAAGTTCGCTGTACGATTTTGCAGATTGTCGCTTTATTCATTCCACCTTCTTTTATGCAACCGAGACGCTCTCTGCCGCTGGAATGCCCTCTGTTTGAGCACCTCCCCCTTTTCCAGTCGCTTCCTTCCCCGAAACCCGGCTGTACGCATGGAGCCTTGATTTCACCATATCCGCCCCTCCGATTGAAGAGAAGCTTTTTCTTTCTCTAAATTCGTCCTGCCCGATCCCTCTTTTCCTTCCCTGCCTTGATCTGATTCGAAAGCGGAAGCTCCCCATTCGCACATTCCTTTTCTTCAGATGGAAAAGGCCCAACCCTCTCCACCTCCCCGCCTACGATCAAGGCCACCCTGGGCCTCTCGAGCGAATTAGACAATTCCTCCTCTTCGAAGCATTTCCAAGGGAAGTCAAGTCCTTCTCCCTTAGTACTCGAAAATGGACTTCCTCGGTAGGTCCGATCTGAAAATATATGGATGGATGATGGCTTTTTTCCCCTCATCGGTCGACTTCCATCCTTCCAGCGCCGAGAAGATACTGAACCCTCCCCCCCTTCTGACGGAGTTCCTCTTCCCCAAGGAGCGCATCCTGAATTTTTCCCTTTTGGCAAAGCATCCCACTCTCCTTGTTTAGTAGGAAATACGGGAGATTTTTTCCAATACACTCTTCCCTTTCGATAGCCCCTAACGTCGCAAGTTTTTTTTTCCTTTTCTTTTCGTGCAGGACTCTCCTTGTGGACCAATCAAGGAATCCCTACCGGC
>Ga0179593_1602358_pt1 | contig 13709 bp, 12 predicted proteins | sample CZODoug2_1_08_16_FD_185931 | JGI IMG/M metagenome (GOLD analysis project Ga0179593, IMG submission 185931) | Vadose zone soil fungal communities from Angelo Coast Range Reserve, California, USA - CZODoug2_1_08_16fungal (PacBio error correction) | ecosystem: Environmental > Terrestrial > Soil >... | reverse complement strand
CGACACTTCTCCGCGCTTGATCAATCCTTAACCCGATTCGAAGGCGGCACAGGTCCCCCCCCCCCCCGCTCATTTACTAAGTCAAACCCTTGCTTTTTCTTTTATTTGTTATGCCCCCGGCAACTGGCGTCCCTAAGCGGGCGTGAGCGGTTCACACCCCTACTCTCGTTGGACCATGTCCCCCTTTTTCACGCTTTTCTCCTTTTATCACTGATGCGGCAACCCACGGCCCAAAGTGTCCATACTCAAGTTCCGCCCCTATTTTGTATTACTTTCCCCCAAACTTTCTTTTCGTTTTTGAATGAAGTGTCTCTTTATGACCGATTTTCCAATAAACCAGCCAGGCGTAAGCTCGGCCCCGTTAGAGCACTGCGCCGCGGCTGGGTCCTAATCATCCTTTTTCTCCTCATCAACCCCTCAGTTGCACGTGTGGTTGAATCGTCTCTTCTTTTAATAATGAGCAGCTTTCTTTTTCCCTCCCATTTTCTGTTTTTTGGCTCCTGTGGCAAATTGCCCCCTTCGGCTCGGGGTGCTCCAACTCCCATTCTTTTTTTCCCCGTTCGGCACCCCCCCCCGCCGACCGTCACTCTCAACAAAGCATTTTTGTCTCCTTCCAATCACTTGCTCCACCAAACTCCCCCCCTGAACGAGATGCCTTTCGACCGCCGTAGCGTCCGGGCAATCAAAAAACACACCCCAACAATCTCCCTTTCTCCGTGTGCTGAAATCGTTCCCTCGCGCATTTCGGACGCAGCAGGACCATCACCCAGTACGACCATACAAATTAACCAAGGTTTCCATTTATGTTAAGTCCTTCGAAACTCCTGCCATACTCCCCCCCCTACGTATTCTTACCCTCCCTAGCGCCAGCAGATATCGGATGTACTGGGGCCCCTCTTTACCCTTCTCCCGTTCATTCTGCTCTTCTTTTTCCCGGAGGCTGTTACTTTGTTGATTGTTGCCTTGTATGTGATGCGAGTCTGATATCTCCGTCCTTCTTTTCTGTTTTTAATTTGCCTTCCCCCGTTTGGGCGCACACCCTCCATTATCCCTGCTAATTCCTGCGCCGTCATTCAGGGTCCCTCCCTTATCGATTTTTAGATACTAGTTACTGCCCCTTTTCCTCTCGAAGCGGACAACAGCCCCCTCTCTCCGTCCTCTGCCTTCCAGGCTGCGTGAGAGCTATTTCCGCTGGACATATCCTTTCTTCCCCACCCCCTCCAAACATCCCCCCCCCCCCAACTAACTTCTGGCAGCGTCACTCAGGTTCCCCTCTTGATACCGTCGTCGGTATGACAGCCGCATGCAGAAGATCCGCCATCCCTTTCTCCACAGCCCAAGGGTGCGGAGGTCCTCCTACTCCCTTTTCTTTTTGAAACCTCCCCTTGTCTACTCTCTTATCTTCGGCCGTTTCCTATTAGGTGATCATACTCCGGGGGGTTTGCCCGAGAGATACCACCGCCCTCCCCCCCCCCCCTCTCTTAGACCGTGCACCTCGTCCAGTCTTCTGTCTTCTGTCATCCTAACCTTGCATGGGTGCGAAGACGTTAGGGGCTGGCGATCTGACGGCCCCTGTGGCGCTTAGTTCTTATTTCTGATTTTTACGCTGCTCCGCCGTTTTGAAGGTGCTGGGGTGGTCGAAGTCGATGTGTGTGACGGATTTGTTTACCAAGACCCCTTCTTCAAGGTTGACTTCTTCTCTGAGCTTTTTGCTCGATTGTGTCCTATGCTCATCACGCACTGATCCGCGTCCACCCCCTCCGCGACAGGTGATGCCCTTAAGGTCCGCATCGGAGAGCCATCACTGGAGGGTTGGCCCCCTTTGTCGTCCCCCCGTCAGATTTCTCCCCGATCATCGAATGCCTGCCTCGCCAGCAGACAACCCACAAATAAATGGACACCCAACGCCTTCTTTACGCCGCACTTTTGACATATGCTGTATTATTGGACGCCCTTCCCGACCGTCTTTTCAGGAGCGCGGTCGTTTGCGGCAGCCCAGTCACGTTGCTTCTCATGTTCTTCTTGGTTCTCTCCTTTTCATTTGCGCGTTTTGTTTTTTGGCTCTATACAAGGTATTTTCTCGGCTGCATTCGGCATGCGGCGTATTCCCCTCCACTAATTTTTCTCGCCTTTTCTGATAGGTTTTTTTTCCTTTATAAACGGCCCCCTTCCTGGATTTCCTTCTTCGTGAGCCGCCATTTGCAGAGAAATTTGTGTGTGGATCGTTTCGGGGGGCTGTTTTTTTGTGTTCTTCACTTACTGATGACAAGCGCTTTTTATATGGGTTCGTCCGTACCGAATTATCTAGGCCCTTGCACCCCTCAGCGAAGGATTCCCCTTAGTTTGGCTAGGTCTCCGCCCCTCCCCGATCACTCATTAAAAACAGTTGACAGGGAAGGGTTCTTTTGATTCTATCAAGCCTTCGTAGCTTTTTCATTTCTCCTTCTTTTATCTCCCTGGCGAGCTTCCGGAAGGTGATGGTGCTCGCTAAACGTTCACACGCTCCCACAACGAAGTTCCTTTTGCTATGTTTTTTCTTTCCCATTAGTCGGCTTATTTTGGCCAGTTGTTTGTTTGGTTTCCCGTTTTGTATAGACCCGTCTTATTCGCTGCTTGCAGGCCCCCTGAGAATTGCCGGTTTATCTTTTGGTGACCCTCCTAACCTCCCGCTTTTCTTTTTCCTCGGCTCCACAGTTGCAATAAACCCCCAAGGAAAAGACATTTGCCCTTTTTTCTTCCTCTCGTTGGACCTTTTCCCTCTTTCGATGGATTTACTATGCCCTCTTGCCTGATGGTCAGATCATCCTCCTCTCCTCCCTTTTTTTGATTGATTTAGAGTGATGCACACACCCCCCCACCCCTTGAGGGCCCGCGTGAGCATCTTGCCATCGTTAACTGATCTCCTTCTCGAAGGCGGCCAGGTCAAAATCATCTTGGCAACCCCTTTTGGATATGTTTATCCCCCTTTCCCCAAAGTTCAAGCGGCTGGAGTGATCCACCAATGCGCCGGCTGTTTCGCTTGTCAACTTAGCACGAACGCACCTTTCTTCTCCTGAGAAGCCCCGCCCCACTGTCCCTCGCCGTTACTAGAACAGCAGTGGCATCAGGCATGCTCCCTTCCCATCTGGTCTCCTTTTTTTTTTTTTTTTTTTTTTCCTTTCCTAGCTCCCATACATTCCCTCTCATAGGAAAGGGAGAGGGTTTTCCAGCGACCGGAAGTTGTTCCCCCTTTTGAGTTTCTTTTCCACTCCCCTCCTTTTTTCACGTTGTGTTTTCCTAGATCGACTTCGGGTCCCTTTTCTTATTAAGGTCGGTTGGGGTCTTATCTTTTTTTGCACTGCGTGATCGGTGCTGTTTCTTCCTCACGGAGAAACCGCTTCTTTCAACTTTCCCCTTCCTCCAAGGTGAAACCCCACTGCCTTGCCCTCCCCCTTCTAGCTTTTCCTTCCCTCCTGGGGACTGCACCCAATCCGAATTTCCCCTAGAATGAGCGCCGTGCTCTTTCACCCACCCACCCTTTTGTCTTTTTTTTCCCCACCGTTTCGACGAGCGTCCCCCTAGTATGAAAGACGATCGAGCAAATTACGTGAGCAAGACAAAATGCAAACGTTAAATATGCCCAAACGAAACAAACCCCAGGGGGGGTTTTGACTCTCAGGGGGCAGACACCAGGCTGATGTCCGGTGTGCAAGCTAGACTTCAAGAAGAAAGGGTAGGTCATGTTGGTGTACAGTCTCTCCCGAAAAGAGCATTCAACTGAGGCCACCGTCCAACCAGGCGGCGTACTTTCCCTGTGTCCTTGTTCTGTTGTGGGTCAGTCGTCAGATTTACCCCCCCTTTTTTTCATTTTACTTATTCCGTTTCCCCTTTTGGCGCACCTCTGACTCTCTCTTCTGCGTCACCTTTCATGCACTTTCGTCTCTGATGGTGGAGAGTCCCCGTCCTTCTACTGAGACCTCGCGCGACCACATACGAGACCATCTCGAGGGCCCTTCAGACGAATTTGTGAATGTCCCCCTTTTTGTTCCAGTCCTCAACCACTACACTCGCACTTTCCCCAGCACCTCGGCGATTTTTTGCATAGAGAGTTCAGGCAGATTCCCCTATGCTCTTCCTCCGCAGCTCGCCCATAAAGTCAGCCACCCTTTCAGCGGTGGGCTGGCCCCTCCAGACGGAGGGAAAACACATTCTCTGGGCATCGTTATTCCGGGTTTGCTGCTCGGGTCGACATCCGTTTGTTGTGAGGCTCCCACCCCGCAAAATACCCATTCCCCAAATTGTTCGTTTTCCCCCCGTATCTGGAATCGCCATCCTACCTCGGGATTTCAGGACTTTGGCTGGAGAGTCGAGGCTTTGTGTCGTCGAAGATTTCCGGAATTTCGTAATTCCCCGATATCCCTCTTTTGTGTGCTGGGGCTGGGCGTGAGTGGGTTAACGGATTCTGGGGACATCCCGCTTAAGCTGCTCGCCCCTTTCTTTCATCGGACTTGCCTTCCCTTTTGCCTCGGATTGTCCTGCGCTTTTCTCCCTTTCACGCATGAGTCCGGTGCTCGGCCCCGCTCCGGAGAAAGATTACCCCTGACATTGTGACGGCAGTAGAGATTCCCAGCATGGCCGGGGCTTTCCCCCTTTTTCAAACCCTCCCTTCGTGCGAGATCATCGAAAGCGCGCCACCTAAAGCAATGCACCCACTTGCCCAAGTCCCCCCTCTTGGTTGACCGTCTATGTAGTCCGGAAGGGCCATTTGACCAGTACACGCCTATCTTTTGTTTCTCGTTTCTTGTCATTTTGTCACCGGTGCCCTCCTGGAGAGGAGTTGGATAGATAATCCCTGACTTTTTAATTTTTTTGGTGATCCGTGTTTATTTCTCGTCCGTTTCGTCACTTGCCCTGTGTAGAACAATATCACCACCCTTTTTTTGGCATTTCTGTGCTGATAACCCCCCTTTTCTTCGATCTGTGGCTTTGAGAAGCCGAGTGATTGGCAGAGCATTCTATGCGGGGACTGCTTTTTTGGCGCGTGTTGGATATTGCTGTACCCCCCCTCGCTTTTCTTTCCTTCTCGAAACAGCTACCGAAGTCCCTCGCATGCCACGAGATCCTGTCGGACCCAGATATTTTTAAGTCAGGGACTCTTACGAATCCTTGACGATTTTTCCCGCCCCATTTTCTCATGTTGATTCTCGTCCCTGCGGAGAGATGCACTGCGAGGATCTGGTCCTCCCGTCTTCGATCTTTTTCCTGGTGTATGTGGATAGGCAAAGTCTCTCACTTTCCCTTCCCCAACGAAGTGCCGATCTACTCGGCCTGATACTGCGTTCGGAAAGGGGTCTACCGGTTTGGGGCATTGTTTGTCCCGTCTTGTGAGCCCTAAACTTTCTTTCAGAGTTTTTCTGTTCCCCCCCCCTTTCCTATCCATGGAGCTGAATTGATCCTTAACCAGCCCGCTATCAGCGGGCGTTTTCCCCGTCGCAAAACCCGATCCCCGCAAAGAAGGTTGCCTCCGCTGGCTTCTTATCTTTTTACCTTGCGGTTTCGCGTACGCTATCTGCTCAGCGTTTTCCGCATTTTTGGTCGATCCTCTCTTCTCTTTCTACTCCTGTTTTGTTTTTCGCGCTTCATTACTTCTTCCCAACCCCTTGAGCATCTTCTTCCCGATCTCTTCGAAGCGGCAAGCTTTCCCAAGCTCTAAGAACCAGCGAGTGCCCCCATTGGGGCCTGTTGACTTTTTACCCCTTGTCACATGACGTCTGGAGAGCGGGCGTGGATGAGTTCCGCACTCAGCATCGATTTTTTGCACCTGCATCTCCCTATGGTTTCGTCTCCACTTGTGGGCCCAACCCAACCCCACGGTCAATCCTTTTCAGTCCTTCCCCCCCCCCTGTCCCCCCTAGTACACCTGGCTCGTCCCGTGGTGTGAATTCTTTTTTCAGTGATGACGCCCCACAATTCACCTGTAAGATCGGCCAGGGAGATTCGTTGTGGAGTCACTCTTTCTCCGACTTCAATCCACCCCTTTTTTTCCTGTTGAACGATCTATTCGGTCATATCCTCTTGCTAAGTCTTCTTTTCGACAAGGATTTGGCTTCTGGCAATTGCTTCAGGATCTTGGGGTGGAAGCAACCAGATCAACCCCCCCCATCCCTCTTCGCAACCCAACACCAGCGACCGTCATCCCCCGCATCGCCCCCCAACCCAATTTCTGCCCAATTCCCGAGTTTCCCCCCCCAATCTCCCTTTCCTCTCTCTCCGGCGCGCCGGTTTTCATCCGGAAAACCCACCCACCCCGCCCCGGACGGGAGGCAACCAGATGCGAGATAGACCTCAGAGGAACGGAAGAGAAGGAGCAAACAAAGTGCTCCCAAGAAAACCCAAGCCAAACCATGTTATATTGACACCAAATCACAATACTATCTCCCCACACAAGCTGACCTCCTTCTCCGCCTCAATTATCGTCGGTAATGTTACTGGTTTTTGCATTCGCGCTCCAGCATCCGGTCAGTCGTAACTCCGGCGGCGGTTAACATTGATGGGTGCTTTTTCGCTCGGTTTTCCTTACGCGCCAGTCCGTCGGTTTTAACGTGCCAAACGTTTTTTTCCCCGGCCTAGCCCGCTGCCTTGCTCTTACCTTATGGATTCCCTCTCATCGATTGGGCGAGCCAGGATCTTTGAGCGCAAGCGCGACCCCGAGCCATCTGACAGTCTCTTGCAGAGTTTCGCCCATGTTTCCGGATGTCCATACTCGCTTTCCACCCACCACTTCGCCCCCTCCCCATCACTTTAACGTTAGCATTTTGTGATATCGCTCTATCAAGCCCCCTTCCCAGCCGCAGAATCCAGACAATAAACCATCCAAAGTTTCCAGTTATTCTTTTTTTACGATACTACTTTTTCCCTTTATTGCCACCTCCTACTTTGTAACGATCTCGATTTTGAATTTTTTCCTCTTCTCTTTGTCATACATAGTTTTTTGGGATCTCTCCCACCGGCCGAACGTCTCCTGTCGTTATTCCCATGGGAGAAACGTACCCCTCTTTCTTGATTTTTTGGCCTCCAAATTGCACTGTGTATAGACTTTATGGGCTGGTTTTTCTGCGTCGGCTGGAGGAGTGAATTGATCTTAGTCGGATTTGGCCCGTTATTATCTGTCATCCGTTTTGCTGTTGGCTGTTGCTTTTTTTAAGGGAGGTTGTTTTCAAGACGTTTTTTTTTGCCCTCCCGGCCCCCCCTCTGCGCAAGAGCACCTACGCGTGCAGCCTCGATGGTGTGGTTGCGCCTCATTCCCGTCGAGTTTTTCCTCCCCCCCTCAGCTAGGTGGACTCATCATGACCGGGACGCAGTTTCACTTCTTATGAGTTCCGGTTTGCCTACACCGTTTGCCGCCTTTTTTTTTCAACATCTTCCCTCCTTTTTTGCCGAACTTTCCTTGGCCCCATTTCATTCAGGCAACCATACAAGGTTACCCTCCCGAAGGAGCTGAGGGAATATTTTTCTTGTAGTTCCCCTTCACCGAGGGCCAAACGCACCCCCAACGCCCCCCTTGACGATATGGCTCATTAGGATCGTCCGCGGTACCAGGGAGGAAGTCGTCTCTCTGTGGGGCCCCCCCCTTCCTGTTCTTTGGGATATATAGTGTTATTGCCCGGCCTTCGATGTAAGAAGATGTCTTAGTTTTCGAATTTTTCAGACCTTTCTAGTAGTCTTTTTTGACCGGATAGCACCTTGCAAGAGACGGTCTCTATTCTGCTGGATTTGTCTTTCAGCCAGGGTTCCCTAGCCGCACCCTTCGTTCCTGTAGTTCTGGTGTTGTGTTTCACTTCCCCTTTGACACCGGCTTTGCTCTGGCGTCCCCCCGCTACAAGATCACTTTCCCAAGAATATAATCCTGTTTTTTTTTCGACCCCATCATCGAGCGTCCGGGATACTTGACAGGTACGACTTTAAGCCCCGTTTCCTTGGTGATTCCAGTTAGCGACGATAGTTGACTCCTCCTCTTCGCTCCATCACCTGGATTATGTGCCTTTGGCAGGATTGTTTTTCAGTCTAACGTCACTTCCCCATAAGTGCCCTCTCCGTCCCTCGTGATACACCTGCTTGCGCGGACGGCGAGGACCCTTGTGGTCTTTTGGTTGGTCTCTGGCGCACGATCTTCTTTTTCCGTTGGCAGGTGCATCTTAGAATACTGCCTGATCTTTTTGATTTGATCCTCCCCGCCCTCTTCTTTAAGAGCATGGACTCCATTCTTAAGCGGCTCCCCCCTTTTTTTTGATTCTTATCGTTGGGACCCTCCTTATAGTTTCTCGACCTCGACTCGTCCCTCTGTGCGAATCAGTTGGCCACATCTCTCTCTTTTCCTCCTCCTCCTTTTTGGTCTCTCTTACCACCCCTTCGCAGCACGCGTGTAGCCCGATCTCCTTTACTCCCACCGGCTTCCCCCCCTCTTTAAGCCAGCCTCTAACCATTGTTTTTTTTGCCTGTGATCTTTATGCAACTGTGCTACAAATCCGGCCCTTTCCCAGAGAGGGAGTCATGATGATCATCCCCACCGCTTTTTTCCTTCTTAGAAGAGTGTCTTCACGCTCGAGAAGATTCGTTCCCTTTCCCCCCCGAGTGTTCACCCAAGACAAACCTTCCCGTCCCGTCCCTCCCCGCTCCCGCATGCGAGTACAAGTTCTCGGCACTTCGTTGGATACGTGACTAGTCCTTTCTTCCTATCACTAAAAATTCACTGCGTAACGGCAGTTTTTCCCCGCGCCGCGGAGTCCCCGATCTCTCCGAAGGTTTCCATCCCACTATCCTTTTTTGCACCTTTTTTCTTTGCACTCCCCCTCTCCTTGAGGTCATATCCTCCATGCTTTCTCAGGACTGCTGCAAGCCTCTTTTTTTTTTTAGCGGGGCGACCCCAGAGAGACGTTTTCTTCAACCCCCCAGCGCGCCCCCCAACCCCAAAAAAAAGCCCTAAATCCCCAGTCCAGAATGTCTCTGCACCACTGGCCTTCCCCCAATCCGATTTCAGAGATCGCATTTTTTTGTCTGCGGTGCTACTGACCCCACACCCCTTTCTCTTTTATGACAGTTTCGCCGACAGACCGATGGAAATCCTTCCCCCTCTTCAATACCGCTGACGCCCAGAACCCGTCATCTAAGCTCCCCCCTACAAAGAATATTCAGTTCATTCTTTGACTTGTCCCCGCTAGACCTTAAGTTCTTTGTATTTGCCAGATCATTCTTCTGCCTATCGCATAGTAAGGCTTCACACTCCTGCGGAGTTTATTTTCCCTTTTTTCTTCTCTGTCTGTAATGTGGTTGAGCTTTGATCGGAACGCCTTGGTTTCATGCCGTGACACACTTGGAGTCCCCCCTTCCGTTTAACTTTTGCATTGAATCCCCTGTCGATCCACATTCCCTTTTATATATTTTCTCACGCGGTCGAGCACCTTTAATGCCTTGTGAGGAATCCAACCTAAGAGCATATATTTTTTGCTACCTTCTTTTACCTGGGCTTCGTCGTCTCTCATCTTTCTTTTCAGGTTTTTATCCCAGAACAACTCCTGCCCCAGTCCCCCCAGCTCTGTAATTACGCGATACGATCAAGTCGGAATTTATCCCGCCGCCGCACGACTCTCCTCCCCCCCCTCGAAAGTTCTTTCCCCTTTTCCCACCCCCTTCCGTAGCTGGTTTTTCAGAAATCACGTTACGGGTTGCTGTACGATTTCTTCGCTCGTTCTTGTTCTCTTCTTTTTCCGTTTGTTGAGAGAGACCCCCCCCCCCGCCCGAACGATCAAGAAAGTGGGAGGTTCAAACTTCCCTGATTTTTTCTTTTCTTTTCCTCTATTGCTTTCGGCATTTGAGCTTCGTTGCTGGCGAGGTTTCCTCCGTATTAGTATATACGCTACTTCCGCGGTTGAAGTGCTGTTGTTTTTTTTTCGTGATGTTTTTTTTTCCTTTCTCTTCTCCCGGTACCATACTATGCTCTTCTGGTGAAGGCTCGGTGTTGGTTTCTTATGTGGTCGGCCTCAAGGCATGAGACGGTTTTCTCGTTAGTTAGAAATAGTATGACTCGTAGCGCAGAGCGTCATTCTTATTAGGCCCCCTTCTTGCTTTCCCGGCTGACACCGAAGAACTGAACCGTAAGCCCCCCTGGCAGCCCCCTTTACGACCCTTCCATGAAGTAACTCTTTGTGCCGCCGCCAGGCCTGTCTCTGGTATCCGTCATCTTCTTGGCACCTCCGACTCGCTGGGAGGTTAGCCAGGGTAGAGTCTTTGTTGGGCAGCTTTTATTTGCCGTTTTTTCAAGGTTTTTTAGCCAGTTTATTTCGGTTTCGCTTTTTCCTCCCTTTCTGCGCCTTCGAATTATTTAATCCGGAGACGTCAGGTCTTTGTTTTTCTAGACCCGGTCTCTGCGATTCTTATGGATTCCTCCTCATTGAGTGGGCGAGGACATATTTGGGGGGATCGGTCGAGGCTTTGTGGGTGCGGACCTGTTTACCACGCGCTTTGCTTTGCTGTCCTCTTTCCCGAAGACCATCGTCCCTTCCCCCCTCCTCATATAGGAAAACGGAGCTTAATGCCGAATCGAATTCAAGCCCACTTTTTCCTTGTATTCTCTCCAGCTTCGGATCTTGTTTGAATCATGAGAGGATGTTTCTCCCCTGTTGCAGAGACCCTCCGACTTCCTTTTGTCTCTGGGGCTTTTTGAGGTCCTTTTTCCGTCCTTCCAACGAGCTACTTTTTTACTTCGGGCCTAGATCTCCCCTCGGCTGCGGTTTAAAGGCGTTCAGTTGTTTTTTTGGGGGGGTTTGTTGCAGGCTTTTGAGTTCTTCGTAATTCGTGTCCCCCTTGAGACATCCTTCTCGGTGCTGGTTTGTCTCTCCCCCGTTGTGGCAGTTGCCCCAGTGGCCCCCCCAGATTCCCACAGGCCACGCAATGGTTCTATTTTCTTTTCTTCTAGTTTTTGGGACTTTGCTCTCTCGTTTCGAGAGATGTTAAGAGGCCGATCTCCCGTTTCTCCTCCTTTTTCGATAATCTCTCTTTCCTCCTCCTCCTGGGTTGTTGTCTCTCTCTTCTTCGGTCCACTTGGCAGCAACGCCTCCTTCCCTAGCCCCTGCCCCCTCTTTTCCTTCTCCGCTTCTGGCAGTTCCCCCCCCCCCGCAATGATCCCCTGAAGTGCAACCCCCCCTTTCTTTTGGTATGCCTGGGGCCAACTGCCTTTTTGCAGCGTGAGGTGATCTTTCCCCTCCCATCGTCTTTTACGGATTCTCGTCTCATAAAGAGGTCCATACGGGGCCAACCCAAGCCCACTCACCTGCCGTTCGAAGCATTGATATAAGGCCGCGTACCCCCTGATTCCCCTTTGGGCTTTAATATACCCGTTATTTTCCCCGATCACACCTTTCCCTGCGCCGGGGCTCCAGCGCCGCGCCTCTGCAACCGTATATCTAAGCAGGGAATCCAACATTTCCCCTTGGCCCCCCCCCCCTTTGTTCTTTGAATCGTCGATTAGGTCAGATCTATCCTGCCGACCAGGCTTAGCTGAAAGTGCTCCTTGTAGGGTGGACGGGTCTAGGGCCCCCCAAAGAGCTTTTCCCACCATACGTCTTCCTCCCCCCCCCCCCCAAAAGCCGGTTAGATCCCCCCTCCTCGTTTCCCAATGCCGGTCCTTTTCCAAATCCAAGCCAAGAATTCCTTCTCTCGTGCCTAGGAAACCACAACTTCCTCTTTCGTGGCAGTTTAGACGCAGGCTGCATGTTTTCCCCTGACCCTCCTGAAAATTCCGTCTCAAAACAAGTCCCCCCGGCCCCCCCCTGGGTCCAAGCTTCCTTCCTTCTAGAAACCGGATCCCTACCCCTCCCCCCCCTTTGAAGGCCTCCCCTTCGTCGGCGGTACTGCCTCTCTCCGATCCGTATAGTCGTTGGGTCTTTCCCACCTCCCCCCCGGAGGAGGTTAATTTGGCTTTTCCTTGTCGACCTTTTTCTTCGTTTTATTCGATGATCCATTAGCATTTTTTCGGTTAAGCGTGCCAACGTTGGCGCAACGCTTAGACCCTCTAATACATTGACTCTCTAATTGGGTCCCTTGTTTATATGCCCTTCTTTTCCCCTTCGAGTGGGTTTTTCGCTGTATGGCTTCTACTCGAGCCCCCCTCCATATTGGCTCCGCTGCTCGTCCGGCGTGAGAGTTGTTTCCTTTTCTGTCCAGCCCCTTATTTCCCCCCCCCACTCCTCCAGGACCCCAGCCATCCCGGCTGTCAGCGGAATTCCCGATACGCCCCCTCTGGACTCTCTCTAAAGCTCGCATCATTCTTCCGCCAATAACTTTTTTCCACTTTCTATTCTTTTCAAGCTCCTGACCCCCTTCCCCCCCCCGTCTCGTCTACCTCGTTCGCGTCCCTCTCTTCTCTGTGTGTTGTTTCTTTCCTTTAAAACCCGGCACGAACGATCCAGGATATAGGATAACATGTGAGGTTCCCCCCCTCCCTCCTTCTTTTCTTTTGCCCTATTTTGGTATGGAATCCCGGTTCTGGCGTGGCGAGTGATACGGGGGGTACCTCCTATGGAGGGGTGGGCTGGTGCCGATCTGGGGCCCCTTCTCTCGTACACAATTCCCTCCCCAGCGATCACAGTCCTGTTTTCGCGAGCCGCGAGTTCTCGGATTGTCCCCCTCCCCCTCTCAAGGCATGTTTTTTCTCGCCCATGAATACTGACCATATTGCGTGCGCAGGAGACTTATCATAGGAAGGTTGTCTGCCCCCTTTTTTCCCCTTCATTTTTTGACCCCGCCGACCGTTGTCCCTCTCTCATTGACTTGCAATGAAGGCCCTAGTCCCAACCCCATCAATGCCGTAACCCCCCCTCCCCTTTAGCCGCATGTCCCCTGATCTGTAGTGTGGAAGATATTTGCCCAGCCCTTCCGTCCCCCCCCCCCTTGCTTCCGTGTGGCGCTTTGTGATTCCCGGTTGGTGATCCTGGAGAGTTTCGTGAGTCTTGAGTTTTCAAGTGTTGCGGTATCATGTATTTTCTCTAGTCTTCCTGCGCTTCGAAACTTCTTTTCATTTTTTTCTCCTCAGTTTTATTGGGGTTCGGATAGCACAGGTGTCTAATTCGCTTTTTTTTTTTTGGCCTTTCCCCGTGATTCACATTTAGGGGATCGTGCCGGTCGTTTGTTGCCGGGACTCGTGATGTTCCTCCGCCTGCTCTCTGGTGAGGTACCCTTTTTCCTCTTCAAATCGCATTTCCCCCCCACTCCTTTTTTAATCTTTTTCGAAAAGAGGAATGTCTCCGGACGTCGTCCTATCAAGCCCTTTGCAGGTGAGATTGATTATCTCCAGTTCTCTTATCGGTTACTCCTGCGCCTTTATCTCCTGGTTTTTCACTCAGGGAAGTTGGTTTTATCAGTTATCACGTCTTCCCAACTGCCCCTTGTACTCTTTGTCCTGATCCCTCCTTGGTTTCGTACGGCTTTCTTTCCCCTGTTTGGTTGGTTGGAAAGTTTAGTTTCCGCCGATTGGCCCCCCTTGTCCTGTCCACTCTGAGAATCTTTGCGCTCTTGGTGATGCTCACCGCCCGTTCTGGCCCGGCTGGGCAGTGGGACACCAGTGGCATAAACTCCCCCACACCCACCATTCCCACTCCAATGGTTTCACCCCTCCTCCTTTTCCTCGTTGGACTCTTGGATTTCTGATGTCTTCCTGTTTCTGCAAAGTGGCGTGG
>Ga0179593_1733604_pt1 | contig 13710 bp, 23 predicted proteins | sample CZODoug2_1_08_16_FD_185931 | JGI IMG/M metagenome (GOLD analysis project Ga0179593, IMG submission 185931) | Vadose zone soil fungal communities from Angelo Coast Range Reserve, California, USA - CZODoug2_1_08_16fungal (PacBio error correction) | ecosystem: Environmental > Terrestrial > Soil >... | reverse complement strand
GAGGAAGGTCTTTTTTTTTTTTCTTCTCCCACCTCCAATCTTCGGAATATATTATTACCCCCCCTTTCCTCAGTTGTTGTTGTTGAGAGTACTCCTATCCTTCTTTTTTTTATGACCATCCCTCCTTCTTTCGATCGAGAATTGTAAACTCTCTTCTTTCCCTTCCCTCCCCTCCCGCGATCATGCTAGGCATGGCGGCCGCCGTTTTTCCTTGATCGACAGGCATAGAGAAGGTAGATCAAGTTTCGCTTCCCTTTCTCCCAGCATTGTCAGGGAGTTAAAGAAAAGTATGACTTTCCCCCTTTCCTCCCTGTCCTCCGCTCGGCGGGCCGACGAAGCCGCGTTTCTTCCTCCAATCGAGCAGGTCTCTTTTTTCCTCCTCCGCTCCTGTGACAAAGGCAAGTTCATCGGGCAATCTTCCCCCCCCCTTTTCTCTTTTTTTTTTCCCCCCTCTACGAAGGCCTGCAGGGCGCGGTTCCTCTCTTCCCAGGTAAGATTTCTTTTTTCTTCTCTCCTAAGGAGGATCTTTTCTTTTCCCTCCTTCCCCACGTTCTGGTCCATGTATCGCTGCGATCCCGCGAGTAATCCCTCCCCCTCGTTTTTTCCGCCGGTTATCTGATGGTCCCTCCTCTTCCCTCTTTCTTTTTTGAGGCTCGGTTTGACATAGGCGTCATCACCTCTTCATTTTCTTCCCCCCCTCTCTCTCAGTGAAGCAAGGCATCAACTTGCCCTAGCGGTGCACGCAAAGCGTCTTCCTCCCCTTCCCTTTTTTCATTTCCCACAATTAAGCGAGGTGTCCTCATCCTTCCCTTTTTTTTCTCCTCTGCCGGAGGGAGATTAGCGGGTCTTCAAAAAGAAGGACGAGCTTTTTCCTCTTTTATGGCAGGAAGTTAGACCCTCCTTGCCTCCTCCTCCCTCTCTTCCCCTTCCGTGAAATCATGAGGACGACCGATTCCTTCCCCCCCGAAACTTTATTCTCCCCTGTTCCCTTTCTCCGTTTTCAAGCTATTAATGGCCTCACCTCCCCTTCCCTCCCTTCTCCTCCCCTGCGATAGTCGAGGATGCTGCTGCGGTTTTCTTTTTTTTTTTCGTCTCTAAGCCGCCGAGGATAATGAGGCCCCTCCCCCCTTTCCCCTGAGGGCTCCTCTGAAGGGAACAGCCGTCTCCTCCTATCAAGGCGATCGCGCTTCTTTGAAGAGAGACACCTCCTCCCTTTTTTCCCCCCCCCTCCTCCCTCTCGCTCATGTATTCCTTTTTCCTTGAAGGTGATGAAGAGGCGCGGACTCCTGCCTAGCGAATAGTACCCTTCCACTTTTTTCCTGAGGACGTTGTCAGGCAAAACCTCCCCTTTTGTCCGCTTTCTCGTGGGACGGATAGTCGCAGTCTTTTCCCTTTCCAACAGCGCAAGAGGACGATGCCCCACTCCTTTTCTTCTCTTCATTTGTTTTGCCTCTTGAGGAGCAAACACCATGGTCCTTTCCTCCCCCCTTTTTCTTCTTCTTCGTATGTAGAACTTACAATTGCGCGACAGCGTCGTTCTTTTTCATCCCTTGCCGGCCAGGTGAAGCCCCCCCCTTTTTTTTTTCCTACGTCCCGTTCGCCGGCTTGACGAAGGACAATACCCTTCCCTTCTTTTCCTCTCCCCCCAACACCAGGTGTCGGGCTCGGTAACAAGAGTGGTCTGCATCCTCGTTTCTCCTCCCCTTTTTTTTCCTTATTTTCACTTAGGGAGTAGAGATAGGAAAGGTAGACGTGTCCCACCCCTTCCCCCTTCCTCTTTCTTCCGATGGACGAGACCGATTCGTCGACGTCTCTTCTTTCTTCTCCCGGAGCCGACGAACAGGATGAGGCCCCTTTTTCCTCTCCCCTTCTTTTTGCCCGTCCCCCGTTACACGTCAGGATCGGCGACGACAGAGATTCCCCTCCTTCTTTTTTTCTTTTTCCTGTCGCGGCCTGACCTGGCCGACAAGACCTCGGTCTTTTTTTTTGCCGAATAGGAATAATTATTCTCTCCTTCCTTCCTCTTTCTTTCTGAGTACATAATGAGAAGACCGTCGGCGAGATGATAGATGCCCTCTTCCTCCCTTTCCGGACAGCGTAAGCGTAGGCAATCCCCCTCCCTCTTTTTCTTTTTCACCAGATGCAATTCTCTGCTAGAAGAGCCCCCTTTCCTTTCTTAGACTTCACTGGGGAGGAGGAGTCTGGAAATTCTCCTCCGCCATACTGATCGTCGGAGCAGGATTCCTTTTTTCTCCATAGCAAGAATAGCGGAGACGATTTTCCTTCTTCCCTCCTCTATGACGAACTTGGATCTGGTTGTTGTAATGTTCCTCCTCGACGACCTAGGGATCGAAAGACGCTCCTTTCCTTTTTCTCCCCTTTTCTTTCCAACCACGGTAGATAAGTAGAGAGAAGCTCCTCCCTCCTTTTTCTAGTGGAATACTCCGTTCCGGTATTGAAGGAGTAAGCCGCGACGGCTCTCCCTTGAGCCGTCTTGCCTCTCCCCTTTCCTTTCTCTTCTCTGGAGAACGCCACTGAAGATGTAGAGGGGAAGGTTTCCTCTCCCTTCTTTTTTTCTCTTATTCCAGTGTAGCGTAAGCGTGGAACCATGCGTCTTTTCCTTTTCTTGGAAGAGGGAAACTAAGAGGAGGGCAGCTCCTCTTTTTTTCCCCTTTTTCAACCTGACTGGAAGCTTGCGGCGGCGGCTTGTTCCTTCCCTTTCTTTCTTTCACGTAGCCGTCAGAGGAGAGAGCCTTCGCCGACTCCTTCTTTTTTTTCTAAGAGTCGGTTTCCCTCCTTCTCTCCCCTCCCTCCTTCCCATTTGCCACGCTGGGCGCGGCGGGGACGAGTCGCATTGATGCTCTTCTTCTTCCTTGTGTCCCTTCATCTTCGCCCTCGAGTACGCCGGAGGCACGTGCCGCGTTCTTTCTTTTTCCTTGCGCCCTAAGAAGAATTAGATCTTTCCTCCCCCTGCCAGCCCTCTCAGATAGAAGGCATTCTTTCTTCTTTTTAGGACTAGATGCAAGCCCCTTTCCTCTATCGTCTCAGTGTCTCCACTGCATTGATTTTTCGTCTTCGGTCACGCCGAATGATCCTTTTTTTCCCGCCTTCCGTGCGTAAGACGGCATGCCTCGCTCTCTTTTTTTTTTCTTCTCTCCCGCGATATCGCCCGAAGGCCCTCGGCGACACCTATTCCCTCTGCCGACATGAATGGTGGAGGCCACTTCCCTTCCTCTTCCCCCCTTTTTTTTGCGTTGCAACTGCTAATAGCCCTTCCCTTTCCCCTATTTTTCTGAGACAATCGGCATGCATCGTTGCTTACGCCCCCTGCCGCTTCCGGTTTCCGGTTCCTCCTCTTTTTCCTCCATACGGGGAAAAACGCGAAGTCCCCTTCCCCTTTCTTTTCCCCCGTTCGGGTAGAGCCAGCGATCATGTCTCCCCCTCTCGGAAAAATAGCAGGACGTAGGAATTTCTCCCCTGAACTGTGCTCCTCTTTGCTCGACCTCTCCTGCAGGAATTCGTAGTAGGTTTCACCGTTTCTCCTTTCTTTTGTGAAAGAGAGTGAACTCGATCGTCGTTTCTTTCTGGCCCTCGGACCCCCCTAGGATTAGTAGGAAAGGCCTCTTTCTTTCTTTTTTCTTCTTCTGTCCGCGTATGACGGGCGGAAAGCCCTTTCGCTGCTGCTTTCTTCCTCTCCCGGATCGATGAAGTAGCCCCTCTTCCCTTCTCTAGCATGCAGGCGTATTGCGGGAGTAGAAATAAGCGTGTCTTTCCCCCCCCTCTCCTCTCCATTATTCCGGAGGATGGTCATGAAGCCTTTTCTTCTCTTTAATAAGAATAAGGTGTTGGTGTTTATCTCTCTTCCCTTTCTTTGGCTGCCCATGAAATCCTCTCCCTCTTTCCTAATTTCAACAGAGCGATGATGGTTCGACGCCCCTCCCCCTTCTAAGGACATTGGAGGCCTCTTCTCTCTTCTTTTCTTTCATACGCTTATTTAGATCAAGTAGAATCGCCACCCTTTTTTCTTCCCTTCACCTGGCGTTCACGAACGTTGCTCTCCCTTTTGGCCAGGATGGAGATAAGCCCTTCCTTTCCCCCCTTTCCCCGCCGCCGATGACCATAGAGCATTCCTCCCCCTTCTTTCCTCCCCCCGATAGATTTCCTTTCAAAGGTCATCGGGGAAATCGCCTTTCTTTCTCTTTGCATCCGCGGTGTATAGAGAGCGTTCTCCCCCCCCTTCCCTTTTTTTTCCGTCTTTCGTATTAGAGGTCGATTTTTCCCTCTTTCGCGTTCGACAAAGGAGGACCTTTTCTTCTCCCCTCCTCCTTTTTAGAAAGTCCCAAGATGGAGATCCTGATTCCCTTTTTTTTCCTTCCCGTTATCTGATGGGAAGTCCTCCCTCTGCCGGAAACCGAGGAGTTTTTCTTCCCCTATGCTATATTTGTCTCAGAAGCTAGAGAAGCAATCCCTTTTTCCCTTTCTTCTCTTTTCCCTCAAAGCAGATGGACATCCGGCACTGCCTCTCTCTTTCTTCGGCGGATCAGGACCGCTCTTTTTTTCTCCTCTTCCTTTTTTATAGCGGGACGAGCTGGTACCTCTTTCGCTGGAGAGAGAGGGAAGGCCGTTCTCCCCTGGTCGATGTAGGGATCGCTTCCTTCCTCCTTCTTTTCCTCTCCCTTCCCATGAAGTGAGGAGTCCCTTCTCCCCCCTTTTTTCTCTACCAAGGACTGGATTACTGCAGCTATCATTAACGTATACTGCCTTCTCCCTTTCCCCTTTCTTGCCCCCTTATGCTGCGAAAATCGACTCTTCTTCTTTTCTCCTCCGAACGAGGATCTGTCCATTACGAGGCACTCCCTCTTTCTCTCGTTGTCCTGGGCGCCGCTGCGGTGACAAACGCTCTCTCCCCTTTTTTTTCTTTTCCCAATAATAGGCGATCGTTTTCTCCCCTAGACACCGAGCAGTAGATAGATAGACCCCACCCTCCTCCTTTCCTCGTTGCAGGTGATGAGGCGGCGCCTTCTTCCCCCTTCCCTCCCCTCTCCCCCCCGACCTCTAGTGAAGAATCCGAATTTTTCCCTTCCCCGCCGCCGGAAGCAGCGGGTCCCTCCTTTTTCCTTAGTGTTTAACAAGTCCAACATCTTCTCCCTTTCCTTTCTTTCCCCCGGAGGAAAGAGGCCGAATTCCTTTTCAAGGGAAAATGGTCCCTTACCACATGTTTACATTAAAGGCGCTTCTTTTCCTTAGGAGGGCGACGTCTTTTTCTTCCCCGCTGTAGAAGACAATCATTGCAGGCAAGGTGCTTCTCCTTCCTCCTTTCTGGGGAGGAATAGTACGTCGCTTGCACTCTTTTTCCACTCTATTCCTGCTCGGAAAACGGAGTCTTTCAAACTCGACTCTTGTGGAGAAGAGGCTCCCCTCCATTTCCTCCTTGGTTTTTTCTGAATAGAGGTCGCTCCCCTTTTCGCAGTCTTAGATAAGAGGGTTTTCTTTTTTCTTCCAAATCACCAAAAAGATAAAGTTCGTCCTTTCTTCTCCTCTCCGACTTAGTAGAAGGACGATGAGTTCCCCCCCTTCCGAAGGAGTCCTTCTCACTCCCCTTTTTTTTTCTTCCGAGATCTGAAGGTCGGCTTAAGGAACGACGTTCCTCCCCCCCTCCCTTCTTTTCCCTTCCTCCGGCGGACAGAAGAAGATTGCCGCGATTGTGCGCTTTTTTTCCTCCCGAAAATGGAAGACCATGACAGAGGAAGCTCTTCCTCGTTTCCCTCTTTCTCTCGGCCATTCTTATCTCCTATTTTCCTACTAATAGTTGTTGTTGTTTTTTTCTCTTTCCCTCTTCTGCGCAGCTGCTCTCTTTCTTTTTGTAGGCAAGGTCAGGTAGGCGCCCTTATTCTTTTTTTTCCCCCGAGAGGCAATCTTCTTGCTTCCCTTCTTCCTTTCCCCTCCCTTTTTTCTTCACGTCCCATGTCGCGGCTCCCCCGTAGAGGAGGAATCGAGAGGCCACCTCTCTTTTTCCTCGTCCTAATTGTGAACGAGAAAGAATTAGCCTTCTCTTTTCTTTTCTCTCCTGCGATGAACGAATTGATCGGTTTTCCCCTTCTAACTTGCCGATTATAGAAGACACTCGTGTTCCCTCCTCCTCTCCCTTCCCCTCTCTCAGAGATTTGAGAACACTCTTTCTCCCCTTTCTCCTCCTACCCCGGGTTGGTGAAGTCGCGATTTTACCCGGAGGTCCTCTTCTTCTTCCCGAAGCCAGCCGGTTATTGACGAGAAACTGGTCCCCCCTCCTTACTTTTTTCTCCCCCCTGCGCAAATCACGACGCTGTCGCTTTTTTTCAGTTTCATCTAAGAGACGCCTTTCAGTCTCCTCTGGTCTTGTGACCATTTCTTTCCTTCCCTATGCAGACAAAGCATTTTCTTCGGGGGAAAACATCCTTCCTTGTTCTTCGTTGGACCTGGATCGGCGACGATGCCGTCCCACGACGCCCCTTCCTTTCTTTCCCTTTTGTTTCCGACTTCCCGTCTTCCGGAAATTGCAGGAACCTTCCCTTCTCTTCTCCCTCTTCTCCTTCTTCCATTCTCCCCCTGAAAAAGCGGCATACGGAGAGAGCTCCCCTTTTTTTCATTTCCTTACTTGCGTGCGAGTGTTCGCTTGTCCCCCCTTCTCCTTCCATTGAGGAGGAGTGAGCTAGAGGGTTTTACCGGTCCTCTTCTGCCCTCGGTTCACGCCGGCGGCACGTTCCTCCTCCCTACAATGAGCAGAGGGCGTCCCTTCTCCCTCCCTTCCTTCCTTCCCCAGCAGAAGCCGCGCTTCCGAGGAGAAGTGAAGACATTGGCTTTTCTCACCCAGCGCAAAGAAAAAGTTTTCGTTCCTTCCCCTTTTCTTCCCCCCTTCTTCCCTTTATCCATGTTCGAACGCCTCGGCGAGAATGATCCTTCCTCTTCTCCCCTGTCCCTTAGAAGGCGTGAAAGGCCCTTTTCCCCCTTCCTTTCTCCCCCTGATTGGCCAGCGATATCGCAGACAGGACTCGGCTCCCCCTTCTCCCTTTTTCCCTCTTCCTACTGGGTGAGGACAATTCCAGCGACAGCTTCCTTCCCGGCTTTGAGTTCACCTCTCTCTCTTCCCCCCTTGCCTTTCTCTCTCGCTTATGGACAAATCGGTCTTTCTTTTCCTTTTCCCTTTCTCCCACCCCTCTCCCCGGTTTTTTTTTTTTTTTTTTTTCTCTTCCTGCTCGGAGGAAGCATCAGATAACCGGCTGTCCCCCGTCTCTCCCCAGCGTTTCTTTCGGCGGAGAGCGCAGCGACTTCCTCCCCTTTCCCACCGGTCCGGGCCACCTCGCGCGTCTTTCCCTCCGTAAGAAGAAAGCCCTTTCCTTTTTCGCAGCCCAGGAGTTCCCCTTTATATGAGGTTTCAACGGACTCTTCTTCCCCTCCCCTGCCTATGTCGTGCCCTCGATAGAGCGGGGTATTGATCTTTTTCCTTTCAGCATGAGGGAGACTTAAAACGCTGTGTCCTTTTTTAGTTCCCTTTTCTTCTCCCCCCCCCGCCAATTCCCTGCAGACGGGCGTGAACGCCATTTCGCTGTTTCTTTTTCCTTTCTTTCCCCTATCTCCCTGCTTCGTGCAGCGATCACTCTCTCCCTAATGAAGAGGAATGATCGTCTTCGTCTTTTTTCCTTCCTTCTTTTTTGACAATTCGCGACGACGACATGAACCCTTTTTTTCTTTTTTTTTATGCCGCCCCGTGCTCTTTTTTTCCCTCTTTTCCTCATAATAAGTGTTGTTGTTTCTCCCTCTCCCCCCGATGGCTTTCCTTTTGGACAGGAATGACCAATCCCCCCTTCATTAGCGGTCTCTCCTAGAGGAATTTCCCCTCTCTCTTTTCCTGCCCTCCCCCTTCCGCAGGAGGATCATGCTCGTTCCCTCGGACAGCGTCGTCTCTTTTTCTTCCCCTCCGAGCGCGTCACAAGTCGAATTCGCAACTTTTTTTTCCTTCCTCCCTTCCAAGGGAGTTCACGCCCTCGCGGACAGCAATGGGAAGGCTCTTCTCTCCCCCTTCTTTTCATATCCGCCGCGGGTGAAGGATCACGTCTTCTCTCTCCCCTTTCGCTATCATCCGATCGAGGGCACGCTCGTGCCTCCCTCGGGAAATAGTCCGTTTCTCCCCCTCCTACTAAAGGCCTGCAGGCGGCGGGTCTGCTCTCCTCTCCTTACATTTCCCCCCCCCCCCTTTCTATGAGAGGTATCTTCCCCCCCCCTTCTTCCCGTGCGGAGAGGGTTCTTTCTTTCGAAAACGGAGGACTCTTTTTTTCCCCCTTCTCCCTCCCGAGCATCCCCCCTTTTCTCTTTCCTGTGTCGGCTTAGCGTTTTCCGCCGGTATCTGAGGCTTTTCTCTTGATGCCGAAACCGGAGGCGGTCCTTTTGGTTTTTTCCTTTCCTCTTTGGCTCCGAAGCTCGAGAAGCAATTCCCCCCTTTCTCCCCCTCTCTCGAGCGGTCTTCCCGATGGACTTAAGGAATTTTTCCTCTTTCTTTCAAATCGGCGCGGCTGGATCGCTCCCTCCTCTTTTTTTTTTTCTTCCCCCGTCGGCGATAGAGAGGAGAGCTTTCAAAAAGAAGAAGAGCTTTCTCTCTTTTTTCCGTGACGCCGAAGGCGAAGCGGTCTCTTCTTTTCCTCTGCTACTGGAATCAGCGGCTCCCCCTTTTTTTTTCCCCCCATTTATCAAAGCAGGGAGGAGTCACTTTTTATGCCCGTTTCTTTTTTCTTTTCATGGCATCTCATGCGCCGCCAATGCGCAAGTTTCCTTCTCTTTCTTCTCTTCTGTCCTTGCTTGCGGCTGTGCGACCTCGACCCCCCCCCTTCCCGAGGACAGCAGGCCAAATTACAGCTTCCTTTTCTCCTTTTTCGGTTCACAGCTGCATTCCCCCTTCTCCTTTTCCGTCCGCGGAACGAGAAATAAAGGCGATCGTCGTCTTTTTATGATAAACTAGAGCAGTAGCTAGTCTTTTTATTTTTCCTCATTTTTCTTCTGGCAGCGGATTTTCCCTTTTTCTCTTTCCCTTCCTTTTTTCCCCCTTTCTTGTTTCCCCCTGCGGTCCTAGCGAATCGAAGGAATATTCCCCCTTCTCTTTTTTGCGGGAGGAAGGAGGCCCCCCCTCCTCCTCTTCCCCTTTCAGCGTCGTGGGACGGGTCCTTTTCTCCCCCTTTCCCACCAGTCCAACAGAGACAGAGGCGCTGCCGCATTCTCTCTGGAAGAATTATTGTAGAGATATTTGTTCTCCATTTCCCCCTAAAAAAACTTCTCCCCCCCCCCTTCCCTTTATCTTCTGAACTTCAAATGCAGCACAGAGTCGTGATTCTTTCTTTTTAGGTGTACGGAAAGAAAGATTGCGGAGTTCTATACTCTCTCTTGTTTGTTTTTCCCCCCCAAATACGGCAACGGTTCTAAGTAACCCCCCCTCTGGCCTAGAGCGAGCGGACGGATCTACCTCCCTTGTTTTCTTTTTCCTTCTTTTTCCAATGTCTTCAGATTGAGCAGTATTCGATAAGGGGGTTTTTTCTTGTCCCTTGTTGAGACACATTCAAAAAAAAGAGGAAAGTTTTTCCTTCTCTCCCCTTTTTTTCTCTTTTTTTTGAGTTCCTCCTTTCGGAATTGCTGTTATAGGTTAACCGTCGGCCGCTCCTTCCTGGCCTCTTCTTTCAGTATTTACTCGCTCGATGAAGCTAGCCTTTTCTTCTTTCTCCCCCGCCTCCATTGCATATACCCCCTTTTCGCAGAAGATTGCGCGATGAGTGAGCAGGTCCCCTCCCCTCCTCCCCTTTTTTTCTTTCCATTCTCTGAGCCGAAGGCGAGGGCACTCTCCCTTTCTCGGGCATCATTATATATATATCTTTTACCTACCTCTCCTTACTTCTCCTCTAAGAATGAGAAGAATTCTTCTCCTCCCTTTTCCTGCAGACTGGTTAATGGGTCGTTCCCCTTCCTCCCCTCACTTACCTTGGAGTGGGGCCTCTCCTCGTTCGACGAGAAGGAGTGGGTCACCCTTTTCTCCTCCCCCTCCGGGGGGGCCCGGGTTCTTTTCTTTTCCCTTCCTCCTCTGCGGCATAGAGGCGCGCCATACTGCTTTCCCTCTCGGCGACGGTGAAAGCGCCCTCCTTTTTTTTTCGCGACCCCCTCCCGATGACGAACTGATTTCTGGTTTTTTTCTTCTTTTTTGGCACCCCCTTCTCTTCGGATTCAGAAAGAAGGAGGCTGCCCTCTTTTTCCTTCCTGAAGTTCCAACCTCGGTAGATACCGTCTTCCTTCTCCCCTTTTTTCTTTCTTCCTTCCCTATTGTGAAGAGCCGTTGCCGGTTTGCCGGCGTCAGCCCTCCCTCCCTCTCCCCATCGCGTATTGCGAGAACATGGCGGCACTTTTTCTTCCCCTTCTCGGTCCTCTGTCAAGTTCTCCTCTACGAGACGATGCCTTTTTTCCTCTTTTTCTTGGACCATGGTTCGTTGCTAATCAAGATGCATCCAATTCTTCCTGGGGAATAAGTGAGGGAAGAGAAGCGTCCTTTTTCTTTCTCTTACTAACCCGAAGAGGAAGAGACGTCCTTCTTCCTTTTTTCCCCTCTGCATAGAAATAGGATGCGGCAATAGGTCACTTCTTCCCCCCCTCACTCAGGGGAGAAGAATAAACACCTCCCCCCCTCCTTTGAGATACGGTGTAGAGGAGAGAGACTTTCCCCCTTTTTTTTCCTTTTTTCGCTGGGCGAGGCGACGATCGCCTTGATGCGTTTTCTTCCTTTTCTTTCCGGGAATGAGGAGAAATAGGTAACGCTTCTTCTTTTTTCCCCTCTTCCGGCCGCATACTACGCGTGCTTTTTCTCTTCCTTTTCTTAGGTCGCAGCAGCAGAAGCAGCAGGCCTTCTTTTCTCCGGGAAGTGAAGAAATTGTGCTCCTTCCTCCCTTTCCTTCCATATCTCCCCAAGTGTCTAATAACTGCATTGAGATTCCCTCCCTCGGTCGGCAGAAATGATTCCCCTCTTCCCCCTCGACCGTTCAAGGAGTAGAACTCCCTACCCCTCTCTTCTTTTCGCTAGCAGCGATATCGCCCGACGCCTCCCTTCTCCCTCTCCCTCTCAGCCCTCGACTGAATGGTTGAGGCCACTTACAGCGACATTTCTCCTTTTTGAGTGAACAGACTAGATAGAACGCCCTTTTCTTTCCCCCTTTTCCCAATAGATGCATCGTGATGACGCGATGCCACCATTTCCCTTCTTCCCCCCCCTCTCTTGTCGCGCGAGGGACGCAATAAGATACTTTCCCCCTCTCTTCAGTCAGGATCGAAAGAGTGGGATTATCGTCTTTCTTTCCCCTTCTACCGTGCAGGACAAATCGAAGCTTCCCTTTCCTCTACCCTTCTCCCGCTGAAATGGCCTCGCTGCTTCGAGAACACGAGAATGCATCCCCCCCTCTCTTCCTTCCTCCGCCCGATGAACTTGCCTTTTTTTTTCTCGGATGATAGCAAAGAACTTTTTCTCTTTTTCCCCCCCTTCGCGGTCCTTTTATTGCCCGCCGAGCGGATTCCCTTCTTTTTCCCGCGCATCACGGGCGTGAAAGCCCTTTCGCTGCTGCTTTTCTGCTCCTTTTTTCCTTCGGACGTGATAGAAAGGCTCTTTTCCTCCCCTACGACGCCCTGACGCCAATGACGAGACCATTCCCCCTCTTGCGTTTCTACCATCAGCGGATAAGTTGAACAATTTTTTCTCTTTATGGTAATGCGTCCCCCTTTTCCCCCCTCCTTTTCTTTTCCCCCATCCTCACCGTTTGTGGTTGTTGATCTTTCCGAGCTTGAGGGGCGGCATGCACCCCTTTTTGAGAATTTTCAACCTCTCCCCTTTTTTTTTAAATGCCGCCGCGATTCATTGCTCTTCCTTTCGTGGCCGCGTGCTCGTGGCCCCCCGTTCCCCTTAATAGAGCGGTCGATCTTCTTTCTCCTTCTTCCCCCCCACCGACAGCAGCGAAAGGGCGTTCCCTTTTTCCCTCTTGGCGGCTAGGCGATCTCCGCTCGTCCCCTTTTTGAAGGAAGAAAGAATGCTTCTTCCCCTCCCCTTCTAAATTCGAGGGCACGCTCGGGCACAACTTCCCCTCTTTCTCCTCTTTTCCCTTTGAAAAATCCTACCGAAGGCTTTTGTCTAGGAGATCCCTCTCCTCTCTTTCCGGGTAGTTCTCCGATGTCGATCATACGGCGGCTCTTGCCGGCCTCGTGCGACACGCGGACATGAATCCCTCTTTTCCTCCCAAGCTGGAGATCCTGACTGCTTCCATGGCGTCCGCAGCGAGAATCCTTTCCCCCTGATGTCTGCGTGGCATCGGCGTCATTCCCCTCTTCTCAGAAGATAGAGAAGCAAGGCCCCCTTCCTTTTTCCCCCTCAAGCTATGGACATCCGGCACTTCTTCCCCTCCTTCTCAAACCATTCAGGAGAGGAATGGATCTCCTTTTCTTCCTCGAGGAAGTAGGGCCCCTTATCGCGGCGAGCGATTCCCCCCTTTCCTTTTCGCTGGCGAGAGAGGGCACTTTTCCTCCGCGAAGCGGTAGATGTAGGGTCTCTTCTTCCCTTTCCCTTTTCGTCTTAGACCACTTTTTTTTTTCCCCCTTTTTTCTGTCCCCCCTGATGACGAATGAGCGAAAAGATGGGCTTTTCCTCCGCAAATGAGGCACGTTCTCTTTCTATTCCGGTGTGATGAGCTGATTGCCCCCTTTCCCCTCCCTTTTTTCGGAGCTACGCCGCAAGAGGATATGCTTCCCCTTTTTTTTCCTTGGACGAAGGAGTGAAACGAGGCTCCCCCCCTTTTTGAGCACTTAATCAAGGCGATCCTTTTTTCCCTCTTCACTCTCCCTGCAGCGAGACATCGCGCAGTCTCTCTTTTTCTCTCGGAGGACGAGGTTTCCTTTCTTCTGCAGACGGCAGAAGGAATCTCCTTCCTCTGCCCATAGTACGCAGGCCGACTTTGAGGAAAGGGTTTTCCGATGCAGCAGCGCCGCGTTTTTCCCCTTTTTTTCCCCCCCGAGAGTCAACAAGTCCAACACTTCCCTTTTCTTCCCGGAGGGGCAGCGGAAGCCATCCTTTTCCTCCTCTTTCCGCTTTATCCCTTATTCCCGGCGCCTTCATCGTCTAGAGGAGGAGAACTTCCCCTTGTCCCTTCCTACCCCCGGCTTTCGAAAGAAAATCATTGCCGAAAGGTTCTCCCTCCCCTCTTTTTTTTCCCTCGGTGGATCTTGCAATAAAGGAAAGGCGTCTTCACCTCCTTCCCCCCCCTTCTGTCGGCCGCGGAGAGAGAATTGGTATATACCGCCACTTTTCCCCCGCAAATGGAGGAAGATTAGCCTTTCCCTTTCTCTTTTAGCCCTTTTCCACCCCCCCAAAAACCTTAAAAACCATATCCCTTTTCTCTCTCCCCTGAACTTAGTAGAAGAGAGGAGTCCTCCCTTCTCCCCCTCTTTTTCTCCCTTTTAGACTTCTGGAGAGATAGTTGCCCTTTACCCCCTTCCCTCCCTAACCTCCTCCGCCATTGCAGTATAAAAGGTGACACTTCTTTTTAGAAGATTGAAGAGATGGTGAGCGGCCCTCCCCCTTTTTTTTTCTTTCCTTCTTTCACCCTGGTTTCCTTTTCCCTCGGCCGAAGAAGGCAGAGGGAATCCTCATTTTCCTTCCCCCCCCTCGGA
>Ga0179593_1507742_pt1 | contig 13710 bp, 14 predicted proteins | sample CZODoug2_1_08_16_FD_185931 | JGI IMG/M metagenome (GOLD analysis project Ga0179593, IMG submission 185931) | Vadose zone soil fungal communities from Angelo Coast Range Reserve, California, USA - CZODoug2_1_08_16fungal (PacBio error correction) | ecosystem: Environmental > Terrestrial > Soil >... | reverse complement strand
CCGACTGATGCTCCCCCCCGATGCAATGCCGTGATCATTTGGTTCAAGGCTGGGGCGCCCATTACGCTCTTTATTCAAAATGGCCGCCAAGCCAGTTAAAGCCAAGGCGTTGCCAGGAGGGGGCCGGTCCTCAAATTTTGCCCCTGTCTCTCAGCTTAGGGTCATAAGTGGCACCGCGTCCAGTGCTCGCAGGTCCATCCTGGTGGTGCGTCCCCCGCGGCGGCCAGGCCCGGACAAAACTTCTGGTTGTGCAAAGGTGAAGCGTTTTTCCAGAACCCCCTCATATCCAACAGGCCCCGCCTTAATGTTGTTCACTTCGTCATTAAGTCCAGCGCAACTTAGGATTGGACGCCTCCTAGGCCCCAACGCACCGCCGGATGAACACCACGTTTATCCACTGCGTCACACTCCGGAGCGTCCCAGTTGAGCCCCTTCCCCTTTTCGCCTTCGACCCGTCCCACTAGCAGGCTGAGTGTCCCATAAACCATCCCGAATCTCGGGTCTTTGCCAAGGATTTCTGTCTGTTAAGGTGCGTCTTTGTATCCTTTAATAGTTCCCCCAACATCATCATAAGGGTCGGATTCTCTCCGCATCCCAAACATCCAATTGAAGTAAGATGTTCGGTACGCGTAGGAGCGCTCCCATTCGCCGATCACTAACCGTCAAGGGAAGAACGGCCATGTTCCCCAAGGCCGTTAGGAAGCGAATTTGCGCCACTCGACCGTGAGCGTTGTTTTTGTGGATCATGTACCCGAGGTCAGGAATACGCATGGTCCTCGCAACCCCGGCTGTAGTGTTCACCCATGGGTCGCACGATACGCCTCCCGGATGTAGTGCTACACGGCGTTTGCTTTTACAGAAGGCGCAGCGGTCAATAGTCCACCCGCCCAGCTAGTACGGCAAACATTGAAGGGACTGAAAGGCATTTCCAAACCCAGTCTCGTCATTCCCAAATTTTTGGGTCTTCCCCTCAATCGGTGCTTAGGGATAGACAAGTGGCTTGGTAGCGTGACCCACTCATGAGCACTTAAATACAGAATCCGAGCTTTTGGTAGAATTATATCATTCGGTGGCGCAGCAGTTTGTTTGCGGGGATCTACCTGTAGTTGAGCTGTGTGGCTCGGTGCATGTTATAGTCATTCTCGTTGCTGCCCTTTTTGCCCCAACAAGACCCCTTGGCACCTCCCGAGATCAGCTAGAAACTGTTTTCGTCACTCGTCCCAAAGTTTCAATTTTGACCGTTTAAACTTTCCCACCACACCACACTATTGCCAATCGAGTTAAATGTTTGACCTCTCCTTCCTGTCTTTTAAATACCCCCTTTTTAGCCTCGTTCATGCTTAGCCGCATTTCTTCCCTGGCACGGATTAACACCTTTAGCCGACGAGTTTTTGATAGAAAGTTCACCTACTCCCCTCTCTCTCCTGAATCTAACTGAGCTAGGGAGTATACTCCTTTCCTTTCTTTCCTCTGTTGAGTGCTTCACGCACCATGGTAGTTCCGTTGTTGCCCAAGAGAAAATTCGCGGACACTAACTATGGCTTCACTTCCCCCTTCCTTTGCAACACTAACCACAACTATGAACGCTTGCGGAAACGAAATCTCCTGGGCTCGCGGCGAATTTGCCCCTCCCTTTTCTTTCCCGCATTGACCCCATCGGAAAGGATTTTAGTCTCGCGCCATTTCGCCTCCTCGGTGCAGACGAAGGTAGCCACGATCGCCGCCTGTCAAAGCCGTCCTTTCCGATCCGCTTTACACGAATTCCCCTGTTAAAGGATTGCGATTACCCCCGAGATCTTTGACCCCTTTACGGCCGCCGCATTCCGCGAGAAATAATGCGTACTGCTTCATTTTGTTTGCTTCTTTCTCGAACAGCACTCTCCCCCTTTCTGTGACCAATCCCGCTGAGGCTGAGATGTCCGGTATAGAGCCTTTTTGACCCCGCCCCAGCACCATTCCTTTTTGGCCGAGCTAAAGAACGCTTCCCGTGCCTGTTCAAACCCGCCTTCTCTTCCCTGCATAGGGAGCCTCTTTCCGCTATTAAAAAGCAAGTACCCCCTTAATATCCCACCATTCCCTCCTCCATGTTCCTCCTGAACAGCAATAAATAGTGAATCCCCTGGTTGCCCGCCTCCTTGTATCCTCCCCTTTCCATCTCCCTCTTTTTGTTAGAGATAGAAATTCGAATTATTGCCGACCTTTGGCACCCAAAATGGGGTCCCACTTTATTTCCGGCTGGGGATTCGTAAAGGTGTTGGTCTATTGCCTTTTTATTCGGAATTGCTTTTTTCAGGTCGAGGCCTGCTGGCCGAGGCGCTATTCCAGGTCTCGCTTGTCTGACGGTTTTACCTGGTATCGGCCCAAACACGGAAATGTATGGGGGTGGGCAAGCCACCGATCTACCTCCTAGCATCCGTTTCCAGTTCCAGCTGCTATGTTCGATATCCAAGCCACCAAAAAAAGTTTTTCCTCACCTCACTTGACCTTTCATTTTTAGCCAGGGAATGCCCAGTCCCCCTCTTACTGCCAACCTCTCTTTTTAACTCGCCTTTCGGGCACGCCATTCTTTCTCGCGGATTTTGGGTCGTAGGGCTGATTCGCGCTTTGTACCATTCCTTTCTCTCGTGTTCTTCGATCCGTCTAGGATCGCCTGCGCGCTGCGAATACTCCGCCCGCGTGGCGTGGTTCCTGTCCGTCATGCCCTGCTCCGCCGGAAAAGGACGGTCCGTCGCCCCCAGCCGGTTCCCGCTTTTTTTTAAAAGTGGCTGCGCCTTAAAGCCCTTTCAGTTTTTCTGCGTTAGTGATCTCTCCCCTTCGCCTGGAATCAGAACTTCCAACATCCCGCAAACCAGGGGAAGGAGGACCATGGGATGCCCTTCTCCCTAGAGTGTGCTTCTTGTTTCGCTCAAAGACCGTGCCCCGATACACTCTGCTGAAAGGGTGCGCGCCGCCGTCCTGTGAGAAAATCTGTTCCCCCCCGAGATCGCCATTTCATGTTCGGACAAGAATCAAGACCCCCTCCTCCCTCTTTCTTGGTATCTGGTTTGGGAGAGCCCCGGTCCCGGAAAAGGGTTCTCATCATCACGCCCATGCGTACGTTCTCCCTTTTATCACGGAAATTTGTAAACTTCGTGATGGCCCCCCTTTCCCAGCAGCTCTTTGCCTCAAGGCAGCTTCGAGACTTGAAGGTTCTTGCTCTACCCTCTCTCTTGTCTCCCGCGCTCGTCTTAGCATTCGAAACAGAAGATGTGTTATGGGTTACGTCCTGTATTTTCCCTCTACAGTCCTCTCCTTCTGCCCAGATTTTAGGTTTCCCCCATGATTTGGGTTGATATTGCATTGGAAGCCTCTTTGCCCTTCCTTCGTTATTGGCAAGTACCCTATAGGCTTTTCTGTTACCCCGGCTCTTTTTCTCCCGCCGCGTTATTTCTCCACCTTGGTCAGCCCAAGACGGGTGCTCTCCATTCATGCTTTCCTTTCCCTCTGGCAAATTTGTACCGCTCCTTACTCCTCTCTCCCCCATTTCATTATACTTCCTTTTGACCTTGCCCCCAAATGTGTGGCGTTCTTTTACCCTCTCTGAATTTCCAGTCCTATATTTAAAGAGAAAATCTTCGAGTGGATGTTGGAATTCTTCGCTCATCCTCCAAGTCTTATTTTCTAATATTAAGATCCCCAATATCAATTCAGAACTCTCCCGCAATCACATTCCTGAAGTTATTTTTTCTTCCTATTTTGAATACGAGATTTGCGGTAGCCTGGCCCCGTTAAAGGGCAGGTTGGAGCTACGGCTTCAACCCTTGTCCGTGGGGGCTGGTGTTTTCTGCGGGATTCACGATTTCTCCTTGGGTCCCTAACCTTGTTTTTTGGTGAAGGACTTCTTTGACGGTAAAAAATGCTTACTTTCCTCTGATCTCTTCTATATCTTTCCACCAAATCAGTGTTTTTCCAGTGCAGGCGCTTTACCCCCCCATACGAGGTCAGACCGATGGTTTAATGCCGAGCGGGGAGTCCCCCCTGTCCCAAGGAGCCCTTATATTTAGGCTGCCGCTTCTTTGTATTCATGAAATGATATCCGAGGATTAACTGTGTGAGGGTTGATTTCTACGCCGTCATGTTTCTGAAAGCCCTTCTAAGAATACCAGGATACTTGGGCATGTTGCAGGCGTTGCTCCTCTTCCCCCTTCTCCTCATTTCCCCCCTTTTTTTTTGATTAGATGTTGAAAGCACCTCCGCCCCCCATTTCAACTCAGTATTCTAAGTTAGGCACCCACTGCTGTAATGAGTCCCCACTTTCCCTCCCCCACCTCCCCCCTTTTCCAAATCCCAGGGCAGATGGCAAGTATTTTGTTCACCTTTTGCGCGCCTCCCGAGACCGAAATGCCTTTCACTCCCCACCTTAGTTAAAGATTTCTTTTTCCCCCATTTCTGTTTAGGGTCGAACCCTCGTCTGGCCCCTCCGCTGGGCACAATGATGGTTCCGTTGAATCTTCCCCCCTCAAGAGCAGATGCCCAGGCGTTTGTATCCCCCGTCATGCCACGGCAACAGCTCGTACCCTATAGCCTCTTCTCAGAGCGAACGCATAAGAACCCCCCTCTACCCCCTTGTCCCTCCGGCAGCGCACTAGCTTTCCCCATGTTAGAATGATCCCCCCAGTCCCATAGAGCGCGACTGCTGAATCCCCATGAGGCAGAGAGTTTGCCCTTTTTCACGTTTGTCTTTTTTTTTCGTCTGCTGTTTCTCCCGTCTCAATGACAAATCCCCGTTTTTTCTTATCTCCCGCCCCAACACCCAATTTGAATGAAGAAAGTCTTTCTCGGTCCATCTTTCACGATTGGGAGGCTCATTTCACCGCCCACCTTGTTGCTACAAGTTCATTTTCCCCCCTTCCTGGCTCCTTCGTAAATGTTAGATGCGCGAAAAGTTTGTTCTTTCTTTTTCCAAACTTCCCTCGGTCAGCAGTCTGTCATCACCTCACCTGGCCTTCTCTGGCCAAGGGTAGAAATAGCATCACTTTGATATTTTCTTCCTTATGACGCGTTTTCCACACTAAGTCCACCGCAAAATCATACCCTGTTCATTGCAATAAAAATAAGCAGGCATCGACCTGTAATAATTCGTCATCCCCAATCGAGGTTTCATCCCGGGAATGAAGAGGGCATCTTTTTCATCTGCTGTAGCTGACAATCATAGACGGTTTAACTCCCCGCAACTCCTGTCTTGGTTCGGCCGGCTACGAGTTTTGACCCTACAGTCCCAGAGATCCCCATTCGACTTTTTTTTGCTTTCCGTGCCCACTTCTTCTCACTTTACGGTTGCCCTCCCGACCTGTTTTAACGAAGATGATCCCCTCTCCCTAACAGCTTTTATTTATATAGCCCAGGGTCAGGGACCAGTTTTCCTTAGTCACCAGACTTCACCACCTTTCCTTAAAAGCGGAGTCCTTTTACCTGCCCTTCTCTCAGCTTTTTTGGACCCTCCAAATTATTTCCTTGTCTATCGCTCTTTCTCCGCCTTCCTCAAGTTCAAGCGATCCCCAATTGCGTCCTGAGATTGGGATTCTGGTTCCACAGTTGTATCAACACGATCCCCTTTCTTGCTCCTGCTTCCTTCTCTAGGTACCAGAAGTACGACCCCCTTTTGTAAGAGGTGTTTTTTTTTTTTTGTTCTGCCTTCCCCTCCCCCCACCTTGTTCCTGAATTTTCCCAAAGGACCTCCCGTTTACCCCTCTCCTTTGAGGATGTGACTCTCCTATGGTCCCAACCTCACATTTTAACACCCCCAACTCTTTGAACTTTTGCTTGGACGCTCCTTGGCCTACTGTAAGTTCATGGTATGAACCCGTTTTTCCCCCCCTTTGGTAGTACTGGCTCTCAGAGACCGGGGCGTATTTTATCTGTCCCTCCCTCCTTTTTCCCGCAACCACTTTCCCAACATGGACATCCCTTACGATCCACCGTTGAGACTCCTGACCTTGCGTTCCTGGCTTGACGGATGCTATCCCACTTTCCTTTGACCGTACAGACCACGGACTCTGATTTTGGATCCCCTGAAAACGGACTTTTGTTTTGGCTGGATATCTCCAAACTCCACTCTCCTTTCTTCTCCAGATTCACTGCATTCGTTGGATGACTGCCCCCTTCAGTATATCCCCGTTTGGTATTGAAGAACCGTCAACTTTAAACCGGTGTGACCTGAGTTGACCCCGCTTGCACGTTGCGGTCAACCGCTGAACCGTCCTCGCCGGAGGTCCCCTCTCCCTACGGTTTTTAACCCCAACTTCCCTCCTCATAACAATTCCGTCCTCCTGGACCGTCCTTCCCTTTTTTATCATTCATTTTCCCCCTCCCCCTAATTAGGGTCCCACATTTTGGTTTGACCTAAATATGATCCCCTTTTCATAATACCCGTTTGTTTGTCCGATCGTCCCCCTCTTGCCTTTTTTCACGGCAACCCGGTCTGCATCACTCCTTCTTTGCAATTTCATTTTCCCCGAGAACAGATGAATTAGTAAAGTTTTTTTACTTATCCTGTTTTGCATTTTTTTCCTTCTCCTTTGAAATTTTACGCCCTTCTTTATTTGCAGGACTCTGATTTGAATCCTTTTGCCCCCAAGGACCCTTTTCTTCTTGATAGAAAACCCCAAGGTACCGTGGGCAGTTATGAACCCAATCCCCCTCCTCCCTGACTAGTCGCACGTCTCAATGTTTAATATCCCCGGTCTTTTTTTGTCCCCTTCTACCCCACCCCCCCCCCAGTTAAGTTTCCCCGATGACTCTCCTAACGGAATAATTTTTCTTCTTCTTCCTGATTTTTCTTATACTGAATATACGTGGAACTGCCTCCGTTGTCCTTCCTTGAAACGCCCCCATCTTTTCTAGAAGGGATACGGTTTGTCCGCCTTTTCCCAGTTTCAGCCTTTACCGGCTGATCGCTTTGCTTTTCTTCCTTTAAGAACCTCCCCCCCTTGTTCAGTGGCATGCCCCCTGATTTTCACTAGGACGGCCTTTTCCTCCCGCCGTCCCATTCCCCATCCCGCACAGCGTAATCTTTTTTGACCCTTTTTGTTTCCCCTTTTTGTCCCTTTCCCAAAGTCACCTATCAGTATCCCTGGTCCAGGTTAAGTGGATATCCCCTCCCAATCGCCATTTTTCCCCCTGATTCCCGACCCTTTCACTACCCTATTCCGTTTCCACCCTTCGCCCTCCTTTCACCTAGCTAAGAGATGAAGCCTTTCCCCTTAGACTTGTTCCATTTCCCCCTTTTTTCCTCGGCCGTACGTATCACAAATTTTCTTGTTCCCTGGGTTCGCGTCCCCCTGCCCCCCCTTTTGCCAGTTACCCCCCGGAAAACCTTCTTCCCTCCCTTCGATATCTTCCATGGTTATTGACCATCCGGCGCTATCTTCCAGTTGAACGCGACTTTTGGTAGCCCTCCTTTTGATTTTTTTTTTTCTTACTATGAAATTTTTCCCCCCCCATCCTCTAGTATTCTTCTCTCTTCATGAATAGGAATTTCCCTTCCCGGTGATTTCCCCCCGTAGAACTCAGTAATGATTATCAAACCCTCTTCCTGTTTAGAACCCCAGACCTGCTTGAGTTATGTCTTTTCGCTCCCATGTTTCGCCCTCCCCCCTTATTTTTTTTTTATAGACTTCTAAAAAGCAATTGTTTATTCTTTTCTCGTTACCTTGGCTCCTTGTTTTCCGCCCAGTTTTGCTATCCCATCGGTCTCCCCCTATTTAAGGGGACACCCAAAGGATTTTGTTGTCTTACTGATATCTCATGTCTTTCCCCTTTCATTATTCTCCTGATCCGGACGACAAGTATACTGTTTCTTTCTGATGGGCCACACTTCTTTTCTTTCAATCCAAGAGATCCACCTTTCGGCTTCTCTCCCTTTGTGTCCCTCCCAATGTTTTCTGGCCTTCCCCAATAATGGTGTGTACCCACTCCACCCGGAACAAAGTTTAAACCTTTTTCCCCTCCACGTTTCCACCTTTTATATCCTTTGACCGCGTTGCACCCCTTTTTTGGACTTTTGACCAGGTGGTACAGAGCCGATGGGGCACCTCTCCCCCTCTTCTTCCCTCTTTTCTGTTTTTTTTTTTTTAATCACCCCTTGATTGTAATCTTTTTTACCCACTATCCCCCCTCTGAAGCCCTAAGGGAAAGACACCTCTCCTATTCTTTGTATGCTTTAGTTTTCTCTTCTTTCTGGTCTCCTTTACCTTTTTCCCTTGATATTTCGGTGTCTGCTCCCTTGATTTTTCCAAAGACAAAATTTTAGTATTGTGTTTTTCTTTCCTTATGTGAGAGCTTGACTCCCTTTGCGATTCCCTCCCATCTGGTTGAGATGTCATGATTTACTTTCCTTTACCAATCTTTAGAGTCCTTGATACCCTAGTTTCCACACCATCTTTTTTAGCCAGCCTCTCTATGGAAAACGAGTGAGAAACTAACCCGCTCAAGGACGTATCTTGTTACGCCCCCTTTCCCCCCCTCTTCCCTCCCTTATATTTCACTGCTGCTCTTCTTTTCCCCGCCACTTTGATCAACTCTAATCGGAATCCTCCCTGGGATTGTCCTTCTTTCTTCCCCGTTTTCCTACCAGTGTCTGGGTCTTCTTCCCTTTCCGAAAGATCGGATTCGGCAGAAGATAATGACTCCCCTCTTTTTCCTCCTACCCCGTTTTCTAGATTTACTAACGCCTTCCCCCCCTTCCCCTGCTCAACTCCTCCGCGTTACCCCCGGCGACCTTCTGGACTGATCCTTTTCCCCCCCACACTTTTCCCCTCCCCCCGCAATCGCAGGCTGGCCATTGAAGTTCTTTTTATCCACCATTGCGCGCCCCCCCTGAAGCTCCAATTTTGAATGATTGAAATCTTTAATAAGTGACCGCGCTAGCTTCTAGAAGGTCCCCCCTTTTTTTCCCCTACCCCTTTTGTATTCGGGCACCCCACCTTAGGTTTTTCCCCTGATTTGCATGGAAAAAGCAGCTCCTTGATCCCCTGCAGAATTTCCCACCTTCCTAGCCTTTCTTTCTCCCAACTAGTTCCTTCCGCCGCTCTGCTTTTTCCATCTCTCCCAGCAGGTTTAAGAACAGGACTCCCCCTGCGTTTCAACCTTTGTGACTAACTTTCTCGTCTCTAAGCACACTACGCTTCCCCGATTCTTGCCATACAACCCCTCTTCCGACTTTTTTGCTTTACCTTAGCTCTTCCTTTATCTTGTCTCCCCCCCCCTGTAATAGATCCCCCCTATTGGGGCGTTCATGTCTTTCATTCCCCCCCCCCCCCCCCAAATTCCTTTTTACCTCTTTTCTCGGTACCAAGTCCGTCCTGATTCCATTTTACCAGACCAAGTCAAAAATTTTTTCACCCCTTCCAATGGTTTTCCAAGGATATCGCTTTTCCTTTACTTCCTTTCTTTGTAGTTAACCAATTGCCACGAGGTATTGACCAAAAGTGCTTTTTCCCTCCTACACTTGTCTTCTTTCCCCGTTCATGATAGTTCCTTGGCGAGCGCGTGTTATGTTCCCCACAAGACGCTCTTTTAAAAATTCACTCCGCCATCTAAAGGTCACTTACCGCGCCAATACAAAATCAGGCCGGTCCGTTGGATACCCCCCCCCATTCCTCCCCCTCAATTCCCCCCCTTGTTTCCCCTTCCCTTTCTCCCCTCTGCCGATCATTTCTTCATGTCTCTGGAAAACGAGACGTTAATCCTCCCCTAATACCACATGTTTTTTTAGCCTCCAGACTCCCCGCCAGTTCGCGTCTCGAATCTACGAAGTCTGTCTATTACTGTTTTTCTTCCATTTTCATATTTCTCAGATCCAGTATCTGGACTCCATTTTCACCTTCGGGCAATTTTCCCTCCTAGACTCTCGGGCGTTCCGATTTTCTTTTTTCTGTTTTCCTTTCTTTCGAGTGTTTTTGTTTGCGTAGTATGTGTGGTGACCCGCTCGAGCGGGACAGATGATTTTAAAAGCGACGAGCATCCAGCAGTACACCTTCAAAGTACGATACCCTTTTTTTATCCCCTATCAGGTCTTCTTCTCTTCCCGATGTCGAAGAACCTTCCATGTTCCTGCAAGTGCGGTAGCCCGCCTCCCATGCTGGGTCGACCCTTTTTAAGGGAGTTGCTTCGAGGTCCGGAAAAATTCTCTTCCCTTGATCCTGGCTTTTTCTTCTAGGGTCCAATATGTGTTTTTCCTTCCCTTGTTCTTTTTATTATGAGCGCCCAAATGGTCGACCGTTGCTGTTCCCCCCAAACTTAAGACTCAACTGATCCTTCCCTTTTTGAACGATTCACCCCCCATACCTTTTCCACCAAGATCTTTGAACGTGTGCTGGGAAAGATGATATGACATCCGGACTGTGACTCTGCCCCAGCTTCATGCCCCCCCTCCAGCGCGGGTTTTTACATAAGCGCCATTTCTCTCTATCGTCTCTCGGTCGCCACGACGCCTCGGCATGTTAAAACGTCTCATAACCCATCGTCGCTTTTTTCCCCTCGGCCAACCCCCTGATGTTACCTTCCTCTACTTTTGACTCCCTTTATAACTTCCTGAAGTGAGAAGCTGATTTCCGTGCGATGGAAGATTGGGTTTTGGAGTCGGTGACTCTGAACCTTTGCTTGATCCCACAATTGTTTTCCTGGTGAATCATTCAGTCATGATCTTTGCTTGCATCCCGCCAGACATTATTGGGGCAGATCCTTCCAGGTACCGCTGCTCTCGGTAATCTGTCCGTTCATCCCTCCCTTTGCTGCCCGCATTCCTCGAAGGGTTCAAAAAGCCACGTGAATACCCCTTCGAATACAATGGTATAATTCAAAGCTTAGACCTACTCCTTGCAATAACAGACCTTTTTTTCATTTCGGCATATGGTATCCTTTTCTCATTGAACGCTTTTTGGATTCTACGCCTACAGATTCCCAAGGCAAAACCAAAAGGATATTCAATGGGCATTTTTCAGGATGTCCTTCTTTCTCCTATTCGTGACTTGCTTTTTTGACCCGTCGTAGGCATGTGGCCGCCAATTCCCTGTCTTGGCGGACGTGCGGTGCCCAAAAGCGTTCAAGCGGGTCACGTTTTCATTTTCGGTGACCAAGGAAATGTCTGGCTGATGCAAGAAGTCGAAATACCATCGCATCGTCTTGCATTATCCGAATGGTGTTCTGTTCGTCCCAGACGAACCCCACAAGTACGTTGCAGATCTCGCACGTAACTCCGTGAAGTGCCCAGCCTTTTACGTGTCCCCACACTCGAGTGGGAATCTAATCCGGTTTCCCAGGGTACCTCCAATTCTTCGTGACGTTTGACTCCTCGACGGATGACAAGGACGATTCGATTCTTTGGGAACCCGGCCCCTATGCCGTTTTCATGACTCTATCCTGTTTACCGACCTCGCTGAGTGTGCCGCTGGATAACGCTTGCGTTGATTTTCGATCGCCATGCACTATACTTCTTTCAGAAAAAGCGTTGTAAAGATTGTTTCAAGTTCCAGTCCGTTGCATCTTCAAAAGCCATGAATTCCCGTTTGCGTCATTCTTCTTGCCGACACTTCACCCCATGTGGCCCCTCTTTTCCCCACGAAACCCATATGAGACCCAGGGTTCACTGTCTTTCCCTAGATCTTATTTGAAGGATCAATTTGAGAGTGGTGAGGTTACCGCCAGACTCAGACAACTTTCTCTGAAGGGTTTCGCGCGCCCCTTGTGCAATTTATCCCATGCATTGCTACCGCAGAAGGAATTTCACCGACATGCCCTGCGCATCATTAAATTCAATTGCTTTGGGGGTTTTTTCGCACTAACGGGGTGATTTGTCCCTCGGCAAGGCCAAGAGCCCTTATATGATCCGACAGAGGTACTTTCTTCTGATGAAGACAAATCTTTTCCTCGGACGTCTTCCCTCCTAAAGACTGTTTGTTAGAACATATTTTTAATCTGCTGAACCAACAACATACCCGGACAGTTTTTAGACCCCTGGTCGTCTGCCTGCCTGAGGAATAGTTCCCCCCCCCCAAGCTGATGGTCTTCCTTGCTCGCTGGGCGCAGTTTGTTCACTCTTCCCCGAAGTGACTCCCTCCATTCCCTCTCTTCCAACCACGGCTTTGGGTATTTAGATAGCATGATTCCCCCAGTTCTTATTAATGGACTTATTTCTCGTAAATTCCCTTTGAGGTGATGTTGTTTTCCCAATGACTTTTATTTTCAACTAGCCCCTCTTCAACCCTTTTGCTTTTGTATTAAATGGTTTTCACATCCCCGAATCCTTTCTATTCTCTTAACTCCTTGGTATTCCTTCTGCCCCTGCAACTCAGAAAATGTAGCCCTATAGAAAACATTGCTTCCCTAACCTTCCGTTTTTACCCCCTCCCTCATTAACATTTTGTGAGTGCACCATTCGACCTTAGATTCTATGAACACTAGCAATATTCTCCTCTTCCTGTAGTGTTTTTTTTCATCTCGTCTGCTTCCCAAGATCCCTTTTTGATTATCCTCTTAGAGTATACTTGATAAAATCGATCACCCCCCCTGCAGCCCCAGACCATGGTACAACTTTCCGCTATCTCTCTTTGTGTTTCTGCATTCATTGTGTATGTTTGACCCTTCCCAACGTTTTGAAAGGATGTTGAGTCTCCTTGATTTTTTCCAGACGTTTCGTAGTGTGGGGTTTAGTAAGGAGCCCTCTGAGGACGCTTGATATTCCGGTCCTACATTTTTTTTTTTTTCCCCCGTTTTTCTCTCTCGGACGTGGCACCCTGCTGGAAGGTCGGCCGCTTTTATTTAGGAAAGAGTAACCCCAAGAATTTGGTGTCTTTTACAGGGAGATGTCCCTCTCGGTTGACCCTTTTATTAATCTTTGAGCGTGGTGTGTTCCCCCCCCAATAGCTTTAACGCTGTTTATTTGCAGCGGTCCAATTTTTATTCCCTTCATGGCGCGCTGTACTTCTTTCGTCCTTGTTACCCCTTACCTAAGATGGGGAGGACCGTCAGGAAATTCCGCCCTGTTCTAATGGCCTTTGGCCAGGCGTGCTCTTCGGTCCACTTCTCTAATCCTTTTTTTTGGCGATTATTTCGATCCAGCACACGCCCAATGCCAGTTTAGAGCCCCTGAAGTCGAATGCGCATACCCTGAGCCATTCAACAAGCTCAGCACACGGGCCAGTCTTCTCGGTTTAATTCAAATTTGTGCTGAAAAGACCTGACGGGAAAGCAGTCAAGTGACCGCTACATGATCGATTGCCGTTTTTCGAACCGCGATCAGATCCTTCGTTGTACCAACTGACTTTGCAAAGAGTGACAGCTACACAAGAAGCCATCATCCCCAGACTTTGGTTCCACATCTTTTCTCCGGAAGGCCCCCCATTTTGATAGGGACTACTGACAGCGCGACCAGAAGGTAAGTGGAAGAACCCCATACGTCCCCCCTTTCTTTCCCAACATCAGGAGTTCAAACGATGTCGCAGGCGACACACCCCATTCCAGAGGCCCTCTTATGGCCCATACAACCATACTGCGACTCCGTTTTCCCTTTCTTTCTTAGTTAATTGATATTGGGTACACACGTCCCCCATTTTGCATCATCAGGTTAGAGATATTCCAACCACATAAAGTTAATCCCCTTTCTTCCTTTACTCTTCTCTCCTTTGATCAGCCCGTAAAAAAATTGTTGTCCCAGGGAAATGCTCTCCGGAC
>Ga0179593_1389248_pt1 | contig 13710 bp, 21 predicted proteins | sample CZODoug2_1_08_16_FD_185931 | JGI IMG/M metagenome (GOLD analysis project Ga0179593, IMG submission 185931) | Vadose zone soil fungal communities from Angelo Coast Range Reserve, California, USA - CZODoug2_1_08_16fungal (PacBio error correction) | ecosystem: Environmental > Terrestrial > Soil >... | reverse complement strand
TTTTTTTGCACCAAAGAGCTAGCCCTCCCCCCGTTCATTACTCGCCTCCGGCCGGTACGATATTTTTTTAATACCTTCATACGTGTGGTTGAAGCATCCTTCATTCTTTTTAAGGGGATTGTCTACTCCCCCCTATTGTGTCCGTGTCTGATTCCCTTTCTTCCGTCCTCATTTTTTTCTGCTTCCCCAGCTTGATCCTTGCGCTCTTTACTCCCTGCTCTGGACTTAGGTCTTCCACCCCCTAAGGATCCATTCTTCTAGCATCGATCGTAAAGTCGATCCTTCCTTTTCGCAATGACCCCCCTGAAGATTTTTTGGCTCCTAAACTTGTGGGCAAATGGAGAGATCGACACTCTTGCATCATCTTGCCCCGCCAGATTGGTTCCTCTCGTCCCTCCTCGTTCCGGCGCCGCTCTTCGGTCACGCCGTCATCTGAGAGGGTAGCCGATCTACTCCCTTCTCTAGCCAGGGAGGCTTGACAGCTGCGCCCCCGTCCCGTCATAGGTTTCCTAAGTCATTGCTTAAGCGATTTTTCATTTAGTCGCTTTGCCCTTTTTTGGACCTGACGCCCCTCCCCTTGGCAAAGCGCACGATGTCGAAAATACCATTCGCACGCTTTATTCTCCCCCCTCACTTCTGCGCCTTCGATTCGTCCCTTTCAACGTCTTCGCGAATCAGGTTTTCAAGGCTTGACTTTGTCTATCAACGTTCCTCGGGCTTCCGATTACCAATACCTGAGTTTTCGCTACGAACTAAGACTCCCCGATGCATTCCGCGCTTCTCTTTTCACTCAAATCCCCTGCCTTCTCACATCTCTTGAAGCGTCCTCTCTCAATTTAATAGAAGTCGGAGATTACGCTTTTCTTACTTGTTTTCTTTAAGTCTCCATAGGTTCTCCCCTCCTAGATCCGTCTCATTCATGCCTGTACTTGACCCCCCCCGATCTTTTTCCTCTTCCAGTGAGAATTCGGTCCTTTTTCTTATTTCCCGGTCGACCTTGAGTTCCCCCGCCTCCCGTAGCTGCTCCCCCCTACCTCCCTGCATTCCTTTGTTCAGTCCCCAATCCGCGATCCTCGGACCATTTCCTTGTTCGCGTCTACGTTTTCTCTACCCTCCTACGGAGCTTTCCGGGACGGTTTTCATTGTCCCGGTCAGCTTCTCCATCGTATTGCAATCCCCAACGAGCCCCTGGCGTTTCTTCCCCTCTCAAGCCGGAAAACCCCCCCCAGCCTGAGGTAGCGGAAAGCCCCCCCTTCCCCTCGGCCATTGAGCGTGCACCCGGTTCGCAATTTGTTGCTTTCGTCCCTTAAAGGCCCCCCTCCCCCAGTCACTAGTCCGGTTTTCGAAGACCGTTCAATGAAGTCACGCTCCCTTGTGAAATACCTTGACACTGTTTATTTTGCTTGGGCATGCCCTTAGAGATTCTGGACCTCTTCTCCTTCCTTTTGCCCTTCCGTCCCCCGGCTAGTCTCTGCCCCTACCAAAAATGATCTTCTCGTTCACGCCTTTTTTTTTAATTTTGTCATTTAGGAAATCATTCCCTCTTTTTTCCCTTCGGCGCTGTTCTTTCCTTCCAATAGGTCAGAGGATTCCCATCTGTAAGCCCCCCACTCGAACCCTGAAGAGGACATTGACCGTCCGGTACCAAAGCTCCTATCTCTTCATATATATGATTCTAGCCTGCCCTAGACTAGTGCAAAACCTCGTTTTTGAACACCCAACTACCCCCCTCGTGCCAAACCCTGTTTTTTCCTTTTGGCCAAGCCTTTTTTCCGGACATGGCTGATGGCGACTGCCTTCACCAGGCGCCAAACTTTAGCCGCCTGCCCCAAGATTCTTTGTGTTTTTTTCAAAATGGAGCCTTTCTCGCTTTCCGGATAGCCCGTCATGTTTCCCCGGAGAAAAAAAGAGTGTTTCCTTTTTCCTGGGGGTTTTCGATGATCTCCTTATAGACTCTGATCATCAACCCCCAGCAAAATTCAGATGGGCTCTCATCCCTACCTAAAGGAGGAGTCAATATTCGCCGCATGTCCTCCTCTGAATGAAAGCACGGGTTCTTCGCTCGGTGTGATTCCTTGTATGACGACCTTACATCTTTTCGACTCCTTCTCATCTTCCTTCTCTGGCTCGTTGTCCAAAAGTTTCCATGGGATACTTGGGCTGAAAGTTCCTTCAAATTTGTTCTTCTTCTCACTCCCCCCGAGATGACACCCTTGCTATTCTTTTGGTGGAACTAGAAGCCACTGAAGTGAAACTCTGCGTCGTTTGACAACTTCACGGTCCTTTTTCCGCTTTGTAAAATACAGAACCCCCACCCCCGCCTTCTTCCCATCCTTGATGCAGGTCCCATTTTTCTCCGGTCATTCCTCCTAAGTTTGTCCTATTTCAAGCCTCGTTATGCTGAGTGAGAGCTGCGCCCCCACCCCCTCCGCTTAGTCTTCTTTCCTCCTTAGGCCTTTGCATATTTTCCTGTCCCCTCTGACACCTTTTTTTCCTACTGCGATTTTGTCTTCCTCTCCCAGAACATTGAGCCCTGCAACATCTTTTTAATAGTGGAGGCGCGTTTTCGTCATTTTTCAATCCCCCTTCCCAAGCTCTTTTGTACTTGCCCTTTTATCCCTTACTAAACTAGATTGGCCCCGATCTCTTCCATTTTACCCGTCCGGGTCTGCAACTCCCCCCTCCCGGTTGTCGGCACCCTAAACGCTCTTCCCTCCCGCATGTGGTTTAGATTCCCAGAGAGGCGCCTCGATTTCTCCCTTTTTACCTGTTGCTTTGATCTGATAGAGTTCCATACCTTGATCTCCGACCGAAAAAATGGTTCCCTTAGTGTCTGTTAGGTTCGTTTTGACCTTCCGGACTCTCCGTTTCCCTCTGCCCGCGTTCGTCCTCGCCCTTCGCTAAGCGTCGCTTCGGTAATATGCTTGTGAAGATTCTCCCGATCCAAAAGTAGCCCCCCCTCATTGCGCTTGTCAGAGGTAGTTCCCCTTTTTTCCTCTTTCCCCAAAAGACGACACAGGCCCTTCATAGTGAATTCTCATCCTGCGATGGTGATAAGAAAGTTGAAATTTTGATTTCCGAACTCTTCGGTTCCTCGTATTCCCGCGGTTTGAGCCCCCTGTAGGCCAATCCCCGTAAAAGTCACTACCCCTTTCACCCCTTGTAGGACCAAAGATTGTTTTTTCAGCTATAGTTTTAGTTTAGCCAAGCGAACCCGCGACGCTCAACCAGAACTCAGGAGCTCCGTTCCAGATCAGAGGGCTGGCGACCTCTTAAGTCGTTTCCTTATGACGGAGAGCAGCGAAGGTCCGTTTTTTCCAAATGGAAGGTCTGAGAGGTTCAAGCGGTTCCCTCTTTCTCCAGTTCCCTCCGTTTACCCTCCCCGCCTCTCCCCCCTCGTTCCATTATCCTGAGATACCTTTTTTCCCCCTCCCCGGGCCATCGCCTGGCGGGCGGCTTTTTTACGAATTTCCAGTGAGTCTGTCGCAATCCCTTTTTTTTTTGTTGTATATTATTTGAGCGTCCCCTCCTTCCTGACGCGGAGCCTCCTAACGCCAGTTCTTCCTAAGCAATTGTGGCAACGACAATATCTTCGTGCACCCAATAAGATCCCCCCCCCCCCCTTTTATGACAGACGGCAGCTCCTACTTGAGTTCCCCCCCCCTTCCGGTCACCAGGCGATGATTCAGACCCTCCCATCGTCACTTCTCCCTCCCTCTTGACGGGCGCAGCGATCATCCCCATTTTCCCCTGGAGTAGAGTGTACGTTCTCCGGCCCGACGCGGGGCAACTTATCCCAATTGAGGCAATTTCCTGTATTTTCCCGGATCGGTCCTACCTTTCCCTTTCCCCGCCCCCCCCGGTGAAGAGCCTCCGCCGCCGGCCCAGGCCCCTGCTATCACAAGATTCGCCGAAGCGCTCAATTCACGTTCTTCCCCCATCCTTCCCCTTTGTAGTCGTCGGGTCCTTTCCCCTAGACGGGAAACACCTATGCCTGGAAGGCCCTTTTCCTGACGGCAGGTTGGTATTTCTAATCGCTTTTTACTCCTCCTCTCCCCGTCCTCCCTTCCGTCCATTCCATTCCGCGCTCGTTTCAAGCATAGTTGTCCTCGGCCTGACGCTTGCCTCATATGTTGAAACGGCCCCCCGTTGACGCCCCCCGCGTGTGCCCTTTGGTTTTTTCCTGTCCCTCAGTCGTGAAAGACGATCGCCCACCAGAGACAAACCCAGGAATCCTCCCTCCCGCCTCTCTCAGGGTCGCTCCCCAACCCCCTCTCCGGTCTAGTCGCTCTCTTTTTTGCCCATTCTTTTGCCGGTGCAGCCCTTTCCACCTTCCTAGCGGGGCAAGATTCTTGTTGCCGTCGGCTTTTAGTTTTCCTCATTCCTCAATTCCAAAGGCCCACCCCCCCTCAGATTAGTGACGCGCCTACCGCCCCGCGCGCAAACGCTCTTTCCTATGTTCCGTTATGTGTGTGCTTCTCCGTCTTTCCAGAGTCCATTCAGTTCTCGGCCAGACACCTCATCCTTCGAGACGACGCTGTCCCCCTTTCTTCCTGATGGCTTTTCATCTCTGTTGGCCCCTCCCCCCCGGTTTTGCCAGACTGACGAGAGCCCTGTCTAATTATTTTGACCTTGGCCAAGTCGTGCATCCCGATTTTTCTTCTAAGCGAATGACTGTTTGTGCGTGTACTTCTTCACGAAGCGCTTTTCCTTCCCTCTAAGCTCTTCATCCCCAGATGACAACTCTTTTCGGGTTTAATCGATGTTACGATTGGTTAGCCTTGAAGCACAGAATAAGCTTTCCTTCACGCTGGGCTCCTTTGAAGTCCTCCCTCAAGTGCGTGTCGTCAACCCGAAGCCGTTTTTTATCCACTTCTGGTGCCTCTAAGGTGCGCTTGGCCCTGAATCTCCCAGAGCACAATCCCCCGCTGTCAATTTCTATTCCTTATATTCAGATTACCTATGCCCTTTTTCGGAAGGTCTCCGACATTGCGTCCATCCAGTGGGTGAGGGTTTGTTCTTTTTTTCCCCTTTCTATAATGCCGTGCAAGATATACGACCTGAGGTTGACTTTTGCTCGGTTCACAGCCCTTCTTTTCTCTTCGTCAACATGCCTTGTCCGGATTCTTGAATGATGGGAGGGATTTGAGCCCCCCCCTTTTGTTCGCCCATGTCGTAGGACCTTCTTTTATGAGGCCCTCCACCCCCCCCAAACCCCCCCACCAAAAATCCTTTCTCACGCGTTGGCTTGAGGGGTGACATTTGGCCGACGACTTCCTCGCTTCCCCCCCGTTGACGCGCATAGCTCTTTAACGGAATTCTTCTTAGGACCCCCGTCCGCTGGGGCTCCAACTTCTGGTGGCACTAGTTTTGAGTCCCTGATGTCCCTTTTCTCTCGGAAATCCTTCCGTCTTCTCCCCAATGCCCCTCCCAAAAAAATGCCACGCAAGAATTGTTTAGTAGATTTTCGATTGAGGACCCTGAATCCCTTCTGCATATGAGGATTTCCGCCTCCCAATGAATTCGGCTTCAAGTTAAGAATCCTCCTTTTAAATCGGTGCGGCTCGCAACTGAATGCCTTACTAGAACCGGGACCCCCTGTGCGGAGCAGCTGGCCATGGGGAGCCCAACATTTCGCACCTTGTGAAACTCTTCAAGCTTGGCCTCGTTATCTGGGGTCCGCCCCGTTGATTTCGGGAGAGATTGTTTTCAGTTGAACGCCCCTCCCCCCTATTCCGTTGCGCGTTTTTTACTTTTCTCAGATTATCCCAGAAAGCCGTCAAGTTCAAACCGTAGAGTCCCCGAATTCTCCGTTTTTGCGATGGTATTTCCGCATGAGCCCTCAGTTTTTACGATTACGCCCTGATTTTGAATACGTGCACCGTCTTGAGAGCCGTCCAATTCCTCCGCGTTTGATTCCCCTTTCACCTTCCTCGCGTAGAGCTGACAGGAAATATCCAGCACTTCTCCCCAAGATCCCCAAGCGCTCCATTCTTCTTTCTCCCCTCCCATGATTAGAAATTTAGTAAGATGCCTGTCTGACTCAAGACCTGCCTCTCCCCCACGGCGTGCTCTGACTTCTATTTTTTGCGTATTTTTTTCTCGCCTACATTAATAGACGATGTATTAAGTGACCTCTTTGATCTCCTTTCGTCAGTATCCGTACATGGTATGGGCAATCCAAAAACTTCTACAAGTGTCCTTTTCACCTCCTCTTTTTGACCACTATCCCTCCACTTGCCGTCTCTTTCTTCCATCTTGTCTCCGAGGTGTTTAGGGATTAGAATGGCGATGAGCATTGATAGATTTCGACTTTGGTGTTACTCCCCTTTTCCTAAGGAGCCCTTTTTTTTCCTAGCTCCTCGTCTGAACTACGCTCTCGCCGACTTGTTCGCTTAGATGCATACTAAGATACCAGAATCCCTTACCTTGGCGACCCGTCAGACTGCGTAGTCGGCCGCTCATCGAGAGCGTGGCCTGAAGCTCTCCCCTTCCGTTTCACGAAGGTCGCTCTGCCCCTCTTACCACACCAGTAGGCTTCATCCCTTGTCACACGGTGCAGCTGTTTCTTGAGGGTGGTCATGGAGAAACGATTCGCGCTCGCGACCTTAGAAGCCTCGTCCTTTTTCGAGGGGTTTGAGACCGATCCTGACGATGCATTTGTCGATGGCGAAATGGCCTGGCCGCCCCCCTATTTTGAGCTTTTCTCACTTCTCCCCTCCCTCATCTTTGTGCCCCGGCGCGGCCCCCACCGTTATCGGTCGCCTCCGGCTTTGCACTATCCGATATAGACCTTAAGACTACTCCATTGTTTGTCTTTGAAAAGATATCTTCTGGTTATTGCGTTCCGCATTCCTTTTCCGTAGGCGGTTTTGCCCCCCAACTCCGAGGGTTGTAGAATATGCTTCTCTTTCTCATCTTGCCTTTTCACTTTAGACTCCCTCGCAGTTCATGCTCAGATTGGGACTCTTCTCCCCATCGTTCTTTGCATGGGCTATGACTGTAGATTCACGTCTCGCTTTCGTTTTCCCTGCCCTGGCAAGAACTCCCAAGAATCTGATCTATTCGTCATATGATCCCCGCTCGGTGGGACCATTTGTTCGCTTAACTCCCCTGTGAATTCATCCCCTCGACCCCAAGCCTTCCCCCTCCTTTCCTTCTCTTTCTTTCGCCACAATCGACTCTTCCTTGCCCCCCATGTCAAAGTGCATTTTTTTATTCCCGGACTCCCCAATCTTCATTTTCCTACCCCACCTCGTCGCCAGTCTCCTCCGCCCCGATTCATCGGTCTTCTGATCTAAAGAGGTTGGCCAGACTCTGTGTCTAGCGAAAGAGTTTTGAGTTTTCGCCATCTGGCCTCACTTCGTCATTTCCATTCTGCAAGCGACCCCCCCCATTCATTGCTAGAAATGATTTTTGACCCAGACTATGTTGCGTCTACTTGCTTTTGCTCTCTTTCCACCCGGAGTATTTATCGGACGAACGCGTCCTTCTAGAGCGACCTTGAGCCATCGGGCTTTCTCCCCTTCGGCCGCTTCTTGCTCCAAGACGCCCCCATAGAAGTATTCGATTACGCCGTGGGATATTTCCCGTTCTTTTCCAGCCCCCCACCAGAGGAATCTCCTTCCTCTTTGCGCAGTCCTTGATGGCCCTTGCAACCTAGGGATCAGTCTCCCCTGCGACGTGAGAAACCTTATTCCCTCTTTGCCTTGTCCCGCTTCCCTCAAGTCGCGGCATATTATTCGCATTTTTGTCCGCGAAACCCCTTCTAGATTTTCTGCCCATTTCCATTCATTTCCTCCAGTGCCCCCCCCTCTCGATTCCAGCTTACAACGCCTTGTTCTCGTTGGTAAATTAAGCTCATCTTAATTGTCGCTTTACCCTTTATGACGGGTTGTTCCAAAACCTTTCCTTTATTCGAGTTTGCTCTTATTCCCCCACAACGAGACCTTTTCCTTTCGGAGCACAGAGTATCCCTTTCATCGGCCCACCCCCCATCAGATCCTAGATCGAGGAAAGCTCCCATCCTTTTATGGCTTTATGCCTCTTCCCCCCTGTGCGCAAATGATGGTTTTCGGCCCATTGAGTAAGATGAATCCCCCCCTCACTCAAAGCTGCAAAGGTTAGAGAATAATGCCCCATTTCGTATTTCAGGTTTTTGATCGGAACTTTTCCCCTGAAAATTCTGCTTTTTTTGGCCGCCTTTAGTCTCCTCGAATAATAGTCTGCATTATCTCCCCCAAGTGAATCCAGGCCCCATTTGCTCCCCCCCCCCTCCCCCCATTTCATATAGGACACTTTAATGCGTGCAGCATTTTTTTCATGGTTTTTCGCCTGCCGGCCCCCCGTATCTTTCCTCGTCGCTGCAAGGTTTCGTCACTTTTTTTCTCCCTGTGCAACCCAGCGTTTCTAGCCCTCCTTTGCTCGTTGGGACATGGGACCGGAATGTGGACACCAGTCTATGCTTCCCTGCCAGCTTATTTCGCGGCGTCTCAGGACCATTTTGTTTTTCTAAAAAAGTGAACAAGAGAAACCTCCTTCATTTTCCTCGTTTTCCTCCACTTTTTCTTATCTACCCCCCCCCGCTGCCCCCCTTTCCTTCTTCCCCATTTCTTTCAATCTTCTTTCTTTAAAAGTTAAACACGTTTTTTCCCCCGGTTGCCCCATTGTCCTCCGACGCACCGGCCTTTAGGTCCTCTCTGTCAAACCCTTCCCTACAAGCGGTGCGGACAATTTAATGGCTTTGCCGATGATAGCCGCTCGAGTTTAGATTGAAAAAAGACAGTTTCCTCAGGGTAATGTGTCCCTATACATAGCCTCCTTTCGTCACCCCCTCCCTTCCACCCAGAAACAGCATTATTTCGCCGTCACGTCTTCCACATAACCCCAGGGACAGTTTGACTCTTGTCCGCCAGTCTCCCGATCCTCAGTCAGTTGTTCTTGAGCCGTTCCCGTTCTAGTTGAGCTTTTTCAAACGCTCCCTTCTAGTTCCATTTTATGTCGTGCGGCTCTTTTGGCTAAACCATGTGCTTCTATGGCTGAGGTCGCCCCTGATTGGAAAATAGAGTCTTGGGTTCAGGTAACCCTCCCCCCTTAACTCGATAACCTTTTCCCATTTGATATTTGGTCGCGGAATGAAGTGACTCTCGGCTGCAAAACGGAAAAGAGCCTCTCCCTTTTTTTTTGTCACTCCTCCCCCCAAAAGTAATTAATTCCTTTCTCCACATCTTGTAGCAGGTGTCCAGTTGACGTTTTCCCCAATCTTTTTTTGTTTTCGCCTATGAAAGCCCGCTTCTCTCTTCCCCCCCTTAGCTGCGACTCAGATCGATCCCCTGATGTGCAGTATCTGAATTTTGACTGATTTGCCCTCCCCCCCTCCATTCCCCGACTCCTCTTCGCTCATGGCAGCCACCTTTCCAACTGACAATTGATTCTTTCATCGTTCGGCTCGCGTCGTGGTCACGTAGTTCACTACCATCCGTCATTTTTTTTTGTCCTTTGCCCGAGGATCCCTCTTACGCACCCCGCCGACTGCAAAACCCTTAGCGCATGCCTTACGCTCTCACGTTTCTCTTGCACATCCAATCCTGTTTGATAACTCCCCTACGCCTACTCTTTGCGTTTTGTTTCTCCCTCTATGATTCCCTCGGTGCTGGACGTTTGTGCTTTTTTTTCTATCGTAGTCTACCCCCCCTGTATCTTAGACTCGCCCCCGTTCAAAACGCGCCACTTTTTCCGTTCGCATATTCCTTTATCTGAGGACGCCTTGTGTCCCGTTTTCAATTTTTCATACTCTGAATGTTTGTCTCTGCGTTTTGCCGGAGGTTTTCGCGATTTGGTCGATTCTCCAGAAATCCTTCCCCCCCCTCCCCCTCACCTTCTTTCTGGTTCCTCTGCCCTCAGATTGACCGTCCAACCGACCCTCCAATTTCTCGTATGTATCCGGCTTTCTCTCTCCTCTGGTAGGCCTTGTTTTCAAAGAAATTCAAGGGTCCCTCCTTGGGCCTCGTTCCGGAGCTTCTAGGCGCCAAAGAGGGATTACTCCCTGTTGGCCCCGATCGTTTAACGCCCGGCCCCGAACCCCAACTTATACAAGTTCTTCGTAGAAGCTCTTCTTCGCCCTTTTCCTCTGCACGCCATCCGGCGGCAAGCCGCCCTTTCCTCGCTGAAAGACGATTAAGAGGTCTGGTTTCTTTACTTTTAATGGGCATGACGGCGTGTAAGTTTTCGCCACCTGTCCCCGGTTCTTCCCCCCTCTTCGCTTTCTTTTTTACCGTCGAATATGTGCTCTTCCCCCAACGGCGTATAGCTGTTGGGGCGGCGGCTCTTTACTCCTTTCTTCGCCAGGCGGTCCCTTGCATATATTTACATCTATGGTTGGGTGAGTCGATATGTCGCTGCCCTCCCCCTTGGCGAATCCGTCCTCTGACGCCCGCCCTCCAGGGCTCTTTTTTAAGTCATGGTGCCAGCAATATATACCAGGTAAAACCAGCTTTCCCCAAACCTCTCGCTGCAGCGTAGGAGGCCCCCCCCCCGGTTCTTATCTCCCTAGGAACCCCCGTAGGCTAGCCGGCAGTCCTGCCCCCCCCCTTTCTTCCCCCCGCGGAATCGGATCCGCTTTTTAGACCTGTTCCGCGATTTGTGAGCGTGTCCCCCCCCTTATCCCCTTCCTCTCCGAGGGTTCCATCTCTTCCTAACAAGTTTTGTTTTTCGGGGGCCGTGAGTTTCTGAGGGCGACCTGGCGATCCTTTGTGCAAGTCCTTCGCACTCCTCACGGAAACCTTTCAGACCATTGGGGTGATACCCCCCCCTCTTACGCGTCTTAAATCCCTTCCCCCGCTGGATCGCTGGCGTGTCCAATTTCCTGTCAACAACATCTGCCTCTCCCTGAGGGGGCGGCCCTTTTTTCGTTTGATTTCGGTCGCCCACCTCGCGATACCGCTTTTACTGCTCTTCCTCTCAATTTCCTTTTTCGTTCGACTCCAGCGTTCTTCTGCCTTACTCCCTTTGGGAATAGCGACCTTTTTTCCATCCGGTAACGGTGTTTGGTCGATACCTCCGTGTCCAGAGATCCCCACATCCCTCTCACACAGGCCGCCCCGATGTCTATCGCAGCGGTCTACCAACACACCCCTAGCAAGGTCTGTTCTCCTAGTATGTCTATTCACCATTTTTTTGCTGTTTTGAAGACCCGGGTCTCGAGTTCCGTCTTCCTATTGTTGGCATTGTGAGGTCCGTAAGGCTTCATGCAAAGGAAAAAACACCTCTGACTCTTTTCGTTCGAAGAAGCTACTAACGAGACTCCCCCCTTGCCTTTGTAGTGTGTTTTGTGTGTATTGCGCATGCCGCTCAGTATCTCCATAGGAATTTCGTGCCCTCAGAACCTTTCAGGAAATTCTCACAGCCGTTTTACCCGATTCCTATCTTGATTTCCCCGAGCTCATACAAAGGGCAGATTCTGAGGCTGTTTTCCCCCTGAATGTGGTGCCCCCTTTTAAAGTCCATGCCTTCCTTCTTTTCTCTCTTTCCCGTTTTTTACTGACGGGTGCGTTCCCCCATTTCCCCTGGGACCTTGAGCGTGTTCCCAGTTCCTCGTTAAAGTCCCACTGGTCCCCGTTAGAAGTGCCCCAACCGCGACATGATCCTCTTGTCCCCCCCTTCTTCGTTCGGGGTTGTATCTCCCCTGACCAAGAATCCCTCTTGGTTAGTAAACTGCTGGTAGCCCTCATCCCTCCCCCCCTACCGCCATTTCTCCCCCCCCCGTCGCACATCCCTATCCCCCTCCTATTGCGCCGGAAGGCTGTTTGAATCCCCCACATTTTTGTAGTCCCTCGCTCCCTCAATCAGTCCGATCGGAAACGGCCTTTTTTCCTTCTTTACGTGGGAGATTACGGTGCGACCCCCCAGTGACGGTTTTGGGGGGAAACTCCGGCTTTCCCCCTTTAAAGTCTATAATTTTGCCCCGGACCCGGCGGGACGTCCCGTCTTTTTTGACCTCGCAGACTTGGCGATTCTTCCACCGCCTTCCCTTCCCCCATTGCTAGCAGCCGATCGTTCTGATTTTCTCCTGGTTTGCCCGGTGCCTTCCCCATACTTGAAATGTTGGACTACGTTCCTTTTCCCAGTCCACAACGATGTTCTTGTTCCTTTTTTTTGCTGGAGGGTTTTTTCTTTTTTCAAATTCCTGTCGCTATTTGATACAGGTTCCATTGACAGAGACCGCTCAAAGTCCCATTCCTGGCTCTTCCCTCGAGTTTGCTTCTTCCCACTTTCCCCACTTCTCCTATTCTAGAGCCTCTCTCTGCGCGTAAAACGCCCTTGTCGGCCTCTAACATGCATGAACCCCCCATTCTCTCCTTTCATTGGCTTGTCTTCTCTCCATAGCGCAGGTCCGTAAGACCGTCCCAAGAAGTGTTACTTTCCCCGTGCGCTAACGCATCGAGGCAATCCGACGCGCCGTTTTCAGGTTCCCTACACCGTCTCTCGCCCCCTCATGGCCTCTTAGAACGTCATCGTCCGTCTGCTCGAGTTCCGTTCCGAAATCCCCATTGCTCCCTCCAAATGGTGCAAGACTATTTCCTCGTCGATTTTCTGCTGTATGATAGGCGAGCCTTTGGGTGGCGGCTTTCCGTACTCTGGTGCCAGGCGACTTTGTCCAGGCGTTATTGGAAGCTTCATTTCTTCCCCCTTCAATTTGGGGAACAACCGTTCCCCCTTTCGCCCAATTAGACTTTAGGCTCTTGACGCTGTCTTTCTCCCCCCGTCCTCCTTTTTTGGTTTCCGAAGGCCTCGTTTTTACTTTTTCCTTCGACCATAAGGTCTGGGCAGCCTTTACTTTCTAGGCTTCCTTCCCTTCCGGGAGATACATGGCACGCCGTCGCCTGCGCGGAAATAGACTTCCCTTTTTCCTCACTGCGAGCCGCAAGCCTTTCTTCCTCTTTTCTAAAATGCTGCCTCCCTCCCCCCCGGCGATTCCCGTTCTGCGCCTTTCGGCTGATCAACGGCGGCTCCTCCCCTTCCTTCTTCGTCTTCGCGGACGCTGCCCAAGTCTTTCTATTCACTTGTTCCTTAAAGATGCGATCAGCGCGTTTTTTCCGGCTTCCTCTCTAATATTGCGAAATCAGAGCCGCCATTCTCCAGTGATCCGCGCCCCCCCATCCGAGGTCACACTCATCGCACTGCCGAGTTCGTGGCGAAATCTCTGTTTAAGCCTTTTTTCTTGTATTTAACGCTTCTCTCTCCTCTTGCCCCCCCCCTTTCGGTGCTTTGCCTCCCTCGTTTTGCAGTGCTCCGATGCTCGCTGAATTTATTTCTTCAGACCGCTGTCTCCGTCGAGGATCTGATCTACTTAATCCGCCCCTTCCCCCCCGACCCCCCCCGCTGATAGATGCGCGCTTTATACCTATCGAGCGGCTTCCGGCTCCCCGTGCGGCTTTCCGGAAAGACGGTCGCTCTGTCCCCTCCCCCGGGCGGCTCCCGAGGCGATTATTACTGCGTTACGATGGCGCCGCGGCTTTTGTTGAACAAGAATAGCGAATTTACTCCCTCCACTTCTCTTTGACCTGTCTGATTGGGCGACCGCCCTTAGATGATATCGCGCCCGATGCTCAATGATTATCAACCCCCTTGTTTTCTACGGAGAAGCTCTTTACAACACGCAGCTTGTCCCTCGCCGCGATTGCCTTCCACTCAGTAGGTCCCCTGGACTTC
>Ga0179593_1319884_pt1 | contig 13710 bp, 15 predicted proteins | sample CZODoug2_1_08_16_FD_185931 | JGI IMG/M metagenome (GOLD analysis project Ga0179593, IMG submission 185931) | Vadose zone soil fungal communities from Angelo Coast Range Reserve, California, USA - CZODoug2_1_08_16fungal (PacBio error correction) | ecosystem: Environmental > Terrestrial > Soil >... | reverse complement strand
CCTCTTTTTCCTGGAATGATCCGCCCTTCTCACCGGTATTTTTTATCCCCCTTCTTCCGAGATTCGCTTTCAGGTCATCCGGTACACCCCCTCTTATTGAAGGCTTCTCCCTCTCATCTGGTCATTGATAAATTGCTACTCCCCCAAGCTTTATTTGTACCTTTTTTCATTTCGGGAAGAATCGTGTGAAGTGGTTAAATTTTGCGGACGTATTCCGTCCTTCTAATTCTTGCTGTTTTTTTTCATGTTGGTTGCTCCTTTACTGTGCAGACGTTTCAATGACTAATTTTACGTTCACTCCTGATACCCCCCCCCTCGTCTTTCCCATTTCCCGTTACCCCCATCTTGGTTCCCCATCGGTGAACTCGCTTCAAAAAAAAGTCTGGTATCCGTGACCGGTTTTTTTAAGCGCATCCAATTAGGACCCCCCCTTAAATAGAGTACGGCAAAAATGGTATTTTTTTCTCACTAAATTTAGCCTTTTCGTTTGTGCCTAGATTTAGATTTACTTTTAAGTTGCAACCTTTCGTCCCCCAAAGTCCAGTCAACAATACTCGGCGGTCTTTGATCACCCTCCCCCATTTTCTGGACGTATTTCGAGTCCCCCTCGGCTTTATTCACCCTGATTTTTCCCCCGAAGTTGATGTAGGAAATGGCTAACGTCAATCCCCTGCAAAGTCGCTCCCCTTCCACCTTCCCCCCACGCTTCCGCAACTCGCGGCCCCACAACTCGGCTTGATGTTGCTCGTCTGAAGCCTACTTTATCCCCCCACCCCAATCTGTCGCCGTCGAGTTTTCCCCGAATGGTTTTTCCGCTGAGCCCGTCACGTAGCGCCGTTGCATTCAGATCTCCCTCTCCCCCGGACGTGAATCTCTTGCACCGGTCCGCGCCACTTAGCCTTTCCCCCCTTTGACTTCTTTATTTCAAGTTCTTACGTATAATCAACTTATGCTGGGGTGAAAACGAAGTCTTCTTCTTCTAGTTTCTCCTGTCCCCCTGTAACCCCACCCTTGTGTGCTCGGTTTTCCCCCCCAAATAGGCCCCCAATTCCGTCGTTCTATGATGAATCAATTTGTTTTTTTACGTGCCTGCGGAACCTTGATTAAGCTAAAAACCACTTTTTCCCTCCGTCGACCTCCCCCCTCAGGTCCTTTTTTCGTCAATACAGGAAAGAACGTACCTCACCTCCATGACCCGTCCCCTTGGCTACTGCCGTTTGCCCCTCTTTTGTATCAAGCCCCCCCCATCCCACGTGTTTGGACCTCCACCTCTGGGGCCCGGCCTCGTCCTGTCGTCCTCCTTACCCGGCAGCGCACGCGCTCCCCTTTTCTTTCCTCTATACAGGCTCAATTCCCTGCTTTCCCTTCCGCGGAACTTTCGTTCACTTTCTTTTCTGCCACTGGCTCGTACCCCAGAACTCCCAAGTCAGTCTGTAAAAGATTTTTGCTCCCCCGGAAGGACCATCCAACAATGCAAAAAAACAAATGTCGGTTGCGGAGGAGGGAGTACTGGCCCGGTTTTTCCAAGCCGCAATTAGCGTAAGGACATCCTCAGGCCACTCCAAACCAGCGGTCCCTTCAGTCCGCATGTTCGACGCACGTGCAGACAATCCCCCCCCCCTCTAAGGAACCTACCCAGACCCATTGACTGTGTTTCGTTTTTTTGTTAAAGGCTTATCAGAACCCACCCCCCTCTTTTGACAGGTCTTGCATGCATTTTCTGCGGCAGCCAAACCACCACTCTCCAGAAGGGTCGGAAATATCCCTTGCTTTCCCTCTCCCGGTCTATGCCTTTTTCCTTGATTTTTCCCAGTATACGCTTTTTGCTGTCTCCATGCTGATAAGGTGGATCTTCTCTCTTCTGACGTGGGGTTTTAACTTTCGGCCCGAGGTCAAAGTCCGATTGATCTGCGACCTTTAACAGTTTTCACCGTGCCGTCTAAAGTTCTTGCCGAACTGCCCACCGCCCCAGTCCACTCTCAGTGGCTACTTTCTACACGGAGATGGTTTCAACCTTTTTTGGTCTGTCCCCTATGCGAAACTTTCAGCTGGCAAACCTGAGCTTAATCCTCTGCCCACGTCAACGGTGACCCTCCGACCATATTGGAGCCTGTCAAGAGACTTCTCCATCTTCCTCCGCTTTCCAAAGCCGGCCCTTGATTTTTTTCCTTTTCCGTTATCCTTTTTTTTGAGAGAGTCTCCGTCCCTTTTGTCCCCCGCTTCTTTGTCAATGACATGTCTCATAATTTTTCTTCCCCGAAGTCTTCGGTTTTTGTTTCAGGTGTGCTTGTGTCCGAAGTTTTTGATGTTTTCCAGGGGTCCCCGCCGACCTCTTTCTCATAGCTGGCGTACACCCAGACAAATTCTGATTGTCCCCCCCTTAACCTGTGTGGGAAGGTTGGATTATCCCCCCTTAGCGTTTTCGGCGGTGTTAATATTTTCTTAATCCCCAAACATTGTTTGATATGGAGGAGTGAGCTCTCTTCGCAGTTTTCCTACCCTGCTGTCATTGCTGCCTTACGCTCTATCGTCTTTTCCTAGCGCATATCCACTCCCGTCCGTATGTCTATCAGTCAAGAAAAGTTTCTCCGGGGACCATTCAGATGTAACTTTTGAGCGTAGCTTTCCAATCGGGCAATTTTCCGCGAAAGATCTGAAGTTTGTATTGCCGCAGCCCCACCCCTTGAGGCGTTCTCAAAAACTTTTTTGTCTTTCACAAGGTTAACACCACGACCTGATTCCTGGTCTTTTTTCGGTTTGCTGTTTTGATTTCTTTCCTTTGACTGCGACCTGAGTCCGCTCCTTTTGTAAGTTTTTCGGGTCCTTCTGTCTGTGTTCTTCCCCTGAATTTGGCGCGTTTGAACCCCGAGTGAAGACTTTAGACAGCCCGCAAGCTCACACCCCTGAATTTTTTTTTCGTTTCTTTCCTTCCGGTTTTTTGGACCCCACACCCCCCTATATTTTCATACTTCTTGGGTTTGTTAAGGATCTTCTTTCCCCCCCCCCCCCCAAAACATTTCTTCCCAGGTCTCTCAGTATAGTTTTATGTAGCGTCTGGTCCTCCACACCTTAGTCTCTTTCGTGGCGCTGAGACTCGGCTGTTCCATCTTTTGTTGATTTCATTTTTTGTTTTATACCCACTCTTGGAAGACCGTTAGCCACCCCTGTTGAAGGGTCAGAGTCTTTTCTCCTTTCTCCTCTGACTGACTCTGATTACGTCCTTACTTACAATTGACAATTTTTTTTTTTTTGTGATTCTTCCAGTACCCATGGCGTAACGCCACCATGCTTTCATAGCTAATGAGCAACACGTCCTTTTCCCCAACACTTGTTGGAGAGAAACCTTCCCCCTTTGTTTTAAGATTTCTGCAGTAATCCCGCCCGTTTTCTCCCGAGTTTTTCCCCTTTCTCGTGGCATCGCCGATCCAATGCGGCACCCAGATGCTTTTCCCTGCTCTTTTTCAGGAAGCTGGGTGGCCCCCCCCCCCCCCTCTATCCTCCCTTTTAGGGAGAATGCCCCCTTGGCTCGTTACCCCCTCTTCCTTGGTCCGACTGCGGTACTCTTTGACCCGCTCTCTTTCTACCCCGATGGAGGAGTTGGCAGTATGCAGTTTTAAACCTCTCCAGCGCTGCCCTCCCGTCTTTAGCTTGTTCCAGAGATCTAGCGCATCTGTTTGGTCTTTTTACCGGGGCGCTCTACGTCGTCTCAATGGACTCCATCTTCTCTGACCCCCTAATTCTCTCATCATCGGAAGCGTACTTCTCTTTGCCCGCCCCCATCAAAGGACTGTTGGCGGCCCCCACCAAGACCCCCCACCATTCACAACAAAAAACACCACCACAAACCGCCCCCCCTGGGAGGGGCGCCACCCCAATGATCTTTCAGATAACCCCCAGTACCCACACCCCCCCACCCCCCCCCCCCCAAAAAAACAAGGTATCGCCAACGCCAGTCGCTGCGTGTGGTAATGTGCGGCAGCTGCGCCCCGCATTTTCCCTGTGAACTGTGACATTCGTCCTCATTGCCCCAGAACATGCTTGCGTGCGCTTGATCACGCCAAGTCCTCCCCCACCCCCCCCCCCCCCACCCCCCCCCCCCCCCCCCCCCCCCCCCGCTTTTTTCTGCGGTGCACTTTTTTCCCGGGACCTTAATTTGTTCGTCCCCCTGTCACGCTAGGCCAGTTTGAACTTCGCTTTCCCCCCCCTCTGTGATCAACTGGGTTTACCTGGCACTCGGGACTTGGACCCCCCCCTGATTTAGAACTTGTCGGAAACTTCAGGCCCCGTTCAGCGCTCACCATGTTCCCCCCCCGCCCTCGAATTTGATTCCCCCTTCCGGCTCAATTTCCCACACACTTTCCCATCGTCCCCCCAGCTGGCTTCCAACAAACTCTTTTGAGTCGTTTTTCCCTTGAGCCAGCCGTACTTCCTCCTCTCTTTCCCCAGATCCTCCTTCCTGTGATGTACATTCTAGTGCTCGTTGAAGTGCGCCCCCGAAGTGACAATAAATTTTTATCCCTTTCATTCGCCCCCCAAGCGCTTTTTTCATTTTTCATATCTCTTTTCTTCCTTTTGTTTTTTGGAGGCTTCCCTCCCCGCTTACCTGGATGCGTGCACTATATTACTTCCCCCCCTCTGTTTTCCTTCGCGAACGCCTCGTGGCCCTCTCCTTGTCTCCTGGTCAATCCAGGAAAACAGATGATATGCCTTGTTTCTTCCTCGCAGTACGGATTTACGTTATATGCTAATCAACACGCCCTTTGTGTCAATCCCCTGGTGAGAACCTTCCTTCTGTGGAACTTTGCCCCGGCGGGTTGACTGGTCATTTAGAATTGTTTTTAGTGTTGGTCTTCCCGGCATTTTTTCTGTGTGATTTTCCCCCTCATTTTACCGTTGGTCCATTTCCCCATTTCATCGATAAAAAGTTCCCTCTTTCCATTCCTAATTGGGCCACCGCGTGGAACCACGCTGGCACCCAACGTCGCCATTGATCGTAACCTGTGTGAAAGCGACAATTCGTCGCACAATTTCCCCCCCGCTTTCGTTTTTTCCCCCCTTTCTTCTTATCAGCGCCTCCGCCCCGTTTGCTTTCCCCTCCGCTTTTCGCTTCAGTGCCCCTTTCGTTTCCCGCCTTCCTAAACCTCCCACCGCCCGTCCTGTTCGTTGCTCCCACTTTTTTTCTGGCGTAAGAGCGGTACGAGTCCTCGTGCTTCCTTTTCCCTGTCAGGTTTTCGCTGAAGAGGGTTCAATGTTTACTGTCATCTCGCCGTCGCATCACCCAGACCACGAGATTCCCCCCCCCTCCTTTCGCTTCCGGTTTGAAACCCACCCCACTCTTCTGCCAGCGAGTGATAGTTTATGTACATACTACTTCCCCCCCCCCTCCATCCTTCTCCTGAGATGTTCACCCGACTTTCCAAACTTCCGAAGTGCCGCAACAAGTTCCGTAGCGACGGCTTTCTAGCCCCCTCTTCTCCTGCTTTATTACGGCCCCCAGCTTAGATCCCAACCGCTCCTCTTTATCGTTTTGATCCTTGTAGTAAGGTCGGCTTAGAAATCCCTACTCTGTGGGTACCTGCCTGGTTTCTTCCTCCGGGGATGAAACCCGTAGTCCCCCCCTGTTTTCTTTTGCTCGGGGCCCACACCCCCGGTGTCTTTCCACCCTTTCCGCCGTGCTTCCTGATTAGCGCAGTTTTCGTTACTCCTTTTTGAGGCATGCAAATGATGTTGTTTGAGGCGCAAACCAAGAGTTCCCTTTAAGAACCTCCTGCATCCAATCCTCCTTCGTCTAAGGTTTTCCCACGCTCTGAACTCGCCTGCCCTGCACCGTTTGTGGAGATCCCTTCCTTGCTTTCCAAATTGTTATCAAGCCCAATTCCAGTGAAATCACCCCCCCTCCCCTTGGCTGCTGCCGCCTCCTACCTAGGCACGCGTTTTTTTCTATCAGGGTGCCCCATTACAGACTAACATTAAGCCTTTTCCCGCGACATTTGCTCTCGGCACTTGTCGTTTTTCTTCCTCTTAAATGACCCAGACCACCCCTGCCAGTCTTCTCCATGGTTTTTTCCGACCCACCTTGAAGCCACAATAACCCCTAAAACACCAATGTGTAGTTTAGCAGCTTTTTGATTCATTAATCCCTTTCCCCAACGAACCCTCACTAGTATCACTTACCACTCATAGGACCCGCCCCGCTGAAAGCTCGTTCCGCATTTTCGAAGTATTCCTCAGAACAAACACCAGCCTCAATCTTACCTCCCCCCCTACTGGCTCGAGGGGGGGAAGAACCTTGTATACGAAAATCCCCCCCCCAATTTTTTCATAAGCTGTCCCCCCCATTGATGTTTTTTTTGACACAGCCAATACCCCTTTTTCTTTCAGACTTCCCTTCCCCCGTGCCCGTCTGAATTTCCTTGCGAATTTCCTTCTTCTTTCCAGGCATAGATGGTTGATGCTTCGATACATGACGGACTTCTCAGTGTTGGCTATTCAGCTCTGACCGACTTCAGGTCTAATTCTCAGCCGAAAAGAGCTTAATGCCGAACATTTCCCGCTACGGCCCGTACCCACATCCAGCTTTTTATGAAGACCCTCTCAACCAGCCCCCGCCCCCCCCTCTATTGTTTTTTTTTTGTATAGTAATTTCTATTTCCTCTCATGTTTGTAAGCTCCCTGCGAAAAGGCTTCAGCGGTTGCCCCCCTTCTCCCTGGCAACAAAACAACCGTCCCTGAAAACTGCCCGAACATTAGGGATCCCCTCTTCAAGTCCTAATTCAACTCTTCACTCATCTGTGACAAAGAAGGAACTGTTCCTTCTCTCCCCCCTTTCTCCCCCTCTTTTTTTTGTGATGCGAGCTAAAGTTTAAAGTTTGTAACGTCGTCGATGATGCTTCTGTCTTGCATACGTTCCTCAGTCGTCGGGCATTGGTTGTTACTTTTCTCAGTTTCATGTGATCTTTTTTTCCCCAGATGAAACCCCTCTTTTTCGTCCTTTTAGCTGGTCGGCCCCGAACCCGGTAGATGACCCAGTGTCCCAGATTATCCAACTTCCATGAGGTTGGTTTCCCCCGCGTTCAGAGGTTGAGGCACTCCCAAAATTGCTTTTCTCTGAGGGCCGTTCTATTTTTCTTTCCAATTTCAAGTTTCCAGTCTTTTCTTTGCTAATTACTCCTACTCTCGTTCCTCGCATATCCCCCACTTTATCTTTCCTGTCTCTGCGCAGCCCCCTTTTCGTAGATTGTCCCTCCAGTGCAATTTGAGCCGTTGATTTCACTCTTGCCCACAGCCTTCCTTTTGCCGTCTGATACTTTTTTATTGGCTTTTTTCCCCTTTCCCCACTTTCCTGGCTTTGATTTCTTCAAATATGTTGCTGTTCTGATCCCCCAGGTTTCATTCCACCCTCCCAGCCCTTCTTTTTTTCTGGTTTTCCTTCTTTGTTGATTTCTTTCAGCTCCTTTTCCCCCTGGCCGCTCCTGTCAGTTTTTTTGGGTCCGTCGAAGTTTTTTTTTCTCCTAAGCGGATTTTGCCACAGAGTAAGAATGATCATAAAATCTACCCCTGATCACCTTTTACTGGTTGGGCCTTGGCTTTGTTGTCGGAAACCCACGAATTTGAATGCTTTTTCTTTTTAGGAATGATTTAACCCTGGGGAAAGGCCTCGCGCCCCACAGGGTCGCCCTCTAGTTTTCATTCTTTTTTTTCGTCCGTTATTAGAAAGCGCTCTTTCTTCTTCAGTTATGCGAACGGAGACGTCCCTCTGGGTTATTTTCCCCCTGTGGCTTTTATGCTACCACCTCTTCAGCCCGACTTTTGATATAAAACTGTGCCTTTCTTCGGCTTGAGCTTTTCTTAGAGCAGGTCTGGCTTTTTCATGTGAGCCTCCACTTAAAGCGTTTTATGCAACTTAAGGCCCTCCATGGATAGGACACTTCGCTTCGCTAATGAGCCCTCCTTACTTTTTCCCCCCTTTCAAACCTTTTTTTGTTCCCCTGAGCCCCCCCTACCACATTTGGGGAATAAGGGGGCCCCTACTAAACTAGATGAAGACTGCGTTCCCCCCCCCAGGCTTCTTTGCTTTCCGCAGCATTCCCTAACAGGAGGTTTCAACCCGTTTATCGTCTCTTTTTTATTTTTTTTTTTTACTCCCAGGCGTAGATCATTCAGTCGATAGTTCCCCCCCCACCGCTCTCCCCCCCGAATCGTTCGTGTGAAGATGTACTGAGGAAGATTGGTCGACCGGTGTACCATCTCTAACGTTAGCAAAACTCTTAGCTTTTGTAGTTTCTTAAGGCACATTTCCAAGAGATTTCCATCCGACGGTTTTGGTGGTTGTGTTTTTGTATGTCGCCTCCCGATCTGCGAGGCTCCTCTTTTTGTTTTTTGAGAGAGGGCAGATGACTTAGGTTAGAAAGCATACCTATTCTTCGTAAATCTTGACGAGTCCCTCCTGAGGTTACGCGGACCTATTTACGAAATTTCACAGGGATTGTTTCCCCACGCAGAGATTTGCACTTTGAATGTGCTTCCTCTTGCGACTCCTTCACTTGAAAAGCGCCCATAGCTGCTCGGCACGACAAAGGCCACTTGGGTGCAAACGATAAATTTTTTTCCTGGCGAGGTTCCCCCAAATGTTGAGGGTCAGAATTTTTATGTCGCTGTCGTTACCCCCCCTATCACGGAGACGTTTTTTTTCAAGCTCTGGAAACGCTTTTTAAAAATATAGTGACTTCCAATCGGTCAATGTAATCGATGTCTCCCCCGCTACGGAAAATTCTGAAATCTTTCTGCCCATCCTGCACCATTCCTGTCGCCCCCACCCTTGATTCCGACTGCGCCTTCTTTCAAGGACTGAAAGTTCCACACTCCCTTCCTCGTTCCCAGATTTTCACCCAACAAGTCTCGTTTGTTCTTCGCATTATACGGTCAGAGTATGCTCCCTGACTGCATCCTTCTCTCCTTTGTGGATTTTTTTCCCCTTTGACCCTTTTTCCAGGACGCGTACCTCGGTCATACCTTTTCGAAGTCCACTGACTAACGGTGCCTCCCGTTAATATAGCAAGTTCGCAGCCAGGCTAGCCTCGCTCTCTTTTTCCCCTCCCTCCATGGGGGGGTTGAGATCTCTGTCCCCAATCGAGATCGGCTGCCGCTTGATAGCGGAGAAAATGGAGCGTTTTCTTTTTTGCCTTTGCCGATTGTTCCGCTATTCTCACGGTGTCTTTACGACCCACTCACCCTCTCGTGACTTTCTGAGTCGAGCATACGGGCTTGTACCTCGAAGCAAAACGCGCTTTTGTGCCAGCACCTCTGGTAAGTTTAAGCGGAAGGCGTGTTGACTTTATGCCCATTACCTTTTCCGGCATAGAGTCGTGTCCCCTATTTGTTTCGGTTGTTGTAACTTTTAATGTCCTCCCCCGCTGCCACCCGTTGATCATTTTCCGTTCCAGACCTTTTGCGTATACTCCCCGATTACCACGGTTTACCAGCTTTTCCATCATAGCTTGGGATACCCGCGTGTCACTAGATTCACAAAACCCAACAAAGTCGCCGTTCTCCCGGCCCATTGTTGAATTACCATCCAATTGTCCCCCTCCCCCACCTGTAACGCGGCGCCATTTTGTCCAACCCGGTGACTTTCTCATATCCCCTCTCAGTTTTTGCGTTTGCCTCCAATCCCATATTCGTCTTCCTACTGAAAAATGGCGGCCTACTGCTTTCCGCCTTCCCCTTCCCCCCCCCTGCTCTTGCTGAGCACAAACATTTTGTTGGCCAGAGGTCCCCCTTAGTCTAGGATTTCTCAGGCCAATGCTTTGTTTTTTCCCCTAAGAGATGGGCGGTCATTTTATAGTTCATTCTCGTCCGCATCGAAAATCCCCAACGATGCTCTCCCTCTCGCCCGTACCCTTACCCAACTTCTTGCCAGCTCTTGTTTTTCTGACTGTACTACTCTAAACCCTCTCACCAGTTCTCCCTCTAGCTGCGTCACCCCTATGTCCTCTACCCTGACTGCCTTAGCCCTTCTCCGTACCGATTAACGTCTTCTACGCCCGTCTCCGACGTGATATACCTCCCCCGTTCCCTTCCCTCCACCCTCGTCCGCCGAATCGTTTTTGTAAGTTTTGACTTGGGGAAAGGGCGGCGTATCATAGCTCCCCCCCTATCCCCTTTGTCCAACCCCCTCATGTCGGAGTTATATATGGATCTCCCCAGTTGACAAACCAATTGTTTAGTTGATAGGGCACAAATTTTATTACCATTATCTTAGTTCGTCCTTTTTTAAGAAGATGAAGGGGGGGGGTGGTGGGGGGGGGTCTTTTTTTTTTCTTCTTTAAGGGGGTTGTTGGGGGGGGGGGGGGGGGGGGGGGGTGGGGGGGGGGGTTGGGGGGGTGTGGGTGTGTGGGGGGGGGGGTGGTTCCAAAAGGTGGGTGTGGGGGGGGGGGGTGGGGGTTGGGTTGACCTTCCGTACAACCACAACAAACCACAAAACAAAAAACCAAAAACACAAACACACCCACCCAAAAACAAAAAAACCAACACAAAAAAACAACACCAAACCAAAAAAACAAACAAACAAAAAAACCACAAAACCCTAAATTTTGAGTGCCTGCCTGAACTTGTGATTGTTATGCCAAAACCCAGCTGGACTTTTCACGTTCCCGCTTTTCCCGCAGTCCTTCTTCTACCCCCCTAATTCCCTTACTACTCACTTGTCCCCGTGTGGCTATAGGCGTCCCTAGTTTCCACTTACCAATTCCCGGTTGAAAATCACCACCTCTCGGCCTCCTTTTCCTACCTCCTCCGACCGTCTCGGTTTCTGCATAAGACTACATGAATATATGATTATCGCGACATTTGCGGCGCTTATTAGTTTGATCAATATTTCATGACCCTCACACAAACGCCCCAGTTTTCAATAAAATTAGGGTTGTTCCTCCCCAACCCTGAAGGGACAACATTGACAAACCCCAACAGTTCTTTTTTTCTCCGATTAGGCCCTCTTTTCTTTTCCTGTGTTCACAACGCAGCCCCCCTAGAGTAAAGGACACTTCCAATTTTTACACACTCCTTTTGACCAGTTTTGCGAACGTTTTTTTCCCCAGGAGCCTTCTCATCACACCCCATCGACCCCAAGAAATATACCCAGTTACCACGAATTTCCGTTGGGTGTGAGCCACCCCCCTGGGATAATCCGAAACACTTTTTGATCCGTTACTCGTCCCCAGGCCGTGTTATTCCCGCCCACCAACACTTACGCCGGAAGGTCCGTACAGCCTTTGCCCGATTTGTCATATAAGGTCCCCTTTTTCATCTTGAGGGCCCTAAGCTTGCTGTGCTCCCCTGCGACATCTTTTTGGATATTCCGCTCGGACTCCTCAGCGGCGTAATTTCAAGATCAAAGCGATAAATGCGCTTTATAAAGCTCAATTCCTAATTACCATCCCTTTATGCCGATCGACCCCCGCCTCCCCTGATCAGTTGGATAATCGTTCCAACGTATAGATGTCATCTCCCCTTTTTATGGCCGCCCGCTATCCGCAAAAGTTTCAATCTGTTCAGCTTCCCCCCTGTAGAACTTCCCATCTTGCAACCTTTTCACCTTTCCCCAAGCACGACATCTTAGGGAGCCTGCTGCACCCTCCCTGACGGATCATCATCCACTCCTCTGAAAAGTCGTGCCTTTCATCTCTCTTTTCTCCCTCCTTTTGTGGTGTATCTCCAGTTCAAGTCTTTTTTCAATTAAGATGATGCCTTCGTCTTCTTTCAATTCTCCCCGACCGTTCGTCGGGCTTTGGTAATTTTTTGTCCCTTTTTTGTCGATTGATGTGATCATGTATTGAACATTTCGCCCTTTGGAACCCTCACAACCCTTTATCCCTTGTACGATTATCAACTGAGCTTGTTTTTCGTGTCTCGTTTCTCCTTTCAAAGGGTGTCTCTGATTCCGTTCGCTTTCTTAAATTCGCAGTGACCTCTTGCCCCTTCTGCGAATTTACGAACTCTTCTCTTGTCCCTCGTTGTCCTCTCCCCACTTTCGTTTTAAGGCATGGGCGCTTAGTCCCATCGTAGCCTTGTACATTCAAGATGGCCCCCTTGATTCCGTAGATTCCCTTTCCCATTCCGTGTTGCCCTTTTGTATTTGCTTTGAATTGGCACAGCAGAGTGATCTCACACATATTGTTTCGTTTCTGCTACAAGTGGTCTTCAACACAAGCCACTCTTCCCTTCGTTTTGGGTTTACTTCCGGCCTTTGTTATTGTTTGAGGACTGCTGACTCCGACCTTTGAGCGCTTTTTCAGGTTTTTTGGTCCTGTAAAGTGTCTTCAGAGACTTTTGCGGCGTTCTTGCCCTAGGACCTACGAAGTTACTCAGAATCTCTCAAAAAAATGTGTTTTTCATGTTATCCTTTTTTCCCACCCTATTTTTTTTTTCGTCCTCTTGTCTTGTCCATTCATCTTATCACCGCCTCCTTCAATGTCGACGAACTTCCCTGGCCTTTTTCTGTCGTCGTCGGCCCAGAAACCTGCTTTGCTCTTCTTAGTTGACCGTGAGCTGGCCAGCGTGGGTTCACAGGTTTTCTGGTTGCTAACCCCTTTTTGACAGTCCCGAGGAATTAACCATGCTGCGGTATCACCTTCCCGGTAGCTTCTTCCGCCGATTGGATTTTTTTCTTCCAGGCCCGCTGTTTTTTTTTCCGCTCATCCTTCAGGCAATAAAGCGTAACGCAACTCGAGCTATTCTCCACTGACGGAATGTCGTCAACCGTGTTGAGTCAAGACCATCCCCCACTGGGGACAGGGGACATTAAAGAGATCCTCATCCATTGCCGTTTCAAGGTCTTTGTGGGGTACTGCAAAGTTCCAGCCCGGCCGTCCAACGGATCTGATTTCTTCTCGGAAGAGGAGTGATCAGACCGTCGCACTGGCTCTCAGAATACTTCTCTTCGGGCGCTGCGAGGGACTAGGGAGATCCATTAGGTTGCCCCTATCTGCTAACGATTGAGCGTTTTGCCTTAGTCCTCCCAGCCCCTGTCACTATTTCAGCAGAGTGGTAGTTAGGAGCCGTTTATTGAGCCTTAGGGGTGGACTTTTCCTCTAGCTGTCGAGTATGATTTTTTTTTCTCGCAGGTCTCATCTTCGCGAACCCATAATGCCGTTCCCCCCTTTTTGGCCTCCTTCTCCTTGACCAATGTATTCCGTGCCCCTCCTGCGCCGTGTCAGGTTGTTTGGGATCTGCTCCCTTTTCTTCCAGAGACATCGTTGCCTCTTCCAAACTGGCGTTCTGCCTACCCTCCCCCAGTTTGCCGGTCGCGGTGCAATTTTTCGGGATCTTCTCCCCGTTTCCTATCACTTTGCCTACCCCCCGTTTTTTTTAGTAGGCCCCGCTTGCCCCTGAGGATGACTGGAGTCTTGACCTTGGCCCCTTTTTCCAAACATTGTCAGGACCCTTCGGTCACTTTCCTCGGACCATGTTCTCCCCACCGCGCTAACTTCATTCGCATTCCCTTCCTGCGTTCCCACTCCTTCCTCTTCTTCAAGATGGCTCAAAAATTTTTGAGTCTCCTATACGAGTGCAGACCGTCCTTTTCAGACAGTCTTCCTTTTTTCATCGTTTTTTCCTGCCCCCCTTCTCCTGCTCCTTCCCACCCTTGGCAGAAGGCGAGAATTCGTTGGCCCCACGATACCGTTAATTTTCATATCGCCGACCAGGATAGCG
>Ga0179593_1732051_pt1 | contig 13712 bp, 18 predicted proteins | sample CZODoug2_1_08_16_FD_185931 | JGI IMG/M metagenome (GOLD analysis project Ga0179593, IMG submission 185931) | Vadose zone soil fungal communities from Angelo Coast Range Reserve, California, USA - CZODoug2_1_08_16fungal (PacBio error correction) | ecosystem: Environmental > Terrestrial > Soil >... | reverse complement strand
ACGTCACTTCCATCGAGCTCCTGCGGATCCCCGATCCAAAGCAACCTTGCCGGTATCGGTTTTAAGAGGTCCCCCAGGCTCGGAGTCTTTGCTCCCCGTTACGTTCCCAAGCACCTTTTTCGGGTCTTGTCTTTTCTTTGAGCAAAGTGAGGCCACAGATAAGACCGCGCTTTAACCGCGCGCTAAGCGGTTCCGTTTCGTGCGGTTTTGTCTCGGTCAACCCCTCCCTTCCCCCCTCCCAATTTGCGAGTCTTTTGATCTGCGCGGAGGAAGTGAGTGAAATGTCTTTTTCTCTCGAACATTTTTTTTTTGAGTCTCTCGAGACTAGGAGTCTCCCTCCAAGGCCTTTCGTGTCTCCCTGACCAGAGAAGTCCTTGTAGATACAACTTTTTTTTTTCCACTTCAGTTAGAGATCTTTTAAAGCCGGACATGCGATTTTTCTTTCCGTGCAGACCTTCCCCCTTCAGAGCGCAGGACGGCCCCTAGAGGCTTTTCCCTGATAGGTCCCATTTATACGACGTAATGAAACGCGCCTCTCCGGTTTCTCTTCAGAGTGTTTGCTTCCCCTCTCCCCCGCGTCCCCTTTTTCTTGGAGGAATTTTCCCAACTCTCAGTAGCTCTTCCCTTTTCCTTCCCACATTTTTCGCGCGACGAGAGCGAAAGGAGAAGTGACGCTTTTCCCCTCCCAAGAGGTTTTTGACCTTTCTTCTCGACAGAGTATGATCAAGTGTGCATTCTTTTCAGATCGTGGGGTCTTTCCTCCCCATGGATCACTGAATGTTTCCTTGACATACTCACTAATCGTTTCTTAACGGTGTTGTTTCCTTCATACGGATTTTCACCTTACCTGATGTAATCGCGTTGTAGTTAGTATTATTTTCTCTTTTGTCTACACCGGAAGCCTTGCTTCACCCCCGCCCACCGGACCGACAGAGAGCCGTTCCGCCCTGTTCTCGGAATCTTTCAACCGCGCTGAGGCTTTTTTGATCAGGCCCGGGCCCGTGTACTTCCCATGCATTTTTTTTTTTTCCTGATGACTGACTGCCGCCCTTGGCAGCCTGATGCGTATTTCCCTCTTTTTTCCTAATCCCGGTGTTTGAGTCTAGATGGATGATCGAAGGCGATAGGGCTCACCCCAATCCCGCGTCCTTTTCCCTTTCAGGTCCCTTGGCTGCGGCTTTACTGAAGCGAAGGGCATGATAAACCTTCCGCGTTGATCTTACTTTTATTCGTGATTCCCCCCGTGCGCGTTCTATTTCCTTCCTTGCTTGGCCTTTTTCAAATGTCTTCACGTCCCTATCCCCCCCAACCTCATCCCGACTTAAACAATCGTGGGAAGTCGTTGCGTCCAGATGCTACCCCCTCCACGCTTTTTTTTCATCTCATAAACGGAATTGCGGCCCTCTCCCTTACCTACCGACCCCCGCTATGACAATATGTAGAAGATACCGTATCACGTCGGTGGCCCATCAGAGAGACCTGGTGGAACCAGTCTCTCGTTCTCCTATGTTCATCTTTTCCGCGGATCCGCGAGTTTTCGCCTACCGCGTCGTTTTTTTTTTTCCCATTAGCCTTCCTCACACGGATTCCTTCGAGAAAGGTTTCCGTGTCATTCTTTTTCGCTCCTATCGGTGTCCTCTAGTTCTTCCGTTCCTTTCTAGTTATTCGCGGCTTCTGCCCTTGCACTGGCATTCCCCGCATTTTTCTGGCCTCATCGCCTAAATGCTTGGCCGCTTCGGCTGCACCCCGGACTATAGGGAAGTTATGTTGACTGATCCTTGTCCTTTGATTACTCTGCGAGCTCCCTTCCTTTTCTAGTGCATGTTTATGATTACTTTGAGTTTGGGTTTTTTTCCTCCTTCGATTCTGTGGCGCGCTGGAACGGTGACGGGCCCATTGAGTTTTTCCCTTTTTCAAGACCAACTTCCTTCTTTCAACCAGCTTATATTTTTCGGTCGGGTGGATCTTTTTGTATTCGGGCCCCTCCTTGAATCCATCTCGTTTGGTGAAGCGTTCCCTGATAAAAGCACTCGCTACCTCGCCACTTCTTTTTTTTCCGCTTCTCCTGTGTTGCGGGGCTGTCTTTCGCTCTCTCCCCTGCCCCCTGCTCTCCTTTTTACTTTCAGGATACGCGCTAGTCTACCTTTTTTCTGACTTTTTCGTGGCCCCCTCCCCCCACCGTCTGCCCCCCGCATCTGTTGCTTCCCTCCTCGTCTTATATGTCCTACAAAAAGGGTCGATTCCCGATTTCTTTTTCGCTTGTGCGCTGAAGCGTTGTTATCTCTTCTTGATTCCCACTTTTCGTAACAGGTATAATCCCAAAAAAGCCGCTTTTGAGTTTGAATCTCTTTTACAACCAATGGGTTCTCTCATCTTCGTGACTTTTTCTCCCCGCCCGCCTAGCGCCCAATGGAGTATCTTCGACCCGCAGTTTTTTTGAACCTTCCTGGAATTCTCTCGCAGGTGGTTCACACATCTCGCTAAAGGATTCCCCTTTATAATTTTCTTCCTAGGCGGCCCTTTGGGCTCATTATCAACCGATTTCCTGACCCCAGATTCCCAACCCCCCCCTCCGTCTCCCCCAAGTACACCCAAGGACATTTTGAGAAAATCAGAAAAGAGCGGAACGGCTCTTTCTAATTCTTTTGATGCCCTTGTGACCCTTCTGCCGCCCATGTGTTGCCGAAGCAGAAAGCCTGGGGCCCTTCCTGAACTCCGACGGAACTCTCCCCTGTGCCACCCTCACACCCTTGAACCCCCCCCTCGAGCTTACTACAAGAGCGAGGAACCCAATTTTTTCCCCTCCTTTTTGGGGGGGGTTTTGTCGGACCCCTATAAATGGCGATCACTTCTTCTATAATACCCCCCATGTCCCCCACCCTCCCTGCCTAAACCCCCCTCGTTACTTCCGTCCCACCACATCTCCGACACATCTTGTCATTCTGACCATTTAATTCGCCAAAAGTTTTGAAGGACAGTTTTTCTCATAAGGTTGCGCTTTTTCTTTCAAATCTTCCCCCTCCTTCCCTTGTCCAAGCTTTTCTGGTGGCGGACATCGGTCCCTTTGGGCTGACATCCTTCTGAGACGGGACCAAACAACCGTTTGTCCTTTTCCCTCTTTCCTGTGCGAGATCCTATCCCTTCTTTCTTTGATTTCACTTCCCTTTTTCCTTCCTCATGCGGTTTTCCAATATACTCATCTAAGTCTTTGTCCGCCAATCTTGGCGCACCATAGTCTGTCCAACTTGTACTCCTGTCTGTTCTTTTTCTCCGGAGTCAAATTTTCAGTCCTTTTTTTTTTTTTGGTCGAGGATTGCTCACGCGCATGTACCTTCTCAATGAGCCTTTGGAGACGGTCCTGATTTTGAATGAGAGTTTTTGATCTAAGTATGCGAGGATGGAATGGTCCTATAGCCTTGCCTCTTAAGTGGCGCGGATGGCGGGCCCTCAATACTGGCTTCCCTCGGCCCCCCTCCCCAAACACTAGGACGCGGTACCCTTAATCTTCTTTTTCCCGACAGTCCTGGCTTCGATCCGATTAGGCTGTCCTAGATTTTATGGTCAAGTCTCTGGAGTATTTAAGCCAGATTAACGGTGTCTGGTATATTGGTTCTTTCCGCGGGACCATAATTTCTGCTTCTTGCTGATGCATCTTCTCTACGTTTGTTTCGGCCCTTTGGACGCAGGTATTGGCATTGATGCTTTTTTCGCGCCTCCGTATGTTCTGTCTTTTCAGGGCTTGTTCTTATTTTTATCCATTCCCTAAGGGAATGGTGTATGAAGCCCCGTGATCTTCAGATCTGCGCGATACCAAGATATCAAGGGTTCTTGCCAATTTCTGTCTCTTCCTTGAGTCCCTCCTTTGTGGGCATAATACTAGATGATCGCGTTCGATAGCTTAACTCCCCGCAAAACGTTTCTTCTTTTTCGGCAATGGTTCGTCTTTGATGTTCTATTTCCACTTTAATGATATATATATTCCTCGTTGTTGTAGTTGAAATCCCCCAGTAACACCCTTCAACGGGAACACTGTGCCCACAAACCCCTGTTCTCCTTTATCGAATGGGGAAATCTACCTTCCTTTACAAACGTTCTAGGGCGCAAGTCCCCCCCTTTAATAATAATTTTGCCAGCAAATTGCACCCCTTGGGCTTCGAACCTCCCGCGAGAAATTCCGTGACTCCTGAGAATCTGTACTCCGTAATAAATTAAGGCCTGTGATTGACCCATGGGAAGGTGTCAAAAATAAATCCACCCCTCTCAAGTAAAATTCTCTATAGTACTTTTTACGGCAGACCCTGCATCTAGATATGTCATAGTAACATGGCCCGTCCCGATCCGATGATTTCCACTGAAGACTCTTGTCGGCTGCGTTTTCTTTCCCCACCTGCCGAATATTCTCGATGTTCCAACATGTTCTGTTGTGTGTATCGTCGGTGCTCCCAGCATCTTTTCTGGTAACAAGCAACCAGATCCTTCCAATCTAGAGCTTTTAAAACATGCTTCTTATTTTCCTGTTTTGTAGACCCGGTTCCGAGTTTGATCTTTGTTATTCCAGACCTTCCCTTTGCGTGACCGCGATCCGCGCCTAATAGGACCCCTGGCGATATCCCCGCGCGGCCCCTTCCGTGGCTTTCCTTGATACTTGTGTATCCAACCAGAGCCGAAGGAACCTGGCTCCCCCCTCTCCCCCTCTCTCAGCCTGGGCGTTGATCACGGTGAGCTTAGAGCCTCTATACCTTTTCCCCCCGCGCCCACCAAACGAATTTTACTCTCCTGGGTCTTTTTTCCGGCTTTCTCCCGTCCAAGGTACATTTTGGAATGGACCCCCCCCCCTTTTTTTCCGCCTCTTCTCACCGAATTCGCTGAGTTGATATAGGTGTCTACGCTCCGATTTTTTCCCCCATCTCCACTTGCCATCTTCGACATTGTCCTTTCCCGGAAACTCTTAGATTGCCCTGTTTTTGTTTTCCCCCCAAGAAGGATTCCTTCGCCCACGTCAATTTCTCGTCTTTCTCCACCGTTTTTTTCCCCGCGTTTCCGCCTTTGATGTCCTTCCCAGTAGGGCGCGATTTCGCGCCTCTGTATGGTCTTCGAAAGTGTTGCTGACAATTGAGGTGGCGTTTTGCCAAGTTTCTCTCTTTCTTTATCGTCGTACATGTTGAGACCCCACTCTCCTTTCGATATCGCGGCTTCAATTGATTTGTGAAGACCACACCATTGTCGAACACCTTGTTCTCCCTCCCTCGCCCTTGTTTTCCGGCTTTTTGTGCGGTGGAGCGAGCTTCGTGCCGGTTTAAAAACCTGGTTCCCCGCCCCCCCAACAAGAAACTACGCCTGCGCGGCCAATGCCATGTTTTTCCTTTCGGGAACCTCCCCCGCCTCCTGCCAAACGACACCTCCCTTCCGATCTATGGTCTCCGTGTCCGTTTTCATTGTAAAGATGGATGAGCGTCATGAGTTGGGTCAGTGGTCTTTCCTTTTCCCTCTTCCTATTGCTCAGACGGATTGAGAATGCACCAATTCCCCTTTTCTTGTGGGAAATTCCGCAGCCGCGCCCTGTCTCGTCGAACTTATTGCCGAGAGCCTCCTCCCGTCTCGGTCTTCCAGGGGCGCTGCGGGCGGTCTAGGTTCCCCAGCTTTTGAACTTTTTCTTCAAAAGTGGTGGTGGGTTTAAACCTTCATCCAACCTTCTTCCTCTAGAAAGGTGAGGATGATTCTTATTCAGATCTTACCCCCCATTGCAACTCCCCGAACCTCTTTTGCAGATACCCACCCGCGTCACGCCCCACCTTTCTTGAACTTTTTTCCCAAGAGAATTCCCAATAGCCCCATTCTTTCCCTTTTATCGGAGTCCGAGCAGTTCAGGCGCCCCTCTGCGGTCGGGGAGGCTCGTTTGCGGTTTACACGCCAATAATTTGGTCAATCCTCCTTTTGCGCGGGTCCTTCGAAGTGTAACCCACGGATCGAGATGAGAATCTTTTTTTTCTTTCGCCTACACTCCACCAAAGTACTTCTTTTCTTGGTAGGTCGAGTCAGGAGCCCCTTGTTCTCTTTCCTCCTTGGTATTAGCCCCGAGATTTGTACTTGCACTTTTTAGAAGGACACAAAGGCACCGTACCCCCTCAGTCGCAAACGCATCAGATTTCTCCCCCCCCCCCCTTTTTTTTCGGATGTGCCTTGTGCACCATAGAAACTTTCCACGCACCAATCTTTTCTCTCCTCTTCTCGCAGCCTCTGGGCGCTTCGTTCCGCAAATCTAGTCTCGCATTCCATTGAACGCGCACCCGTTTTTCCTCCCGAGATCGCCTCACTCCCTAGTACATTTCGCAGAACTGAATTCCTTCTGCATAAGGTTTGACTCCCCCCGGCCCAAGCAATTCGCGATGGTCTCGCGCTGGATGTTCCCTTTCGGTACCCCGCCTGCCGCGTGGAATATAAGATTTCTTTCCATGAGAGGTCTCCTTCCAAATTAGTCGCAGTCCCAGCCCCCTTGCGCGAAGGTGTCCCCGTGTCCTTTGTCTAATTTTTTCCCAAACCCCTCGTCCTCAGGTCGAACCCCCGGAGGTCCCCGAAATGTAGACGATTCCCCCCCCATAGAGAGAAGCGCGCGAGCCCTTCCCCTCCCCTTCCATTTTGTCCGGCGCGGCCACCCCATTCCAAATGTTCCCGATCTCTTTATTCCACAGAGTGATCCCAAGTCTTGAGGCTGGCGCCGACGCTGCTTTCTTCCTGGGGACGTTTACGAGGATATCATCACATAATAGTGTCGTACGGTGTTTCTTTTTGAACGTCAGCCTCTCTGTCATCGTTGGCGATTCTTGTTCCCTAGTCCGATAGAAACGAATTGATCATGACCCCTCCCTTCCCGCCCTAGGCGACATACGCCTTTTGTCGAGGCCTAAGGGAAGCCTTAACCACTCCGCGGGTTTTTTATTTCAGGCCTTTCTTCTTAGAAGACGAATGGCGCATTGAATTTTCCCCTCTTGAAGAATTTTCTGATGGGTCCGAGCATTATAGCTACTTTCACTTTTTTTACCCCCCCTTCTTTTTTTTAGATGAGTTATACTCTCCCCCAATCCTTTCTTTAGCAAGCGGCATTCCTGGCGGCATGCAGATCCGCCAGGCCCGACGACGGCGTTTCCTCACTGCGAGGTTGACTTCTGGAGCCTAGACATCCTTTTTGCCTGTTCTACCGTATGCATTTGCTTGCTACAATTGGGGCAGGTCGAATACTGTCTCCATCTAAGAATCTACGATTGACCCCAAATGGGGGACAGTCCTTTATCCGTTCTTCCTCCCCTTGACACGATTGTGAGGATATGTCAAGGAATGCGTTCATTTTAGCAGAGACCCCCCTCGATCGAGCCAGCCTTCACTTTGGATTCCCTCCCCTCCCCTATTCTTGTGCGGCTTCCAGGATTTCCTGTCGGTGGACGCGTTTTTAATGGGACTCCGTTCCCTTTTCCGAGCTGCTCTTGGGACAATTGCGACAGTTCCCTGGCTACGAGTGTTTTTTCCCCTTACGTCGAACCATGAGTTCCCCCCCACGTCTTAAAACAGGTCGGCGCCTTTCTCGTTGGATCCAGTCCCACGCCTCGATGGCTTCTCCTACCCCTTTTCGGCTTTTCCGGTGTGGACTCTCCTGGAACTGCACAGTTTTATCCAGATCCCCAAAGGTGGTCTTCTTCTGATCTTTTTCGGGCCTTATGGTGGAACCTTAATGACGATTTTTTCTTTCCTTTCTCAGATTTCGCGCGTCAATGTTGCGCGAGGACGATTTTTGATGGGAGCCCCACCCTTTTCCAAACTACTCCCTCTTCTCTTTCACGCCGGCGCTTGTTGGGATTTCTTCTGATCTTCCAGCCCTACCCGCGACCACGGCACCCTTCGCCGAGGTTGCCGATGGTGGTTCCTTTTTGCATCCTTCGGTCAATACCCGGCACTACATTTCGACTTTCCTTAACCACCTATAATCCCACCCAGTACCTTAGAGAACTTTTCGATGCCCTTCCCTGATTCCTTTTGTAGCCTCTCAGCCGTAATCTGCATTGAATTGTTCTCCCCTCTCTTCCTTTGCTCCCTACTTTCCCGAACGTGCGTAGGCACATGATGCTTTTCCACAGCACACGCTCCGGACCTCCCTCCTTTATGCGCGTTTTTTTTCATGAAGATACCCCCAGGCCGAGAATTATGTCAGCTTCTGGAGGAAGGTTACACTTCTTTTGTCTTTCCGCGGGTCTCCCTGATTTGGCTTATGATAAAACTGAACAAATGTGCGATCCAATTTTGAAGGATCGATCTTCCCCCAAGCCCCCTTGCGGAAGTGAAGTGATCCTCCCCCGTGTTAACAAAGTTTTTCCTCCTGACCTCCCAACCATATTTCCTAAAATTATCTACCTACGAACGGCCCGGAGTAGGCTCTTCTCACGACGTTTTCCCTGCGATGTTCTCTCGTTTCTTTTCTTACTGGTCACCCTCTCAGAGTACCCGCCTGTGGAATATGCCATGCAGAAATCAGAGGTCAATCTTTTTTTTTTTTTCCTTTCTTTGGCAAGACCAGCTGTCCCCAACCTCCTCTCGAGGCCATCATTGCCCCCTTTTCCCCCCAATTTTTTTATAACATGAAAGGCATTAGTCTCGCTTCTAATCGTTAATGTCTCTCCACCTCTCCCATCCTTGACCCCATGTTTTGCAGCAGCCAGTGCCATCTCTTTCTTGGATCTTCCATGAGTTTTGTGAATACAATCCTCGGACGGAAGCGATCCCGGTCGCCACCCTACCCCGACCCCAATCCGAGTGTTAAGCCTTCTCACATTTTTTATGCCGACCCCTTTTCTTCCCCCGTTTTTTGAACCACTGATCAATTCTTTTTTTGCATCTCTCTCTCGACTATTGACCCCCCATGATACCCCTCTGAGCAGAACTCTTGGACCCCCCATCTTGTCTCCGCCACATCAAATAGTGATGCACACCTTCCTTCTCCTTTTGACCCCATGTTGCAGGTCAGATTTATTCTAGCGCTCATTTTTCTTCCCGACTTCCTCCTTAAGTCGGCAATGCAGTTCGCGTGCCAAGCTTCCTTGTCCTGAATTTCTCATATGTTGGTGCCCTATCCCGTCCTCAGACCCAATGGGGCTTTGGTCAAGGACAATTGGTTTTCTGCATTTTTCCCTGGGATTTCCCTTTCCCAGCATTCCCTCGTTCCACCTCCCCTAGCGAAATTCGGATGCCGCCCTGCGGGCGCCAAAATTTACTTACTTCTAGTTCTTTTTTTCTTCTCCTTGAATGGATGGCTACGAATTGGCGCGCTCTTTCGAGTAAGTTAATTTTGTGGTTTTTGCCGCTTATTTGCGAGCTACCCTCGAATCGCCACGCTTGAGCACACTCTTGTAAGTTTGGTGATGTTCGCTTTCCTTCGAGTTGAATAAACTTGGCTTCTCGCCCTTTTTTTACAACCTCCGCAGACCTCTTGGCCAGATTGTCTCTTCATTTTTGCTGAGTGTCCTCATTTTTTTTGAAAATACCTGGCGATATTCAAAAACCGTTCCTGGCCTTTGCTCCTGCCTCCTCTTTCCCTCCGTCCTTTCTTTTTTTCCTCGACTCAATTTCTTCTGGTTTTTTTGATGTTATCCGGCGAAGAAACCGTCTGTCATCGTTGGATTTCCCCCCCCATATTTCTCTTCTTCTTTATGTTGCATACCTGAACGGGTCCTCTGCTTCTTTTTCCCAGCCAGCATCGTCCAATAGGCTCCATTCGCCCCTTTTTACGGCTCCCCTAACTTATGTGACTCCCTCCCCCTATGCCACAGCCGATATCGACATTGTCTTAGTGATTTGAAGGCGGTCTCATACTAATGGAATTTATTCCTTTCTCCCCTCCAGCAGTCTTTCTAATCGTTCTTCCGCTTTTACTTTCCCTTTTTTGAGCGACTCAAGTTACTTGAAATTCTGGCCTATTTTTTCTCCTTTGGACAGTTTCTCCCTGGTACTCTACCCATGGATGGTGGGCCTTCGTCTCCTCTGCCCTCCCGATTAGAGATAAGGATCCTTTTTGCCAACCTTATTATGTCCGTCACTCTGAAATTTGATCGCAGTTCTCCACGTTATTCATCCCCTTCCTGGTGCTTGTCTTTTTAGGAACTGACGCGCAGTCCCCCACATATCGTCAACAAATCTGTTCCTTTTTCGTGATTCTTCTCTCGTTCCTAGAAAACCCCCATGGGTTCATTGGAAAGTTATAACCGATGTTCCCCGACATCCGACTTCCAATCCCCCTTGATCTCCTCTAAAGTACTCCTCCTTTACTCCCTTAGAGAAATCTACAGCGCAACAGTTCCTTTACGCCATTCCTGTTGGATTGACCTGTTCCGGACTCCCTTAACTTAGACCCTTCTGTCGAGAGTAGCGTAATTTTTAACGGTCCCATGTTCTTTGGTCACATGGCTTAAACTGTTCAAGCCTCTTGCTTGCTTCGCGTCCCGTCGCAAGAACTGCGGAAGTTTTATGGCAACCCCTCCCGACTATTCCCGCCAGGTATACAAGATTTTCTATCCTTTTCTACCTTCGGCCCGCGACCCTTGAAAGAAATCCAGCTTCCGCCCGAAGTCCGCGCTCTTTCGGCTCCCCCGAGACGGGTCGATTTATCATACGGTTTTTTTTATTTTTGTTTTAACCGCTTCAGCCCTTGCAGAGTATTTAGTACCTAGAAATAATCCTCCCTTCAGGAACCTTTCTCTCTTTGGCGAGGCAACGCAAACACCTTTTTCCGCTCCTTTCCCAAACTGCTACTAGCAAGGTTATATAACAGCGCGTCCCCTGCCTCCTTCTCACCTTAAGTTTCGCTCAATGGGCGTTTTCGCTAGCTTTCCCTCGTTTTCTCGAGCCCCACAAAAGGATTGATCGCCGGGTCTCCTCCTTATCTTTTTGCAAGTTTGTCCGAGCTTTTTGCCCGGACGATGGTTTTTTTCATCCTTCGGTAATCTTGAGTGATATGTGTCGTCCCAATCATGTTGACTGCGCTTTTTCAGTTTTTCTTCCCCCCTGCTTCTCGCATTGGACTGACCTTACCCACAGCAAGGAGAGCGTCCGGTTTTTTCCCTTTTGATTTTTTTTCGTTTTCATCGCAAGTCACTTTCTTATTTCTGTACCATTTTTTTGCACGTCCCTGCATGTTGCCCGGATCCATTTTTTGGCGCGCCTCTGCTTTTTTATCGTTTTCACTTTGGCTTCGTCATGGTCTTGACGTGTTTCCCCCAATCACCCTCTTTTCGCCCCCCTTTTTTTTCCGCCTTCCACGATTTTCGGTTTTCGGCGGCGTAATTCTTGATTCTCCGGATTTTTTTTTTTTCCCAGGCGGATATCTTGGTGCCTTTTCACCCCCCCTCACATTTGTCGACCCTGAGGGTTCGGCACCAGTCCTCTTTAGGCCCAGCTGGGATTTACGGCGCGGTTCGTTCGGTCCTTTTCGATTTCGGCTGGGAAAACCCCCCCCTTTTTCCCTCCAATCCCTAACTTCCTTCCTCGGAAAGCCATTGGGAGCACTCGGTTGGGACCTTCAGACTCGTCCTCTTTCTAACCCACCGCATTAAGAGACGTCCTTATAATTCCCCCTCTTCATGCTTTCTCCACCCCGTTGTTCCCTTTTGCTTGGGCACCCTTTGGAGAGTCAGGATGAGTTGTTTGGTATGTAAACGGACCCCACGTTTGTTTCTTCCTTTTATCCAGATGCCTTTCGCATAGACAGATCACACAAACGACTTGACGCGCATTTTTTTAACGGAACCCTTACTTCCTGTAGAGTCCTCCCAGAGAGATTTAAAGAGGCCTCTGCCTTCTCCTTTTCCCCCCCTACGAACTGGTCGGCTTTTTTTGTTCCCCTTCGGTTCCTTCAGGGATTTGTCAAAACGGGAAGGTCTCGGATAGCTCATCGGTTTTTTGGACAAGGATCAACTCCTAGTCCTCCCTTTTTTGATTTATTACGTCCCCCTGTGAGCGCAACTCGGGGTCTGTTCCCCCCCACTCTTGCAGACCAAAGCTTCCGCGGCCCTTACTTGCGCTTAAAAACCCCCCTCGGACCATCCTCTCGGCCTGTTAGGCATATAGGAGAATCCTTAAGCCTGCACGGCGCTGATTGGCGGCCGGTTTTTCACAGCCCTCCTCCTTTTCCTACGTTATAACTCTTTGCTCAGGATCCTCCTCCTTCCCGAAGTTCTTCAAATGGAAAATTTTTTCCCCCTTTTTCTTTTCTGAGATGTCTCCCGACAAAGGTCATACTCCAAGCCAACAACATTACCGCGTTTTCACTGAGGCTTCTTTTTAGTAGCGTGAGCCCATTTCAAGTTAAAGAAAAGAATTTCAGGGGGTGTTTTTTTGGTGGGGGTGGGCTTTATGGGTTTGTTGGGGGGGTTGGGTTGTGGTTGGGGGGGTGGGGGGGCGTTTGGTGGTGGTTGCGGGGGGGGGTTTTGTTTGTGATGGGGGTGGGGGGGGGGTGTGGTGTGGGGGGTTGTTGTGGGGGCTGGGGGGTTTTTTTTTTGGGCTTTTGGGGGGTGGTTTTTTTTTGGGGTGGGAGGGTTGGGGAGGGGGGGGTGTTGTTTTGGGGTGGGGGGGGGGGTTTGTGTGGGAGTTTTTGCGGGGGTGGGGGGGGGGGGGGGGGGGGGTCGGGGGGGGGGGGGGGTTTTTTTTTTGGGGTCTTTTTTTTTTGGGGGGTTCTTGGTGGGTGGGTGGGGGGGTGGGGGGGGGGGGGTGTGGGGGGGGGGGGGGGGGGGGGGGGGGGTGGGGGTGGGGTTTTTTTTTGGGGGGGGTGGGGTGTGGGGGGCGGTGGGGGGGGGGGGGGGGGGGGGGGGTTCGGGTTTGGGGCGGGCCCCACCCCTTTTTTTTTGGGGTGGGGGGGGGGGTGGGTGTTGGGGGGGGTGAGGGGTTTGGGGGGGGGGGGGGGGGGGGGGTTTTTTTTGGGGGGGGGGTGGTGGGGTTTGCGGTTGGGTTTTTTTTTTGGGCGGGGGGGGGGGGGGGTTTGGGGGTGTTTTTGGGGGGGGGGGGGGGGGGGGGGGGGGTTGGGGGGGGGGGGGGTTTTGCTTTGTTTGTTTTTTTTGGGGGTTTGGTGTGTGGGGGTGGGGGGTTTGGGGGGGGTGGGGGGGGGTTGGGGGTTTTGGTGTGGGGGGGTGGGGGTTTGAGTCTTGGGGGGGGGGTTGGTTTGGGGGGTGGGGTGGTTTTGTGGGGGGGGGGCGGTGGGGGGGGGGGGGTTTGTGTTTGTTTTGGGGGGTTTTTTTTGGGGGGGGGGGGTTTTTTTTGGTTTTTGGTGGGGGGGTGGGGGGGGGGGGGGGGGGGGGTTCGGTATGAGATCTTCCCTAAGAATAGATTCCACCAGCCCGGCGGCCTCGATAAGAGGTTTGTTTCTTTAGCTTTCTTTTTCTCCCCAGTTCCTCCCTCCTTTCTCGGAACCTCCTTCCAGCGCAGCAAGCCTATCTGAGAGTTGCGGCGGCCCGCCAAACTCAATATCGTTCAATGCACGGCCCTTACATTCTCGATAGAGAGTCTTGAGAGCTCCCCCGGCCCCCTTCCTCGACCCCTTCCCCTTCTTCATTGTCTCTCAGGCGAAAATTTTCCGAGGCACAAGCTTTGTCCTATGGCGGAGCTGAATGTGTCCCCATGACTCTGCTCCCTGACTCCGAAGGTTTTTTCCTCGGAGTGGTATCATCGGCAAACGATAGGAC
>Ga0179593_1655899_pt1 | contig 13712 bp, 11 predicted proteins | sample CZODoug2_1_08_16_FD_185931 | JGI IMG/M metagenome (GOLD analysis project Ga0179593, IMG submission 185931) | Vadose zone soil fungal communities from Angelo Coast Range Reserve, California, USA - CZODoug2_1_08_16fungal (PacBio error correction) | ecosystem: Environmental > Terrestrial > Soil >... | reverse complement strand
CCCCAGGGGCAATTTACCTTTGCGCGTGGCGGTGTTTGAGATTGGACCTCGCGTTTTTTCGCTGTTGGCAAGCGTTGATTGCCTGTTTTTCGTTGCTCGTAAGTGAGATTAGACCGACCTTTGCGGTTGACGAGTACCCCTCGTATTCTTTTTGATCGGGGACTCTTCGTCACGGAATTTGTCCTTGCCTTCAGGTTCGACACCCCCAGCTTTGGCCGCATCTCGATGAAAAGGCCTGGACCGAAGCTCCGGTACCAGTCCAATCCGCCCTCCAGATTTTCCTTGTGAACATCTTTTGTGGTTCGGTTTTTTTTCTAATAAGGACCCGATTGTCATCTCAACCATCGTCCAGTTCGGGTAAACCCCCCACCCCCCCCCCCCCACCCACTTCCCGCCACCCACCCCCCCCCCCCCCAACCACCCCCCCCCCCCCCACAACCCCCCCCCCTTTTACTATGGTTTGATCTTGGTTTTAACCGGTCAATGAAGCGGGAATGGACCATTCCGACATCCCCTTCCCCATCTCCCCAGGGCTGTGATCCCCAACCACACGTGGTTCTCCAACATCTCAAAGTCCATTCTTTCCCCCCTTATGCAGTCGACGAACGACTTCGGTCCTTCCAAGTCCTCCTTCCTGGTTTTCTTTGCTACACTGCCCCCATTAATTTTGAATTGGCGGTGGCTTCCCCCCCTGATTTCATCGACCTTCGGCAGGACCTTTTTTAACCAAGGGCCTTCCTCTCTGGCTTCTGTACATAGCTATTTGGGGTTCTGGGGCACTAGCTTTTGTATTCAGTCTTTGCAATTTTAAACCCCGACAGGGGCCTTACAACCCTCTCTGGGTGCTAAATGTTTTTTATGTTTGGCCTCTGCCCCCCTTTTTTCTCGTCCTTCTTGAGGTTCCCTGAATTCTGCTTAAACTGCCCCACGCACGACCCCACTTTTTCTCAGTTGGTTTGTCGGGCGGGTCCCTTTTTTAATCAGTACTGCCAACTGGTGTTGACTGCTCAGCTGGGGTTTTGTTTAACCCCTTTTTCTTGGGTATGGCGAGTTCCCGGTTTTTTTTTTAGCAGTTTCCCCCCTCCCCACAGTGCTGCCTATAAGGTTCTAGGACAACCCCTTTGGTAAATTTTCCCCTATGCCTAAATTTGTTGATTCTTTTTATTGCAATTTTGCCCGCTTGACTTAGAGGTCTTGTCTTTGGTTGCGACCATGGCCGCGGTCCTCCCCCCCAGAACTATCCCCCTCCCGTCAACCAGGGTTCCTGCCTTCCACTGTGCATTTTGGCGTTACATTCCCTATCTAGCCCGCATTAGTTTGGGCTTTTTGCAGCGTCTGTTTTTAGATCCACTGTTTTCCGATGATGGCTCTTTCCGTCTTTTTGTCTCCCGACACCCCCCTGACCCTCCTTTTAGCTTTCTTTGCTGAACGATGCCGTGAGTCAGCGTCTCTGATTTTCCGGCGCGCCCGTTCCTGCGCTTCGGCCCTCCCCCTCGATGACGCCCCCAAATTGAAACCCAACCCTAACCCAATATGACCCCCGTTTGGGAAGACATCTTGACCCAAGGCGCCTTGGCTTACAAACTGGGACACTGCTTTGTCCGTCCGTTTTCCATAATTTTACTTTTACTGGGAATCCTCTTTCAGCCCCCGAGTCGTACGGGGCCCTCGACGAGAAAACGGCCATGATCGCGCGGAGGGGTCTCCTCTATCTTTCGCGAAGTTAGTAGGTTGGGCGAACCTTTTGCCTTGCTCTTGACTGGCACTTAAGCCCCGTCCAACCCCCTTTTCTCGTGAAATGGGCCGTGGCTCTCTTCCCCATCCGATGCTGTTCCCCCGTATTTTCACAGGTGTTCCAACCGTGTCCCAGAAAAATATGCTGCTTATTCCAAACTTTTCTTTTCATCTCTGCCCCTTTTAATTCTGCCACCCCAGGTGCCCCTCCCTACAATTCAGAGATCCCCCAATGTCTTAGCCTGGAATGACCTTCCACTTCACTGTTCTTTCTTTTTATCCTTCATTGTGGGATCTTCCCGTTAGTGGAGCCATGACCCATATTCCTAAAGACGGTGACGTCCCCCCTCTGGGCGAGACTTTGGGTAAGGCCCTCTTACCCTCACCCCTTGAGGGGTTAACCGGTATTTTGGCATCCCCCCAAACTTAAAATACACTAACCCCTTTCCCTCCGGTCCCCCACCCCTTTCGCGACGAAGTTGTGGATTCGTCCCTCCTAGGTTTTTATTTTTGTAGGCCCCCCCCTGACCATGAGTACTACCCAGTAAAGGGTCATTTTTTCTCCTACCTTTTACGGTCTTTTCTACTACTAAAAGTCTGGATCGTTGAGAATGGACCTTTTGGCACCCTCCCTCCCCTTTCCGCTCGGGGTGCCTCTGTATTAATTTATTTTTCGAATTCCTCTGGTATGGTTCTCCGATTTTCCGGTGTGTTTTCGCTGTGGGGCGCAGCTTTAGGCTTTCAGGAGTTGCCTAAATGCCGGGGGACGTTTGCCGAGCGCGGCACCTCAGGCCCTTCTATGAAGTGACTCGTGTATTGCTTCTAGTTTTTCCGTGTGCCGTTCGTTGGCGTCCTTAGCACTCTTTTTTCGGGTCACTCCCGGCAAGCCTGCCCGCTCCTGCATACCATCGTACTGATTTTCAGGTCCTTTTAACATTTTTTTCGTTCCGCCGGATGTACTTTCTCCCTTCCTCTGCGGCAGTTTTCGCCCTCATGGACTGGACGTTGGAATCCCCTTGCGTTCCCGTGGTATGATTTCCATCGGGCTCTAGGACCGTTTAAGACCTGGGTAGAGAACGGGATTCTGGTCGTGCGCCAATCCCCCCGGATCGAACTTAAATTCCGTATTTCCTTTTTCTAAACGCGGAGTCGTTTAGTTTTCAGTCCCCTTGTTAGGTTTAAGTAGCGATAACAGGCGACCCCCCTCATTCTTTCTTTAGACCATGTACCAAGGTTCCCTCTCCTTTGCGTGCCCCAGGGCCAGGCTAGTTACGTTTTCACTCCCTCCCTCGTCATAGGAAATTCCCTACCTCACTTCTGTGTTTTTTCTCGCAGATGGGATCATCGGCTCAAGGGTTAAGTGTATTTCCAAGTCCGCACATGGTCTTCCATATGGCTCAGATTGACCCTTGGTCATGCGGATTGTTCAGTGAGTGTTTGAATATTCTCTCCACGTTTTGAACCCGTCCCCTAGACCGAGACGTCCTTCACAGCTTTTTTCAAAGATTTCTCGGACATACATTCGTCTCCATCAATTTATGGCGCTGCCCGATGTCAGGGTCCCACCCCCCGTATTGGTATTCCGGCGTTTTGCCGAACCGCCCGTAATCATCTTGATGTCAACTCTCGATCTCACCCCTCTCTTTTTTCGGGAGTGGAGGGCCATTTTTCTTCCTTACCTTCTTTCTGATAGGCTATACCGTCGCCTGTTTAAGGCTAATCGGATTCTATTTTCGGTGACGTTTTTATCGCCAGTCTCCTAACCCTTGTTTTGGCCCTTTCCAGGAGCCTCACTTTTTGTGCAACAACGATCGCCTCAATTGGAAGCGTCACGGCATCGCTTTTTTTGAGCCCTACGCCAAGGACTCCCCCTTTCATCTCCCCCTCGATCTATAGTTACAGCTTTTGCGCCCCCTGTTTTTTTTTCTCCCACACTCCTTTTTTCTCGCAACCCAAATACTCTAAAAACGACTTCTTCTCTGCCTCCCGCTTCTTCCGTGATTCCCCCCCTCGCTCCTTTAGTGGGTGCCCGTTCCAGGGCCAGTTCTTCTCCCGCAGTCGAAAGAGTTGTTCGGGACTCCCTTTTTTGACGTTCATCTTTGTGTTCTATGCTGATATTCTGTTACGTCTTCATTCAAAAAAAAAACTGTCTTTCCCCCCTGTGACCTTGATTATCTTTCAGCACGATTTTTTGTTACCCGGTAATTTTTCTCCTTCGAGTTTGGTGGTAACCTTCAGCATCCACGCTATGATCCTCGGTCCGAATTTTCTAGAGGTCGCCCCCCCCTCCCCTCTTCCTTCTCTTTTTCACCGGAACGTCACATTGCGGCCTTGGGAATCTTCCCCCCTCCCGTTCCGTGGACCACAAGTCTCCTGCCACAGAAGACTACTCCTTTTAGAGTATGTCCCATATCCCCTCCCGTTCTTTCATCGTCGCCATTTCCTCCACATAACCCCACCCATTTTCTGTCCTTGCTTACGGCCATTATCATGCCATTTCCAATTTGTTGAAGCTAATCCTTCTTTTGTGCCCCCTCCACTCACAATATTTCTCTTTCGTCACTCGACTTTATTACCCATATGAGACTTGCCGACCTACCTTCACGTCCTTTTTCGTTTTCTCAGTTGATTGGCAGGGCTCTAGTCTACAACAATGACCCCTCCCTCGATCTATTCTCGATGCTTTTTTATTGGCCGCCAATCGGCTTTTTTCCTTCGTGTCCTTTGGGGGGGACCGACCGTTTGACTACTTAGCACGTCCCTAAAAACCACTTATTTTGCTTTCGGACTCCAGTCTCCCAATTTCCCCTCCGCGCTTTTTCTCTCCCCCCCCCCTTGATACCGTCCGTTCTGTCCTTTTGGACTTCCAGAACCAATTAGGACTTGCCCTGAGAGCTTCTTTTCATTGCACCTGATCCAATGTTACCTGTCTGAGTTTTCGTGGTATCATATTTCCCCCGTGTCTCCCAGCTTGACTAGGGATTATTTTTTACGGTGAGACACCCCCCCCTCGTTTTTCACACAGTACGCGCCCTAGACCCATCTTCGTTTTTTGAGATCCGGCGCTCATTCCGACTTTACGACCTTTAAACGATCTTTTATTGTTTTCTGGTCTCGATTCGACAATAACGAGCATTGTTCCCGCACTTTCCCCGACACGCTTGAGCTGATCTGCTGTAGTCGTCGTCTTCTCACGGCAGACGTCCTTGACCCTCTGACAGGAAGCCCAAGATTTCGTTTTTCTGTCATTGCTTGTTGATTTAAAATCCGGGCCGTCCTTCCAGTTTTTTTGCAATTTTCTTTTCCTACCATTCCCTTTTGCCAGCTGCGTTTGCTGTCTCTTCGCCCCCGAAACCGTGCGGTACCATTTTTCCCAACTTGTTTTCTCTGATCCTTCGCTCACCACCTCAAGCGACCCGCTTTGTCGGACTCCCAGCTCGAAGTTCCACGTTTACATTGGGCCCCGGCCTTTTTTCCTCTCGACTGGCATAGCTGCTTTTTTTCGGTGGTTGGGCGCTCACACGCTCCCGCATCTACTTGCGGCTTTTTTGAAAGGTTGACAACATCCAAGTGCAACCCCCTCCGCGACACCCGATCCAACGTTCGTAGGGTTTGGGTGCCAGTGAAGGACCGCCCCCCTTTTTTAACGGGCCATTGACCTCTGCCTCAACTATTGAGTTAAAGACATTTACTTTTTGCTTTTAACGGGAGTTTGACATGGGCGTCTGGGAACCTTCCACACAGTGACCTCAGGGGTAGACATGATAGAGTTTACTCCTTTTATACATTGTTCGTGACACCGGTATTTATTTTTTGTCTTATGTACTGGATTAGTCTATGAGCAGTTCCTTGAATTGTGGTAATGTCCCAATTTCCCCTAACTTCCGTGGATTAATTGCGGAGGGTTTTCGGTATTTTTTACTCATTGATTGGATCTGTCTTCCACGATTGGGCAATTTTGCCTTGAGGTATGTTAGAAAACCTCATCCTCCCTCTGACTGCCGCACACCTGTACCCTGTCTTTCCCATCTTCACCATGTGCGCTACCGGAACCCTCTCTGGAGTTTACATGGTCATGGCGCGTGCCATTGCGTAGATGGCCCCCTCTAGAGCCTTTTCCCATCTAGCTCAATCCATGACCAGCTTCTCGGAACTCGAATTTGACAGGATCCTTCCTTTCAAGTTTCCTCTTCCTGGATACTTTGGATATGGGCCGTGATTCCGCCTCTTCTACTCTTCTTCCAAATTTGAAGAGCACCCCGTCCAGAGGCCATCCTTCTTGGAAACAGGAGAATTCCCCTGCCCGATGTGCCTTCATTCTATCGTTGGAGATCACAGTTGGCGGACATTATACATCGCTACTAATTCCGTTAGTTGTTTGGTTGTTGGAGATCCCCTCCGGTGATCTAATGTTTTTACGTGCTCGTGTGTGGGGGACGCGCCTCGAGGCGGCATTTAATTCGGTTGGTCTGAGCTGTCCATCGTCATCTGTTGGTTGCTAGTGAGCGTGCATTTCTAGGACCAACCTTTCCGGTATCTTAACAGCTCCCCTTGCGTTAGGAGGCGGAAACTTTTCTCATTCCCTCTTGAATGCGCCGTAGCAAGGTTTTTTTTCCCCTCTGGCCCTTGACGATAAGAGATGGTTCAGCTCTCCAGTCCTCTAGGCACTCGTCCCTTTTGAACTAAACTCGTTTGTATCCCCGTGTCTTCGACCCCCATTGTTCATGGGCTTTTCAACATCAACCGTAGTCAGGACATGTGCCCCTTCCCCTCCCCCAAGGAGTGTCTGCACTGCGGGTTATTTTTCCAACCCCCCAGTCCCAAGCACGTCTTACCCAACCTCCTACCAACAGCCCATCCCATGTTTTTTTTCCACCACCCCGGTGTCCCTGCGGCTTTAATTCCTCAAGACTGTTTTTACCAAAAGGAGGTCTTCCTTTCGGTCGGCCTTCCATTTTACTGCTGGAGGGTTCATCCCCGCCGTTATAACCCGCTACGATCAATACTGGCGAGTTTCCTAGTGTGTTGCCACCAGGGAAACAGTTCCGCCTGGTGAAGACTGAGTGGTGTGCATCCAAGGGGTGCGGTGGACTGTGGGCTCAGTTGTCAACGTTCGCATTCGACGTCCTCCGGTACTGTCTTTGGCGCGTGGATGGCTTGTTTCCCCTTGACCTCCATGTTATTCACGTCGCGAGGACCTCTCTGATTCTCCCACCGTGTTGCCTCTAGACAACGTCCATCCCGGCCGTCGTCGAGAGGGCTGTTTTTTGTTTACCCTTTAATGCCAAACGGAAACTAGGCCAGGCTGTGTGTCGTACGTCACGGTCTTGGGGTTGGGGGCGCGTCTCGCTGACGCACGTTGCCCCCCCCTCTGGAGTTTTTTCGACCCCCTAGGTCGTCGGCGCAACATTTCCCCTTTCTTGGGTTTGCTTTTGTGGCAATCGTTTTCCCCGGTATCCTACACAGTTGAGCCGCGCGGGCGATGAGCTGGTGGTCTGGACTGACCCCCTGGCGTCCTCGGGGCCTTGTTATACTTGCCCAACTAGAACCGCGGTCCTTTCAACCACATTTTCTGATTCTCGTTTCACAGTCTTCGGATTTTTACACATTTCCCCCAGCCTGGGTGCTTACGGGTTGGATGACTTGGCGCCAGATCTTCAGGCCTGACTTCCTGGCGGCCGGTCGTGTGTGGCCCACCGCCGTAACCTACTCCGTGTTTGGTGTACGCTTCTTTGTTTCCAGCGTCAATTGACCCCTGCGCGTTCCCACCGTTGTCGTGAGACGACTTGGGGGGCTCTTTTTTATATTTTCCCCCTTCGTTTGAGAGGCGTCCCAGTACCCCCCCTGACCGCTTTATACCAACAAAGGAATCCCAGGCGGCTCTCCACTTGTCAGTGCCCACCTTTTCCGCTTTTGACGAATAATGTCCTTCAGATTAAGACCTAGGGTGCTTTCTCGCGGTTCTGCGAAAATTGCAGGCTGCTTACTTGCCGACCCTGGCTCTCGTTTCTGAGGACCCTTTTTAAGGAGTTGCTACTCACATGTTTCTTTGTAATTTTTCTGTTCTGCTTGACAGCCGCTAGTTGCCCCCTGCTCTATGTGAAATTCATGTATAGGCCAATTCCTCTGATACTTTAGTCTTTCATGATTCCTGTTAAAGGACGGTGGGGACCCCATTTGTTCACTTTCCAAACGGACAAGATTAGGTTGATGATATTTAGTGCTCTCGTGTCTACAGGGCCGAGAGGCGAAGCTATGCTCTTCACCCAATGCATCCCAGACCCCTTCCGAAGTTTTTTTCGGGGACGAGCTGGACTATCTCTGACCTTTACAAGAATTGGCCCTTGGTGACTACTGAAGCACTTTCCTTTGGTAACCACCTACTGTATTTGCCATCTCTGCCTTCCCAATTTTCCGTCGATGTGTCTTTCCTCGGAATTCATTTTCCCTGCACCTCTCTTCCCTCGACGGGGGACGTTCACCTTTCCCTTGGCGTCGTTTGAAGTAATTACGATCAAAATTTGTGAAATTTTCTTAACGTCCCCCGCTTCGGGCAGGCCCGCGGCCTTGTGTTTCTTTGAATATGACCCCCTTTTCTACGTTTCGATATTCCGTCGTATAGCTTTGTGTTTTGGGTCGATCACGTGGGTCTGTTCATATTCATCGAGACATCTGTGACAACCGCGGCGCGTGTTTTCCCCTCTTTCTCCCTTTTTTGCCCCTCCTCCCGCGAATTGACCCGCTGTAGTTCCGTTAGGAATCCCCCCACTTCCGTTTCGCTTTGTCTGCCACTGATTCAGACGAGTTTGTTTCGTTCCCGGCGAGGCACGTCGTTGCTCACGCTGGAAACGAGTAGACCCTTTTTTTGTGGTTTTCCTTTTGAGGGTTTGGGCTTTTATGGGGGGGTGTTGTTTTTGTGTGTTTGGGGTTGTTGTTGTTGGGTTTGTTTATTTTTGTTTCTTTTTTGCAGACCATGGTTTCTCGACCTTATAAGGACGCCATCTCTTTTCTCCCTTCCCAGCGATGGCTGGTTTGAACGCCCCATCTTTTTAGGTCGGATGATCAGTTTTCCGCGGACCTTACCGGCCTTCATCGACTTTTCCGGAATCCGTTTGCGCCCCTTATTGTCGTCCGGATCGACAGCGGATACTCCCACAGTGGATGGAATTCGTGTCTCTCGGGTTTCGAGGGTGTGCATTAAGTCTGACGTTTTTTTTCGACCGTCCCAGACGATCTTAGCCGAACCGGTTTCACGAGTAATTTAGTGGCATGACAGCTAGTATACTACACTCGAATAGGGCCCTTCTCTGCCCTATATATTTTTCCTCTTTTGTTGTTGGGTGGATCTAATTTGAGCACGAGCTTATTGGGAGTCGTTGAACGTACAGCTGTTCTGTGCGGACGAGATCCTTGCCCCCCGTTCGATCCCTAGGACCTTAGGAGTTGTCCGTATTTCGATTAGTTAGATTCAATCCCTGTAACCCGTTCCCACTCTTACTTGACTACCTTCACAGTCCCTAGGTTTTTCTTTGACTCGTGCGTCCTGGTCCCCAGCCCGCCCTGCCACGGGCCACCAAACCCCCCACCCCCCCCTTATTCAAGAGGTAAGTGATTCCGGAAGGACACCATCGCGGCTTGGTTCTTACGAATACTGCATCGGGTGATCCCCCTTCGGCCATCCTTTCGCTTTATTGGCCCAACGGGCTGTTGAGTTTCCGTTCGTCTTTTGTTTCGTTCCACACGCTGGTTTTTTTTGGCTATTCGTCGTTCCGGTCCGTTACTTGCGACGAATTCGCCTACTCGGGACCTCGTATTTTCCTGCGTTCACGCGATAATCTATGGGCCCTCCTGGCACCGAATAAGACCGCTCGCCTGGTTCTTTTTGCTGCTCCTAGTTGACGCGCCGCGCGTTACGGCCATCCTAATTGTGGTTATGGAGCCAAAGGCGGAGCGCCCACCCCCCTACCCTCGTCACACCCGAACCCCCCCATGTAAAAGTCTTTGATGATTAAAGGCCTGACCTCCCACCTTGTTTTGTTTGGCCCTTTTTCGCCTGCCTTAAGGGTCTCCCAGAGAAAATGACTCACCGAGCGTGGGCGTTACACCCACCTCCGATTTCACAGAGTTAGCGCGTGGGACGGCTTCCACGGGGCCCGTTGGTCTTTCCCAGACCATCCCCTCCCCAAAGGCTCTGTTCGATTTTCGGGACGAATACATTCCACCGCGTTTGGACTTTGACATTGGGAGGACGTTGTCGGTCAAATACTTTTTGCCCCGCGATGTAACTCTCAGAATCTTAGCTTCATGTTCCTAATAGATTATGATATATATACACAGTGGCGTCAGCCTGAGATCCTCACTGAGGCCAGAAATTGTTCTGCTAACTTCAGCATGTTACAATTTTTCCCGGAGACGGCCTTAACTTTTATTCCCCCCTTCCCACCACTTTTCTCTTTTTTTCCTTCCAAGGAATGCCGTCCGTCTGGTCCGCCGTATCAGCACCACTTTTTTTAGCCCATGCGATTCTTGCTATCAATGATTCTGATTTCTCCACCTTCCCAAGGCTAGAGACTCGCTGTCCTCCTTTTTTTTCATCACGAGGCCATTCATACGGATGCAGTCTCAGGGGACAATCCCTGTCCGTGAGTCTACGTTCTCTCGCTTCTTTTCTGGACCCTAGGCACTCCCGCACTCGTTTGGGTATCTCGTGCTGAAAGGGTTTATATTACTTTTGTCCCTTTTCGTCAAAACCCCTGACCCTTTGTGGGACCCCCAGCAGTCTTGTCACAACGAAATGCCTTGTTCCGAAAACCCTGGATCCCGGTTTTTCTGGCTATCTTGAAGAAAACGCCTTATACGCCTTGCACCGATCAGGTTTGACGAAGGGAGTTCGCCCTGACAGGCCCTTTGGCACAAAAGTGGCGTCTACTTCTGTAGTTGACGCGCCACAGAAGAGCCTCTGGAAAATTTTTTTTTTTCTTTTTTTTTTTTTTTTTTTTTTTTTCTGTAGTTTAGGCCTGTGGACTTTCAGTCCCAGTCGCCCAGCGAAACGCCATACGACTTTTTGACGTGAGGAAGTCTTTTCCTCCATGGATTCTGGGGCACGTTTAGTCCTTCTCTACCCATGTGAATTCTTACTTAGGTTTTGTGTTATTTTCCCAGTCTGCTGTTTTTCCCCGTGAGATTTTTTGGTAAATTTGACCCATCCATCTTACTTCGTAGATGTCGACGGGCGCGTCTAAGATTGTGTATTTCGCAGACGCCCCGATTCCCACTTTGTCCCATTGACGAATGTTCCTCCAACGATGGTTTACTCACTTTTTTATCCTTGTTCGCCAAAAGGAGCAATGGTCTCCCATTGAGCAACTGCGTCGCATCTTATTTTTGAATGTTGAAAAAAACAAGCTTTTGTACACCCAGCCTTTCTGCTGCCCTCATTTTTCTTATGAAAAGGGTATTCCCCCACATTCGTACCGGCCTCCATCTCGTATAATGGAGCGGTGTGGGATTTTCGTTCTCTCTTCTTTGTTTGCGCTTTGATTGGGAAACGGGCGGTTCCCCTGTATTCCTACTGTACTTCATTACCTAACATGGAACAGGATGGCCGGCCTCCTCCCCCCACTTGGGGCTGGGGAGACTCTGGGGGAGGTGGAATTCTGCATTCCATTTTTTTTTTTGATTGCCGTCCTCCCCTCGGAGATCCCATCCAAGGAATCCTGAAAGGACCAGTTTGTTTTTATCAGCAGCATTCTCCTCCCTCTTCGGGTTACGCTGAGGGCATGTCGGGAGAGCTATCGGGCCTTCCGTTACCCGTCAGAGATCCCTGATCTTTTCGTGCAGTTGGTTTTTACCAGGATTCGGGCTTTGCTTGATTGTTCCTGTGAGGCCTCTCCCTTCGTTTTGTCGCGCGCCCCCTTTCGGGCATTCTTGCTTTCAGCTTCCGTGCCGGCGGGCGGAAGTGTTTGTTTTTTTTCTCTCCTTGTTTTTTTCCTTCTGGGCCACATCGACTGCCAGTTTCCTTCTCCTTTTTTTGGATAGTTGGTTTCCGTTTTTCGTGCCATCTTCGCCTTTCCTCCCCGTTCCCCTGACGTGTTCCGTTCCTTTTCTGCTTCCTGCCACGTGGCGAACCCAACCGACACCCTTGGATAAGTTCCAAGTGAATTCGCTTGATGCGTCTTTGACCGTTTTTCTCTCCTGTACCTTTTTTTTCCCCCCCCCCCAGCTATTTTCCGGCCGCTCCGGGTTACCTTGCTCATTTCTGGTTACAGCTTAAAGTTTTCCTGTCCGATGTAGTTCAAATGTTCCTTCTTCAATAGCCCGTCCTCCACCTTTCTTGCACCACGCAGACCACTTCTCCGGACTGCAAGCGTAGTTTGACGCTCTCGTTAGCTGCTTCAGCCGCTTCTACGCTCCCGCCCTCCCCCCTGTCAGGCCTCTAGACGGTTTGCCTGGCACCTTTGTGGATGTGGCGCCCGCAATCTTCTTCTTCCCTTACCTGTGTGTTTTCAGATGTCGCGCGCCAACCGCCCTCTTTCCCTCCCTGCCCCTGCTTTGGCGGGTTGGAACATATTTGTCTCTGGAACGGGTGTCGTCGAGGATGGCTTCTTTCAAAGTCCCATTGGGCGCTCCGGCCCCCCCGTTGTTTTTGCAAAGGGTCCATTTTTTCTCTTGGTATTGACATAGATCGGAGTGTTATCTCTTCGAGTCCAGTAACGGGATATCTGGTGCAATTTAGACACCCGAGATTGTTCCCACGTCCCTTTCAACTATAGCGATGGTGCTTTTGTCGCCCCCTCTCCCAAGGTACCGTCGTGATTCCCAAACCCCCCCCCTTGAAACCCAGTCGCCCTTTAGTGTTTTCCCCCACGTCATGTTGCGTTTTTTCACCCTTCCGCAACATCTCCGGCCTTCTCCCTGCGACGCTGTATCTTTCTTTTCCTCACCAGTCCAAAACTGAAGGTAGTGGCCGACCATTATTTTTTTTATCTACACCCACGGGCCTCCCCCCCGGGGCCGTCGTCGTTCCCCCCCGAACTCAAACGATGTCCGAATACCAAGACCCCGCTTCCAGACTCCCGAGGTCCTTGTTCTAGCGGCGGAGTTCCTACTGTTTTTCCCCGTCCCCCGACGATCAGTTTCGTCAAAGAGTTCTCTCCCGCTCTCGGGCCATCGCACCTAGATAGCGTGATGAATGATATTGTCTTTTTTTTTTTTTTTAGTGGATGGGATTCGGCTTCCAACATTTCCCTCCCCCCCCCGACGCATTCCTGACCCCCCCTTTTTGCACGGCGCGGCCGTGGCTGGCCATCTTTTCGCGTGCAGTATGATGAGGGCTACCCCGGTCTTTTCCCCTTTCAATTCCCCACTCCTCCCGCCGAATCCCATCCCCCCCGCCTTCCTCGATGGATTCCTGGTTCGAGGCGCACCCGTCCAAAGGTGTCACATTCCTTTCCCTTTTGTCCTCCCCGCTGACTTGGGTTCTCCTCCGAGGTGGCGCGAACGCCCCCCCCCCGCGGAGGGTGCTCCCCCTGTTTTAGAACCCCATATTTTAACCTTTGTGAAAGGATGAACTCCTGTCGATCCCGTTTATTTTTCTTTCTTTCCTCCCCAAGCTGCCGAGTCGTGAGATTGTCTCTTGGACCGACCTTTTTTTGTTTCGTGAGCAAGGACCCTCTGGCTACCTCCTCAACTCCGGGGTGTGTTTTCTCTATCGGTTAAAGATCACAACTCCCACCATCTTCTTCCGGGTTAGTTTTTATGTCGCCGAGATCTCCCCGCCCTCCTCTTCTGATGGGGGCGGCCCCGCATTCAACCCTCCAAGGACCCTTAAGTCGAATTTTTTGACGCGTAGCTTTTTTTAGGTACAGAGTCCGGCTAGTCCCAGTACCGTGTCTTTTGCCTGTCTAACGGGCTCGGCCGTATTTTTTCTCAGCTTTCCCAATGAACGACTTGTCTCAGACCTTGGTACCTCTAAAAAA
>Ga0179593_1650735_pt1 | contig 13712 bp, 14 predicted proteins | sample CZODoug2_1_08_16_FD_185931 | JGI IMG/M metagenome (GOLD analysis project Ga0179593, IMG submission 185931) | Vadose zone soil fungal communities from Angelo Coast Range Reserve, California, USA - CZODoug2_1_08_16fungal (PacBio error correction) | ecosystem: Environmental > Terrestrial > Soil >... | reverse complement strand
ACGACTTTCTTTTTAATTTCATTTATAGGATAAGGCCGCCCTTTGCTCCGTTTTGCCCTTGATATTGACGCTATCTCTTCCTGTTGTGTTGTCTAGCGTCTCCGTAGCTATATCACACTTATGAATTCCACTGAGAAACAGCCGTCCCTCCCCATGCTATACTAATTCATGCTTGCGTTTTTTTTTTTCGATGGTCGTCCCCTCTATTTGGAGGAGTATGAGCCCTGCACCCCCCCCCCCTCAGGTCCCACCGTTTTCCTTTTCTGGCCGGCGAGGCCTTCCCCGTCAGCGCTCGTTTCATGACCTTTTTTGTTTTTCCCTCTAAACATGCCCCATGACACCAGAGTCTCTCCTTCCGTTCGAGCCAAAGCCTTCTCTTTCCTTGGCGCGTAGCAATCTCATCCCCTTTCTCCCGATTGTCTTCGACAGAGACGTTTCGGCCCCCCCCCGTGAGGACATTTTGGCCTATTTTCCCCCCCTCTCTTTAATATGGCCTAGCTTTTTTCCCCCTCCTTTCCCCCTTGACCCTAGATAACCCTTTTCTGTCTACCTTTCCACATTATGGAAATGCCCCCCCCCCCCCCCCCCCCCCTCCCCCCCCTCCCCCCCCCCCCCCCCCCCCCACCTTAGGCTTCCCCTGGAAGCCGAGAGCCCTTTTTTCTGCTTCGCCTGATCCTCCCCCAAGGATGGGGTAATTCCCAATTGCTCGACTCCTGGTCTCGGTAAGGACTCCTCCCCTGCTGAATACCCCACAATACTTTAAGACGTCTCTGAAGAAGTGAGTTTTTCTCCCCCTCCCGTCCGGCGGCGGTCCCTCTTTTCCGAGGTTGAGGCCAGCGCCCCTGGAGAGTATTATCTTAATTTGCCAAGGTCATGTCGCGAAGAGGCCCCCTCTCCCCCGAGTTATGGCATTTGCAACCTCTCCGGCCAGAATAGATCCTTCGTTTAAGATTTTCTATGTCGACTTGGACCGAGCTTTTAAGTTGTTTGAAGTCCTCCTTGCTTCTTTCTCTTAAGTTTCAGTTCGCTATCTTTCCCCCGACAAGTCGGCCTAGAGGGAGCAAGCCCCGGTTACTGGACTCATCGAATCTAGGTTTCCTACTTTTCGCAGCCGAGGTTCTTTTCGAAGTTGGTGATTCTCCCCTTCCCTTAGTCGGTCAGGCGAGGTTTTCTTCCGTCGAAATTCGCGATGCGACCTTTTTATCAAGCGCCAGGACTGCTCCGATTGAAAGTCAGCGTCCTCTTGGTTCCCTTCGTATATTCCCCCACTCCCCCTTCTTCCCTCGGCGGCCGCCTTCCTTCCCTGACTTCTGCCTTTCATCACCTCGCTTTTCTTCCAGCTCCACTTGAATCCGGGCGTTTTTGAGGAAAGTGAGTCCCCCCCTCATATTGAATGATAAGGTTAGCACTTTCCCCCCCCCCCTTCTTCCCATCGACTTAGTTTCCCTGGTCGCCTTTTTCCTTAATCTGGAAGCACTAAGCCTACGGTTTTGCTATACCTCGACTGTTAATTTTTCGCCGTCCCCCCCTTTTGAGACTACCCCGACCCTTTTCGACGTGCTTTGACAAATCTCTCTCCTCCCCCCCCCTTTTTTATTGCTTTGCACCCGGTGTGTTGTGATGGTTGCGTCCACGTGCCCCTTTTTAATTGTTACGTGCTCGGCATACGACTTGAAGTAGAGTGACAAATACGACCTGTTCCCCTAGCTCCCTACGCGCACCCTATTTTCTCTTTTGCAACAGCCTGCTCCTAGATCGTAATCCACCCGTCGCTTTGGTGAATGTATCGCGCTTTCCCGCCCCTCATTGTCTCCCTCCTATATATCAGTCTCCCCTCTTCCTTCCCTTTTCGCGCCCTTCGGTCAGGGTAAAATCCCCCCCCCCCTGCATTCGCGGCTATGCGTTCACTTTCCCTCGGCTAAATGAGGCAGACTCCACTAGTTTCGTAGGGAACTTTCTCTCCACGTTCAGGGAGATCCCTCAAATATGATCCTTTTTTTTTTCCCAGGACTTGCCTCCCCCTTTTCTCCGGACTACTCTCCCCTTAGAGGAGAGTGCTGGCGGCTAGCTCAAGCAAGGCCTTATCCGCCCCCCCTCCTGAATTCAGAGTGGAGATCTTCCTATACCGGGAGCTTACTGCTGAGCGAGGTATATCTCCCTCCAGAATTTGTTGTGAGATTTATCTCGTCTGAGACTAATTATCCGTGAATCTTATTCGGGTAATAAAGATGACCTGGAAAGGTGCTACCTTTTTGGCTTCGGCTCGCACAGCACCTCGGCCCCCCGTCGTCCCTTTTTCTTTTCGCTCGACCCGGATTTTCCCTGGCTCACGCAGATTTTTTCATCGTGACGACTTGAAAGTCTTTAACATCTGCGGACCCACTATTTTTCCCCCAATGATCGTCCACTAGGCTTCCTTTCCCGAATCGAGTGCCACTGTTGCCCCCCCATGGGATGGAAGCCCCCAACCGTGCTTTTATTGGCTGCCGGATTCCTTAGAAATGAGTTTGCCCCGTTTTTCCTACCTACTATGATTTCACGAACCTTTCCTCTCGGGATCGGCCGTGATTTCCTTTCGATGTCTGTCAAAAGCCTTTCCGGAGGAAATTTCGACTCGCTTAGACTGAACCCCAGAGTCTTTTTTTTCCCCCCTTCCGATAACGTTCCGTACTCTTTCTCAGCGAGAAGACTCCCTTCTCTGGGTTGCACTGACCCCGTGCTTGGCATATTCCTGATTCCCTCCTTCGAGGCTGCGCGAGATTCTCCTTCCCTTTGGTGTATTCGGTCCCGGCGTTCCTTTCTCCCCCCTCTCCCCTCTGCTGCGGTTGACAACCCTCTCTGTAGATGTAGATGCCCTGCTCCTCCCGAGAGGCCAATAGTCCCCAGTTTTTGATCTTTTGCCGGTTTTCTTGACGCGCTGTAATTCCTTGCGGCTCTGACCATCTTTTTTTTCCACACTTTCCTCCCCTCCCCTTGACCAAAGGTTCGATTCCTCAGTAGAGAAGAAGGTGCTTCCTTAGAGTTTTTTTTTATCTAAGAGTTGCGCGCGTCCCTGAGGTTTGCAATCAGCATTCTCCTTTCCCGCTTCTTTTTATCGATGCTTTCCTTAGCATAACAGGTCCCCTTTTCGCTCGGGAGGCGCGGTTCCGTTTATATCGAAGCCTTTAGCTTCTCGCCTTCCCTTCGCTAGCAGTTTCACAAAGTGACCCTCTCCCCCCCCACAGACCCCACCTTCTTGCTGTCTCGCCTCTCATTATCCTTAGTAAGCCCGATTCCTTTTTGAATACCTCCGATTTTTCTGTTTTTTGAAACATCTCTTCTCCCGGAATCTCATACAGAGGATATTCCTGCCGAATCGTTCCAATCCCTCCCCCCCCAGAGCGTTCTCGGTTATGTCGTGTTGAAAATTTTCAAGTGACATTGGGTGCGTTTTTGCACAGACGGACATTCTCCCCTCCGAGTAGCTCTTTTGAGCCCTCGTCTCTGCTTTTTTCCCTTTTTTGAACCGCTGCATCGACCCCCCGAAAAACATTTTCTTAGCGTCCTCGGTCTTAATGCCGTGGTGTGCAGAGAGTTCTCGGCTCCCTTTCTTCGAGCCACGGTACGAGACTTTCGCGATGAAAAAGGTTGAGTGCTCATCTCCCCCCCTCGAAGGTTAGTAGAGGACCTAGATCATCAATGTAAAGTCGTATCGACATGACAGAGCGGAAGGGCCAGTTTGTCTTCAAGCATGACCCGCCACCATTTTTCCTATGGACCTAATCTTCCCCCCCTTTCCTCTTTTCCAGGGTGCGAAAAACCCCCCGACAAAGAGAGATGAGATCTCCGAATAGAGATTTGATATGTTTGGCTCCCTCCTTTCTTCGTGTAAGCGTCTTTCTGGCACGGCTCCCCCACCTATTTGCTCAAGAAGGGTCCCCCCCCTCAGGACCTGCCTATAAACCCGTTTTCGTGTGCCGCCCACTGTCCAAATCCCCTTTCCTTCCCCTGGCTCGGCACAAACTCCCCCTTAGATCTTTTTTCCCGGTGACATTCCATCGTTCGCTCCTGTTGATACCCCAATACTCTTTTTTCCTCCTCGTTGTTGTGTGGATGCTCTTTTCTCAGTATACCAGATTTCAAGATGGAATGGACACTTTTCTTTCAAAGCCCCCTGCAGTGTGGGGGGAAGAAGTAGCCCTCACTCTTTTTTTTTGAGTCTGGGCCACCCGGTAGAAGGTTTTCACCCCCCCCTTTTTTTTTTTTCCGGTGCGCGCCTAGCCATTTTTGAATGTCCTCTTTCAATGCCATCCTCCATGCCTGCTCTTTGACCGATCACGGTATAACAGAATCTACCGCCGCCTTCGTCGACCTACCCTACCTCTCTTAGGTTTTTTGGCGTTTCGCAAAAACCCCTTGCTCTATTCGATCGTCTGATTTTTTTGAAAATATGGGCGCTTATTTTTATTTTATGCCCTCCCCCTTCGCTCTGCAATGTAGCAGACCTTTTTCCCTTTCTTGGAATGATCCGTTTCCGCGAAGACCCGTTAGGAGAGCCTCAAACCTTCTTTTCCTGTATTTCTCGAGGGGATCCGACCCGTTTCCCCCCCTTCAAGTGATTCTCCGGCGACCCCCCTCATACCGAGAGCTCCCCCTGACTCATTTTATTTCACTTTTTCGATCAAGATTTCTGAGGCCTCCGCCGCCGGATCTCTCCTTCAAAGGAGCGGCTCCGTTAAGTCTCTGGTCCCCCCTTTTTTGTCTCGCCAACCAAAGAGAAGCTTTTTAACCGCGCAGTCCCAGGACAGTCGTCCCCCCCTTATCCCGTGTTCCCTCCGAATTCCTCCTTTAGTCTGGGCATTTTTCTTCATGAGAGGCACTTTCCTTCCCTTTCCGTAGATCTCCCCCTTCCCGGCTAATCCTTCTTTTCCCGCGGTAAAGGTTTGTCCAATGACGACGCGTCCCTTTTTTCCTTGGCAAGCCGGAGGCTTGGCTTTTTTTAGACGTTTTGAGTTGATACTCACGTTGCCGACTCTTTTCCCGTGGAGTGCAGACGACATCCTCCTTTTCTTCTTACTCGTCTTCCTCTTAACTTGACTTTCTGATCCTCCTCAATTGCAATTCGGAATAACCTCCCGTTTCTGCAGCTTTCTTTCTCCACTCAGGCGGATCGCCTCCCCTTTTCCTTTTTGTTAACACCTTCGTTCTCCCCCTTTCAGAAGAGAACTTTTCCGGCTCTGCACCAATAACCTTGACTCCCTGTGCCTGAGTCAAGGATTATTCTGGTGTTTTGACCCTTTTTTCAGTTTCCAGCTTCGCCCTTCCCTAGTCCCTCGAAGAGTCGTAGTTTTTTCGGGCATCCCCCTCGACCTTCCTTGTTCTCACCTCAAAGCGTCTTTCCCGATATCCCCTTTTTTCTCCAGCCAACCATGGGGCGCTTTCTTGCTAACGAGCAAAGCTCTCCTTCATTCTCCCGCATTTTTGTTGAAGACTCCTCTTCGTCATTGCCTGCCTAATACCTCGTTTCTCCCCTTCCCCCCCCTCCGCGCTGTGGGCTTCGCGCGCTTCCGTTCACCCGGGAAGGCACCTCTTTTTGCAAGATAGGAGTCGCTCCTCTCGTACGTCTCTTTGGTTTTTCCCTTTCTATCGATCCTCTCCCTCACTCTTTCTAAGGGAAGAAGATTAATGAATCCCTCGATTTCCTGTTTTTTCGGCGATTTGAGGTCCCCAATCCCCTTCTTTCAATTGGGGCAACCTCCCTCCGATTTGTGCGGGCACTCTTTCCTCCTCGGGGAGGAAAATCTGTTTCTTTCTTCCAGAAACTGTACTTTTTTATCGTAAACTACTTTTTCCCCCTTGAGTAGGAAGAGGCTTTCCTCTCGTACGAGGCCGCCGGTCACCTTTTTTTCCCCCTTCTTTTTTCTGCTGTTCTATCACTCTCCGGTAAAGCCTTCCTCCTTTTCCCCCCCTGTAGATTGCATGTATCTGGATTTTGTTCCCCTGATGACGGTTCCATCTGCTGCCGTCCCTCCTTAAACGTTTTTGTTGAGCGCTCTTTTGTGGTAGATGTGTATTGCGCGAAGCTGTAGGGCCCCGTAAGCGGTCTTTTTTATCCGATCCCCTTGCGAATGGCGGCGTACAGGGAGTTTTTTTTTTTGAAAGCACGTCGCCGCTTGCCAAGGGATCTTTTTCGGCCGTCAGTACGGTAGCAGTCCTCCCTGGTTCCCGGTGACGTTTTTCCTTTCTCTTTGCTGCCTCTCCCTCTTTTTAAAAAGGCTGGGATCGCCTTCCTTGTCTGACCAGTAGCTCAGGAAATCCGATGTTTCTTTGTTGATTGCACTTCTTCGGGCTTGAAGAAAGCTAGCGTATGGTACTTTCTTTCGAAAAACTATACAGGTAATTGCTATAGACATGGTCCCCCCCCCCTAGCAGAGTCTTTTTCCCCCCTTCAATAGAGGCGTTACCTCCTTTAAATAAGGCAGTCGCATTTTCCCCTTTTTCCTTAGACCCTCTCCTAAAAAAGGTAGCTATGGTTTCCGGCCCTTGGAGTATGTTCTTCCTTGATTCGCCTTGTTCCGTCCGCGGGTTTGCCCCTCCCCCACAAATATAGTATATGACTCCTTTTTTGACTCTACGTCTGTGGCGCCTTTCCCCACAAACCCCCCCACTTTTAGGATCGTCTTGCGTTCCGATTACTTTGTTTTTTCCTTCACCAGCGTAGGCGACGTATTTTTTTCTTCCCCCCTTCTCACGCTCCTGAGTCAATAGAAAGGCTGTGGGCGTTGTTTCCGTTTTCGACTGTCACAGGATAGCTTTTTTTTAGTGACAGGATTAGCTTAATAGGTCCCGAAGAGCAGTTTCCCAAGTGCTTTCCGAAAGAAGTTATTTCAAGCAGTACTTCCTTACATTTGCTGGAGCTATCTTTTAGACTAGTCAGGTTGACTTTACCCGTTTCCTTTAACTTCAATCTATTCTCCCAATGCCGCTTTCTCCAACATAGCACATGGATTCCCCTTCGTTTTTATCCCCGTCGACTCTTTTTCTGCCCAGGAATCGACCTCTCCGGTAGGTTCCACAAATCCACAGTGCTTTATCCAGAAAGTCCTCCGCACCGTACCCCCTTCTTTTTGGACCTGTAGTTTCCCCAGGCGTGAAGGGCTCAGGGATTGTACCCCCCTAGAACGACCGTTTACATACCTCTCCAGATTCAAATGCTTTTTAGTTTTTTTTTCAACAATTCTTACGAGGTCCCCCCTAGGATATAGAGGGTTCCTCTTTTTTTTTTCTTCAAGGTTACAGACCTCTCCTCTGGTGGAGATGCCCGACTTAGAACGGTTACTCTCCCTTACCTTGGAGAGGCTCCCCATTTTCCACACCTCGCCTTCCAGAGACATCGAAACCGTCCGTACGAGAGTCCTTTCCATCCAAGATTCCTCTGAACTTGTTCGAATTCGACTGATCCTTGAGTTTTTTTTGATAGACGCCCACTTTTAGATCCCCTAGAGATGAACCCCGCTTTTCTTCAGTTGATCACTCCTTTTTTCCTTTGAAGGAGATCATTCCTTTTGTTACATTGGTAGTTCGCCCTTTCCCGCAAGGGAAGTTTTATGATGGCACCTCTTAAGCTCCTATGTTCCCTTTCCTCTAATAGAGAAAACTTTTTTCACACCTCGAGCATTTCCCTTCTTCCAGAGCGCTTGAGATGCTGTTCCCTCGAGTGATACGAGGCCCGCTTTCCCCCTTCGGTGGAATATTTCCGGGCATGCTCCCCCGTTCAAAAAGAAGGGACGATGCCCTCCGCAAAAGTTTCTCCTTTTTTTTTCCCTAAACGCCCCATAGCGGGCGTTTCCGCGCGTCCGTGTCTTTTGCCCTCGCTGTCAAATTAAACGTTTGTTTGATGAATTCAGTCTAATTCCGTTGTTGTTGTTTCCTCGAATGCGGAAGTTACACACATATGGTCCCCCACTTTGTTGTATGAACGCGGCCTTCCCCTTATAATAAATGCGGGAAGAGCACTTTTTCCCTTTTTTTTATTGGGCGTCCGTTGTTAAGGACGCCCCTCCTTGTTTCCCAATTTTTTCATCGGGCCTGGAGGAGTCGCCCCTTTAGTGTTCCTTCCTGCCAAGATCCCATCGGCGTGAGTCCTCCTATAAAGCCCCTCTTCACTCCTATAAATCTTCTCTGAGGACCCTCATAATTATGTACCCTCCCCCCCTTTCGATGGTGGATTTCCCTTTACCCCCCGTTTTGATTATCTTCCTCTAAAGACGTCTTATTATTGCGTTTAACGGCTTTCATCCCCCCCTCTTCACTGCATTTACAGAATTCAGATCTACCTTCTGAAATGCAGGGGCCATTTTCCGCGGCATACTAATCTCTTGCTCAACATGCTGGCTTCCATCGATGAGGTCCTTTCTTTTTTCCAGATCCGGGCTTTTTACCCCCAACATCCCTTCTCCCCTTTTTGGACGCTGCGGCCGCGCTTCCAATTTGGTGTTCTCGATGAGTCTTGCGCAGGCTCGATTCTTCGACGGCTCAGTTTTTTCCATTTTTTAGTTGGAAGGTAAGGGCCTTTTTTCTTTTGGGTCTTCGCCACCCAGCGCCCCTTTTTCGTCGTTCAAAACGCGAATCCTTTCGCGAAGATCCGCGGTTTCGTGGAGAAGTGGCACGTCTTGAAGTTTTTTCATCACTAGATAGTTGATCTTAATGTCGTTTCCGCTCTATTTCCTAACGGGCCTGGTTTGTCGATTTTACTTGGCCTTTTGTTAGCGACATCCTTTTTTGATGCTATCATAATTGCGGCATGTGTTTGCCCTTGGTTTTTTCTTAACGACCCCTTCCAGATCGATTCTGTAGAATCACCCGAGACCGAGATGGTTCCATTAATAGGAGAAGAGGTTAAGCTGAGAGTGCACCCGCGACGCCCCCACCCGGCATCGATTTTGACCCGACGAAGGGTGAGTTTTTCTTTTCCCTCTTTATTTTTTCCCCCCCTTGCGTTTTCCTTCGCGCCTTTCGGATCGCACTAAGACAATTTTTTTAATTCCCCCAGGGTTCGACGACGCAAAATTGATAGGGCATTCTTTTCCACGTTCCCCCCTAGTTTATCCCTCCTTAGCGGTTCTTTCTCCCGCAAACATCCCCAAGGGCCCTAAATATACTGTTAGCCCACTTCAAGCGTTCTTTTTTCTTAGGGAATCCCTTAGACGTCGACTTCTCAAGGCTACTCTTTTTTCCTCCCTTGAGATCAGGACCCCCGAAATGCCTGCAATAGACAATGCGCAGCTCCCTCGTCATTTGATTTATAGGCACCCTTTTTTGTTTGGTGAAGAAAGAGGAAGTTCTTTTCCTTTTGAGACGGCATTACTGCCCTTCTTTTTAGTCCGTGAAAACGCCCTGGTGTTCTTCGGCGCGCGAGTATTTTAACCCATTAAGGCGAATACTCACTTCTAAAGTCCTCTTCCTTTTGATACAGATCTCGCTAGAGGTGAAATGTAAGATTTTTCCCCAGCCCCCCCCTTAAGTCTTCCTCCCAACGATAGAGAATTACCCTTGTGGCCCCCCTCCCCAGTGAGGTCAAATTAAGGTTACGATGGCCCTTCCCAGGACAAATCTCAGATTGAACTTTTAGCATCTTTTCAGACCTTGCGAGCAGTTCTTCCCGGCTTCTTTAAGAAGGTTACCTAGACGGGAACGATTCGTAGGCCGCGACCACTCTTTCTTTTCAAAGACATCGACATCCCTGATCGCCTTTGCTGCCCCCCCTCCTGCCTCTCTCCCCTCCAGGACTATACAAAGTTTTTTTAGACAGTTTATAGCGATCCGATGCTCCAGTTCCTGACTACTGGCATAGTGTACTTTTCCTATTACAAGTTTCTCTCTTTCCAAGATTTCGCATCCCCTTTCTGGAGACCGTTGGTATAAAGAGGGTCCGTTTATCAGTTCCATCTCTTTTACAAATGGTAGGCTCCGCTTTCCCCACCCGCTCGGGATCTACGTCTAGAGGGGAATTTAGATGTTTTCTTCCGTACGGCGTCGACAGTTTTTTTCCCTCGGACGACAGCAGCTTCCCTTTCCCCCTGATACCCTCATGACCGTTCTTCCAAGCTCCTCCTGAACCCCTCTCGTTTTATTACGTTTAGATGGTCTCTCCCCCTCAGAAAATAGAGATTTTTAGACACCAGTAACCTTCCTCCCTATGCTTGCAGCACTGACTTCCCCCATCCTTCAGATCTGAACGATTCACCCCCCCAATGTGTGGTGGAGACGCCATTTCCGCCTTCCCCCCGGATACATTTCTTAAGAAGAATTCGACGAGCTTTCTCCTTCCCCCGGTTCGAATTCTCGCGAGACTGAATGCCTTGGGCCCGAACGATAAAGTGTCAGTGCCGAGAAGAGAGGCAGATTAAATGCCTCGTTTTTCCCCCCCAGTGCACCTTGATGGAATACCCCCGATAATTTTTCCTTTTCCTTTCTAGCGTTCCTCCGCGCGTCGTCCTTTTTTGACGTGAAGGAGTATAGAGATTCTCCCTCTTTGATGTATTCCCCCTTTTTTCAGCCGTAGATTGTCAATGATAAGCTCCCCCCTCGCGGCTTTTTCAAGTATATTTAGGTTTTTTTTTTGCGCTTTCCCACCCCCTCCCCTATGGTATCAGGATGAGTCATTCGTGAAGAGAGAAGCCACTTTTTTGACTGTTTTCCGTCGTCTTCCTAATGCAGGTATGCTTCTTCCAGGTCAATTTTTGAGGGAGATTTTCCCACGGAGTGTGGCATCATACTCTCCTCTTCTTTTTTCCTAGAGAAGATTCCCTTAATCCAGTCACTTCGCGTTTTTCTTTCCCGAGTTTGTTTACATTCTTCGAGGGGGGATAGGACAGTTTCTTAAAATATCTTTCCTTTGTCGAAACCAACGTGCTCTCTCTTGCCCCTCAAACCTCATACAAATATTTTTTTTGCCGATAGTTGCCTGGAAGCCAGATAGTCATAGGAAAATGCCCTCTCTCCTTACTAGGAAGAGGAGTCGTAAGGACCTCCTCCCCCATTCTCCTCGCCTTAATTCTCTCAGATTGTTTAACCCCAGTCGGCTCCCCCCCCTTCGGATTCGCAGGCTGGATGCTCTTTTGGAAAAGGTTCCAGAAATTTCGCTTGTGGATTTTCCCACAGACATGGCCCTCGAGAAAGTAGCCCGTCGACGAGACTATCTCCTTAGTCGTTTGCCGATACTCCTTCCCTAAAACCTCCCCTTTAGAGCCTTCCCCCGGCTCGGTTCTTCCTTTTCTGCCCAGCGAGCCGGAGCTTTCTATTCCCAAAATTTTAGCTCTTCCCATTTTCCCAGAGTTGAGCTGCATCGTCGCGGAAGCTCCACAATTTCAGTTTCTTTCCTTCCGTGCAGCGGAAATTTAGGGAAGAAGTGCGTAACGCACTGTTCAGTTTTCCGACTCATCATTTGGATCCTAGTCTCCTCTTTTTAATTGTTTGCGACCCCCCCTAAACACAATTCGGCGGCTATGTACCCATCATTTTCTTGAGATATTTTTTCTCTTGATCTTGCTTTAACGCGTCTTATGGCCCTGGGATTTACATCTTTTGACAAGTTCGGCTCCGAGGAGCTTCTTCTTTTTGCAGGGATACCCCCTTTTTTTTTTCCCTTTCAGTTGCCCGTAACCCCCCTGAAATCGCGGGAGACCCCGCGTTAAGCTAGCGTGTCGGCTCTGTACACCTCTTTCCGATCTCGCCATTCATCTCTTTTTCCTCCCTTTCCTCCTAGAGCGATGGCTTCTTCCTTCCCCCCCTTTTTTTCAAACTGGAATGGGCCACCTGAGTCAAACTCTACCCAAGCAGGTTTCCGCGGTCGCCCGCCGCGTGTTTTGCGCGTGCACACGGGCCTTTCTTTTCAAAATTGTGATCTCCCTTTTTCCGCGCTCGTGAACTCCGAATGGTCCCGCATGCCCAATGGCCAGACTCTGGGGGATGGTTCGGGATAAATTCCCCCACTGCCCCCTTTTCTAAACGGCTCGAGCGGAGGTTCGATAGACATTCATGCCTTTGTGGAGGAGTTTCTTCCCACAAACATGCTCTATTATAGCTTCCCCAGCGCCTTTTGCCTCATGGTGTACCTTGTCAATTGGTTTTCCTTACTTTCTCTTCCTCACCTGAAATTAAGGTTAACCTTCCGCTACGCGAAAAGGGTTCTCCTTTTTTACCATCGTTATGTACATCTCTCCCTCGGATCTCCCCTTCCTCGCTACTAAGGATAAGTTCTCTCTACCACATATTTTTTTTTCCTTTTGGAGCAGGCGCCCCCCCATTTAGTTTTCGTTGATCAGTTTTCTTGGCTCCCGTCTGCTCAGAGGAAGAGAAAAGTAATTTCTTTTTTTAGGGCCCTGTCTGGGCGTTTCCCCCCTCTCAATCGTTTAACTTTTCCGAGCCCCCCCCTTTAAGGTTTGACCTCAAGCTGTGTAAGATGTAGAACTTGGTTCCTTTTTGATAGAAGTATGAAGTCTATCCTCTTTTTTTTCTATTAAGGTTTTTTCCTCATAGTTAGGTCAGCCCTTTTTCCCGGTCGTTTTATTCCCCCGGTCCCTTTTCTCGATTTTTTTAGCCGCTCGATCCTGGGTCCGAATCCTATTTGAGGATGTGATTTTTTTTTTATTGTTTGATGCCCAGTTTGACCGGCCAGTTGTAAGATCCTCCTCCTTTTCCGGAGTTTAACGTACTTCCTTTTTTAAGTGAGAAATTGTAATTCTGACCTCTTTCTTACGAAGCCCTTTCCACGTTGGTTTCCCCCCGGTGGATTACTTCTGCAGACGTCGCGCTCCTCTCGTCGAATCAAGACCCTGACTTCCTAGTTTTTTTCCATACATGCTGAGTGTTTACAGTTTCTCCCCTTGGGCGGGCTTTTCGACATTGACCAGAGAATCGGGACGACCCCGATGCGGCATCAGGCTCCGCTAGAACGGAACCCAAAAGTCCTTCCATATTTCTTGCAGTTCGCCAGTCGTCCTTGCTGAGCCCTCATACTCGAACTTTTCCTAAGAACTCAACCCCTCAAAGCGATCGTTCCATCGTCGCCCGCTGGAAAAGTCCCCCCCCCCCCAACGTAATGTCTTTTCTTTAGCAAAGAACTTTCCTCCGCGTTAATAACTTGACAGTCATGGGTGGTGTCTTCCTGGCGGATATCTTCGATGTTTACCTGCTTGAGAGCTGCCCCCCGTGGAACCCAACCCTTGGGGCTGAGAGCGTTCCTTTTTTGTTTCGACCCCCCCCATTAAGCGCTGACTATTTCCGTACCCCCCTTTCCTGGATTATCCTCTATCGGAGAACCCCGCGGTTCCCTTGAAATGTCATAGAGAGACGATCCGCTCTGGTTTTCTCTGCAGAGATACCTATCAGCCAGACTCTTCCTGCGTGTTTTTCCCCCCAGAATTCTCCCTGTGACAATGTTCAAAAAGGTCAACACTCCATTGTTGTTTCGTCATAGCGGTCAGAGAGAAGAGCTGAAAGATAATTTCAGCCCCATTATGGGTTTTGGAGAAGATTCAAAAGTCCGATTCCTCTTCCCTTGAACCTCTCCCCGTAAGAGTAACGGCTTAGTCACTCTCCTCATCACGACATAACTTAAGCCGGGCGCCAATGGAGGTCGAGTCCGACCGGAATCCAGACAAGTAGCCGCGATGTATTATCTTCTCCTGAGCCGCTGTCCGTTCCCGAATTAATACCTTTTTTTTTAACTT
>Ga0179593_1268684_pt1 | contig 13712 bp, 9 predicted proteins | sample CZODoug2_1_08_16_FD_185931 | JGI IMG/M metagenome (GOLD analysis project Ga0179593, IMG submission 185931) | Vadose zone soil fungal communities from Angelo Coast Range Reserve, California, USA - CZODoug2_1_08_16fungal (PacBio error correction) | ecosystem: Environmental > Terrestrial > Soil >... | reverse complement strand
GTGTTCTTGACTGAACATCTAGGGAGTGTATTCGAAGTTTAAAGAAAGCAGGACCGTACCTCTCTAACGGCCGTCCCCTCTTCCTCGGTTCGAGAAATCCTCCTGGTAGACAAATTTGTTTCTTTCTCCTTTAATTCTTCACCCAGCCGGGAATTCAGAACTCACTCCCCCCCCTTCCGGGGATCGGGTAGACTCCATTTCGTACCACTCTTCCCCCCTCGGTGTCATTAAGGTTTCGTTTTCTTCATGTCAAATTCTCCTTCTTTCCCTTTCGCACAAAGAGAGACTTGCGCCTAAGCAGGGGACTTTTTTCTGTTTGAAGTCTCCTTCTATATCGTTCAGGATTGTACTCCCTTTCTTTTTCAGTAGCTACTCTTTCAATTTTTCCGCGCTCGGGAAGAAGCACCATGTAATATCAGAGACTGTTGACCTGCATGTAAGAATAGCGCGGCCGTACTTCCCTAGTTTTTAATTAAGTACTTGCGACCTTTTTTGGGAGGATAGGAGTAGTTTGAAATTTAGTGTTGGTTGTTTTTTTTTTTTTTTTTTTTTTTTTTTTCTTTTTTTGCAGTGTGCGTTAGCCTTTTTAACTGACCTGTGTCCCTCATTTTCCCCAGTAGAGAGACCTGCGTGTAGACGGTTGCAGTCCGTTGATCGCTTCCTGGACCTCCTTTTGGCCGAGGACTCGCTTCAGTTTTTTTTTTCCTTGCCTCAGATGTTAGATTTTTGAAGAAATGGGCTTTTTGTCTGAACATCGTTCCCCGCGGGAGCATTTTTCTTTTACATTTCTTTTGATGGACCTTTCTTCATCGATCCATTTTTCAGGTCGTTAGAGAAGATCACTTTTTAGTCCGCGGCGATGCCGGGCGCTGCGGTTTCCTCTGTCCGCCCTTTTTCCTGAGACTGTTTCCCCCTTTCCTCGGGTCTTCTTTTTCCTCCTGCTGAGACGTCTCTTTGTAGGAGCTTCAAACTTATGTTCTCCGCGTATCTTCCAAGCCTTCTTTTTTCGTTGGCAAGTTAAAGTCTCTTTTTCCAGTATTATGTCCTTTTGAGTCTGCCGACTGGACTTGGGCGCCGGGGACAGTTTTTTTTCGGCCGACCGCAGGCGTTCTTCCCTCTCTAGAACTTTGACACTTTATTTCCGCCCTCTTTTGAGGGTCGGGCAAGCCCTTGTCCCGTGTTTTTGCCCTCTTCCGCACGCTGAAAAACGTTTTTTCTCGTCCAGTCTTTTTCCATGGTTCAGAGGGTTTTGGAGATGTCGATCCGATCGCGTTTCTCCTCTTGATGGTCCGCTTCCTTCCAGAGCTCGGCACTCCTTTGTCTTCGGAGTTGGGGATCCCTTGGCTTTCTGACATTTGTTCTGATTCCCCCGTCCTCCTTTCCGCGAGCAAGACCCGTGAGGACGCCCGCTCCTGAGCGATCCACGCGGGGTGTTCCTCTTTCTCTTTCCCTTTTCGAGCCGGTTTTTTCTAGAAAGGAGTTGTTCTTTGATCTTGCTTCTTGGCCAGAAGAGAATGGCGTCCCCCCGTGGTCGCGGTAGGACTCAAGTCAATTCAAACTCGTTTCCTGTCTTCCCCCGCCTCCCCTCTCGACAAGGATCTTTTGTCCTCTTTTTTTCTCCTTTCTGAGTTGTTCAAGATTCCTCCACAACCTCGTCCCCGAACGAAGTCGCTTCCTCAAGACCCGAAGCTCTTTACCCGATCCTTCCCCATTGGTTTAATGGGCCCAGTTCCTCTCCCTTTCCCTCGCATTTGGAGTTCCTCAAGTCTATCGGCCCAACGGAAAGAAGAAGATTGTGCGATGAGTTTCCCGCTCCTACCGGTCCGCCTCTCTGACGACAAAGGGCCTGTCGAAATGATCCAGTATAGTAAGGCCCGCGCCCCCAGGAGGAACACAACCATTTCTCCCTCCCCTCATGATCCCGTGGACCCTTCCGTTCCTCCCAGATTTAAAGTAAAAGCCCTTTTCAGAGCCCCAAAGCCGTTGTGCGTCCGGCGAAATCAAGCACGTTTTCGCCCCCCTGAAAGGTGACAGCGGTTCTTTTCACTCTCGCTGCATCTCCCCCCGAGCAAGGTACCAGACCTCCCCCATTCCCTACTCTCTCCCGTCTCCCCGGAACTTCAAAGCCTGGCCATTTCCCTTTCAGTTTTTTTAACAAAGCTATCATGCAACCTCTCTTAGTTCGATAGATGGCAAGTCGCTGCCCGCTCAACCATCCTTCTTCGGATTACAGAGTTGTTTACCGTTCTTTCTCTCGATGTTTGAATTAACGGCTCTTCTCCCCCCTTCCTAAGTAACGAGGTCCATAGGAATTTTCCAGCCGCCCTCTCGTTTCCTGTCCCATCACGCGGCCCGTTCGTTCTTTCTTTAGCGGACAATTCCCCCTCCTTTCTGTTTTGACTCTACCTTGTTTTTCCCTTTGACTCGCAGAAGAGCGATGAATTGCTTATTTCCTTTTTTCCAGCGCTTTAACCATCTCTATTATCAACTCCTCCATCCTTTCCCGTGTAAGAGGGCGCTGTTCAAATTTCCCTTTTTTCTCTGGTATTGGGTTTGTCTACCCCTGCCTCCCTTCTGAGCCGGTCTTTATTGAGCAGAAGTTTGTGCTGGTTACGGTGGAGCCCCGTCTCTGTCTTTTCTCGGCCCTTTTGAGTCATGGTTGTTTGGGGTTCAGTTCTCTCTCGGAGACCCTTTTCCTAGACCTTTTCACCGGACCCTTCTTTTGACCGGATAAATACGCGGTTTGATCGAAAGTTGCGGGCCGTTCCCCCTTCCCCTGCCCTTTTCCTCACCTCCGTCCCCCGCGCCTCGAGATTCCTTTCCCATGTCGGCGGCGTCTAAGACTTTTTTTTCTCCTCTAGAGGCAACGAGCAAGACGGTCATTCGGCCCTTAACTTTTACGCAGCAGTTTGATTTCTTTGTACCCTTTTTTTTCAACACTAATATCTTCGGGAGTGTTTCCGGTTCCTCAGACGAAAACTCGTTCTCCATCTAGCCTCCTGCTTCAGGACGATGCGAGGGGTGACATGAGGAGCGGTCCATTCTGTGGCATGACTTCAGTGTAGAGAGCTATGAAGCCTTGTACCTCTTTCCTATCTGTTCGATCCAGTGGGTACGTTCCCGGCAGGGTGGTCGGGAAGCTCTACCTTCCCTTTCAGAAATTTTAAGAAGTCTGGAAGTTCCTTATTCTCCTCTTGATGAAGGAAGCCAAGTAAGGAGAGCTTGTTAGGCGTTGGACGTCTCGGTTGGCGCAATTTCTCGTGCACAGGGGACTGTACCTTGATTTTCTTTCGGTATAAAATTACATACCTGCTGGAAAATTTCCTGAGGGACGACGGTTGAGTGGTTGAAGTCCTGAACCGGCAGTTGCGTGATTTTGTTTTACTTCTGTTAGGGCAGGAGTTTTTCCTTTCCTTTTTTTTGGTAGCAATCTTCTTTCTGGTTTGAATGATTCTCTCTAAGCGCAGTGGGAAAGAGGAATTGAGGGGGCAATCCGGATACGGTCGAGCCTTTCCTAGGGAAGAAAGCAAGGGCTACTGCTCCTCTCTTCTGATGGGGGGTTGTGGGTGTTCTCGGCCGGGGGGCTTTTGGAAGATTTTTGTTAGAGTTTTTTTGGGGGGCTCGGGTGCCCCCAGGTCTGGGGTCGGGGTGTGTTTTGTTTGGGGTGGGTTGGGGGGGGGGCTTTTTTTTGCTGAGGCATTTTTTTTCTGTACCTCCCAGCCCCGGGTTCTTTTTCAAGGGCAGGACAAGCTGTCCTTCTCCCACGTTGGACCAATTTGCTGTGGTCCTCTCGCTGACGGGTCTGGAGTTTTCAGGCCCCTTTGAATATTTTTTTGCGTATCTGGAGATCAAGACCCTAGACACCCGCCCTGCTCCCCTTTTTTCCGTCTCGTCGAGGCTCCAATCTTCCTTCCGTTAACTTCTTGACTGACTGTGACTTAACTCTTTTTTGTGAAGACATTCTTTAGAGTCAATGGCCAGCATCTCTCCCCTCCCAGAAAGTAGTGTACGTACGTTATTAGGTTCCCCTCTCTTTCATGCGGAGTTTATCGATATGAGATCGAGGGGAGTTCTAGGATGTTCTGCTCCTTTTCATCCGCACGTTAAGGTCCTCCGTCCTGTCATACTTTCTCAATTTTTTTTCCCCGAAGCCTTCCGAAAGAGGTGGACCGCCTTATGGCAAGCGGTACACCCTCTTCTAATGCTCTCAGAGATTCCCCCCCATATCAAGATACAACTGGTTTACCCTCTCTCGTAGATCTCGTGGGATCAATCTTGTTTCCTTGATTTGAAGAATAGGGAAACCCACATGTCGGACCTTTACAAGTACATTCTCAATGAAAGGCCTCTTTTCATACTGCCCTTGTTCTCTCACCCCCTTCGATTCAACATGGTCCGGTTTTCGGCCGGCATACCCCAACCTGTCCCCGATCGATTTAACGGAATGGCTCCCCCTTATCTTGCCTCCCTTCACACAGGAAAGGCGGTTAAGACTGCATCCCTCCACCTAAATTTGCAATAATAGCGGCACCGCCCTTTTCTGTTTCTTTTTGTCCTCCATCTTTTGCCCGGGATGTCGACGTGAGTTAGAAAGTCGCGACCTTTTCGCCTACCTTATTTCCCCCCGCATCCTTCCCCCTGGAGGAAAGAGTACCGCAGCCTTTCTTCTTATCTCCCTTGATCTAATTTTTGAATAGCCTTGTACCTGACACGGCTCTTGCCCGTCCTTGATCCGTCCAATCTTTCCCCCCACTTTTAAAGTCAGACGAGGAGGGTTCCAATTTGTTAGAACACAGCCCCCCCCATTTCAAGTGCCTCCCTTTTTTTGAAACAGTCATAGCTTTTCCCTAATGCTATCCACCCTTCTTCTTTCCTTGCTAAAGTATGGTCCGACCTCCATGGCGCCCCGTGTTCCTCTGGCCCCCTACTTCGCTGGCACGTAACCGGACAACCCCCCGTTCCCCCCCTTAAGACTTCCCTCCAAACTCTGGCTCAATTTGACGGCACCGATCCCCGTTGGGGCCTTCCCTGTGCAACGTTCTTCCAAAGAAGAACGGTTACCTTTTCTTTTCTGAACTTATCTTTGGATGTTCTAGTTCGGATCCGTCCCTCGGACCCACATTTTGCCCGTTTTCCAGTAGTCCGACTTTGGCCAACACATGAGGTCGGCCCCCACCCCTTTCAATTGATCTTCTTCTCTCCTTGCTTTTGCACGCAAAACTTCCCCGGCATGGAGCGCATTCTGGTTAGATACCGAATCCTTTTAAATGAAAGATACTCTTTTCCTTCTGACTAACCTAGCCGGTTATCGTTGTCCTTTGGCGAGAGACACGGATGAAGTGGTTTGAGGCCTTCTTGAAGAACAGGTCCGGTACCTTCCTCCTCCCGATTTAGCTTTCCTCCCAGTGAGTGTCCTCGACGTGAGGAGGGAGCCGGGATTTGTCTCGTCGTTCTGCTTTAGGTCCCCCTTTTTCCAATCGAGTTTGCTCGGTCAAGACAACTTCTATCTCTACGTGTGTGTGTCTCTCTCTTTGTTCTTTGTGACAAATTCTAGGCCCTTGGTGACCACTGACTCCGGTAAGAATGCACTCCTCCTCCCTTAAGATCCCGCCCTCTTCCTCTTGATTTTGGACCTCACCTTTCTGCTTCCCCGCTGTGTGCTAGCCCTTACTAAGTTTCTTCCAACTATTTCGGCCCCTGCGTCGGGATCGGCAGGACGCAGTGATTTTTAACCTCCCCCTTTGTTTTTTTAGGTTTTCTCGCGGCATTTATACCATTTATAAAAAATTATCATTTTCTTGATAACGATCGAACTGCGAGAGTTCGTCGCAGGGACTGTGAGTCTTTTATTCTTCTTCCTTTTGACTTTTTTTCCTTTTTTCATACAGTAGTTAAGGTGTTGACAAGGTGCTCTCGGAACCGTTCGACCTTCCAGTCTTCATTTTTCCCTTTCTTTCTAATTAGACTTCCACCTTCCCCCCCGCGTTTTTGCCCAACTTTCATCCCTTTTGAGTGGAGGGAGGAATTTGCTGGAAGGACCAATACTTTCTCACTCGTTTGAATCCTTTTTTCCTACCATCTTTTTTCGGCTTCTTCGAGTTTTTTTTTCCCTTACACTTTCCCCCCCTTGTGGTTCTGTGAGGATCAGTTTTCCCTGATGTTTTTTCACTATCTCCCGGGAGTCGGTCCTCCCTACAGTGCTTTGTAGTTGACGCCTTGTTTCTTTGACGAAGGCTGTTCAGGCGGATAGTGTCAGGCGGGTACAAGATGGCTCCTTCCCTTTCTCTGGGTACACCCTTTTCTTGTCCCAGAGATCTCCCTGTCGGTTTCTTGCTTTGGATGGCCTTCAGGCGCCGATCCCAATTCGTTAAGTCGGCTTAATTCCCCATAGCCCTTTGCCGGCGCCTGCGCGTTTCTCTTCTCGACAGGTGTTCCTTTTTGGAAATCGGTAGGCTCCTTGCTTCCCCTACGCCTACGATGACGTCGTCCCCCCCTTCGGCTTTTTTTCCAAGAGCTGTCCGTCCCGCGATTTTTCATTTACCCAGCTGTTCTTTCGGGCGTTTCTCTTTGTCCAGAATCTGAAGTCCGGTCCATTGGCGAGATGACGTTTATTCCTCACTTCGGACAGTGGGACTTCTTTCTGTGTATCGGTCCGCCCCCCCTCCTGTATTTCCCTCCGGATGTTATCAGAATATCCCCTGTCCCCCCTTTCTGCTAGTCAGGTGTCCCCAGTTGATATTTCCCCCTTTAGACCACATTTTACTAGCGAAATGCCTAGATCTGTTGACAACATCTTTCAAGCAGACGGAAGACTTCTCTCTCACTTCTTTTTCCTGGACTGAGCTGGATATTCCTTGAAGACGCGCGGGGATGGTCCGAAGATCTGGGCCAGATGCTCGTCAACCTTCGGACTTTGGAGGTTTCGTTTTCTTCCCTCATCTGGTCTTCGAAAGGAGGGGCCCTAGAGGCCCCACCTTACCCGGGGCAGATGATTTCCATCCCCTTTTCTTATTCTTGAATTCCTCTTCGAGAGAATAGCAGCTTCGAGTGTTTGGGAGTCTTCCTGCTAGTCTGAAGTGAAGAGGTCGTGCTGGATCGTCGTTCTGGAAAAGAGTTGCGTCCCGAGGTAGATTCTGACCTCCTTCCCACCTTTTTTTTTTAACTGTCCTTGCTTTCGCGAGGAGCGGATATTTAGGACTAGCCTTTTCGAGGTTTCCCTTCTAGTATTCTTTTTTTTTCCCCCCTTTTCACAGTTAAGCCCCTTTCCAGACCTTACCTTCGCCTAATGACCCGACCGTCGTTCCCCCTTTCATTAACCCCTGTTCATCCTGGCTGGCTCCTTCGCATAGACCTCCTTTTTTTCTCTTCCCCTCCCCGGTTCTTCCTCGTCTAAAAAAGAAGTCCTTGTATTAGTACCGAACTTAGCAGCGTTCCGAGTCACCGGAGGTTTCTATTGTCATTGTTTCAAGCTCCCCGCCAGCGAGCTGACCAAGCATACGTAGTCAACACGCCAGCGCGCGGCCACTTATGGTTCTCGGGAAGGCTATACCGTACCCGTCTCGGCAACTTCATTTCTTAGTCTTTGAATCACTGAGACAGCCACCGAATGGTTCCCCGCTGTTCTGCGGGTCCGATCCTCTCTCTAGACCTTCGGTAAAGCAGCCTAAAGAATGCTCTTGCGCCCGCGACCGGTAAGGTACAACGACCCTTTTAATGGAACCGAGCCTCTCTTACCAACTCTCTAAGTCTCGCTTTAGTGGCAGAGAAGACTGAATACCCCACTCCTGCGACTCTTCCCCTTCTGTAGTACAGGACAACCTCGAGCTCTGGACCTCGGTCCTCTTCCTCACGAAATCCCTTCCGTTCATGACCGCCTCCCTTTGCAAAGCAGACGCTAGCCTGCACGCGCGGGGTTGTACATTCTTCGGGTCTTTATGGCTCTTCCCAGCTCCAGAGGTGAGTCGTTTCTGTTATGCCACCCCATTTTTTCCCCAAGGAAGTGATTTTTACCTTGAAGATCCTACCTTAGGAGATGGACTCTGTTCTCGGCAATAGACTTCCGACCCCGTAGGCATATCCTGTCCCCCCGGCCAGAGTATTATTTGAGATTCCCCTTTTTCGGAGCCCTCTTTTGGCATGGCGGACCTACCCGAGACCATTTAGTAGAGAGTACTTAGCACTGGAGTTTTTCACGGTGAGACCGTTTCTCTTCCTTGTGAGGTTCCTCCTGGAGTCTCTAGATGGTCCCCTTTTCTTCCTTTTAGTAGAGGTCCCATCGGCGGCCCTTGGCCGCACAATTCCCTTCTCGGTGACCGTGAACCTCACGCGTGGCACCGGACCGGTAGAGGCAGGACAGGTTAGTCGGCTCCCCTGCCCCTCCCCCTTATGACCGAATCATTTGCAGCCCTCGTCTTGTCTCCTTTTTTTCTTTTGGACTCCATCCCTGTTGAGCTACTTCTGAGTGCCACGATAATCAGTAAGCTCGTACGGCTTGCATTTCCGCAGGCCTTCTTTTATCGGGAAAGTTGTTTACCCTTTCCCTAGAGACGACTTTGTGTTACGTCTCCTCTCCCCCCTTCTATAAGAAGTCCGCTTTCTTTTTCAGTAACTTTAGAGTTTCTGTTGGACTTGTCCAATGAGGTGCTGTTGTATGGGAATCCTCCTATGCCATGGACATCGTCCCTTGTGGCCCTCTTCCCTTAAGTACGAACTGATTTGGTGCGTGGCATACTAAAAGCGGCCTTCCTGATTGGTCCTCCCCCTTTTTTTTTTAGTGTTTTAATGAGCCTCCCTTTCGGTTTCCATTCTTTTCCTCTTGGGTAGACGGGACCCCTTGGGATGTGCCTTTCCCTGGCCTCGGATCTTTATCTAGAGACTTCTCTTTTTTTTTGAAAATTTAACTTCGGGACTGGGCGGCGGTGTTGTTCGCAGACTAAGGATGTCCGCTGTTCTGGTACGTTATCGATTCTTACATCTCCTCGGCACCCGGATATTGCCGTCTTCCTTTTTTTTCCGAACTTTTCTTTTTTTAAGCCCTCGCTGGCGAGGAGAGTTGAACGAGGCTTGTCCAGCTCTTTTCCGTATGACCGATCTGCTCGCTTCTGCAAGTGTCAGCTTCATAAGGTTATTCTGGGCATGTGCGATTCGCGGTTGGAGGAAGGACCCCGCACATGCGTCGTGGGCCCATTCACCTTAACGAGGGGCCCTGCTGAAACAATTTTCTTTTTTTTTCCGCGAATTTTCTTCGTTCGTCTTCGGCGACTTAGGGAGGTGCGCCGCTGTTCAGCTCGTGTTCTCTGAAATACGCCGAATTCTGCTCCTCTCAGAATGCGCTTGCAAGACCTTTCCCCCTTTTCCCTTCCCTGGCCCCCTTATTTTTTGGAAATTTTTTGAATGGAAGGCGCTCTTTTTTTAAGACCCGGAACTCCTTTCTCCTTAATTCCCTGGATATGCTCCTGTCGGCTAGAATAGAGAAAATGTTAGACGCCGCTTCGCCGTTAGCTACTTCTTCCCTCCCTCTTTAGGATGTCGCGGACCTGGTCTCAAGTCAGGGGTGGAGAGTCGATGGGAATTACCCAGATCCGCCTATCCTTTCTTAAACCGACTACAAAGATACTTTTTTTTGGGTCTTTTTTTCCCGATCTGAGTACTCAAAGAGGCGAGTTGGTATGCCCAGCTCAAGCCTTCTAAAAAAATTTTCTCCAGAATATGAATTTCACGAGGGGTCCCGGGCCGCCCGGTTTAAAGGAGTTGAGCCTTGCCACCCCCTTGCTACGCACCTGGGTGAAGATTATGGCCCGACGGACCTTTACTAAGCGATTACAATAGGGTACTTGCTCGCTCGTAGACGACCTCTCGTTGGCCGAACTTCAAATGAACGACCTGTCCGTACTTCCTTCTACTCAAGCCTCGACGACCGTTTTCCCCGGACGCCGGTTACTGATCCAGACTGCACAAGAAAGGCGTGTAATAATGCGGCGACATCTGACGTTTCTCCCTTTAAGACTTTTCATGTATCCCTTTCGTTGAATTCAGAAGTAAGATGCCGGAGAAAACTTTAAGCGACCCTGTTTCGCCATACCTTCTTAGGGAAACCGTCTCCTTCCCCACTTTTTAGAGAGCGCGAAAGAGACTTTCAGCAGGCCCCAGGTCTCCTCCTGGGTTTTCTCTTGCTAAAAAATCGACTCCCCCTGCCTTTTTCGGGCCGCACGCCTTACCCCCCAAATTCCCCTTAGTCGTGAGGGCGCCCGTTGGTAGCCGCCCATTTCCAGTCTGCCCCTCTTTCACACGTAGCGCCTTTCTTCTTATCCCTCGAGTATTACCCCAACGCGTCTACGCCGAAAAGTTCGGCTTCTGACACGCCCCGCTGGCTCCGTGAATTTGTAAAACTGCCCCCTTGACCCCAAATTCCCCCTCCAACACATGCAAGGTCTTCATATTATTAATACATTTCCCCCTTGGAGACCATTGCGTTCACCGTCTGTTGACCGGTACATTTCAACACTTTTCTCTGTACGTGCAATTAGGCGATGGGCGTTTTCCCCCGAGGACCTTTCTTGCAAGGCGACTCCTTCTCCCCTTCATCGGAACTTTTTTTCTTCTGGACCCACCCTTCCCTTCTTAGTTAGTAATAACGTCGGCTTCTCCACCCGTACCCTGCTACTAGAAGTAGATGGTGTAGTCGTCTGTAATTTCAATGCCATTGATCAATGCTGATTTACGAAGACTTTTTTTCTAGGGTTTTCCCCTTCATGGCTGTGCCCGAGCTTGTGGCTGTCAGGCCCACCCCCATGCACAGCACCTGGTGCCGCGTACCGTCTCCTCCAAGATTTCCGTGCACTGTCCCTTATTTTTAGAGGCTGGCGGATGGAAAGAGTTCGTAGTAGATGCCTTTGTCGGGGCTGGACACCTCGTCGCTCAGGTGGAAGATTCAAGACACCACGCGCCAGCTAGGTTTTTGTTTCCTTCGTTCTTGATTCTACAAAAATGAGAGAACGATCCGGGTATCCCACCGCACCCCTTCCTCCCCCTTCTCCATAAAACTTCTCGCCCTGGTGTTTGAGAGGGAACTTTTCCTACACATGCCCCCCCTAAGACCAGCCCTTTTCTTCACTTTACTTATTGAGTTCTGGCAACTCTTTCAATGTTGTCGACAAAGCCTCCAAGGTACGAGGCAAATTTCCTCTCCCCCTGGTACGCCCCTGCATCCCCTTCAGATGGACGATTTCAAACCCCTTTTGACCCGTTTGTGTAACTGTCCGGCTTATACTATATGAGGAATTAAAGTGTCCCCCCTTGAGCTGGTCCGGGGAATTGTTTTCGGAGTGTCCTCCTCCCTTCTAAAGACCGCGGTGGACTCCGACCGGAGGTGTCGAGGCCACAGTCGGTCGACCTTCATTTCGCCCCTTCCTGTCAGTTTTGCTTTTGCCTCTCAGTACATCGCCGCTATGCCCGTTCAAGCCTTAAGACCCTTTATTGCGCGGACTCCCCTGTTGAAGGGCCGTCCCTCGTTGGGTGACATAGGTGCGTCAGACAAGCTGGGGGAGGTCTATGCTTCTTGAAGACCTTTCTTTTTTGGGTCTTTCCTTACCCGTTTTCTCCTTCTTTTGGGCTTCCATCTTGAACCACCGTCTAAGCTCGTGTACTTTGCCCAGACGTTTTTTATTTCTTTAGACTTCCGTCTTCCTTCTGGAAGAAGGGAGTTTCCTCCCTTCTCTAGTAAGTTACCTTTCTCTTGAGATGGCAATGGGCGCATCACAGCGTGCAAGCCGAGATAGCCGTTCCAATGTGCGGGTTAATGCTTTCTTCTTCCCCTTTTAATGACGTACCTTCGTTAAGGTCGATTGAGAAAAGATTGCACGTTCTTTCGATTGAGTTCATCCGCTGGTATGGAAACGAGATTCATGGTTTGACTGCTAGTTGAAATGGCTTTTCCCCTTGTTTCTCAAGAACCCCACCGTCCTCGCACCTCCCTCAAGTAGGGACCCACGATCTGGTACGCCCCCGCGCAGTACAACCTATTCGATTAGATCCTCATTTGCCTCCATTTTTTTGATGACTTTAGGAGCGAAAGTTGACAGAAGTACGTTCTGGTCTTCGGCACTTCCCTTCGTAGCAGGCTAGACATTGCTCTTTTAAATTGGCCTTCCTTAGACTCTTCTCTCTGCGGTTCTCCTTATCTTCTCTTGTGTATCTCCCACCTTTCCCGCGGTAAGAGTGAGACCTGTAAGTTCCCGGGCCTCTCTTTGCACCTGGTACCCGTGTGTGGACGGATTCCTCTTCCGAACCCTTGAGGCTCTCTCTGTAGGCAAGGAGCTTCCCGGGGTATAGTTGTTGACTTGAGGGCTGACCGGCTTGTGCGCTTTCCTCTGGGATTTTCCCCCCCTGATTTTTTGAAGAGATTCCCTCTGTGACTATTTCCTTCTTCTTCTACCTGCCATCTGGGGATGCCCTGAGGGTCACTCGCTCACACAGACGTAGGATAACCTCACGCAAGCATTCTCGCTTTATTAGTGCACTCCTTTTCTCCGATAGCCGCGGCGGTCCCCGGGTATTGACGAGTAGCTGTCTTTTCCACCTCCTTCGTTGTACGGTATTCCTCTTTTGGAACTCTCATGGCTCCCCACTCCTTTTATGGTAGCCTTCCCTCCCCCCCGTAACCTCTCCCCTCCGCGTTCCTGGCTTTCGTCCGGCGACCCGGATCTCATTGCTGCCAGGTCGGTTCTTAGTTGCCTTCCTTAAGACCCCTTAAAAAGCTTCCTCGCCGAAGGACGCGAAAGTAGCGACCAGCTCACCAATTTTTATCAGTTGGACGTCCCATCTTCTTCTTGTGCACCCTAAGCCTTGGGGAGGGCCTTCTGGGCCCCGCAGCGTGAAATGCCGAAAGCACTATCCTTATGGTCTTCTTCTGCCCTAACTCCCCCCCCTCGGAACGATTGTTTTTTTTCAGTCCTCCTTAAAGGATCGGTCCGTGCAGCGAACAGCGAAGGCTGACCACCCTTCGACTCAGACACGACATCTGAACAGGTGCTTTTTTTTCAGGCGCCTCGATAACGATACAGACCAATAAGCTTCAAAGCGGGTCGGAGGCGACCTTAACTCCGCGCGCACTCTCCCTTCTGCATTTTTTAGTGGGTCTTTCCGCGAACCCCACCTCTCGTACAAGGCTTCAAGATCAGTCTTTCTTCAACGCCTGGAAAAAAATAATCTTCCTTGTTCAAATCTAAGCGCATTTTAATGGACCTTCCTGCCTCGCTTCGTGGCCGCTATGACCGATCAACCATACTGCCTAGAGTCCGCGTCTCCTTACCTGCCCACTTGTTTGTCTTTCCCTTTTCCCTTTTCATTCAGTTCCTTTAGATTACCTAGGACCGCCTCCATCAACCCACGGACTTTTTAAGTTCCTTAGGTTTGGTTCCTGGTACCTCTTCTGGTTTTTTTAGTTACAGCTCTCTCATTCGACTTTTCTTTTTTTTTTTTCCCAGTACGATCAAGGACGTTTTTCCTTGACTCCGTCCCGGACAGAGCGGCAGACTTTTTTTATAGTTGGCCAGCCGATATCAAATCTTCTCTAACCCCCTTTTCATTCCAGCTTTGAGGGGCGCGGAACCATGTAGGATCATTCAGCAGGTCGTGGTCTTCTGACTTTCGCCTGGAGTCTCGATTTTCCTGCTGATCCGCCTTCAGTTATAAAAGTTTCGCTTCGGTTCCCC
>Ga0179593_1703071_pt1 | contig 13713 bp, 17 predicted proteins | sample CZODoug2_1_08_16_FD_185931 | JGI IMG/M metagenome (GOLD analysis project Ga0179593, IMG submission 185931) | Vadose zone soil fungal communities from Angelo Coast Range Reserve, California, USA - CZODoug2_1_08_16fungal (PacBio error correction) | ecosystem: Environmental > Terrestrial > Soil >... | reverse complement strand
TGCTACGCCGTCGACTCTGTGAGCTTTATCCTGTATCCATTCCACTTCATAGTTCTCTCATCGGCGCTGTTCGCTCCCCTTCCATTCTTAGACGTTCAGTTCTCTGCCTTTCGTCCTTAAATTACGAACATGTTAGCGCCCCCTTTTTTGCCCAGTTATCCTGGAACTGTTCCCCCTTTTCTCCAAACATACGTGCTCTTTCGATTTTTCTCCGCGCTCGATCATGGTTTTGTCCCCGGTCTTTTCCGCCTTTTTTCTGTTGTCTTTTCCTTTTTTACCTGAATTGAAACCAGCTCCTCGTTCCCTTTTGTGCTCCCCCTAAGGAGTCTCGGCCCTTTTGAGGTACCATCGCTACTTTTCTGTCCCATTCCCTTCTTTGACGGGGCGGCGATCAATGCCCAAAATTTTCGATTTACGCAACCCCCCATCCAGAGTTGTAACTTCTAAAGGACCCGCACAATTCGACTTAGATTGAGCTGGGATGACATTCGTCTATGATAATTGCTTTGGCGCTTCGTAGTTTTTCAGGTTTTCTTTCACGAAGCTTCAACCTATTATTTTCAGGTCTTTTCTATTTCTTTTGTGTTTCCGCATCGCCAAGGACTGTTCATGGTCGGGGTGCCTTGTGTTTTGCGCTCGGAGACTCTCTCCGAGTGAAGATTTCCCGATCTAGGGGCAGGGTCGGGGCGCGTGGACAGGGATGGACGACACACTTTTTTGCGGGAAGGAGGAGCGGATAGTACCCCCTCCCCCTATCTAAGCTGCGGAGCTGGGATTGGAGGGGCGTTTAGATGTGACCCTGAAACGGTTTCATAACTCTAGACCTACGCTGACCGGTTTGACCCGAGATTGATACAGGCTTTCTGTGTGGCCTGTGCTTTTCCACCTGGAGGGATGCGGACGCTTGTCCGGAACGTTTAGGTAACAACCAAGATTTCTAGTTAAGGCGTGATTTCAGATCAGTCCCCCCCCCCGTGAGTTATTGATGAACCTCAGTCTTCGCCCCAGGTCCAAGGACCATTTAGTCCTTTGGCGACCCCTTCCCCCCTTGGTGTTCCGGGGCCGGACGCGTTCTCACGTTTCTGACCCCAGCCCCCATTCTCCCCCTTTTCCTTGAAATGCCCGTCGATCCGATTTTCTTGACGATACCTAACACGTCTTGGGCTCGTTTTTGTTACTACCAAGTGTCAGGGAATCTTGAGTGTTTTTTCTCCCCCGTGCTTTTGTTTCCTGGGGGGTTGCAGAGCGGTCCAAGCCATGCCCGTCCTCACTCCTTCCTTGGTCCAGCCCCCTATATTTTTAGACTCCCCTACCCAATTTTTCTTTAACGTAGCCTTTTCCCGAGTTATTTCTTCTGACCGCTTTTTGCTGAGGGGTTGGTGTTCTTTTTTTTTGAATCCCCCCCTGTAGCCTTTCTTTGAGGGGGAGACGTTATGGTGGAAGAAACCATTTGAAAGAAGCCCGTCCAACGTCCCCCTCACGGTTGTACCCGGCCGTCTGCTCAAATTATGAGCGACTAACTTTCCTACTCTCTTTTCAGTTTCTTTTTCTCTTTTTGAGTATCCCTGTCCCTCTGGCTCGCTGCTTTTCTTACCCTTTTTATAAGCGATGACTAGCTTTCTGTTTTTTTTAGCCCCTTCCCGGATCCGGAGAGCCCAACTTCTCCTTCCCCCCCCGCCCCATAATTTCCTTCAAACTTACATTTGGTGGAGACTCTCCGTATGGGTTCTTAGCACTGTTTCCGGGTTGTTCTCCCCAAGTCCAGCTGTTCTTTTCACAATAGTGATTCTTCCGGACCCTCTTTCTTTTTTTTCCTTGTCGGCGGCCTTCGCCTTTGCAAATTCAATCTTATTTTGTTGTTTTGAGAGCTGAGGAAACTTTCAGGCGAAATCCGCTGACACCGTTCACAAAATCGATTTCCTCTCTTCTGGTTGAAGTCCCAGCCCTATTTTTGGCCCGCGCAATGAATCCCCACCCGGTAAACCCCTCTTAGAAACATCTCTTTCCCCCCCAACAAACGTTTTTCCGCGTTGCTCATTTTTTTGATTGGCCTAGTTGATTGCGCTTTTTCTCCCCTATCCTTTTCTGAAAGATCCTTATAGATATCTGGGAATGTTGTCCCCCTTCAGGTGACCTTAGTCTCAGTTACTTACCACTCCCGAGGCGCAACCACGTTTCGGCTCTCCCCCCTCCTTTCCCCCTTTACACTACATAACGTTCCCTCTGAATCGGATTCCCGGTTTACCCATAAAGTACGCATCTCTCTCCTTCTTTACTTGTTATGTCCGCACGGACACCCCCCCCTAATTTAACCCCCTTTATGGTGTGGGTCTTCCCCCGAACGCGAGCTCACAAATCTCCTTGCCCCCGTAATTGTGAACTGGGAATTTCTACCCTAGGTATTGTTCCCAAGATCCGGGTATAACAGTTCCTGCTGGTCCGATCTCCCTTGCTTTCCCACTATCTTTTTAGACCCAATTCCCCTCAACCCTTCCCTTTTTCCTGGGGTAGCTCAAGAAACACCAACTCCTCGTCTCATCGTTTACAGTGTCATCGTCATTTGCCCATTTCTTAAGCGCACATCGTAACTCAATCCCTTTTTTTGGGTCAGCCTCTCGCTTCCCCTCTCGAAATCGCCAATCTCCGCATTTCAGTTTCGGTCCCACATTCTCTCCCGACTACACTGGCGCCTCTATTTGATGACTCCTTTTTACTCCTTTCTCAAACAGTACCGCCTCACCATCGCCCAAGAGACCTCGCCCACAAGCGTTTCCCCCAGTTTTAATCTTTGGCTGTCTACCTTTTTTGAACCTCTCTCCAACTAAGAAATTAAGGCCTCCCTCCTTCCACCATGTCCGCGCAATCTCCTTTCAAAACCGTACACGGCACCTACTGGATCGCTCCAATCCTCCCCTCCTATTTTCTCTCGCGACAACCTACAATGTAAGCCCCGGTACTTCCTCTTATTTATATTGTACACCAAAACGACTTTCCTGTTCGGCCGCGTGGACGGGATGGAGTGCGCCCTGGCAATCTCAGGGAACTTTGTATCACATCTATTCTTGTTCCGAAGCGATATCCATCCTTCTTTCAATGAAAAGGTTCCTCATTTTCTCTTCCTGGCAATCCCTTTTTTTTCTTATAGTTGATGTTCATTTACAGTCTTGCCTGCCCCTTCTCTCTCTCCCCATTTCTCTCCGTGTCCCTTCAAAAAATCGACTCCCCCCTCCCCCCCCTTTGCCTAATAATGCATTGCTGGTTTTTCCCCCTTCCCAGTCACCCCCCTCGTGGGCCGACGGCCACCCCTGCTTCTTTCCCCCCTCTCTCCCCCTTCTGTTGGCTACAAGAGGGCAACGCATTTTTTTTTTTTTTTTTTTTTTTTTTTCCCCTTTTCCCAGAGTTCTGGTCTAGTGGCTTGCCTTCGTACTTTATACGTTTTCGACTAAGAGTTATTGAGGGAATGTCCGGCCCCTTTTCGTATTTCTGAGGCATATATGCGCCCTTCACCCAATGGCATAGGATTACTCACTCGCGGTCTTCGCCATGGTTATATTCTTCCCCCGCCGTTCTTAGCGCGAACTTGCGAAGGCGACTTTTCGTCCCTTCCCCCCTTTCCCCTTTTTGCAGGAGCTATCTATTCTGAGGCGCTGGCCTTCCCTCGATTACGATTAGTATCTGAGCTTTTTTCCCCGACTTCCGAAAGGTCCAGCGCGCCCCCTGCACCCCGGCTCTTTGTCCACTATTATGTCCACCCCCCGGCTTTCTTGCCCGCATCATGGGTCGGTCTGTTGTTTCCGCTCGTGTTTTTGCTCCTTTTGCTTTTTTGAACCCTCGATCTCGACCTGATTTTTCCCCTCTTTTCTTTTTTGGTAAATCGGCTCGTTACATCAATGAATTGACTTTCCTATGATTCTTCCTGCCTTTCCAATGGACCACCCCTTAACTCAACACAATCCCGCTGTTTAAGTTACCTGCCCCGATTGGTTCCATAAGCGTGAGGCTCTACTCTTTCTGAAATAGGCTGCTTTTGGCTTAGTGCCTATGATTCTTCGGCTCCGCCATTTTCACCCCTCTCTTTTGTTATGAGACGGTTCGTTTGTCGCCAAGAGACTGACTGTAAATATGGTCCGTTTTGGCCCTTTCTCTCCTTTTCGCTTTTAATCGTTGCTTTCGATCCGAGGTTGTTAGCCTCGTTTGACGGTTCGATCTTTGGATTGGTTTCATTGCAGAGGAAGTCCTTTATAAGTTGAGGCTGTAGATACTGGAAAGTCCACTTATCATCCCAAAAGAGGAGACGAGGACGTCCCCTTAGGTCCCAGTAGTCTGAGAAGGGATTGTTTTTGGGTCTTTCTTTGTCAATAGTTTTTCCATGTTGACCCCCTTATCTCGCCACAGGGGATCCATAGTCTTGCGCAGTAGGGTTTCTCCTACCTCTTTTTCACGACCTATTAAGGCCAAGATTCCTATTTTGAAGATGTACGATCGGCTTTTTCTTTTGATAATTAACCGACCGTTTTGATCTCCCTCGGAATCAGTGCCTTTTTTACAGCGTTTGCAACATTTCCCCTGATGTTTGTCAATGCCCATTCTTGCAGTGGATGAATCAAATTCCCGTCCTTCTAGCTTTGTGTTTGGAGCCCAACCCCTCAACCTTATTGGTTAAACAGGCTTTTTTTCCCTCCTTTTGTTGTTCGAGGGGCCCCTGAACCTTCCTTATAAAATTTTTACACGTAGCTCCAAGACTACCCTCTTTTTCCTCGCCCCCGGCATCCCCACGGGACTGCTTTGATAACGGCCACGTCGCCCCCTTGGCTCGCGTTCTGTTAGTAGGTTGATTTCTCCCCCCCCCCCATAATTGACCCTTTATGAGTTTTTTTGGAACCTGTACTTGAAGTCTGAGGTTTTCTTGGTTTGAAGAAACATACACCGGTTACAAAGCTTATCGAACTTTGAGGTGTTAACCGACCCTTACCCCCCTTAGCTCTGTCCCCTTCGTATGCTTAATTCCTTCAAGTTCCGCTGGCCCCCTCTGCCTTTTGTGCACACTTACATTCAGCGATGACTCGATTTCTCTTTTCCAAGAGGCACGAGGATCTGACCCTTCACATGAACGCCATACAGACCCTTAAGGTCACTCAAGTAATCCCCCATTTTAGAGGTTTTATTTGTTTTCTAGCGGAATGGTTGTCCCCTTTTGTATTTCCATTTTTATGTCTGTGTCACCAGGCTTATTCCGCAAGAACCTGTTATGAGGCCCTTGTTTTGGGATTTCGCCTTCACCTTCTTTTCCACTTGTGGTTGTGAGAGATGGTTTCATTCCTCAAATCAGACCGAAACCAAATTACTTTTTTCTTCGTTAATGCACAGATGTCTTTGCACTCTTGTACCCTCCCCTTCAAACCACGTCGGACACCTTTTTGAGGCCCCAAACCCCCAACGTTTGCTTTTCGTACGCTTCACTCCCCTTTATTCTTTGTGAGTGGCCCTGTAGATTTCGTGAGTGGATCTCCGACTCGACTCCTTTAATCGTGTCAGTGTTGAAGACACAACGGCATCGTCCTTTTTTTCGGCTCTTCTCATGTTCAACTCCTCCCTGAGGTAGCAACAAGGTATTTTTTTTGCCGGTGGTACATCAACTTTTGATCTTTGGGCCGCCATAAAGCTCCACCCTCCGCGACTTCTTTTCTTCCTTCTATTTCAACAAAGCAGCAAGCCTCTTTTTCTGAATCTGAACAGCTTCACCCCAACTCGACCTTCTTGTATTTTGTGTCCCTTTAAGGATTATACCTCTCGTTTTTTCCTTTATTCGTTTCGTTGACCTTCCTGAGTTGGCCCTCTTCAACGCTTCAACACTCGGTTTAACCAGACTCAACTCCCTTTCTGTCTGTACCCCACACCTGACCGGAAGCTTTCTACCTTTTTTCCTTTTCCTTAGGTTCGAAGACGTTCCTCTTTTGAGGAAAGCATCCTTAACACCTTGATTCATTGTTCTTTCCCGCTTTGCGATTACCGCGGTGCCCTTCCTTCTCTCTAATCCATCTTCTGCATGTAGTTGTCCTTATTCCCCTGTGTTTAAACTATGTCTTTTTTTTTAGATTTCTTGCTTTTTTTACGCTTTGCCGTCAGCCTCCCGTTCTCCTCCCCTGCCCCCCTTACTGATAAAGAAAGTACTGGTCCCCACAATTTTTTTTCCTCTCTTGTGTTTCAACTTTTCGGCGACATCTCCAATCTAAGACAACTTCGTCCGACTCCTCATCCCCCCCTCTTTTTTCTCTACAGAAAGACGCCGTCCACTGCCCTCTTTTGAAAAATAAGTTTGATTGAAGCGCTCGTCTCCCCCATCCAACCTGACCCGTCTTTCCAGTCCCTTTTCTTCTTTTTTCCCCCACACCCCGGCCCGTTCTGACGCCGAGTCCTTTTGTGCGCTCGTCTCGACATCCTTTCCTTCCGCAGCAATAGCCCCTTCTTTTTCCGCTCTGTTTTCATCCAGCGCGTATTCCAAGAAATCCCGTCCTTCGGCCCCCCGCTTCTAGTTTGGGAAAGAGATCATTTTTTTTACTCTTAATCTATTTTTTGTTGTCCAGCAGGAATCTTCCCTTTTTTTTCGCTTATGATTAATCTATGCTATCCGTGGCTGAATTTTCGGACTACGGTTTCGATCTTTTTTCAATTTAGTTAAAAGCGTCCAAACTCTCGAGCCCAAATCCTAAAGTGACCCGTGAACAATGATCCCTCGCGTACCCCCTATCCTTTCTATCCGTTGATCCCTAAGTTACGTCCTCAGAGTTGGTCCCCGAGTTTCTAGGCTTTCGATGACGTTCGTTTAATCTCTCTCAGTTTTTTTTAGACTCATCGGATCATTCCGCGAATTCTCCTTTCTCACGAGCATCATGGATCCCCGCTCCAAACTAGATAACCGTTCTACGCAATTACCCTTTTTTACTCTATTTAACCTCCTCCGTTTTTTGCGATTTGACACATATTGAGAATTAGCCTTGCCTGCGGATGAGAATGTATTCTTTTTCGATAGATAAGGCGGCAGTTTAGCATTCCGCCGACGAACTTTCCCTCTTCCTACTTTAGTGCCCCCTCTTCCCTTTCCCATCCTTGTTCATGTACGCAACCTGCGACACTCCACTTTGACAAACTTGACACTTCTTCTCCAACCCATTACGTTTTAGATTTCCCGGGATCTACCTGCGCGGTCTCTCAGGCTGTGCTTCTTGCCGCTTTTTTGCACGCTTTTTTTTCTTTGACTTGGCGTTTTTTTTACCTTCCTAGCCCGATGATGCCGCTTTGATTCCCTTTTGGCTCCCCGATTCCGGAACATTACCTTCTTGACGTGGCTGAGTTCCTGGCTGGCCTTCAAACCCCTCGATTACTCCAACACCCTCCTTCCGTTTTGTTTGGTCTCCCCCTCCGTTTTCCTTTGGCATTTATCTTCTTTTCTTTATCGCTGTCTGCTGAAGCATTTGTGTTCTGCTTTTTTTTTTTTCCTTTTGTGTCAGTTCAAGACAGCTTCACCCCCTCTTCTCTTTCTTTTTTTCGGAGACGGCTGCTATGCTCAGACCAATTCGTAAATCATTTTTCCTTGTTTACCTCGGACCCTTCTGCTTAATCGTTTCCCGATCCTTATTTTGGGGTAGGTAGTTCTGCCCGCTTGTCGGGACTTTTTTCTTCATTTCTTTAGTTGAGGCTTCTTTGTCGCCTTTGAGGCATTCCTCTTACGGCACCGTTTGTATCATCTGAGCAGTCTTTTCTTCTTGTCACCTGCTTTCTTTCTTTCTACCCCTGGCGTTTTCCCCCCTTCACAACTTGTCCTTTTCCCCACAGCGTTCCTGAAATCAAGTATTCGCATTCCCCTGAATCCCTGTCGTCGACCAGATTTTTATTCCTTCCTTTTCCTTCTGCTCCGTTATCGCAGCTGCCTTATTTTTTTTTCATGTACTCTCCCTTTTTGTCTGCATTTCACTTCCAATTCTTTTCCTTTCTTTTGTTTGTTTCCTGCAATCCCCCAATAATGATTGCGTTTCTGTCCCCCTTTTTGGTGTTCAAAGGCAGATTTTTGTTTTCTCTCTCCACGTTTACACCTTCACCTGAGCCGGCCGTGTTCTTCCTTAGCAGCTCCCCACTCCACCAAGTTTTTTTCTGTCCGCAAAGTTCCCCATTTCGCTCCGTATGTGATTCACAATCCCCCAAGAATGCTTGGGTTTTTTGTTTTGCGGACCCCAAGTTAGAGACGGGTCTCGTCTTTTCTAATTGTGTGCCGCCAAAACAAGAATCGACCCCTCCGCCTCTTTCATCTCAATGTGAGATGTAACCGTTCTTGTTCCCCTCTTCTTTTCGCCTTTGCCCCTAAGTTTTTCGCTTACTCCTCTCGTTTGTTTCTCAAACCCTTAGCCTTATTTTAGTTTCTAATCCTCACCGGCACTCTTTCTTGAACGCACTCTCCTTGTCTCACCAAGCCTAAAGCCTTAAGGTGGCCCCTACTCCCCAGTGTTGTTTTCTAGGCCTCGTTTCTTTTTTTGTTTACAAGTGTCCTTCTGCTGTGTCACTCGGGTTCTTCTTCCTTTTTTGTCCTTCCAACCGTCTCTCGCCTTTTTGTCCTTTTTCCCCGGTTTCCCACTTGCAACCTTTCCCCATTTTGCTTATTTTCCTCCTCCGTTGTTTTTGTTTATACTTTCGGCCCGCGTAATACGCCGAACAAGTTTTCACCCCTCGTCTGACTTTCTTTGGGACAGAAGCCCGTGTGAAACCGCATGCTTCCCCCTCCCCTTCTCACCACCCTCTATTGCCCTCGCCCCCAACCAACTTTTTTTTTTTCTGTTCCCCGAATTTCTGCTTGTGCTTCCTCTCTTTTGTTCCGCTTGCTGAGCATTTTTAGCATCCGCTTCTCTGGAATTTTTTCTCCCAAAAAACCCCGTATTCTCCGGGTCTCCTCCTTTCCTCTCATGTGCCATACATCCTTCGTGCAAAGGAGCTGGTTTCTTCAATTTTTCACCGGTACTTTCCCTTCCTCTTTTCTCGCCCCCTGTTGACTTTTCTTTAATTTTTTTTTCCCACACCATAACTTCCTCCCCCCACTCTTTTTTGCCTCTTGGTTCACCACCCCCGTCCCGCCGCACTGATGGGCTCTTTCCCCTCATCCAACACCTTTTGACGTTGCGTGTATACCATCCCAAGGTTTTTCTTGTCTAAAGATATTTTCTCTTGTTATCCCTTTGGGTGCCGGTCCGTTCATTCCCTTTCGCAACCATATGCTTTGACCTTTAGTCTAATCATCTGGCTTGCCGCGCTCCGCCACCAACGCTTTTTACTCTTTTAATTTTCTCCTCTTTTTTTCTCCGGCACTCTGGTCCCATCGTTACATTTTTTTCAACCCCCGTTTTCTCATTTTTTTTAGCTTGATATGCGTCTAACAGGGTAAGATTCTCCCCTTCGCCTTTCCCGGTGGACGGTGCGCGACTCTTTCTTGGAGTATCTGACCCACTACGCTGATGACCTCCAATTTCCTAGTATATTAAACAGTTTTTTTGAGATCAACATCTACATAGACTATTCAAGCGGTTCCTTTGCCTATTCCCTTTTCATTTCCCAGTTAGTTTCCCAATCCCATCTAATCTCTTCCCTTTCATCGACCTCCCTCATGGAACCTCAGTTCCCCACACCCGTAAACGCACCTAGGCCCTTTTTATTTTATAAGGGCACGATCCAGTTTTTTGTCTAGCTCCGAGTCGCCCTTTCAGTCTCCCACAGTCCCTTTTTCTTCTCTTTTTTGTCGAAAACCCCCCTCTTTCCCCAATAGAAGCTTAATCTGTGCGTTGACTTCCCAGGGCACCTGCTCATTCCACATCGCTTCTTTTATCCCTGCAGACTCCCCGTTATTCCATCAAAGTTCCTGGAGGTCGCTCAAGTTCGGTCAAGTATGGCTTGTGGACTGAAGATGGTTGCATTTCCCAGCAGAATCCCTGCAAAGGTTGTTTGCTCTGTGAGACTTTAACGCCACAATGCGAGCTGCTTCATCATAAGTCGTTTCCGTTTGTGTTCACCGTTCCCCTCCTTTCCAAGTCATCCCAGAGCGGTGAAACCGCCCTGCCACTTGATCTATCCGCTTTTTAACGATCTTTTTCCTAAAAGAGTGGACAAGTTTCTCTGAGCTTTTCCGTTCCCATGGGATGCCGTTTACTTGCAGGACCTTCCATCCCCTTTATCTGATCATGTCGGCGGCTTGGCCTATATTTCTACTTTTCATGGTCTAGGATAAGTCTCATTTTTTTGTTATTGACGGTTTTATACCTCCCTCGCCGTTTGTTTGTTATCGATGCGAATGGCCGGCGAGTGAGAAATCTCTTTCCCGGCATAGATCTTCATCTTCATGGAGCCTCCTCCGATAATCTACGTATTATCTTAGCCCCCTACTTCTTTAACCCCTCCCCATTTCCATAGCCTCAACTATGTCACCACTCTTGGCCCACGGTTTTCCCGTAGATAGCCCCCACATCCCTTTGCTTTCTTCTTTATGGTTTTGCCCCCTGCGGGCTCGCTCTTTTTTTTTGGGTTTTTGATTTTTCTGTTGGTAACCCCCCCGCCCGATCGTTACTTCTTCTTTGCAACTTCTCTCTAGCACGTGATTTCCTCCGACCTCCGGTTTGCTGTTATTTCTTTTTACCCTTGTTGCCGTTTGAGGATTGACTCTTGCTTCAACACCTCTCCGTCCCACCCCAACATCCATCGCGCTATTAACCCGGCTTGGCATTTTCTGGAATTCTTAGCTTTATTTTAGATGCTGATGGAAAGCGTCTGTTTTCTTCCCTGGGGAGTTCTTTCACCAGCTTTTCTCGAGGGGCTCTTTTTTTTCTCCCCAGCTAGAGCCCTTTCATGTACCTCTTTTTCTGCCCTCGATCCAGCTTTTAATCCGTTCCTTTGATTTGATCTTTGCGTGGTACGGTTTTGACCTGTTCGATTTGAGGCATTTTTTTTTCCTTTTCTTTTCAGTTTACTGACCCCGGTTGATCTATTGGGTAGCCGGACTTCCCTTCCAGGTCATCCCCCGTTACACCGTGTGCCCGTACGTATTGTGTACCTTTTCTCTTTTTTTTTCCTTTTTTGTAACTGAGTGCGTCGTACTTTTTCCATGGTACCCGATTCCTCAATTCTCGCCTTGGTCTCCCCCAAATTACGACAGTCCTTCTCCCGGCACCCTTCAAAGTTCTCTGGTTAAAGCTGTTCGAACCCTTGTAGGTAGTCCGGCTTTCCTGCGGTTGGCCCGCTTTCCTCGCAAACTTCTCCCCTCTTCGTTTGCAACTGAGCGCTTTCCGCCAGTCAGTCTACTCACTCTCCCAGTATGGAGCTGCTCGTTTTTTTTTTTCGTTTCTCTTTTCCCCTTCGAGGGCCCCAAACTTTTTCACGTTTCAGATCTTTGTTGCGAGTCCGGACTTTCTCCAAAGTCCCGAGAGCTTGGCTGCAAAAGACCTCTTGGCAAAATTTTTTCCCCCCAGTTGAGCTGCTTACGCTTTTGGTTCTCTCCGCGTGATTGTAGGTCTTCCAAGAATTTTCGTGCTGTTTGTTGTGTCTTGAGCGTCAATTACCACTTATAGATTCCCAAGATTCGCTTTTTTTTTTTGGGTCTGGTGTGGAATCCCCAACGTATCTTTATCCCCTCCCGTCGCACTCCCTTTTCTTTTCTCTGTCACTCCGTTTTGACCTGATACCTTTTTTCGAACTCAGGGATGTCTTTCCGGTGGCTTTCGTTGTCGCTCCCATGGGCTCATGATGCGTTTTTCCCCTTTCTTCTGACTGATCCTTTTCTCTGTCTCAGCACGCTGCACGCCCCTTTTCGATCCAATACACCCAGCAATATAGAGCGTTTTCGTACTCAAGCACAGTTGTTTGGGCGAAGGCCCGTCTACTTCTTCTTTTTTTTGCCGGTTTTGTCCCCCCTGTTTTGCGTTTTTTCCCCACGTGATTCCCTCAAGAAAAATCTCGCCCCTTTTTTCGGCTTGATTTCGCCTTTTTCCCATTCCTTTTCCTCCCTTTTGTTGATTTTTTTTTTCCAAACTTCTCCCTCCCTGCCGAACCCCCCCCCAAAATTCGATATTTCCTTCTCCGCACGATTTTTACCCCCCGCATACGGATTTAACACCTTTTTCATTCCGCTAGAACTACGTTTTTCCCCCCCCATCTCGTCCTTGATTTCCCCCCCCTCATTTCTTATTTTTTGATGGGGTCTCTGCTGCCGCTTGCTGATTTACAGAGAATAGAAAGATCGGTCTCCCTCGCTTATCTGTCTTTTCAGACAAACCCTCGAAGTCCCAGTTGGAACGATATCTCCTGTCAAAGACAACTGAGTTTAACCCTCATAATTGTGCCAGGACGGTCGGGCACTCCTCCGTTCGATCACTTTGTAGTCTTCCTCCTTTTTTCCTCCGTACGCCCCTCGCGCCCGTGGTTTTTCCGCTCCCACTTCGACACTATGGTGCTTGTGAATCCCCGACGAACCCATCGCGGAGCTCCCCCCGACTTGCGTGGAGATCTCAGCTTCTGTTCCTTGTGCACGTTTACCCCCAATGTATCTTTGGTGACCCCTGTTACGTCCTGTTCTTTTTCCGATCTTCATTGAAATTTACAATCAGGTTTTATCCCCCCTTCACCCCCCCCCATTTGGTGCTGTGCCGTTCTCTACTTTCCCCCCTGATCCCTTTCATGCATCGTTCAGGAGACTACTTCTCTTTTCTGCCCGACACTACTTTGCAAACGACTGATCCTTCCCCCCTTTTTCTTGCTCTAACTCCGGTCTTTTCCCCTTTTTCCGAATTCTAGCCAATTCTCTAGTCTCGTGTTAACGGAATGTCTTTTCAACGCTTGTTTCTCGACCCCTGAGCCTTTATTCCGACTTCCCTAGAATTAACAGTTTCGTTTCCATCGCCCACATCGGCCCTGCGAGACTAGTCCCCCAGGTTCTCTATTTTTCTGCCCAACTTTTCTTCTGATTTCCCCGCCTAAACTCAATCCTTACCTAAATCCTGACGACACCCCGTCCTTCTCGCGTCCACAACTTTCAGTACCCCGCACAATCCAAATCAGCTTTGATTCAGAAGCCGTCTCCGAAGCTCCCTTTTTCCTTTTCCGCCCCGGTAATTGATTACCACCCCCCCTCTTTTCTTTTCCAACCAAAAGCCCGTTCTTGACGAGGAACAGCTCCTTTTGTCAGCTTGTCGAGACTCCAAGCACGGTCCTCCCTCCACCTCGCCTTCTCCCCTCTAAGCTTTTCCTCGACGTCTTCCATACCACCTCCCCTGGGAACTGTCGACTGACCTTTTCCAGTGAGGATTTTGACCTAACGAAGATTTCAGTTAATCCTGGCGATTCTTTTTTTTAGTTCAATTTTTCCCTTATGGTACCGCAAAACTCTACCCGACATCGGCGGCAGCACGTTTCTTAGATCGCTTGTTTCACTTCTGCTCCCTCCCGGCTTTTTCCCAAACTAGCGTTTCAACAGGACCTTTCTCAGATTTCGCAGTCGATCAATCGACCACTTTAGCCCTGATACTAAGGTCCGTTTCCGGTGTTTTTTCCCTTTCGTTTTTCTGTCAGATCTTCGTTCGAGGACGACTGTTTTTCGCTTCATATTAGAGGGTATGTCGGCGGCGGCTAGCTGCGCCTCATCGTGCAAATTGTAGGCCCCTTTATAAGCGCCGGTTTGCACCTTTGGTA
>Ga0179593_1667100_pt1 | contig 13713 bp, 18 predicted proteins | sample CZODoug2_1_08_16_FD_185931 | JGI IMG/M metagenome (GOLD analysis project Ga0179593, IMG submission 185931) | Vadose zone soil fungal communities from Angelo Coast Range Reserve, California, USA - CZODoug2_1_08_16fungal (PacBio error correction) | ecosystem: Environmental > Terrestrial > Soil >... | reverse complement strand
ATTACAGCGTAGGCGCAGTCCTTTGGTTCCTGGTCGGTTTATGATTTAGATTGTGTGAATTTTTTTTTTCCTCATATCCTCCTCGGCCTTTTATCTGAGAGTATTCGGGAGCCTGGCAGCGGTCGTCGACCGTCCAACGCTCCCATTTGTAGAGGAAATCTTTTTTGCGTGACTCGCCGGTGGCTTTCCTTCTTCGAACCTTCAGAGGACAAAGCTTCTTCCTCCCCTCCGCAGATCGTCAACTGATTGCCCCTCCCCAGCAGCATGCTCTTCCAGTTGTAGATCGTCTGACTCCGAGATACTAATGTTTCTCCTTCCCCCTTAGGCTGGTGACATATTCTTTCAAAATTCCCGTTTTCTCCTTAGAAACCACGCTTGAGTTAATCTTTGCAGCTTGGCTACGGCCAGACGTCCCCCTTTCTGAACTGTCTAGTCTTTATTAGCTAGACGTTGACCGCTCTCGCTTTCCTTTTCCTCACCTCATTTCTCACACACGATGGGAGTGTTGTTCACGGTACTGATGCGTATAGTGTTCGATTGACGCGTCCTCCATCCTGCTTTCAGCCTCGCGCACCGATTTCGGAGTCTTTGATTGCCTTTTTCGCTTGCATTACAGAAAGACGACGTTCGGCCCAGAGTCTGTGCGCTCAGCCCTTCAGGAAACCGTTTTCCTGACGCCCGATCAATTATCTTTCTCTCATCGAGGATAGCGATCTTCGTCCCTCCCCTCTGACTTGGAAGTCCCGAATGTCTTCTCCGTGTCAGTAGCGTCGCACCAGATCATTTGTGTATGCTCCCCCCTGAGATAAACCATCTTACCAGTCGCGCCCTCTCTTTCCCTTTCCTATAACGGCCCGCTTGACTCAGTGTAGAATCTTTCCTAATTAGCTTGTCTCGACTACCTTTCCGACAGCTTTCTCCCTTTAATCTCGGACGGGAGACTTGACCGAGCCCCAAATGTGACCCTGTCTCCTTAGGTCGGTCCGTCGAACCTTGGGCGGCAGCCCATTGAAAATTCGAGATCGGCGGACCCTTCCTAGCTACGGCTTCATAGGTTTCTGTTCCCCTTTTTTCCCAATTTCCCGTCCCGAAAGTGGACAAGTTTTCTGCCGTCTGCCTTCAGCATGTCCACACTTTTTTTGCCGTGGTTTTCAACAGCTCTCCTTTTTTTGTTTTTCGTTAAGTGAGGAGAGAATGCTTCGTTTGCGACATTCCCTTTCCTACGGGCTATTTTGCGATCTGTTACTCGATGACCTATTCTTTTTTTGCCAGGTAATCTCCCTGATAGCTTTGATCTTTCCTCCGCCTCCTGTGGTTGGGATCTGGAAAGACGGAAAGCGTCCTGAGTCCGATAAAATTGCTACCCCCCAATTTTTCTCTCCTCTTTCGGGGGCCCTTTTCGGAAAACGTGATTTGAAGTTGCAAGTGATTGTTTTTTCGCCCTCCCTCAGGATGCGTTGCCTGATCCTTCAATTGGTAAACGCTGTGTCTGCTCTCCCCTAGGCTGCGTTGACGAGAGGACAACAGTTCCTCAACGTCAACCATCTTCGGCAGCCTGGGAGGCTGCTTACGCTCCCTTCTTTTTGTAGAGTTTGCACGGTCTCTCTACATACACTGGAAGCTGCGGGTTGTTTTTTTTATCAGATTGGCTGCCCCCCCACCCTTCTTTTCCTCTTTAGTTCACTGGGCACCTCACTTTTCTTGTCCGCATCTATGCGCAAGTTTTTCGACGTTCTAATCTTTTGGCAACTTTTCCTCCTCCCGCCTCTCCGTGACTTTTTTCTTTTTCCCCCTATCGAATATCTAGATAGGGCGCCTCACGGCTCTCTCTTTAGCATCTCAATCATCCGGCTGTTCTGCCGAGTTTGCTTTTTTCTTCGCCTCCGCTTTACCAAAACCCCGCTGTCTTTGTAACTCCCTTTCGGCTCGCCTTTTACTGATCAACAACAGCCTGATTTTTCACGAACTTGGCTTACGTGAAGGTCATAGTTAGGACCCTTCCACTGTGGTGCAATGATGCATTCCCCTTTTTTCAGCTCCAGACTTTTTTGCCCCATTTCTCTTTCCTTCACCATGTAGCACTCCGCCGTTTTGTGGATTGGCGATTCGCGTTTTCTCTGCTAACCTTTTACCTTCACTCTTACTTTCACCTCCTGCGTTAAGTCGCGCTTTCCCCTTCCTACAACCGCCAGTGGAAGTTCTCCAGTTCACCCCCTTCCGACCCCAACTTCGATCCCCTTTGGGTTTGTATAGGATGGGCTGAGGCCTTCCTGGTGTTCCATCGCTTTCCTCCATTTCGTATGTACTGGTGGAGTCGTGCTCCTCTAGGAGAAATTACGATAGTCGTCTCCTTTTGAAAACGGGAGCGCAAATGCATATTTTTCTGGGAGACTTTAAGGTCCATGACCTTTCTCAACTTATGCCTTCCTCTTTTCCCCCAACAGCCGCCCGCCATGAGACTTTCACCCTGGTTTGCCCGTTCTCATCTGTCCCACTTATCGTTTCTTTTTTTCAACATGATACATTTCGTAGCCTCTTTCTTTCCTCGTTTTCTCTCAAATAAGATTGATTCACGACGTGCACTGATCACGCTGTCGCGGGTTGATGTCACTGCACCCATTGACAGCACACCCTCTCACATGTAATGAGAGCGAGGGTCTTATTGCCCCTTTGGGAACCCCTTCTCCTATGCTATTCAACACTCTATCCGGTAACTTTTACTGGCTAGTTTTCACCCTTTTTTGCTTCTCCAGACCTCCCTAGGCAGCGATGACTTTTTTTTTTGGTTTTCGTTTTCTTCATTGCGGCTCTTTCAAGCGTGGACGGTACCTTTTTCCTTTCCCCCACCAATGCTTTGGTTGCGTCGCCATTTATAAGCTGAGTACTAGCGACTTTTCTAGGTTGGACTTCCGCCTCCGTCCCCTGTGTTGTTGCCCTCTAGTCTTGTTCTTCCAAGCTTGTATCCCCATTTTCTAAGCGCGATTTCTTTCCATGGCAGGTTCAACGGTTCTTATCCTTTTCTAAACCATTCCTACCCCCAGAAGCAAAGCGATCCCTTAACTGTAGAGGTTGTGGAGGATTTGTCTGTTTATTAATATGAGAACTTCAAGATAAATGCAAACCCGTCTAGGTGCACGTGTCCTTCTGATAGTCTTGACAGCTCTCAGACAGCAAGCCCGCAACCTTAAAAGTGGGGGGTTTTTTTCCGATCCAACGGAAGAATTTGCCACCCCCTTATTTTTTTCTAATACTGTTGGAGAGATGCGTGGGTTCCAGCGGTGCTCTTAAGTCATATCAGGGTAGTCTCTTTTTCGCGGCGAAACTTAAGCTCATCTGTCCAGCCCTCCAGTTTGTTACGCCAGTGGCAGCGAGTTTCCCTGCGAAGGAGTACCCTGCCCATCCCGCAACACGCTCTGGACCGCAAGTTTGGGCGCGTTTTAATGTCGTTCGAGTTCTGGCGATTTTCTCCCCGTCAGAGACTACGCTTTTTCCACTTCCATGAAGAAATCTCAGGCTGGTTTATTCAACGGGCTCACTACCCCCCTGAAATCCCTCTTGCTCATCCAATTTTCCGCGTACTACCCCAAAACCTCGAGGATTCGCTCTCCGTAGATCCACGGAATGGCCCATCCCCCCACTCCCTTTGAAAACCGGACCGCGTCACTGGTAATCCGCCAATCCCCCCCCTTCCCTACGTTTCCCTCTTTATTCTGTAGGGGCAAACCTGCCCTTTCACGCTTTCCCCAGTAACCCCTTTGATCCGTAGACTTTTTAGGAGTAGGTTCTTTACGCCCTAATATCCCGAGCAGTCCCTTAGAATGAGTGGTCAATCGATGTTCGTTTTCTCCTTGGTTGCAAATAGACCGCTAATGTCGGGAATCATCCGTCTAGGCCAATCTAGTACTCCTCGATTTCCCTCCACGTTCGAGCGCCTTTCATGACCCCCCTCGACCCTTCCTTTATAGCGAGACCGAAACATGTTCGTCTTTCTTATCCCAGCCCTCTCCCCAATAATGTTCCCAACCAATTAATCATGACGTAACACCGGTCTACATAACGCTGTCAGTTTCGCCCTTCGTTGTGTGCGCTTTGATCCACGTCACCCCGTCCGCTGAAGCTTGGCTACCCTCACCAGGCCTCCCCTGGACCCGGATGTGCCGCACCGGTGAAGTACGCGGATTCCTTCCCGTCTTTTTGTAAGGATCCTCCAACGTTTTTTTTAACATTTTCCTGATTTCCTGTCGTTTTCCCACCGCTGCCACTTTTCCCCGACACTATTCCAGTTTTTTTCCGTTCGAGTACCAACATTCTTTCCTTTTACTTCTTAATTCCTTTGAGCGAGTGACTCTCCCCTTTAAGAGGGACACGTGCTTTCCAAACTTGTTCTCCGTTCCCCTCCCACACCGTTCTTCTCTTCAAAAAGGGAAATACCTTCTCCAAGTTTCCTCCTGGAATCGTAGCTTCTTCCCGGCGATTCGGAAACTCAGGCTGTTTTTCTACCCAGTTGCAGGCGTTGCTCTCCCTTATGGCCCTCATTCTCTGTAAATTAGAGTTGAGTCCGCCGCGAGTCAGGGCAGTTCGGTCCCTTAGTCAAGAGCGCAAGGAGCGGACATTTAGCGACCCCTAGGTCTTTAAAGATCCCAGAGGACTGATAGTTGGGTGTCCTCCCCCTGATCATAAGCTGGAGGGAGGAAAGGATGGGTATTTTATGGGTAACCTGGTCACACAACCCCCCCCCCCCCTTTCCCCTCTTTCCCTTGTCTACCCAAATGGTTGGCTTAATCGCAGTGGCCCCAGATCCCTTTTGTTTGTGAAACTGCGATTGTAGGGTTCACCCCCGCAGGCCACTGGAAGTAGGCGACATCGACTCATGACCCCCAAGTTGCGTCCACCAAAGGGGCCACCCGAGAGTATCGCATCTGGACCTCCTTTTGAGCACTTGCAGAGAGCTTGGGCAAAAGTCGCGTTTCTTGTGCTCGCCCAGGACCTGCTCGTAGCTTTTAACCTTTTCCGGGGACTGAGGTGCTTCTCCCCCCAGCCCATTCTCCTTCTAGGAACAGCTGTGTGCTGTCCAAACAAACCTGGTGGCCCCCCAGCCAGCCCCTACCTTTTTTCCGAAGGGTTTCCTGGTTACTTAAGTGTGAATTTCAGATACGAGCCGACTACCTTGGATGTCTTAGATCGTCTTCTCTCCTCCCCGATCAGGTCTCCTCTTGTACCCGGACCTACGCTTTTCTTAAGTTCCCCAGCTCGCCAGTTCGGCCCCAATTCCTTTTTCCGGCCCCAATAGCACCATTCCCGCCGGTTCCCAAAGTCTTACGGAAGTTTGCCGCCTCTCTTTACTTAGGGACCTTCCGCTGAACGTCCGTCCTAGTCTTGTCACTCAAACAGTCCACCAGTTTGGGACTAGTTTCTGGATGTTTTGCCAGATAGTACAGACTTGCATTGTTCTTTGTGGTACCATCTTCGAGCGGCCCTTTTTTCCCTGCTTTTTCAGGCCGGGACGCAGCCTCCATTAACCATTATGCTTCCGATAAAACACCTTGTCTTGCTTCTCTGATGCTCTTGTATGGAAAATTTACTGGTGCCTCCCTGTCGAGGTTCCAACTTCTGAACCGGAATAATCATTGCGGGAGCTGCTCTTAGGTTCAAGATAAGTGTTTCATTCGGTTTTTGAATGATTCATTATCTCGTTTTCTATTTCACGAACATCGCTGTTTTTTTTTCCGACCCAGGACTCATGTAAAAGTGTGCGCCCGTTTTGACCTTTGCGGCCACAGTGCTTGTAGCACCCCTAGAAGCCGAAGGAAGAAGATAGAGTGCGCGACCCCCCCCTCCTCTGCCACTCTCCCCCCCCCCCCCCTCCTTGGATAGGGCCTTTCCTTCTTTCCGCCGACACCCCCTGCGAGGATTGTCCTGCTTCTTTGTATTCGTCCCCAAGCAACCTGCTGCCTCGGTCCCCCAGATAGCCGCCTCGTTCTGTTGCTCCGAGTGCACGTTTTCTTTCTCGCTGCCCTTCCCCCTGGCCATAGGGACCTACATGATGCCCCTCGAGAAGAACCTCTAAGCTTATTGCTGTGATTATTTTTTTCCCGGCATAGGAACGCTCAGCTCACGATCGCCGGCATTCCTACAAGACCGGGACTCGATGGTCGTTTTTTCTTTCTCTGCACCTGAGGTTCCCCAGTGGTGGTCTCGCGCAAAATGGGTTTTTTTGATCCGTCCTCGTTTTTGCCCCAGACGCCCGGGCTTCGACGGTCTGTTCGGCGCTAGGAGCCGGCGTCTCCTACCTCTGATCAATCTTGCGACGGGACATCGTTTGGTTGCGCGGCTTTGGAAGTTCTTTCTCTACAACAGCCTTTCAATTTTTGAAGGTTCCGAGCTCACCACAGGAGCTTTTCCTCCCTGTCCTTCTGAGTTGGAAGGCGACTCCCGTTTGCCTTTTCTCTGACCAGCCGCTCATGTCTTTTGGCCATAGGTCGATTTCCTTTTTCTTTTTACATAAGGTGAAATCTAAACCACCAGTCTCTCTTTAGACGGCGCGAATGAATAGTGATCCCCCTCTTTAACTATGTGGTTGTGATTTAGCACTATGTTTTTCTTGGCTATATACTTTTACTTGTGACGTTTTTTTTTCTATTTAAAGACTAGGTTCTTCCGCTTTTCTCCGATCACTCCTCAGAAGCGCCCTTTTCCTTTCTTTCTGCGCCCTTGTTACCTACGTCGGCCCTCTTTGAAGTCGTTTTTCGCCCTTTGAATCCGACGGTTTTTGTGGATCTCTCCCTCGGTCCCCCCCCCGAATCAGTTTTCTGAGCTCTATTTACCACATGCTCTTTCTTTCCTCCTTCGACATAGAAGATGCTTATTATTCGCTTGAGGTTTAGTTTTCGCTCAGACCACTCTTGCCGTCCACTTATTCTTTCAGCCCTTTTCCTTGTTCCTATGAGTAATAAGATCGTTTTCCCTTTCTCACCCCCTCAAGACGGGAAAGATCTTTTCTGCCGGCCACTCCGTCCAAATCTTCCTTTCCCTTTTTCTTTTTCAGTAGCGCCGATCGTGTTCGACTGTTCCTCACTTCATAAACGCAGTTTTTCAAAAAACGATGGTCCTTCGATGTTGGGTGGTTATTGATTCTTTGGTCGTTTCGGCTTGCAGTTGATCGTTCTTTCCCGATCGGTAGAAAGGCGATGTGTCGTCCAATTTGTTTTTGTACAGCGTTCAGCGCTTTTTTGGTTTTGTTTTTCCGCCCACGATCCGCCCCCTTTCTTCGTCACGCAATGGGCGCCTGACCTTTTTTTCCCGCCCGCTAAACGAAGATTTCCTGTCGCTCCCATCCCCCCCCTCGCCTAAGTATAAGTAGGACTGCCTTCCCCTCCTTGCCCATTTACGATTCAATACGTTCGTCGTAGCGTTGCCCCCCAGCGGCCCCCATCTTTTTCTTTCCCATCGACCTTCACGTTAAATAATAGTTGCGCATACTGTCTTTATTTCCGTAACAGTTAGATGCTTCCTGAGTGGCGACCCTCTACCCAGCTCCGCTCCCCTGCCGTCTTGCCCGATACGATTTCCTAATGCAAAGAGTAGGTCGGTTACATTTGCCTAGCCAACATTTTTACAATAAAGCGAGACTCTGGCCTTTCGGAAGGCTTGAGACTTGAGGACCTGCAAAAGGAACTTTCCGCCGGGGTTACCCTCCTTTTACCATGCCTTGTCATCGTTCTTCCCTACCCCTAAATAAATCCCTAGCAAAGTTACCCTCTATCCTCTCCCCAGCCTTCCCTGTCTGCCCCCCTTCCTCTCCTCCCCCTTCTCTCCATTTACTTTCCTCCCCCCCCTCTTCCCCTCTTCTCTTCTCCACAATTTCCGGATGACAATATGCCTTTGCTGTTCTCTCCTTGCGTTCTGATTTAAGTTTCAGAGGTCGCTGTTCCTCTCACTTACATCCCTTTGCGTCGTCCCCCAGCGTCTGGATCCTGTTCTGTCGAAATTATGCGTTCTTCCCTCCTTCTACTTTCGAGATGGGCCCGCCCTGTACGCCCCGCCATGCCCCCCTCGCGAGTTGCCGTGTTGAAAGAGGAATGCCCCTTTTACCTCGCCGGCCGCAGAATCTGGGGTTTTTCTTCTTTAGACTTTCACCGATCAGGCCACTCTTTTTCACTTCCCCGTCCTTTTACCGCCCTTTGGACTTTGCTGCTGGGTGGCCACCGGTTGGGTTCCGACAGCCAGTTGTCCCTTTTTCCTAAATTTGTAGCATCGACTATTTGGGTTGACTTAGCAGCTTACTGGCAGCTCCTATTTCCTGGCTCTTAGGGATTTTCCGGCAAGTAGAGCGCGGAAGTGCTCGACGTTCCCGTTCACTTTTCGTAACAGGAGGTTTATGTTTGTTTCCTATGCACGGAGCGTCCTCATTGCCTATTTTTTGGAGTCTCTCGACGTGGGGCCAATCCACTTTATCTTTTTCTCTTGCCTATTCTTCCTTTGGACTCCTCGACAAGGTAAGCTGGCTGTCCTTTTTCTTTTCCCAGCGCGCGAATTTCACGGTTCTCCTTACCCCACCCATCCTTGTTCTCGTGTTTTCTGATAGGGGGGATTTTTCTCCCCCTTCTACCAGAGAATGACTCTGGCGATTTGCAATCCCGTCTTTTTTTCTCCCCCTTCTTTTCGAACTGCCACTAATCGGATTCTTTATCTAGACTTTGTTCTTTCGGCACAACCCGTTTTTCGCACGTCCTTATTTCTCTCAGTCTTTGGATACATTGATTTTTCCCCCCTTCCGTCACGTAAGGAATTAAGCGTTGCCCCTGAACCTTTGTGTGTTCTTGACTGGAATCTCCTTTCTCTCTCCCCCGCCCAGTTTTTTGGTTTGCTTTATAGGGTGGCCCATTCGTCCCTCTGCAGGCCGTGTTAGGTCTTTGTTGATTTTTCCCTCTCCCCCCGTCAGGTTGCACCCAATGCACTTTACGGGCCCCTTCCGGAAGTTTTTTGTTTTTTATGGAACGAAATCATCCCCCTTCCCCGGTACTCCTTCCGATTCGGCCCATATGCGCCCCATTCCCCCCTTTTGTTGGATCCCCTTTTTCCCCCTTGACTTGCAGGATCGGGTTCTTTCTTTGCGTCACCGGGTTTCTTTTCTTTTTTCTCCTTTTTGGAGAGTTCTAACGAGCCGTCATCTCCTTCCTTGACTTTCGCTCCCTCCCCCACCCTTCCATGCGACAAGAAGAGTTAGTCTCGGGGGGCCGCTTCTTCGTTGCGGTAGATCGTGTCTTCCTTTTCTTTGTCAAGAAGGGTGCCGGTTGCCGTATAACTTACGTTTTCGGGACACAGTTCTCAACACTCAGGAGGTCCGTCTGGGGCCACCCGCAGGGAATTGATCACACTTCAGAGACTTGATGATTTCTTCTTGAGTTACGTTAGATGTTGGCTTTGCCTGTTTCGCCCAACCCCCCCTATGCAGGCAACCCCCCAATCGAGGCACATCACTAGAAGTTGCCTATCTTCTGTAGGGCCGAAATTTCCTTTTCGTTCATCCCTGTTTAAGATTTTAATTCCCCTATAGACGATTAATTTCCTTTTTTGACCTTTGAAAGCTTTTTGCTTCCTCCCCTTCACCGAGTTGATCTTATTTTGATTTTCAGTGAGCGTTCGCTCAGGGTTTTACGTGGCTTCACCTTTTTTTTCCCCCTCGTTATTTTCCGCCTTTTAAAAGCGTAATCACCCTCTCCGGACCTACTCCTTTTTTTTTGGTTTCTTTCTCCCCCTTTCCCTCAAGTCATTCCCTTTGCCACTCGTATGATTAGGCCCCAACTCTTGAGTTTCTTTCCAGACGTCTTTTATACAGTTCTGTTCTTTTTTCCCATTCTGTTCATGATCAAGCCAGTATCTCCACTTCCTCCCCCCCCACGCTTCAAGGTCCGAAAGTCCTTGCCTTTTCGTGAGTGTAGGAGTCTTTCTCCGCGTCTCCCTGGTCGTTTGTCAAAGCGCCCGGCTCCACTTCCTTCCCCCCTTTGAGCTGATCGTTCGCACGCGATCCTAATCGAAACATTCCCGCTCTTTCAGGCAGTCTCAAGTTTACTCCTTTGTTGCCCATACTTCCTCTCTATTGAGCTTTGTTTTTTTCCCCCCAGTTGTCGTTGTTATTTTGGATGATGTAAATAGCCCTGTTGCCGAATGCGTCACGTACCCCTTTTTTTTGTCAGTGCCCGTTTGAAGCAGGTTCAGATGGTGTTGTCCTTTGCGCCCCTTTTCTCTTCCACAACGCCCCACGATCGCCTTGTCCCGGCTTTGGCCGGGTCTCTTGTTTTGTTTGTTCCTTCTTTTTTGCTCAGTGGAATCATACAATTTTCGCCCCCCACTCTACTTTAACACCTTGTGGAACAGCCCTTTTTTTCCGCATACTCTACTCGGTTTTAGGTGGTTTTATCATCACCCCCCCAAACCTTTTTCTTGTCGCTTTTGTTTTCTTTCCCCTGGACCCCCCTTTCTGTTCAGCCCCCTTAAAAGTCGGTTAAAAAGGACCGCCGGTTCTTTGGTAGAGAAGCCCCTTAACGTCCCTCTCATTAGGGGAATCGTCTTTTTTCTTCCATCCCGCAGAACCAACCACTTTTTCCACTCTCTTCCAGTTAACGTCTCCCTCGCCCCTTGTTTGGGTTTCGCCCCCTGAGCCTGCTTCCTCGACCAACATTTTTTCCTCTGCCCTATTTTAAATCGTGCTTGGAACGAGTTATCTTTGGCGTTGTTCAGGTTTGCCCCCCTCCCTAGAGGCATAACGGCGTGTCCAATACCTTCCCCGTCGATTTTTACGATTGTAGAGCCCCTAAAATAAGTTTTAGATTTTGATTTTCCCCCCCCTTCAATCTCGCGAGATTTCTCTGAACAGTGCCCCCAGGCAGTCTGCCTCATCATAGTCCACTTTCCCCAAAGTTATATAATACTATAAGCCACTGAACAACGGAGCATAACTTATACGCTCCTTTCCATGGTTGTCGTCGGACCCTTCAACCCCCGTATAGTGTCACTCCTTCTCTGGGTAATCCATTTACCATTTCCCTTCCTTCTTTGCCCCTCAGGGAGCTTGCCCCGATTTCATGAACTTCGTGTCTTTGTAACACCTGTCTCAGCTTCTTTCAGGTTTGTTTCTTGAGAGTTGGAGAACCCTGTTATGGCCTTTTTTTGGTTGGTAGGCTCCACCCCCCCCCCCCATTTTCTTAATGAAGTGACCGAGGTTCAGTCGGGTATGATTGAGAGTTTCCCTCGTCCTTCGCTTTTGCCATTTTCGGCTTGTTTCTTGCGACTTGCGAGCCGCCTTCAAACCCACCTTTTTTTTTAGGTGTCAAGGTAGGATTCATTTTTCGAATAACTCTCACCAGGTTCAGTTTATCCACAACTACCTTTTCTCTGTAGTGAAACCCCTCCCGTTTTTTTGATGTGATGGCTTTAGACTCTTCCTTTTTTCCGTCGAACATAATAATTGTCGGTGTCCCCCTCCTTCTCTAATAGCTTCCCCCCGTTGAGGCCAGTAAACAATTTTCGACGATTCCCCCGCCACCCAACTCTCGCTCTTCATCTTTCTTTGCAGGCGATCCTTTTTCCAAATCAGTCCCTCCACGGCTTTTCCTTAGTTGTAGGGGTAAGGGATTCCCCCCTGACCAAATATTAGGTAGGACTTTTTTTTGCTCAGACAATAGTAAATGACTTTTTTCGGGCCCCTCCCTTCTCTAGCCCCCCCCCCCTCGAGTGTTACAACCGGTCATCTTTCTTTCTCCTTCCTTTTGCTTCGGCCATTCTCGGCTTCGGCTTCTCCTTCTTTTTGCAAGGCGCCGTTTACCCACACACATAGGCTCCCACCGTGGGTCCCGCTTCTATAAGCCGAAGAAAGGCTGGACCGAGATCTTTTCTAAACGTTTCTTTCCCCTTGTAGTTTTAGAATTGATTCCGTTTCTCAGTGCTTCCCTCTTCGATGTCTGAATTTGCGGATGGCCAACCGCTGAGGGGTGACGAAACGCTCTCTCCCCTGGTTCGACTGATGGGGTATGTGTCTACAAAATTGAACACCCCCAGCCACTCTTGCGAGTAGGGTCCCCCTGTTTGCTTTGGTACCCCTTTGAAAGACCTATCGGTTCAGAACTCCCCCCCCTTCTGTCAGGCTCTTCTCCCGTTTCTCAATGTCTCCTGGGTCGAGATTGACTGAATTAACCTTTCGCAGTTCTTAACTTAGTTTACTCACCTTGTCTTGTATTTCCCCCTATTTCAAATAATAGCTAAAGGACTGTTGGCGTTTGACTTGTCTAAGTCCTCCCTTTTTTGGTCTTTTTCGATTTTGGACTTTTCGTTCGCACTTCCTTTTTCACCAAGTGATGATAGGTGGCGGGAGGTTCTGGCATTCTACCGTTCCGTTCTCTTTTTTTAAAAGCCTTTTGAGTGCCCCATGGGTATATTTTCCGTCCCATCTCTTTTTCGTTAGACGACTCTAAGCTTATTGTCCCCTTCTTGGTCCACTGGCTTCAGCCCCTTTTTTGAGTTTTTTTTTGACGGGGCCCCGCTGCCGTCTTCTTTAGGTTCGAGGGCTCTTTGTATCTCCTCTAATAGGGGGTGATTTGTCTGCGTTTCATCTTTCCCTTATGTATTGTATATCTTTTTTTTCAGGTTTTTCCTTTTTTCTCCCCCCAGCGGGAATTCGCTACGCTTTTTCTAACGTTCTGAAGTTGAAATTGGGTTAGGTACTATCTTCCGTAGATCCTTTTTCAATCTCCTCTTTTCTTTTTTTCGACCCTATAGTGCCTTTTATCGGCGCTGGACTGTCTTTTCCTTCCTGTGATGCCTGCTAATCACCACCTTCTTTCTCTTACTTTCCCCCCCCCTACCACGCGGAAAACGTTTCTTTTTCGCCTTAATCGCAACCCGTTTCCTCTGAAGATTCATTCCTTGGTCCCGCTTCGATCTTCTATAAGATGTTCCCTTCCCCCTCCCTTTTGACAGGGTTTTGAAGTCCTTGCTGATGTAGGATTCAAGGAATTTAAGATTATAAGATTCTTTCTTTCCTCTCTAATTGAAGGCCTTTTGATGCTTTTTGCCTCTTTTGACGTTCTTTTTGAGGTATGTTTTATGGTGCGTGTAACTTTCTCCCCGGGGCGTCTTTCTCTTGAAGGCCAGGTTTTTTTTTTCCTCCCTGCCCTCTTTTCCTCTCTTTTGGCGATTGAGGATTTTCCTCCTGCGATCTCCCTTGATTGCGGGACGTGCCTTTTTTTCCCAAGTTCGGCTGTGGGTCTAGGTCTCCCCCGCCGTTTCTTCATGAAGTTGTCCCTCCTTTTGTTCGAATACTCCCTCTTTTCCCCTGAATTACTCTTTTTTTTTTATTTTGACGTTCTCTCCTTTCCGGTTTAGACAGACCTTTTCTCCTTGTCCTGAGGACATCTTCCCCGTCAGGCTTCCCGCAATCGGGTTGACCCCTCACCCGCGCGCTTCCGCTCGCGCCGATTTTCCTCTCTTTTTTTTGTTGTTGTGTTTGATATCAAGGCGTCTCTTTTTTTTTTTTTCTCGAGCCAGGGGTCGGTTTGTTTTCGATCCTTCGGCCGGGGCTACTCTCTCCTCATGAGGCTTAAGGCTCCTTTTTCTTCTTTGATGTGCAGTACCCCCTTTCTCTTCTCTCGTGAAAGTTCCCTTTTCCTGACTCGCTTGGTTTTTTTAGCTTGAAACAGGCAGTAAGAAAACTTTCTT
>Ga0179593_1663577_pt1 | contig 13713 bp, 18 predicted proteins | sample CZODoug2_1_08_16_FD_185931 | JGI IMG/M metagenome (GOLD analysis project Ga0179593, IMG submission 185931) | Vadose zone soil fungal communities from Angelo Coast Range Reserve, California, USA - CZODoug2_1_08_16fungal (PacBio error correction) | ecosystem: Environmental > Terrestrial > Soil >... | reverse complement strand
TCCGCTTTGCGATCCAACCCCCACTCGAGTCCTCCTCAATTGATCGGGTTTCTGAAGTCTCCTGACCCCCCCCAACTCGAAGAACCCCTTCCTTTTCACCTGTGCCCCTCCCCCCCGCCGATGAGTTCGAGAACTTGCTGCATGTTTCACTTCTTTTCTTCCGGCATTCTTTCCTCCAGGCGGAGTTTTCCACTCTTTCATCATCACACTTACAAACACACCGGACTCCATACCTGCTTAACCCTTCCTCCCCGAAAACAGACTTTCAGTGTCTCATCTTGGTAGAATCACCCCTAACGTCCCCCCCACCCCCCCCCAAAAAATCTTTCCCTTTCTAGACTGCCGTAAGGGAGACACGTGAAAGGTAAAGCTTTCGACTCCTTTTGACCCTCCCTCTGTTTGTAGTGCCCCCAATCTCATCCCCTTTTTGGCCCCCAACTCTCCCCTTTTGACTCCCCAGTCAAATGATAGCGTTCTTCTTATTTCTTTCCCGAAATTTCTAAGAATTGTAACGAATTTTTGCGATCGGCCCCCGATCATTGTTTTACCTTCTACCCTTCCATGAATGCCGGGGGAATATCTCCCCCCCCCGATGCCCTTCTTTTGTCCCCTGGAAATTGGACCACCCAGCTTCCCTTTTTTTTTTGCTAATTCCCCCCCCCAATTTGAATTGTCTTCCCCACACCGGCCTCGCATCCTGTGTATGTTCCTAGGTCAATCACTTTCTCCCTTCCGCCGGCCCTTCCCTTCTGCTATCCTTAGTACCACTCATTTACTTCGTTAAGGGCTAGGGTATTTCCATCAACTCTACTGTGTTTAGTATTCGCCCACTTAGTCGGTGTGACAGACAGCCGAGGATGAGGCTTACCTTTTCCCCCCCCCTTCCAGGCCATACTAGCACCGGCATTTGCACACTAAATGGCTTTTCTAATCTTCATATTGCTCCACAAGCCCGTGTACCCAGGATCATTATCCTCTGTGAGAATGATTGCTTTTTTTTCAAGACCCCCCCCCCCCTCCCCCCCCCCCCAAACCCCCACCCCCCCCCCCCCAACCAGGCTCAAAAGAAAACTTCGTCGCCCTGAGGACTGCCTCGAAGAGGGTTCTGTCTTTTCTCATATTCCTTTCCCCCTTTTTTTTTTCTTCCTATTGATCTCCCTTTTCAGGCTTTCCCCCTTCTTCCAGACCTGCTCTTTTCTGTAATTTTATAAAATTGTTCCGCCCTGCGGAAAACCCCCCCCCTTGGGACCGAAGCTCGCGGGTTAGGCATGGCTTACTTCGCCGCTCACGGAGTAACCCCCCCCCCCGACATGTTTCTATTCCTGGAGTGTTCTTTTTTTAGAGTTTCGGATTTATTTTTTGTTCCGTTCGGTTCTACTAGGACCCCCCTTTTCCCTTCCTTTTTTTTTTTTTTTGCAGATTTTAGGATGGATTGGATTGAATCTTCGTACCCATCACAATCAGAAAGAAATGCCTTCTCGAAACTCCCCACCCCCCCCCAGCCCACCCCCCTTAAAACCCTTATCCATTTTTACTACCCCTACGTCTCGACCCTGGCACGGACACCCCCCCCCGCCCCCTTTTGCCTCAATCACAAAGCCACCCACGCAACCCCTCTTAGGGCTTCTTCCCAACTTCCCACTATCCTAGGATTTCCCCTCCCCCGCGCGCCCCCCTATTCCCTTTCTCATAGTCCATTCCTTCCCACCCCCCCCCATGCGAATCAAACCCCACAGTTTATTGGAATCCCGCCCCACCCCACCCACTCAAACCGGTCCCTCTTCTCATTTTCATAAAACTCTCATGACCAAACAACAAACCAACCCATCCGACCCACTGAACACCTTTGGGGCGCCTTTGGGCCCCACCCCCGCCCCTACGCCCGCTTTCGCAGCCCCCCCCCTCTTGCATTGCCTTCCTCCCGTTTCCCCCCCCCCAACTCTGAGCACCCCCCCCCCCAAGTTGGCCTCTTTCATTCCAGCCCCCCCATCCCTCGTCCACCAGACCCCCCATCAGTGCCTTCACACACGCAGCAGGCGTTGTCCATTACAAATTACACCACCACCCCATGCCACCCCCCCCCCCTTTCTTCCCTACCCCCTACCCAAGGGAGGGGGCGTCCTCCTCATTCCTTCCTTTTTTTCCTGGTTTGTTGCCTTTGAAGTGCGGATTCTTTTTTTTTTCCGGGTCACACCGCAATAATGGAAATGAAGTTTTTTTTGATTTAAGGTCGCACAGTCGTCCTTCACCCTCCCCACCTGCCCTTTCTTCCTGAATCTACCCATGAGACCCCCTTTTCCCCCCCACTTTCCCCCCCGTACTCTTTCACGCGGCCCATACTATGGTTTTCCCACAGACCCTTCAGCCACCTAATCCCCACTACACCCTACACATCCTCTGGCTCCCCGTCTCCGCCCCACCCCCCAGCCCCCCCGGCAAATGTACACACAGCACCCCCACCACGCACATTTAAGCTTTTTGTCCAAGGTGTGTTTCGACTGTTTTTCCTCTTTTTTCTCAATCTCCTTCCATTAATCGGATTTTTCCCCCTCATCACGGAATGCCCTCCCTCCCCCTTCCTATCCCCCGCTTTCTTCCCTCCTTCACACTACGCAGGAATGACCCCCAACCTCACCCCTCCCACGTGGTCTTCACATTCCCCCCCGCCCAGTTGACACTCCAGGAGCTCCCCCAGGATGAGGACCCACCCCCCCCCATGGCATGATCCCATTTTTAACCAACACATCCGCGGGATTGCGTCCAGCGGGTTTCACCGGATGCCCCCACCACCGTTCTTTCCACCCGGACTTTTACCTCCCTCCAGCATCTTTCCACCGATGGTTGGGGGGGTGGGACCCCCCACAGCCAACAGCCACCTCCGATTGAATTTTCTTTCCCAGCAATGAATTCCACGCCCCCAACCACAATGAAAAGTCTTTTGTCCTTCACACACTACTGACGCGGATCCCCCCAAAGGGTCCCGGTCCCCCCCCCCTGGGGAGTCCCGTTCATCCGGTCCACCCAGCACGACATCCCCCCCCCCGCCCCTCTACACTCCAAGCGACACCCTGCACAGGCCCGCACTGTGACACACCCCCACAGAATCGCGAGCCTGCCCGCCACCCAGCCGGCCACACCCACTCCACACCTGACTAGTCCCCCTCCCCCACACCCCCCCCGCTCTAGATGACCGCGCGCAGCAGATTTGGACGTGCCCCCAGAGCAGACTTCATTACCTTAGAATGTTCCTTTTTCTCGCTAGCCAAGTTGTTTGGTCACCGCCTTATACTGGCACCCGCATCAACTCCCCTCCTCCGTGAGTTAAAGGTTTTAAAATTCCCTCTTCTTCTTGCTCCTTCCGTACAGCATTATCCGTCCTCCCAACCCCCGCTTGCCATGCGTATTTTTTTATGGGTGCTTTTCCATCTCCCCTCTCCGCTATCCCCCCCCCCTTTTTTTCTTTATCCGGTGGTGAGGTTTTTTTTTTTTTTTTTCGTGGAAACGTTGAACCTCTCTTTCCCAAATCGCGGATTACTTTTTGGTTCCCTTCCCCCATTCCCTCTCTGGTCCGCACATCTCTCTCCCCCCCCGCTCCTCAGTGGTTGTGTTTGTTTTAGCTCTTTGACCCTTTTTGAATGGTGCCCTTCCCTCCCATGAAGCCTCCTTTTTTTTTCAAATATTTGGACCACCGTTCACCAGCCCGGAGACCTCCTCGGGGTCCTATTTCTTGAGTTCTCCCCCCCTTCTCCCCTCCAATCCCCTTCGCCCTGGCAGCTTGTTGTAAAGTCATGAAGTCCGCGTTTTCTTCTCGTTCCCTCCTTTTCCCCAGCTGGCATTTTTCACACTAGTTTCCCTCCTCACTCCCTTGTGTTTCATGCGATTCAGCGGGCTTCCAGCTCGGTTCACCCCGGGAGTATCGCGACCACGTGCAGTCAACAGTGCGATGGTTTTCTTTCCTTTCTTTGTTTTAACCCCCGACTTTTAGATCCCCACTCATCTTTTTTTTATATCTTGTGCAAGAACTCTCCTTTTTTTCGTCTGTTCAAAACCCCCTTCTTGACTTCGCGAGCCGTAATGTTCATGCGGTCATCCCTTTTCCTGTTCTTCGGTAACCTTTCGGTCTGTTCCAATTCCTCAATTACAAACACACCCAAAGGGCCCTCCCCTTTTCCCCACCTTTTTTGAACTCCCCCCTGCCTACGAAAAAGATTTTCCTGCCCCCCCCCCTTCAATCTTCTTTTTTCCCCCCAACCCCCCCACAAAACCCTGTATGTCCCCCCGGCGATCGTAGCAATTAGAACGCATGTAAATTCGTCCCTCCCCTACCATCCGAACTCATGTTTTTTTTAGTGCGGACCCATCAATGACCAAGTTGTCCATTTTTTTCACCCCAATCTCGGGATCAACTACGACAACTGATCGTCCAAGTTGGTGCCTTGTGAGTTACGGTCATCCTTATCCTCCTCCTGAAATTCTTCCGGAAACGAGTCCGTGTTCTTTTCCCCCTCAGATTTACTGCCGGGGGTCCTGTAGTAACATTGCTTGACCCCCTATGAACTTAATTGCTCCCCTTCAAGTCAAGATTGCAGTGCCTGGGCCCCCACCCCCCACCACTTTCCCAACCGAATCCTGGTAGTTCATCTGGTACCCCATCCAATCTTTGTATGAAGTGAGGAGGAAGTTGGCATGATATCCTTCGTTCCCCCCTTACTTTCTTTTTCTTTCAGCCCTCCCTCGAGATACTCCTAATCCCGCGCATCTTCCCCCATTTTCCGCCGCCTTTTCTTCCCTTTCGTTTTTCCTAGGACCCCCCAGCATCAATCCGATGCTTTTCATAAGTCTTCTGGCGCCGACACTTTCAAGGGTTGTATTTCTTTCCCCCTCCCTTGAAAACCTCCTTCCCCCGCTGTGAGAAGGAGGTTCTATGCCGCCACGACGCCACTGTTTTCTCCGACTTTCCCCTGCGACATACTCGAAAGCGGGTCTGTAAACGCCTAGGCTCTGTCCCTTGCTGTGTACTTTGTTCTAGATACCCCCCGGTTTTAATTTTCCGCCTTTTCACTCACCTCTGTATGCTGCAGTCAGAAGTTCTCAGCGTCTCAGATAACCTCTGTTGCCCACGCACCCCCCCGCGTACCACGACGCCCCGGGTTAGGCCTTCATGTCTTTCCCTCTCTTATTTCCCCACTCCCTGCCGCGCCCTCTACACCAGCACGGAGTCACCACAGCTAACGGTTGGCACCCTCCCTTTTTTTTCCCCGCCCCCCTCCCCCCCACGTCGATGAGAATTTAGGGCGAATTTTCCTTGCTGCCGCCCCCCCCCTTCCACCCAGTCCCCTAGCGCAGACTCCTCTGAGACTCTCCAGCGCACCGTACGCAGCCGTTGTTTTTCTGATTCTTTTTTTTTTTTTTTGGAGTCCCTCTGACGCCGAAATCCCAAATGCGCCCGCCCTTTCCCCTTTTGCGCACCCTTCTCAACAAAACTCCCTCAATTTTTCCTTGGGACCCTCTGATCGGTGGCTTTCCTTTTTTGAGGCTCTTCAAGAACCTTCCAACCCGCTTCGTCGTGCTTCGTTCCAAACTTACAGTAATTTTTTTTTTTCCTTCAGAACCTTTTCTTCTCCATTCTGCATGCGCATCAAGCTGGTGAATTCACTCCCCGTGTTTCTTCCCTGGGTTATTGAGGACCACCGAAAACCTTTTTCTTTCTGGCTTAGCAACCCGTCTTCCCTTTCCCCGTGGGCTGCGATTTTTGAGAAGTGCGTCTTTTTGGTCCCTCCTTCTACAGCGAGAATGCCGGTTTTCTTGTTTTGGGAACTAAATTCCCCCATAACAACCCTTTCATAGTGTGTTTTAGCACCCATCCAGTAGTGGGGCGGGTTTAAGCTCGTTCGATTCTTCCTTGGGTGTTGCCGGATTCCACGAGTTAGCTGCAGTTCCCCGGTCAACCGACTACCTATGGGTGGGAGTCCAAGTCCTTCTCCTTCATTTCCTTTTCTCTTCGATGTCGAGGTCTTTCAACCGAGCAGGACCCCCTGATTGTTCCCCTCTCTATCCTGATGGCCTCCCTTTTCCTCAAGGAACCTTGGGATTCTTGAACATGGATGCTTGTTCGTTTTGTTTTCCCGTCCATTGGACAGGGCAGATGGTGTCTTGAGCATCCCTTCTGGAACATTTGTCCCAAAGGTCCCTTTTCACCTTCCCCCTTGGAAGTTTGACAGTTTCCCTTGCAACCCGGTACAGAGCTTTCGCCGGAATGATCCTCCTTCTCTTTCCGTTCCCAGAATTTAGTGACCAATTCTTCTACTCATATTGCGACTACCCCCAAAGAGCTTTCCAGTGGAAATAATTTGTACGCCGTCTTCCCAGCTTTGACATTTTTGGCTTGCCTTTCCCCTGTGGTAGATGGTTTGTCTCCCCCATCTTTCTTTGGTCCAGTCGGTGCAGGGCTGTTTACCCCTTTTTTAGTGTTCTTTCCTTTTCGATCCCTTGTCGTCTTGGTTTGTTTGGTTGGAAACTTTCTTATGAATGTGATGTGTTTTTGTGCACTGAAGTCTTTTTCCCGGACTGGCCGTGTAGTTCCCAACCTGTGGTACCTTTGTTGTCCCCCGCTCTGGGTTTTGTTGTCTTTAATATGGGCAAATCAGAATCCTTTACATCCATTAGCAATTCTTCCTGGTACGTACATAATTCTCGCGAGTCCGCGCAATTTTCTTTTTCTAAACGTTCGGGGAGTTTACTTTTCCCTTTAGGCTCACCACTCTTTCCCCCTCAGGTGCATCCGGCCTTCCTTTCCCCCGAGCTCCTAATTTTCCTGATTCAGCTTCTTGTGGTACCGCTTACTGGAAGCACCCTGCGGACAGATAAAACTTACGACCTCTTGTTATTCCCTGCCACAATTCCTCCTTGTCGGGTTTTTATGAAAGGTTCCTTTTTTCCCATCCCCAGACGATGACATCGGCCTGCTACGTGGCGTGCGTCGGTTTTCTTTCTTCGGAATTTTAGGTCAACCGGATTTATACGCTGGTGACGTTTTTTCGTGGAACGTTTTTCCCCCGCCCCCTTTAGGTGGAGGGTCAATCAATTCATTCCATCCTATTCTGCTAACCTCTCTATTTACTCTTTTTTTAGAGATTTTTCGTTCACCATATAGAGGGAATGGGGAGACCATTCCTCTCGATTTCCCCCACTTTCCACTCACCAACTTCAAATCGGATTAACGAAAAGTCCGGGTACCTATTTCCTGACAGGGTTTCCTTCCCCCCTCCTACTTCACTCCCTTCGCAATGGAAGAGTGTTTCTAATTGTTCCCCCCTGCCTTCCTTTTTCCTCTCCCGGACAGCTGGTGCTTGTCCATCACCCCTTGAACTTCATAACTGGTCGGTGAGGCGCCTTCTTTCGTTGACCTCTTCCCAGGCGAAAACACAATGGGCTAGCCGCACCCTCCCCGTCACCCCCTCCCCCCCCCCTATCATGACAGTTCCTCATCCTGCCCCAACTCTGTCAGCACCATAAATTTAACGGCCGATACCTCCCGTAGGAGTTCTTTGAGAACTTCGGCATTGCTCCGAATTTCCCTCCCCCGGGTTTTTCCGGCGCTGCGTCGTTTGGTTCAATGTTTTTTTCCAATCATACAATTCAAACCCCCACTCTCTTTTTTTCCCTTCACTCCCCCCCGTCAAACCCTTTTGGGTGCCACTAACCGCCAGCTTTCCCCAAAAAGAATTTTCGCCCCTTGTTTTCCCCCCTTTTCCTCTACGGAATTCCACCCCCCCAACCCAAAAACAAATGACAAGGTTTTCTTTAGACCTTTTTTTTTGCAAGTACACGAACTTCACCTGGCTTCTCTCACTGCACCCCCCTTTCAAAATACGAACATGTTCTTTTTCCAATTTTTTTCCCCTAACAGTTCAGAATTCACATCACTCCCCCCCCCCCAAATATTAGTTCCAACTAGCCACCCCAGCTTCCTTCTTTCGCCCAGTGGCTCGCTGTGAGTCGGTAAGTTCTCTTTTTGAACTTCCTCCCAGAAATTCTTCTGATCACCCTTTTACCGTGATCAAATCCGTGTCACCCTCTATACCCCCCCCGTGAATCCCCGCCCTGAGCACGATTCAGTCCACTTGTCGAAAAAGCGACTTTCCAATCAAGTCCTGCTCCTTCCCCACAATTTGTCTTGCTTCAACAAAAAATCCCAATTTTTTATTGTGACCTCTACAAAATAGTATGCCTTCTACGCAAGAAGATCACGGACTTCTTCTCGTTATTTTTTAGCCTAGCCATGAGTACTTACCACAAGTTAGAAATTCAGTGCCTAGTATTTTAAAGAAGAAACTAGAGAGCTCTTTTTTTTTTTTTTCAAACCCATCAGGTCAAGGAGCGGCATCCGACCCAACTTGGCTCCGCCGGTTCACAGTGTTTTCCCTTCCAACACACAATTGAGAACCACCCAATTCTTTCTAACCGCGTCAGATGAGGGAGATGCCCTTCTCAATGCCTTGTTTTCCCCAGTGAACCTAGAAGAATGGACATGGAAATGAAGTCCCTTGCGACTCCACATGGTCCCTCCCCCATCGAATATTCCCCCACCCACCCCATCCCCAGGGTAGACTACTACCCCTAGAGCACTTTAGGGCATATAAATCACCAAGAAGATTGTCTTTTCACCATCTTCCTCCCCCCCTTTCTGAGTCTTCTTGCATCATCTTCAAGTTTGGGCAGCAACACTCCTCCCAGGTTTTCTGCCCTCCAACCTTCCACCCCAAACCCAGCGCCGAACAACCCACACCACACACTCAGCGAGTCCCCCCAAGTTAAAGGTGAGTACCCACCTTATTTGGTTCGCATCCCTCCCACTATGACCTCCCCCCCCCCCCTTCGTGATCACGACCGTTACCCCCCCCGCTCCCGTTCCACCCCCCCCCCCCTCACATCACTCCCCACAAGTCCCTCCTATCCTTTTCATCATCCCACTTTGTTGAGCTCCCCCAAACCCTGACCAATTCGCACCTTTCCGATTTTTTTTCCACGGCGCAAATAGAAAGAGACATTGTTTCGTCGAAACTACCTTTTTTTTTATTCTTTTTTTTTTTTTCAAAAAGGTAGCCCCACACCCCCCCCCTGTCTGCCGCTAATGTCTTCTGTGGCGGTTAACTTTTTAGTTCCCCGTTTCAGAACCATCCATACCAGCCCGCACGCACAGGATTCTTTCCCCCCCCCTTCCCCTTTTTCTTTTTCATTTAATTGTTGATTCTGAGGGGCCAATGGACTTTTTTCTTGAATACTGACCTACTTGGAATAACCCTGGTTTATCAACCACTTTTTCCCCCCTCCCCGAACCCAAAAAGGACCAGCAGTAGGTTTCCGCGCTGATTCTCTGCATTTTTGATTTTTTCTTGGAGGTTGGCGTTACTTCCTAATTTTCAGAGTTTTCGTTACATGGTTTTTTTCGCCCGTTCTCGGGTTACACCTCCCACCCTACAATTGACCCCGTGTCCGGCGTTTTCCTCCATCTGGGTTGGGCGGATGCCCTTCGTCCATGATGCCTTTTTACTTGTGTTTTCTTAAACAGAGCGCTTAATCCTCTTTGGGCGGAGTGCTTGCAATATTTTCCCCTGTGAAGTCTACTATTTCTTCCTGACACTTTTTCTTCCCCTCAGTATCTCACAGGACCCTCTTTTATAAATTGTGTCCGAATTACTTTTTTTTTCCTCACGGCATACCTTGGTTTTCTGACCCCCTAGACAGCCCCGGCGGTGGATGGTTACGTTTTTAAAGCCATTGCCCCCCTTTGTTATGATTCTTGCACTTGTTTAAGCTTCTTTTGTTTTTCCCCCTTCCATTGTCAAAAAGGGAGACATTGGGGAAAGTTATAATAGGCCAAAGGAAGGGACCTTCAGTTTTTACGCAAAAAGGTTGGGACTTACATGAGTCACTTCTCTACCACCAATTTTTCTAAACCCATAGTAAACGACCCCTCCCACGTGCCCCACGTGGCCTATCATATTGTTGTCCTCCAGGAGCTCTTTTGGCTTTTTCCTGGGTCTTTGACACCTGTTTGTCCATTGGATGTTCCGGACAAACCCCATGAGTTCGTTGTTCAGCGGGTGCCCGGGAGGAAAGCTTTTGCCTGCTTTTCCTTGGCTTCCGGCCCCTTGCAGCATTGTTGTGTTGGTTTTTTTTTACTTCTGAATTTGATCGGGACGTTCTTTCCCAATGAAAATTCTTTTTGGATCGGGGGGGAAACCAAAATTTTTTTTTTTCTTGTTCAGTTTTCCTTCCGCTTGTGTGTTTGTAAGGTTCGACCTTTCCCCAGCATTACCGCTGCAGTCCGTACGGCGCCATATTTCTTGAGCTGCCTTTTTCCCACTTTCCTGCGAACCTATTCGGATTTCTTGTCCCCTTTTTGAAAGTATTCTTGTTTTCTTAAGATTGTATTCCCTTTCTACTGAAACCTCGAATTTTTACTCCTTTTTTTATAGCAGCTCCTTTTTTTTGTTCACCGCCTTAATGGCATCTGCGGAATCTCATTTCCCAGAACGGTGAGTCAAGGTTGAGGCCCCCAGATTGTTGTTTTCACCGGAAAGCGCAGGACCCCGTCAAACTGCCATGTGCCTTCTGTATTGGCTGTAGGACTGTGTACTCGCCTCCTTCACCGGATAGTTACCCGATTTCTAGACTTTTTTGTGGTTTTTTTCAACGTGGACCAGCACACTTTCGCGAGGTGGCAGTTTCCTTTACCCCCTACTGGTCCGACACCATCTTATTTTACCTCCTGGTTGTTTTTTGTTAGATTTTTTTTCCAGATAGGAGGGTCTTGTTCCCCCCTTTCTTGAAAAGTTTTTAAGAGCCCGGCCGTTCCCCACCCCCCCCAAGCGAATCCCCCCCCCGACCTGCGGTACAAATTTTTCTTTTTGTAAAATCATACGCCCAAGACTCCCCCTTGTGTTGCCCTTCCTGAAGCCGGACGGCTCTATTCCCCTCCCTAATGGGCCCAACGTTTCAACTCCCTTAACCGTGCCTTGTTAGTGATCTTTTGCGATGCACCAAGTTATCCCCCCCCCCCTTTTCCCCCCTTTATCTTCGTGCAGCCCTCAAGGAATTAGAGGTTTTCGAGTCCGCCTGCTTTTTCAAATCTGACCCCCCTTTTCCTACCCTTCACACTCCCTAAGTTCTGGAGTTCTCTCCCCGATCACAAGAGGAATGCTCCTCGTTCCGAATTACGCGGCCGGCAGATGCCCAATGCTCTCGTGATGTCCACTGCTCAAATCCATTTTCACCTTTCCCCAAAACAAGAGAGAAATTTATAACTCCCCCCTTACCACCCCTTCAATCCCGGCCTCCAAAGCTTCCCTCATCTTGCGCATCCCACCGCCCCTTCACCCTGTCCCCCACCCACCACCAACCACCCATGCGCCCGTTTCGTAATCACTTCCGGTCCACGCTTCAAAATTGCACCCTTGCCGGGACCCCTCCCCGCCAGAAGTTTGGTGCTGACCTCAATGGACAACGTGGTCAAGTTTCACTCCCCTTTTCTTTCCTCTTCCTTCGGTGAGAAAGTAAGGCGAACCTGAGAGGCAAGGGGGTCAGAGCCCTAGTAGTTGAAGCAGTGGACTCCGAATGGGAAACAGCATACTTAGGAAACCCACTTTTTCCGTGGTCGGGTCTCAATCGAATTTAATGTTTGGGTTTATTTTTCTCCCCTCCCCTGCGTTCTGGGTTACCCAGGGACCTTCACCTCCAAGCTTAAGATTCTGAATGCCCCAATGTGCCCAACGTAACATCGCATATTTAGTGTTCAGCCCTCGTCTCCTGTTCTGGACGGACGGCCATTCGTTTTATCATCTTTCCCCTTTACATTCACCTCGACATCCCGCTATCAAATCCACTCAGATTCATTGCCCTTAGTCGGTGTACCCCCCTTGAGTCAGCTCTCGTTCCCCTTTCCCACCCCCAACACGGGACAGGACATTCAAAGGCGAGCGGACCCTCTCCACTGCAGGGTAGGGAGTGTCCTCAGGAAAAATTAGTAGGGTTGTTATTGGTCAGGAGTGACAAACTCCTGGGGAGGTCAAGGAATAACTAAACCCTTGAGAATTTTTTTTAGTATCAGAATCAACTTTACAGAAATATTCTCCCCTTTGCAGCGAGGCGGGTCTGCGGTACGCCGCTGATCTTTTTAGAGGCGGGGCCCTTGATTCTAACTCCCCGTGTTAATTCAGGTGGGTATTTCGTTAACAAGAGATTATCGCGTCATAATATAAACTTACACACAACTGCTGACCCCCACTCCATACGTCTCCCACATGTTAAACCTCCACGACAGAGCCTACCACTAGTCCCCCCCCCCCCCCTCTCAGCCTTACTCACTTATCCCCCCATACAATACACCCACCCCCCAGCTCGCCACCAAACCTTCCTAACTCAGTAAAAAACTAATCCCCCGAGCTTTCTCCACGCTCTGTTTCCCTTCCCACCCCCTTCAAAAGCCACTACTACCACTCCCTCCCTTAACCTTGTTCTGAAGTATGCTCCCACCCCCCCAACCCCACCCTCACCACAACACCAGACCACATCCCCAACCGCCCCCCCCCCTCCCCCCCCCCACCCCCCCCCCACCCCCCCCCCCCCCCCCCTCACACCCCCCCCCCCCCCCCCACCCCCTCCCCCCCCCCCTCCCCCACCCTCCCCCCCCCCCCCCCCCCCCCACCCCCCCCCCCCACCCCACAAAAAATTCTTTTCGTTTTCCTCGTTGTTGTTGGCGGTAGAAGATACTTTATCTCGAGGGCTGAACCCGGTCCTAAATTCTCGCCCTCGAAACAACTCCAGGAAAATCTCAACCCCCTCGTATCTCTTGTCCGTTTATAGGCGTTGCTTTTGGGTCTGTAAAGTGACCACCATTCTCCCCCGCTGAAGGGTTCTCCCCCATAAAGTAGCTTTTTTATTTTTTCCCCGGAGCCATTTGTTTGCTTTGACATTCTGACTGCTCTCATCAGTCTCCCCCTGTGCTAGTGATTATTAACACTGGGGATTCTTTTTAAAAATACACCAACCCACTGTTCCTCTCCCCCTTAGGTCCCCTTTAGAGACCGCTTTCTCTGGCATCTGTCTCTGGCTGCATATTTTTGTCCCAGGTGGGGATTTTGGCTGATATTCCCAGCTTTGGCGAACTGTCATTTCTGGGTTGAAACGACCCCTCCCCCCACTAAGACAACCCTACATTGAGCCTTCTCAGGTCATTTGGGAGGATGGACCGTGTCCCGGTTTGGGTTTATTTGTTAAACAGAGCGGCTTAATTTTCCTTCCGCCCCCCGGTCACCTGGTGGGTCTACTTTAAATGTTTCTTGTGTTTTAAGGTGCCGCTTTGTCCGAGGATAAAGCCCCCGCCCGAAATTTTTCCCCCCTTTTCCCAGGATCTTGGGGGCTGGCGTTTTCCTTACCTAGGTTTTTCTCTTTCCCCCATTGATGCTATTGATGGTTTGGTGGATGCATGCACCCCTTTTGGGACATGAGACTTTTGAATCTGGACAGCGGATTTGTCCCCCCTTGGGCAACCATGGCCAATTGGCAGCAAGTTATTATGCCCTGGCCCAGAGGGCTTTTACTCCGTGTGCTTTTTCGCTGCTTGTCGTCATCTGGGAGTGCTCCCCAATTTCTGAGAAGACTATGCTGTCCACATGATTCCCTTTTTTCCCCCTTATTTTTTTCGGGGTA
>Ga0179593_1616172_pt1 | contig 13713 bp, 15 predicted proteins | sample CZODoug2_1_08_16_FD_185931 | JGI IMG/M metagenome (GOLD analysis project Ga0179593, IMG submission 185931) | Vadose zone soil fungal communities from Angelo Coast Range Reserve, California, USA - CZODoug2_1_08_16fungal (PacBio error correction) | ecosystem: Environmental > Terrestrial > Soil >... | reverse complement strand
AGGGAGGAGTTCCACCCCCTTGAGATGCCCAAAACCCCCCTGCTTGCGCCCAGTTGCGGCCCAGCGGCACGATTGATGCGGGGCACTACCTTTGTCGATTCGGGACTTGGGCGTGAATGCCTCTCCTCCCTGACATGAGACCGGCATGTGCCAACCGTTTCTGATTGCGTCCGAACTTTTTAGAAAGGCATCGGCAGGCTGTCCATCAGCTCGCTAACTTCAGATTCGTTCCATCGTTCTTCCGGCCCCCTGTCACTTTTCTTTTGGCCCCTTTGTGTAGCCATCGACTAGTTCTATTGCGCTTGGCGAGCGCTTGATTCCCTAAAAGCCTTTCCTCTTGACTCACGATGGCTTGTTGCATGCATGATTCCTTTTTTTGGGATGCTTGCGCTCAGACCAGCCGCTTTTCAGCGTTCTCAGGCCAGTCGGGGCCCGTCTCCCGGGCGTATCTCCTGGCGTGACGATCAACGGGTTCTTCTGTGATGATCCCGCGATGTGCCAAGGAAAAGATTCCGTCGCGACGGCGCGTGTCCCTAAGGCGCACTCCTTTGGCTCCTTTTTTCATCCCCTTGGGTCGCAGTTCATAGACACGGAGGTCCTCGCCCCACGGGAGTCGAGAATGACGACCGCCCCCCCACCCGCCTGGAGGCTTCGCGAATCATTCCAACTGCCTTGAGATTGATAGCAGATCTGGTCGAAGCGTCTTTTTTGACCGTTTAATGACCCCTGGCATTGTTGACCAGTCCCCTCCGCGGCTTCAGCCCGCGCGACGCACGGCGGTTGGGACTCGCTGCCCAAATCGTAAGTAGCGTGTGAGCCCACCTCGCTTTGTTCCGCCCGGCATTGCCTGGAATAGTTTATCACGGTGAGGCGTGCCGGCGGTCGTACACCCTCGCCCATCACGCGCGCACGGTAACGATCTTGTGTTCACTAGTCATTTGCTCAATAATCCTGCAGCGGATGATGGAGGACAACCTCCTGCCCGGATCATCGTGCCATTATTTGGATCACAATCCGGCTTCCGTTCCGGTTCAAGCGATTGGGATACGCTGGCGGAGCGGCCCACTTTTGCCCCCTCCCCGTACGATCTGCCTGCCGATTCGTCCCCGGACGACGGTGCAAGACGCTGGAAGTCCTCTCTTGAGAGGCCACGCGGCAGTGCGGCCATGGGTAGCCGTAGCGCCTGTCCTTTCTTTTCGACTCGCGGTCTTTCGTTTTTCTATCGCCAAGCCGAAGGCTTTTTTCGGACGCTACGCGCACTTCGGCGAACTGCCGCTTTATCCCCTCCCCGACATACGCATCAACATCTGGATGGATCGTTTGATCGCCTAGGAGTCGATGGTATTTCTGCACGACAGCGACATGATTCTGCGCCCCGGTGGTTTGGCTCTAAGGCCTGCGGCACGATCTGCTATACGGCACCGTCCCGCCCGTGCCCTCTACTCCATAGATGATCGCGCCCACGGGCCTTTAGGCTGGGTCATGCTCCGACCACGGTGGGATGCTTGCCGTGACAGTCGGTACTGACGCGATTGCACCCCAGACGTCTTCATGGCCTTTTATGCAGGCCGGCGGAAGCCGACCCCCGAACGTCCTTATAAAGTTCTTCCGATGCCCGAACCATCCGTTTTTGTCCTGCTGCCCCCGCAGCTCCGCAGGGTAGCGTGTTCATCTCTACTTCATGCGGAGTTATACCTGAATTGTCTGGCCCCTTTCCCTCCCTCCACGTTGTTATTGCGGTCAACATTTTTCATGATATCTCTCTTTCCTTCTTGTGAGTCTATTTCCGAGAAAAATTAGCATGTGACCCCTCCTTTCAACGAACCAATTCGGCGATTGTTCCCCAACATTTTCCTCAGAACGCCCTCCTGTCGATGAACAGCCGAGCGAGCTGTTTTCCAGGTAGAGACCGCCGCCCCCCCCGGCCACCATGGTGGCTTCCGGCAGAAAAAGCACTTGTATCCGCCTTTACAGTTCCAGAGGCTCACCCGGAGCCTAAGGCCAAGCTCAGCGTCCAAGATGCTCTCCTCCGTCCCCGACATCTCCCTTTCAAAGCAACCTCCCCGTGTATGTAACCCATCAGGCCGCAGCGTGTGTGACGAGAGCGAATTCTTCGATTTCTCCGTTATCTTTTTTAGGGGTGGTTTTTTCGCCCTGCCAGCTAATTCGTCCGCAATTGTTCCCCGCCAACCGCGGCGTTCCTCTTTGATGGCTTTCCCCTGAAACGCAGTCGACGTCGCCCTCTCCCAGAGTGCTTCGTGTTTCTTTCGAGTCGGTATTCACTCCGGATTCGGCAGAAGAGCTTTTTCCCTCCCTCTTTTGACTGCACCTGCTTCCCCCTTCGGCTTTGCGCCCCACAATCCTTCCTCGAGTCACAATCAATACGGCCTGCGCTTTCCTCGCCGTCCAGAGTCGGGGCACCGTGGCTTCACGAGAGACGCTTACCGTCCTTTTCCTTTCTGACATCAGCGAGGATCGTATCGACCGCTCCACCCCCCTCTTAATACCGCATATTTTTTTCCCCCCATCGGAGATTCGTAGTTTTCCGTATTGTGCTGCCAAAACCCCCACCAGGAGAGAGAGGTGTCATCCCCGAGGTCCCCTCTAACTTATCTTCTTTCCTGAGACAAATGACTAGCTCGTTTTCCCGGTGTTCGCAGCGGTAGGTAGGCGGTGCCCCTTACGGCTAACTCTCACCTATTCCCCTCTCCCCCCACACCCCGAGGGGGTGTTTGTGCTCTTCGCAAGATATTGTCAGGGGTTTTTTCTGGACCCCCCCCCTCGGCATTCTGTCAGCGATCACAATGCCTACGCTTCTCACGCTCCTTCCTCCTCCTTCGGCGGCGTCAGACCGTGTACCAATTTCCTGCCCCATGAACCTCGCCGAAGCGACGAGCGGTTGACCGCCTATTCTTCTCTCAATAGCCCAGGGCAGTTTTAATGATTGCGACTGCGATGGGTCGGGTCTCGCATTTTCCAGCCCTTGCTCGGACCTACGTTTGCCGCCGTCCAGGGTTCTCGTGGGGGGTTGGGGGGGGGGTGGTGTTTTTTTTGGCCGCCCGTCGCCACTGGCTGAAGGCGATCTGGCAGGCCGTTCGACCAGTCAAACGCCTTTCGCGCTGGTCCGAATCTTTTCTTTCTGTTCAACGGCAACCCTTCATCCGACCCCGCACCACTCTGAACCGTGGAGGCGTCGGTTGAAATGATATTCCGCGATCTGCTCCCGTCTCCCCGCACCCCGGCATAAGATGCAGAGTCAAATGTTGCCTGGTAGTCAGCACCTCCCCCCAACCGAATTCTCATGTCCTGCACCAGACTCCACCGGCCTCTTAAAGCTGCTTAGGACGGGCAACGATAGCCGGGGCCACTCTTATACATGCGCCACCAAAGGCCGCTCTCCCCCCTGCCGAGTCCTGCCCTAAGCACAACCCGACAACAAGGCGCGTGACTCGAGTTTTCGGTCAAGGCCTGGTCTCTTGCGCAGATTGCCGAGCAGGGACGAGTCGTCCCCAATGCCGGTTCTGTCGTTCGGGCAGGAGGAGGCATTCCTTCCAACTCGACCCCCCCTGCCAACGTGCTGCCCTTGAGGTCCGATCCGCCAACTGCGCCAAGCCGGTTTTTTTAGCTCCTCTCTTCCTTTGGAACGCCCATATATCGCGGACATCTCTCTCCTAGAGATGTCCGAGATAGGTCTTGCGTCCAACGGCGAGCTGCGCTTGAAAGACCCCCTGATCTGCTTTTTCCTGCAACGCGGTAGCTTGACGCTCTTTCTTTCGTTACTCTTTTCTGCAGTTGTGTGAGTGAATTTCTCCTCCCCCTATGAGGAATTGTGTCAACAGCTCTGCGCACCGATCTGCGCAATCGCCGATGCAGTCAGACTCTCTCCGATGGCTGAGATAGACATTTTTCGATTTCTCGTTTAAATACGGGCCCCAATGGGACGGTGCGGCCTGCGAGAGCCTCTGTGGAAAGTTGCTATCTGTTTCCCTTCTCCAGGCCTTTTCTCCGATGGAATGAAAGGTGACCTTCTGTCATGACATACTTTTTTAGTGCGTCAGGAAAGGCCCATTCAGCGTCTGACTTTGATCCCTGCTTGTGGCCGACGAGTACGACCTTCGGCTTTCGATATCCCCGCCCGGTTTTATATTTTTTCCAGGCGGTTCCTTCTCTTTCTTTGAATCCCGACATAGACCGTGAGCTGACTGTGCACCGGCCGCTCTCTGACAGGACCCCCGCCGCTTTTCGGATAGCGGCTTGTCTAGGCATAGTTCGGTCGCATGAGTCCCCCACTTTTCGATTCCCTTTGTACGATCTTGAACACCAATCTCAGTTTCCTTCCTAGAGATCATTAAAAATTTCTCAGTCCCCTCCTTGCTCGTCGCACATCGCGTTCTTTCCTTCTTTGAAGATTTCCTCTGCAGGTGTTGACCCCCATTCTTAAACGGCAAGGTCGCTCACCCGGCGTACATCTTGTTTATCGCTGTGACATCGTGCATTCGCGGTCCTCTCCGCCCAGCCCCCCTTCTCCCCTGGGGAGCGCCTGATTTTCTCTCGGAAATCCGACTTGAAGCCGCCCGTACATGCAGCCCCCATCCCGTCGAAGCACTCTCTTGCTACCCTTTTTGGTTTACTAAGTCATTTTCTCTCATAACTCTCCCTCTTCTTGATGAGGGAAATACGCTATTTTCATTTCCGGCATCTTGGCATTCCCGGAATACTCCGCTGAGAAAGGTTCTCGATCTTTTTCTTCCTTTTTTTGGATTCTCCCTTTTTCGATCGCTCACGATCTAGGAACTTCCTCGTCTTTTACTCGGTTAAGGAATTGGACCGAGCGTTCTGCGTTTTCGCCCCCCCCGCGGCATTGCCCCAGACAGTTCGGCCCCCCCTTCGACTTGTTGCCGAATAGACCCGATGCTTTTAAGGTTCCACGCCGAAGGGTCTGATTTTCGTTCGAGGTCAGTAAGTGTCACTCCTGCTCGACCTGCCCGGCGCCCTCATACCACCCCTAAACCTCTTCAGCTGAAAGTCGCTGGAGCCCTTGATCGATAAGCTTCGTGACTGCTGTTTCGGCCCTTTTCCAGAAAGAAATGATCGCTCAGGTTTTTTTTCTCGGCCAATTGCGTGCCCTAATTATCTGTCCGTGCTCCTGAACCTGTTCCGGAGCCTCCGTTCATTTTCATCTCCACTGCGAGGCGAATAAAAAGGTTTTCTGCTGACTTTCTTTAATTAAGGAGAAGGTGTGCCGTTGAGCTCCCCGGGCGTGAATGATCCACACTCCGACTGCTGATGAATTCCTCCTTTCCCTCCGGAAGAACCTTTCAATGCACTGATACCAGGATTGAACTACACCTTTCCTTCCGTTCCTATCTGGCCCGTGAGCTCCTCTTCCCTAATAGTAATGCGGGTCCCTTTTATGGTGAAGTGATGATGTCACCAGTACCTTCCGCCAAGTTGATTTTATAATAGGAGGTCCCCCTAGTTTTTTTTATACCCCCTTTCTTATATAGATACTTTTTCCCTATTTTTTAGATACAATATGGCCATCGGGACAGCGTCCCCTTTCCCCCCCCGTTGCGTGGACTCGGTTCACTCCCGTTAATCCCAATGTCTATGACGTATTCCTCCCACGCAACGGGTTCTTCTGCTGTTGCTCGGATATTCGCCAGTCACTGCTGGTTTCTTCGTTTCCCGGCCACTTGTATCTTTTTTTTCGAGGTCGCTTTTTTTTGTTGGCGTGACCCCTTTCCCCTCATCAGGAATGGCCAGCCTCCTTTGGTCCCAGATTAGCTCTACTCCGTCACCCCCCCATGGGTTAACACTGCTCCTCTCTTAACTCATTCGTCCGCCCTCTGCGCGGATCGCAGTCCTTATCGTCTGGCCGTCGGGCGCCTCTCTCTCGGGCGTTCGGTTCTTTATGCAGACAGATAATTCTTTCTCCGTCCCCTTTCTCGGTGTCCAAGATGCCAACCACCTGTGCTCTCCATCAGTCCTGTAGGTCAAATTCATCCCTCAATAATCAGTCGACGATTGCCAAACGAAGTATAGCTTCGTTCCGTGTTTATCTTCAGATACTCCGGTCCTTCTTCTCCTTCAGCTTTTGACGAGCTCTTGTGCCCCTTTTTTTCCCCTCCTGACAGCAGACCTTCCGGATTTTTGAGGCTTCCCCCGAACTTATTCTTCGGTAGGAAATCCATTCTTCAGATCCCCTGTTAATTTTTTGTGGGGCCTCTCAACTTAGATTTGAACAAGAAGAACTTTCCTTTTAGACGACCCTTTCTTCACAGTTCCAAAAGTAAACAGAGCTGCTCTCTTCTGTCGAGGAGACTCAACCTAAACCACCGTCCCTCCCCCTTCACTCCCAAATTATTATTAGTTGTTTAAGGTTGTGATGTGCCCCCCCCCCCCCTCTTATAGGAACGATCAGGTTAAACTACACTCCCCCGTGCTCTTCCTCGCATTCTCGGGTCGGATCTAGATCTATTATCCCCCCAGGTATTCATTTACTTTTTTCTTCCTCTGGGATAGGTGCTTCTTTTTCCTTCCTTCCTTCCCAAACCGGATGATAAACTCAGCCCCCCCATCGGTAGAGGAGCTTTTTTTGTTCTTCAAGTCTCTGGGCCTGGTCCCTGGAGCTTATTCTTGTTCTCCCATGCTTCAGCAGCATGTTTTTCCCTCGGCTTGAAGTCCTTTCTTTACTTTCGCACTGAAAAATCGAAAACTCCCGTTTTTTCCCCCGATGTTCGTTGTCCGCGACTCCTTTCAGTTTTCCGCTCAAGACTCCCCGGCGCCTTTCCTCTTCCACCAGCGTTCTTTGGGAAAACTCTTTTCCCCTGTTTATGCGCCTCCCCCTTTCCTCGAACTTCCTTTTTCCGGATCTTCCTTCCAAAGGACTGCCAGTCTCAGTAAAGCTTTCGCGGTCCGGGTTCCCTCGGGATCTTTTCAACGTTCAACGTCCCTCCCTCCTTACCAGACACGTTTCTCCCTTCGGCATTTTCTTTTTTAAGGTTTTCAGCGTCGTCCCGACTTCTCTTTTTCAGCGATGTCGCACCTTGGTTTGGCATGTTTTTTTACGAACTCAAACCTTTTCCCCACAAAGCCATCCTTTCCTGCCTCCCATTTTCCCCGTTTGAGCTCAAGAGGAGTAGGTCCTCCTCCCCCCTCTCCAACCTTTTCCACTACTCGTCTTTTCACACAAAGGGCAGGCAACGTTCCCTTTGCCCCGGAAATACCCTACCCGAAACCCCCCAATTTCCCGCTCGTAGGGACCTTTAGATATCTGTTCGGATCGCATTTGGCCGATTTTTTCCTTTTGAAGGTCAAATAGAAGTCTTACTCCCTTCGGTCTTCTTTTTCTGCCCGTTTTCTTCCTCACGTCCAGGTCGAAACTCCTACGTCCTTTTTCCCCAGTTAGTCAAGAGGGCTCCCTTTGCGTCCTGCAAGCCTTCCCTTTTTTTTCCTTGTCTTGGTTTCCAGCCTGCCAGATGGCTTTCCTCATCCCGTTTTTCATTTTCTATTTTTTTCCTCTTTTCATACGTTTTTCGTTTCGATTCTATGCGCTTCTCTATTTTTCGGTGATTCCTTGACTCCCCCCCTTCTCAGCAACATGAACTGCTTTCTTGTTTTTTTCAGATTTTCTTTTTGCTCAAGGACTTTGGGAAGTAGTAGAGTTTCCTTTGCATCTGGACAACGAACCTTCCCAACTGACAGGTCTGCCCCATCTCTTTTGACCTTCAAAGATCCCGTCCATCTCCTCTTTCCTAGGACTTTTCTGACAGAGACCTCCCGATTTCCAGTCTTCCGTCTTTTTTACTTATTCCGGGACATCCCCTTTATCTTGCGTTTTTTCGTTTCTCCCTTCTACCTTGGCCCGATTTTTGAGCGATTTTTGTCGTTTAGTTGCTTTTTTTTTTCCGCCGGGATACAAGATTTGTTGTTCTGACCCCCCCTTTTTTGTTGTTTCTTTCAAGTCCCATGCGCTTCCTTAACCCTGCCCAACTTCAGCCAGTAGGGTCCTCTCGTGAACGAACTCCCTGCTCTGTTCGAGGAAGATCTCCCCCGTTTTTTTTAAGGCGGTATTTGTTCCTCTTTCTTTCTTGCTTTCAACTTTCTCTCTCTGCACCCTTTCTTTTGACGTCGAATATCCGGCCGAGAATTTTTCCTTGACCTCCCCCTTTCGATAGAGTCCCCTGGTCGCGGCTTCCTCCCATCTTTTTCTCTTTTACTTTCCCCCCCGATGGCGAGACTCCTATCCTTTGCACTTTTGATTCCCTCGCATAGCTTTTAAAAATCCCTTGCGCTTGATCCTCGCCCTTTTGCCCTCCTAGATTGTCGCTTGCGTCGATTTTCCTTAGTTTCCCCCTTTCGCCCAGCACGACCTCAATCCCTCTCTCGAAACCTCGTCGTCCAGCATTGCCCCGCGGACATTTTCCCTTTTCCTCTCCACCGCCCTGACTTTCCAGTCGGCCGTTTTTTATCAGGAGTTCCAAGACTTTTACAGCTCTCCGCATTTCGGCCCCTCCTCCAGCGAGGGAAAACCGTTTACCTCTTTTTTGGTTCCAGGTTACCTTTTTTTCTCTTCCCCCCCCTTTTCCTCATCCTTTCCAACATAAGTTTTTTCTCATAGTTTTTGGTCCATTTCCCCAAGCTGGAACCCTTTTCTCTAGATGCGTTCCCTCCGTTTTGTTTTTTTAAAATTTAGTCCTATCAGACTCTTTCCTCACTTCATCTCTTTTTCTGACCTCCAGGTGTCAAGGACTGATTTTCTTTTTTGCGGTGGACAAACGCGGTCCCCTCTCAGACGATGAGGCGTCGGAAATTTCACCCCCCCGTTGACACCCTTTTTTTTTTTCTCCCATCCTCTCTTCCTGTTGTTTTTTTTGCTGCGCCTTCCATTTTTCTCGAGGTGTCATGCCCTCCTTTCCCTTAATGATGCCTCAACCAAAGGCTTCTCAGAGACCTCCCCCGATTTTCTTACCCTAAATGAGCGAAACGAGCTTTCTTGAACCAAAGGGATCTTTTCCTTACGAGTATGCCTGAGCTGGCGCTTCCATGAAAGTGGACTGCTGCTTGTTGTGTTCCTCAGTGGATAACCTTCTCAGCTTGCTTATCTGGAGAGCCTACGTGCAAATACCGATCACCCTCCCTAGACGGAAATCTGAATTCTTCATTTTCGCCGTCAATTAAGTCCCGTCTGAGCTTCTTCCTCTGGACTTTTTCCGCGGTCCTTTGATCTGAGAATGTGTGAAGGGACGCTCCGATCCTCTTTCCTCTCAAAAGAGACGCTGCGGTTCCTTCTTCCTTTGCTTTTCGAAGCTAAACCAGAGAGCAGGAACCTCCTCCCCCCCCCCCTTAGCTCGTGAAAGCCCCACTCTTTTTTTTTTCAGTTTTTTCCGTCTAGACTTTCCAACCCCCGCATTTCTCCATTTTTTTCTCTATAAGTTCATCTTGATTTACTGAATTTTTATGTCTTCGAACCCTCTTTACCTCAAAGGTTTTGACCTGTTTAAACTGGCGAAGGTGGAGAGGAGTTCTCTGAGCCCGGGTACTCCCCAGACGTGGGCCTTTTCGTCAGCTCTGATATCCCCCTAAAAAATTATTCTTTTGGGACTCGCCCACCCCCTTCCCATTTGTCTAGGGTTTCTCCCACTAACTATCCCTGAACTTTCGAAAGTAGATTCCCCCCTCTCACAGAGCTGCGAGATTTTTCGCCAGCCTTTTCAGACTAAAAACGTCCCTCCTTTGGTTGACAATAATTTCAGCACTTGTTCCGCTGCCGTTTCACTACCCCGGAGTTGAACCTTCCACTCTTGCCAAGGTCGATGAGACTTTATTCTGGTCCCTCCGACTTCTGGCCCCTTTCAATCAAGTGTCTCTCCCCTCGAAAGCGCAGAAAGTGGTGTATCTGCTTTTCCCTATCATTTTTTACGTCGAGGCTGCTTGATCTCCGTTAGTAGAGCGCCATCTTCGTTTTCCTAGAGCTCTCCCAGCACAAACAATTTCCCTATCCCCTTAACCCTAGCTGTAGGTCACTTCAGAACCTCCTCCCCCGTAGCTTTAACCCCGCCTTCTTTTGCTATCTTCTCCGTCCCTTTTTTTTCGATTTCCCTGCTCTCCCTTTTGAAGCCGAAGTGAATCTCTTTTTCTTCTGCACTGCGATTGAACATAAAATTAGGCTTTGCTCCTTTCCCATTCCTCTTTTCGAGGTTTTCCCCTCAATTTCCCTTGAAAGGAAGAGGCCTGCATTGAAGCGCCCGTCCCCTCTTGTCCCCCCTTTAGTGTTCCCCAGCGCACGCCGAGGTCACGTAACTTGTCTCCCCCACCGTTCATATCGGTCATTTGTCGGCGGCGTCGTCTAACTTGCAGCCGTCTTCACCCACCAGTCCCCGGCCTTTCCCACGTTCCCCAGGTCCGATTATTCGAAGTTTCTATTTTCTTTGGTTCCCAATAATGCCCCCTGGGAAACGTAATTTCTTTTAGGTTTCCCCCCATTTCCACCTCTTCCCGATATTTGGGTATTAGAAAAAATGACCTTGACCCCAACGGTTCCGCAATTCGTTCCCGTTGATTATTTTTTTCGGTTGGTGGCCTGACGCATTGCTCCTTGAACCCTTTCCGTCTAAAATATTAATCCCCTCCCCACCCACCCAAGGGATCAGCTGCAAATCCCATTTCTCGAGTGGCTTTTTTTGTTTATGAAGCCGAGGCCGTCAGCCTCCCCAACTGTGCTCCGCGGAGGAGACGGCTCACCGGCTTCTTCGATTATTTTTTCCTTCAATAGGCAATTCTCCTAACTCCCCCTACGTCTTGACCAGAGATCGAGATCAATCTCCTTGGCAGTCCCTTGCGCGAAGCGCCTGATCCCTTTGCGCGATGTGGGGCTTTCTTCTTTCCACCCAGCCGTGGTTTGTCGCTCTATCCTTTCGACAGGCCCTCTCGAAGCCCCTGACGATCTGGTCAAAGGACTCTGCTCTCGTCTTTCCCCACAGCCGTATCGCGGGTCCGCTCTCTCAGGTATTCGGCAAAACCCCGCAGGGAAGTTCCTACGCACTTAAAATGCCAGTGGTCTGCGAGGAGCGAAGTTTCGTCTCTTCTGGTCCACTCCCGGATCCACAGGTTCTTTTCAGCCGATGCGCCAATGGCGGCATGGTCTGAAGACACAAAATCCCCCAAAAAAGGAACATGTCACCCGTTTATCCAGATTCTTCCCCCCCCCAAAGCTTCTCCAAACCACCCCCCCCCCCCCCTCCCAACACGTATCCCTCTCTTGCGCGACACCTTCCTTTCAGGCAATTCATTCTTCCTTAAATACTCACCATTCGACCAAGGTCATCGGGTCTCGGATGTCGTTCATGCTCGGCCGATTGAGGGGTTCTGGACGCCGACGTCGTTTTTCCCCCCCTTCCCCTTAGTCGTTTCGGGCCGCCTTTCTGCATTCGAACGAACACCTGCCTGGTAAAGTCTTATCCCAACCATCCGTCAATAGTGTCCTTCTTCCCGCAATTCCGCAACTGTCAATGGGCAGGTTTTCTCTTTTTTCTTTTCATCGGAAGGCACGCCTCCCATCTCGAGCATCTATTTCTTTTGTGTGTGAGAAGATCGCGATCTTTTTAGGGAGGCGTCCGTGAAGAGATGTCTGGTCCACCACCAGCAAACCCCCACCCCCCCCCCCCCCCAAGGCCATGCTTGCCCGTTGCGAACGGGCACACTTGGGTGTATCCCCTTTGAGTAGTAGGGTCCCCTTTCTCGTCATGCCTCCGCCGGACCGACCAATTACCATGGTGCAATCACGAGGGCGTAACTTTAAAGCTCTGCCCATAGCCGTCGGCCGAGCCTGCGCCGACCTCTCAAGACAGACCTTGTGTAGATCCCGTATTCTTGCATCTAACTGGCCTCTCTCCTTCGGACTTTGGTGTCGCTTACCTGCTTCTATGGGGACCGTTCGGCGAGCGCGTTGGAGGGAGTCGCCCTCCCTAAGAGTTTTTCTCAAACGTGTTTTTTCATTACTTTTCCTTTTTGGGTGTTTTTCGTGAGTTCAGCATGCCGAAAGTGGACCCGTGGTTTACCACAGGCCGTGGGGCCGACGAGGAACTCCCCCGATATCTCAGGCGGATTCGACTCAAAGGGCTGGTAAGGCGGTTTTGACCCTGAGATTTGACCTCTCCCTATCCTTCTACTATCGTGACGGAGAGACTCGTTGACTGTGATAGCCTGCTCTCCTTTGACATATAGACGTCCTTCCCGATCGCTTCTGTCCTCGGCATAGACCGTAGGTCTCGAGAGGCACCAACCAAGCTGCCGAAAATAGACACCCGACGCCTGCGACTGGTGCTCGCGTCATCTTTCCCACTGTCCCTTTACTTTATAGAGCCTGCTGCGGTATTCTCCCGTATCCTTATTTTCCTCTTTATGATGACGGCCTGTTGACCGTCGACGCTTTCAGGCGTTGTTTTCAGACGCCGAACATGCGGCGCCTTTTCTGACGGCCTTCGACGGTCAGATGTCCTCCCTCATACTTGCGTTCCCTCCCTAATCTTCCGATTTTTTGTCTCTGTTGTGGAAGTTTCGCCCTACATGCTCAGAGGAACGGCGTTTCCCCGCAGCCCAATATACTCGCGCCCCTTACCTTCCTTTGCTACCTGTTGGTTCTAATATTCCTTTGTCTCTCCCCATTTTTTCCCGCGGCTGATGAGAAAACATACGCCTTACTTTTTTCAGCCTCTGATTCTCCAATCGGACCCCTACGAACTTCATCTCCCTTTTCAGTGTTTCGTGTATTCACCGCTTTTGGGTCCTGAAAAATTTTCGCTCGACGAAGACTCTGAACCTATTTCGAAACGTACGGACGCGTTCCTAATCGCTGAACTTATAGGCGTGAGGCTTTGCTGCCCCCTCTCTGTAGAAAGATCCTTCCCTTCGCAGGACCCTTACCCCCTTCCGTCCTTTGCTAATATTTAGGAATTCTTAGCGAGGAGAACAACAAGCCCCTCAGTTCTTCCTTCTACCCCCAGGAGATACTCTTTTCCCCGCTATGCAGGTCTTCCTGCCCCCCCCCTCCTGCTTTACTCTCCTTTTTCCCCTAAACTCCCTCACCATGATGCCAGGTCCTCTGGATAGTCTGAATTATTTCTTTCCCTTCTGTATTGAGTTTAGTCCCAATTTTCCCCCAGCTCCTATAAGGAAAGGTGTGGACTCCAGGTACCATTCTCTCCTGGCCTCCCTTTTTTTCTCCACGGACCAGGAAAGATCCCCTTCTCACCCCTCCTCCCCTAGAACCTTCGAGACTCTCAACACGGGCCTTGGTTTCTCAGGGGTACATTCTTCTGAGAAACTTTTGCTTTCATCGTTCGATCATTCTGTTGCTTCTTTCTATAGCTTAAACCGTTTCAGGTTTGCAGCTCGAGGTTGAATTATGCCGACTCTTAACTCCCTGACCCCCCTCACCTAAGTTTTGACAGCCCCCCCTGTCCTTTGTATATGATCATCCAGTCCCCGAATATATAGAATATTCGTCGGTTTCCTCTCACCACAGGGGTCCGCTTCAAACCGTGCTGGTCCCCTACCTAACTCCCCAGTTTTTCGTTCACTTCTTCTTCCCCCACTTCGCTGTTTATCGGAATGTCTCTCCTTTCCCCCCCCTCCCCTTCGAGATTACTTCCGAGCCCCCTTTGGTCCCTCGATATACGAAACAACCGTGGTGTACGTTGTACCATGACC
>Ga0179593_1547032_pt1 | contig 13713 bp, 14 predicted proteins | sample CZODoug2_1_08_16_FD_185931 | JGI IMG/M metagenome (GOLD analysis project Ga0179593, IMG submission 185931) | Vadose zone soil fungal communities from Angelo Coast Range Reserve, California, USA - CZODoug2_1_08_16fungal (PacBio error correction) | ecosystem: Environmental > Terrestrial > Soil >... | reverse complement strand
GTTCGAGTTTACCCCTCCCTTCCCTTTTCCGCAGACTCCGAACTCCCCCTTTTTTTCCCCCCTTATGATATAGGATCCCTCGAACAGAGTCACTCCACCCCCCTCCTTCGAAACACGTTCTTTACAGTTTTTACCATGGCAGCCGCGCAACTCTCTCTCTTACCTTTTTCCGAGATGATAGGCAGAAGACCCGAGAAAGAGGTTTTTCTGTATCATAGCCTTATCTTTGAGGCTCCCTCCCCAAGTACTGTGATACTTGTCAGAGAGATGACCACCCGTTCAGATTATGTTGACACGCACGGTACACCCCCTTTCGCGAGTACTCATGACCCTCTCCGGGAACTTCTACCCCGAATTGAGAATTTTGAACTGATGGAGTTCTTTTAAATAATGCGCCCACAAGATACTCCACCCCCCTTCCCGCTTCTCTAAATCGCAGCCAAGACGCACGCTCTGTCCACTTGAAAGAAGAATATAACGGTTCTGTTTTCCCTAGCCATTCCTCTTCGCTTGAATAAAGTTGCAGTAGTCGACCCTTCGTTGAAGGAAATTCTTCATGCAGCCTTCTCTTTATACTCTCTCCAGCAGGATCTTCCTGTTCCCCACTAGACCGATTTCCCTGAAGCTAGAATGCCGACGCCCCTGAGTATCGTGCTGGTACTTGCTGTGACCACGTAACGTCCTCCCCCAACGTTTATAGCCTCCTCTTTTGCTGATTTTTAGGTTCCCCAAAATCGTTTTCCCCCACGATCGTAATTTAGAACCTCTTCCATTTCTAGGGTGTACCAGGGAATCTTTCTTGAAGTATAGACTCACGGACCCTCGCGTGATATTTCCACAAGTACTGCTTTTTAACTTTCTTCCAGCTTGATCCCCAGGGCTTTTTTTTTGATCTCAGAGGTTTGACGGAGGACCACTCTTTATGACCTGATCTCGATCTTAGGGTCTTTCTTAGAAGCAGCCGCCCCCCCTTCTCGCGCTGGGACCGAGATCTCGGAAGGTCACGCGGCGAGACTTTGTGTCGCCAGTCTTCGCCTTCGGCCGTCCACCATTACCCCGCGCTGCGACATGGTTTTGACGGGGTATGGAGAGAGGGACTTCGACCTTCAGGGTAGGCTTTCTGTCGTGCAGCGCTTCCTATGTAGGCATTTCTATGAGCACTTCGCGCGACATTTTATACTTCCCCCTCTCTCGCGAGAGATGTTCGTTTATTTTCCCCCAGTGGTTTCTTTTTCTTCCCTGCATCTTCGCAATACGCGTACCCCCTTCTGGCTCGTCGGCGTAAACGAAATGCGTGACGAGTAGCATTCTTAAGAAAAATGGACTGTTACGTCTCCCCTTTTTCTTTCTCCGGCGAGGGTTTTCCTTTCTCTCAACTCCAAGATTACCCTTTTTTCAGGCTCCCAGGCCGCTGAGAGGCGGTCATTTTACCCTGCTCTCGTCTCACTTCGGGAGGAGGGAATTCGGACCCCCCCGCAACACCCCCTTGCTTTAATATGAGTAATGCTGCTCAGGAGGCCTGTATCCGGGAAACTTTTCCCTCCCTCGGATGCAACAGTGGTTTGCGAGCCCCCTTCAGGGCCGCCTAGTCGCGGGGCGTCCATCGAGTCGGCTTTCCAACCTCCTTTTTTTTCCGAGGAGAGGGGTCTCGTGTCTTTTTATCCGAAGTCGAGGGCGGGATTTTCCTTGAGAGGGGAGCTTCTTCGATTCTCCAGCAATTCTTCTACCCTGCGGCGTACCGGCAGTTTTGGTTCCCCATCGTTTGCGCGATCACCCTTTAGTTTCCCCTGAACGAAAGCGGGTATGCTCTTTCTTTGTGGCTTTTCTTGCATTGATCTTCCCCTTTCCCCCTTCTGTAATAGCTCCCGGGGTTTTCTTCTTCATTACTTGACAGTTCTTACTCAAATAGTGCTGCTTGGAGTTTTTCCCCCGTTAAATGGTTGAGAATCGGCGGGAATCTGTGTCGGCCTCATGTAGTTGGTCCCTTCTGTTCCTGCTCACGCATGGCCGGCGTTTTTCCTTTCCACGATGATCGGCGGGGGCGGCGTCCGCAACACGCGTATGTCCCAACGCGCGGGACGCCTCGTCTCGTCCCCTCCTGTCTTTTTACACACCTTCTTCTGGGACCCCTTCCGTCCTCTGCTCACGCGCTAACCTTCTGCCGGGCGGTTTCTTCATTTTTGTTGACGGAAAAATCTCCTTTATCTTTTTTGTGATTGAGCTCTCTAGCTTGTCGTTAACCCTCCTTTGTGCACGTGCGACGCTGCATCCCTTGATTTGGTATGCCCCCCAGCAGGGGATTATGCGAACCACCGCCAGGGTCCCTCAGTTTTTTTTTTTCGTCTAACTCCCCCCCTACCTCGTGCGCAGTGGTACACTTGAGGGTTATTGGTGCTTCAGAAGACGGCCTTTACCCCTATCGAGTTTCTATCCTTCCTTGTCCATTGGCCCCCCTTCTTCTCCGCCCGAGCAAGGCCCTTCCTTCTCCATGAGTCCACCAGGATATCAACGGCAGATTTCCGTTTCCTCCGCTGCTTCCCCTTCCGGTAACCTTCACGGCCACTGGTCGCAAGCAGTTCTACTCGCAGCAAGGAATTTTGAAGATTTATCACCCGTGAGACTCTAGGGGAGCCTTTCCCCTTTCTCCCGAGGTCCCCTCCCAGAACCCCGCCCACGAACCGCCCCCCTTTTTGCTCGGCGTGATCCCTTCCGGAAGTGATCGCTGCAAACTGGTAACGGACCCCACACCCGTTGGACGCGGCCTGGCCTTTCTTAACTCTTCCTTGGGTTGGAGAATTCTCCCTCTTCCTTTTTCCCCCCATCCTCCGCCTCCCCGCCCTTTGTCTTTTCCCTTTCTTCACCCGCCGCGGACCCCCCCGGAGAAACCCATTCCACCCCCGTTTGTTGGCCCTCGCGTTTCCCTCCCCTCTATGGGGCTGTCTGATTCTCTACCTGCTCGCCCTTTCCCCCTGGCAGCGGGGTGTTCTATTTGGCATCCCTTTAGTCCTTGGACGGGACCTCCCTTTTGCGTCCAGCAGGTCCATCATTGTCGCCCGGGCAGCACTTTTTTTTCGATACGTGTCAGTTCCCCTGGGTGACAGTTTCGTCTTCCTGGATAGATTACCGCAAGGGAAGGCATCCGGACGATGAATGAGTGGAATTTTTTTGGTTGATACCCCACGTCTTCCCTTTCTCCTATCCCTTCACCTGACTTGGCGATCCTCCTTCTTCGCGAGGCGGCCCCAACCCAGCCCATTCTTGGACGCCGCTGGTATCCCTATTTACTCCTTATGGAGAAGGATCAGGGCTCTTCCCCCTAACCCCCCCGTGTGTGGCACCAACTCCCCTGTACAACTTCTCCTATTCCCGCGCTAGTTCCGTTATGGAGTGCTCCTTCCGGTTGCAGTGACTATTTAAGGGAGATGACCCTCACCTCGCTTCACCCTGGGAGTGGTTCCACGTCGAGATTATCTTTTAAGCCCCCCTTTTCCAAAGCCAACCCATGGAGAGCGTGTTACCTTTTTGGACTGCCGCGCGTAGAATTTTGACACGCATTCCCTGTTACGCCTTTGGCGTCACATCTTAGCGCGGAGCCCCCCTGTGGAGAGTGTTGGGGTTTGACTCTCTACCTATCCCTGCCGAAAGTCCTCGGCTTTCTCCCGAGCTATACGTGCCCCTGCTAGCATTGACTTACGGCCTTACGGCTTTTATTTACTTCCAGTTCTTTTTTACAATGCTGCGCGCGTCCTCTTGTTCTTTCGCACCTCATCCAAGATTCGGCACCCACATCTCGAGATTCTTTCGGACGAGCGTGGTTCTCCCTCCCTAGGGTGATAGACAACTGTTCTGCGGGCCTCGAACCGTTTCGCGATCCCTAGTGCCGCTTGCCGTTCGCTCTCGTCCTCTTTTTCTTCGTCGCTCTCTTACGTTCCCGTTTCATTACTTTTCCTACCCTAAAGTGTTTAATTTGCCTCTCCTGCGCTGTATCCGTGTCCTCTGCAGGCCAGCGGCCGTCTCTCCGCTGGGGGTTTGGAGCAGAGGCGAAGGACGGGAGTTTTTGACCCTTGCGGCACTTTCCCCTCCGATTCTTTTATACTGAGCCATTTTTTCCCTTTTCGCGGGTGGATCTCCCGGCCTTGGGTGACTTTTCATTATTGATTTCAGCCCTGATCTAAACATGATCGTTCCCTCATCTCAAGGAGATGGCGAGGTGGCAGCCTTACGGGGCTCTTAACGCGCGCGCGGCTGAGTTTCCCCCCTGTAGTTTCCATCTGGAACCGTGTCGGTCGCTCTCCAATCGGGGATTCTCATCACTTGGTCCTCTATCCCGCTAGGCGCTCGGTTTTACCCCTCCTTTTTTGTTGCGAAAGATTCATCTCCTCTATGCCTTTCTCTGGCGCGTTTTTCGCGGTGAGAGGACTTACCGCCCCGGTAGGAGAAAGTACGGCTTTTTTTACTTTCTGTCTACGACTTTCACGGTGTGCGATGGCAAGGCCGGATGCGGTCCCACAATACGGAGGGTGAATTCTTTTTTCTTTTCACTCGTTTTTGTGTTGAGAGAGCCCCCTCCCCCTTTTTTTTGAAGTGACTTGATCCCGTCACGATGAGATCGGTATCCTCGAACGAGACGCACAACCCTTCGAAGAGTTGGTCCGCGGCCGGTCGCACCGGCCCGATACTCCCTCCCCGTCTCCCGGCTTTTTCAGAGAGCAGGTAGGTTCCTCCCTCTGATTAAAGGGATCCATCGATCATTTATTATGAATGCGAAAGTCCTCTTGACCCGCCCCCCTCTGGCCGCGAGGTCCCCCGTTTTCAGCAAGCAGGGTACAAGCAGTCTTCGCCGAGACCCCTTAGGCCCGCCTACAGCGCCTCTCCTGCAGGGTCTCGTTACGGCTTATTTAGACATATTCCACGTCACGCTGGACTCCCCCGCGCGTGCCGACCTCCGTCGGCCGCTTCACCCAAGTTGGATTCTGAGTTTTTGACTCGGAAGCTCTTTCTAATTTCTCCTTCCCGCGTTTTCCCCTTCCTCTCCCAGTCGTTAGCCCAAACACTTTCAGAGAGCCGTGGCTTCATCACCGGATCCAGCTTTCGTAGCGGTGCTGTCATGTTTTACCCGGGACCGTGCATTACGTTCTATCGACCTTGACGCGCTCGTTTTGATCCGTGCATCGTCGAGCGGGACCGGTGCCCCTGTTGTTTATAGGCAACGGTTCGCGCCCCTTCAGATCTTTTTCTTATAAATCGGGGGTGAAGGCACACAAGCTCGTCCTCCTGCACCTAGATTCGTTTTTTCTTTTATCTTGATAGTTTATGTCTTCTCGAAGACTGAACTCTACGGCTGCATTCCACCTCCCCTGCCTCGCTCAAGCGTTTATTTTCCCCTCTTTCAGGTTAATACTTTTTCTCGATCGTTTGTTTGCAAGTTTCTCCGAGATTCGGGCGAATTCGCGATCTTTTTTTCTTTTTTTTTTTTTTTTTCGTGGCTAGAGCAAGCGTCCCAAGATTCCGCGCCTTTTAAGACTCCCTCTCCGAGAGTTGTTATCCCCGGTGACGGGAGTTTGCGCCAGTGCAGATCCATAATCACCCCAAGAGATAAATGGTTTCCTTTTTCTTGTATTGATGACACGTCGAAAAGTTGGCCTCCGTGTACAGGACAGGAATGGCCTTCCCAGCTTCCTGCTCCGGAGATCCCCCTTTTCCGCTCACATCGCTCAGCCCCTTCGATGAGAGTATGCTGTGGTGTGGTGTCCACCCACCTTTTCGTCCCATGCACCTTCCTGACCCCCCTTTTCTTACACCTTTGCTACACTTTTCTTCCACGCCCCATGGCGGTCCGTCTGCCGAATTCGGAGCGGAACCCGTTGCCGGGCGTTTTGTTATTCTATGGGCGCGGGATTTTTGGCGATCCCCAACGAACTCTTCCCAATCAGGCTAAAATTTCCCTTCCCGACGTTCGAGGAGAATACCCTCCTCTCGGAGGTCCCATTCCCTATTGACTGGCTTCACTGCGCGCCTTCCCGAACCCTTGTGAGTAATTGAGTCCTGCTGGATCCATGGTCCCTGGACTGTCCTCCACGGCGAACGTGACGTTTTAGATCCCCCTATCCCTGCTCAAAGCTGATGTCGAGCCAGTTTCCTCAGCGTCTCTTCTTTCGTCCTTTGTAGGTAGTTCCCCTTTTCTTTTCCCTCGGGGGTTAGGCCGTCTAAACAAGAGGGCGGGATGGCTGGAGGAAAGGTTCTTTTGTCCCTTTTCTAAAAATTCGCTTAGAGTTCCGTTCTCCTTTGCGGGTTTTTTACATCTTTTTGCTCTCCCCCATGACTTCTTCCTCCTTGAACGACGAAGCGTTGTTCTCGGGTAGTGGTGGCAGGACTATTGGATTGAGGGAACCTGGCAGTCAAAGGATCTCCCGATTTTCCGCTGTAAACCTCCTTCTCTCGCACCTTTTTCTTTTGAGAAAAGTTTTTCTTCGCATTCCTTTCGTCGGGTCGTCTTGATCTTGTATCATGTCGCTGGCCTGCTTTTTCACTCTTTTCGACTGCATGGAAGCGGAGGGAAGGCTTCTTTCCCGCTGGGGTTGGCCCGTTTCCTTCCCAACAAAACCCTCTTTTCAAAGCCGTCTCCACGGGACGAAGCTTTTGTTCGACGGTCGCGACTAACACTTTCGATGACTGGTTTAGTGTGGTATTTCTCTTCTGTGGCACGCGTCTCACCTCATTCTCCCTCTTTCTTTTTTCCTTGGCACGCTGGGGAACGACCACTTTTCCTTTTTTCTCCTCGTGTTGTTGTTGATGATTGTCGTTCACCGGGTGCCCTCCATTTGACAATCATAAGTGTTTTATTCCTTCCAGCATCGGATTTTCAGTAAATACCGCCCTACGAAGAGTTGTTCGTCGCTAACCGATCTCATCTCCGCGAGTGCTTCAAATCGGCGGGGAGCGGTGTTTTTTTGAAAGAAGACCTGGACCCCCTTCCCCCCGCTATTTTTTGTGGCGAGGTCCAGGGCACGCGGAAATGCTTTAATCTCGACTGATAAGAGCACTGGCACTCCCTCAGGACAGGATTTTCATAAGACATCCCCGCCGACCTTTTCCTCTCGACTGCGCGACTGGAAACCCCGGTTCCCCCTTTCTTCGACGCAGCAAGTAGGACGAAGCTTCTCACCCGGTTAGTTCTGTGCATTGCCCGGTTCACTCTTTGAAAGAGCACCTACAACCATCCCCCCTCCCCTCCGCAGCTTTGCGGGTCAGGAGGCCGTGTAATCCCTTCAGTCAACTTCCCCCCCCCCGCATGAAGCGTTGAGCCTTTTCTTATATGCAGCGGGTTGGAGGAATCGACGAAAGCGCTTCATCCCCCCTCCCTCCTCCCCCCTCTCTTTGGTATCTAGCTTCAATCCACCCGACCGCGGTTTTTCAAAACTTAAACTTAAAGACATCTAATTTTATAACTCGACTGGCTGGATACGTTACAGGCCCCTTTACCTTTTCTTCTCCCTGTTTTCCGGGAGGAGTTATCTTTCCGCGTTCCCGACGACATTTTAGCCATTTTTCAGCAGGACTCAAATCTGTTTCCCCTTGAAGAAGTGGTTTGTCCTGTGACTTTGTACATGTGAATTCTTCCCCCGAATTAGCATGATTTCCCCCGCGGGCACGTTTTTTGTTTCAGTAAGGGAGCATGATGTGGAATCTTGAGGTTGTTCCCCCGGATTAAAGCGCCGGGTATTCATCTCCAATTCCCGCCCTTTTTGCCCCCTAATACATTAGTGGCGTCAGCGCGGCACCCGAAATGGTTGGTTGAGCCGATTTGGATCCCCGAGGTGTACGTTCCTTATTGGATCTCGGTTGACCCCACTCCCCACCACGCTTTCCACAAAATTCAAAGACCACAAATTATCCTTTGCGGCGCGTTTTGGCGAGAGATTTGTAGCGAGGAAGTCCTCCTTAGACTTTCCGCCTTGTCCCTTCCCCTTTTTTATCCCATGAAATGAAAGAGACTACAAAATGAGCATAGAGATTCCCTCAAATAAGCCACACGTGAGAGAGTTAATCTTTGGCCCCTTCACAAAAACCGGAGCTACCTAACGACAGATATAAGGTCTCCAGTTTCCTTCCTCTCCTCGCTTTTCTTTCCTGTCGACAGGAAGAGGGGCGCATCTTGTTCACTACGATAATGCTCCCACCTTCTTTTATCCTGCCGTTAAAAACTTTAGCCCCCCTTATCCATCTCTGGGCAAGGCCCCTTTTTTTTGCTTTTCTGATTTTCGAGTGCTCAGGACGGATTGGACCCTGCTCTTCTCTTCCCGGTAAGTTAGGTTCTATCTATTCCCCCCCCAAGATTACCTGACACACTTTATCCCTCCGAGTCTCGTGCGATTGCCTCTTCTTTTCTCCTAGGGGGTCTTCCACTCTCCGAGCTTGGGCTTGAACTTTGAGACCCTTTTCTGTGCTCCCTTCATTCGCGCCATAGCGGATTCCTCCCCCGCTCCCCCCTCCTCCTTAAACCATCCTCCTTCTTTTCGGTCTACACGAGTGGACAGTGTTTTTATACTTTCCTCTGCGCTGGAGGTGATGGCTGAGGCCCCCAGTTGCCGTCTTTTCTCTGGTGGTAGAAGTCCCTTGATTCAAGTTCCCTGATTTTGCCGATGGATAGAGCCTTCTCGGAAGGACCCGCTTTGATCCACCGTGAAAGAGCTTGAGCTGTTGTCTTTTCGGCAGCTTGGGTTTTTGGGGTTGTTTCTCTTATACGTGACGTTTCCCTCCCTAAAATGATCCTAAGCAGCGTGTCAAGGCTTTTTAGATGTTTCTCGGGAGGCGAACGAACTTCTCGGAGCGCTTTGACCCGGCTTTCCAGCCACATAGAGAACCGGGGTACGGAGCACAAATAGGTATTTCGATTTCAGTTTTTTTGCCTCTCCTCAAGGCCTAGAAGAGCCGTTTTCTCGATTTTCCTCCCCTTTCGATTTCTCTACCGGACCCTTCCGTATGCCAGTTCGTTTATCCTTATTACGCCGTTGTGCAGACAGGCATACGGCTCAACCTCTTAAGTTTTAATCTCCAGTTTCTTTCTCCCCGCATCATCGGTGAGTCTGGCCTTCGGCGGCACATGGAATCTTGAACCCTCCCCCCCCCCCCCTCCTTTGGTGTTGAGAGCTGGCCCCCTCAGTACCTTGTGACGCAGCATCTTATTGAAGCCTGATGTATCGCGCCTCAAAAAAAAAACCTTTCTTGCGATTCCCCTCCTTACCTTCTCCCATTGCTGCACGGCAGGACGCACCTGCTGTCCGCGTCCTCTTGCCAGTGGAAACTGGTCCGAGCTAGGACATAGGTGTCGCCCTAAAATAGAGACGCGGAGATAGGAATTGCTTTTTTCCCAATTTTCTCCCCGATGGACTTCTTCCTTCCCCCCCCTGTTTTTCGAGCGACACGAGGTACACCTCTCCCATGCTCCTTGTGAAAGCCCCAGGACACTGTACCGAATCCAGAGCACTGAGTCCGATTATCTTTCTCTCTTTGCTGATATGAGTCCACTCCCCCCTCTCCCGCGCGTTTACTCCCTCCGCTCCTCTACCTCTTTTTTCCCCAGTTGGCTTTTCCGCAACGGGTAATTTCTTACGGTCCGCGATCCACTCCGTCTTCCTCTCCTTACTAAAAGAAACACTCGTCCCTTCTGTTCTCCCGATCAAGCTCGTCGTTTTTGACTTCTCTTCCGTTCCTTAGTTCTCCCCTCCTGACCGCGGAGATCTTATGTTAGAGGCTAATTAGCCGTCGATTTTGGTATCCGCCGAGTCGACCGCACTAGGAGATTCTAACTTTTCTCTCTCTTTTTGTTAGGTACGGGATCTCTTCAAACGATAGTTCTCCGTCCCTCCCCCTCTGGCTGATGTGCGGGGTATTGATATGAGATAGTCTTGTCTCGTATGACTGACCCCTTGCCCGAGTTTCTTCCATACGTCTCCAAACACTTCGCCTCAACGAGTCCTCCTCCTCGTTATGGGAAATTTCATACTGTTCTGCAGTCTAAAATCCGTTTTTTCAAGCTTCACGTCGATCTTCTGGATTGTCTAGCGGCAAAGCTTTTCCTCTCCTCTCCAGAGCTGTTCCCAGAGATCGGGACGGCCCACGGCAATTCCTATCTTTCTCAATTATCTCGATTCCTACAAAAGGCTCCCCATTGTGGGGAGGGGTAGTCGAGTGCTGATTATCGATTGGATCCAGGGTGTGATTCGCCTTCTTTTAGAAAGCCTTCTGGCGGTCATGCAAATCCTCTCTCTTATCCCCTTCGAAATTCCCCCCGCGAGCGATTCTCCCCCTCGTCGTTTTTCCACACCAGTGGGGGAGGTCAGTCCGATATTCGCAATTGAGTACACTTACCCCTTTTCTCGACCATGGCGTTTCGCGCTCGGTAGGCACCTGGCACCCCACCCCCCCCCGTGAGGCGACTTTTTTGTTGCTGGAGACACCACTTCAACCCCATCAGGCTCCAGGCTGAGCTTCTACTTCTCTAGCTCAGCATCCCTTATACCCCCTTCCTCCCCTTCAACTACGAGCATTTCATGTTGAACCTTTTCTGCAGACCTTCCACTTCTTGAGTATATTGAGTAATGCCTTAAGTTTTTCCTGGGTACCCAACTTTCCCGCTGACCGGATATCCTCTTACACGTTTCCCTGTTAGGATGTCGAGCAAGTCCCGGACCCCCCAGAACGTAGAGGATGCCTCTCATCGATGCGGTCGTTTCTTTCTAGGGTGGTTTACCCTCTTTTGTTTAAGGTCCTTCCTCCGCAACAAGAGAGTCTGAGGGAGGAATGTGGCAGGCCCGATTCTTTTTCTTTCTTTCAAACCGACTGCGCTAGATTTCCCAGCTTCGTCCTGCGGGTTTTTTTTTCGGTACATAGTTTGCGCGATCACGGGGGTTTTTTGCTTCCCCGGAAAAGAGGAAAGCTTTCCCTTGTAGTTTTTTGCTGTGATCCTGGCCCGAGTTCTCTTACCCCTTGCCTTCTAGTTTTTAATCTTTTCCTGTCCCGATTCTTACATCCCTTGTGAGCTAGCAATGTGCGCTTGGCGTCCCCTGCCTTTCGTAGATAGGAGGGACCCTTTTATTTATGCTCATTCGCTGGCCTTGATGTAGCTCCTCTTTATCTCATGGCCCCGGCTGCCGGATCCACCCTCCCCCCTGCCTCTCGGCGTGTTGAAGCGTTGCGTCACACCGCGATCACTCCCATCTCCCATCCCTGTCGAAGTAGGTTCTTTTTTTTTTTTTTTTTTTTTGGTTTTTTTTATATTATGTCTTTTCTTTGTCGTGGATTTGTGTCTTTTTTTCTTTCTGCTGGGGTCCCCCACGTTTTTTGCGCTCCAACCTCACGGATGCAGCGCTTCACTCTTCTTGTCACATGTGTGTACGGACAATCTCCTCTTTCCTCCCAGCTTGGGCTCGATGTGCGTCACGAGACCGCCCAAGTCTCTGCCGTGAGGTGGTCGTTCCCCCCCCCTCCCGTTCTAAGAGAACTTACCCTCCCTTCCCGAATGCTTTTTTTTTTTCGTCGCGTCCCGCACTCCTTCTCCTTCGTACGAGAGTCCCGGAGCGTTTTCTCGGTTTCCGAAGAAGGACTAAAACTTCCAGTTTGTGTGCGGGATCGTCACGCCTTCCATTAAAGAGCATGCGATATTTCCGCAAGGCCTCCTTTTGACCAGGTCAACAAGACTTTCCCATGCCGTCTTGCGAAGACCCTGCGCGAAGGACCATTTTCTTCCTGCAAAGTGCGACTCTTCCTTGTTTTAGGAAAAGCGTCTTCCGGCGCCCCTGAGGGATATCTTTGAGCACTTCGTTCCCCCCCCCTCTCCAGTTTTTTCCCAGGCAAAGAAACCACTTACCCCTTCTCTTACCGCACCCGTTTCGCTTTCGATCATCCTCTAACGTGATTTTTCGTCTTTGCCCCCCCCCCTTTGACTCCACCCCCCGCAGGAAGCGGCTGCATGATTTGTACTTCCTGGTTCTACGAAAGCCGCCTGCCGACTCCCCATCCGTCCCTTCTTTAGGTATTCCTCGTTTGCAAGACCCCCCCCCCTCTTGCGGGACCACGTCTACAACCCTCTCCCCGAGAATTTTACGCCATACAGTCTGATGGCGAAGAGTTGCGGTCACTTTACCCGTGCTCGACATCCAGCCTCCTTTTTTTGCGGGGGGATCCTAAAGGGACTCTTCCACCTTTTGGACGCCAGGTCCCTTTGTCTCCCCTTGATCAAATTACGCACGGGAAGTGTGGCGTCCTAGGAAGTCCAGCCTTTTAGGGCAGCTTGATCTCCTTTTGATCCTGTATCCTCTCTCCGACGGGTCCCCTGACTTTCATGAGCATGTTGATGTGAGACGAGGGTGTGTATTCTCAAATGTCTAGGATCATCCTGTCCGCCACCCCCCCCACTCCCAGGCATACTCATAATTCACTTCCTTGAGCGGACTTAAACGCCATGCCGTTGACGCGCCGTGTGATTGATCCGTCGTATGCGTTTCAGGCCCTTTTTTATGGCCCACCCCTTTTGGTCCCCATCCCCCCTGACCATATCTTCCAGTCGCCGCTGGAAAGCCCCCTTGCTCTCTCCTTCACCAGAGAAGGGCTCCAGCGTGCCTCCTACTTTCTTTTTTGACTCAATCCTAACCTGGTTTGTCTTACCGAAGCTAACATCAACCTTCCCCCCCCCCATGGAGAGCCTGGTTCTTTTTTTGACGTCAGAGAGCTCATCACGGGTCCCCCAGTTCTTGCCTTGGGAACGTCCTCTTTAAGCCCTTGCCAGCGCGGAGTCTCGAGTTTGCATGTCTTTCACGAAGATCCAGAATATGCTGAGACTTCGCCCGAAGATCTGGAGTAAAAGCGAAGCACGCTTCTTCCCACTCATCCTCTCGCTTCGGAGACGTTTCCCTTCCCGGTGGAAAGGAGCTTGACCGTGCATCTTTTTTTCCCTTTCGCCGAGAAGCTCCTACCCCTTCCCGAGCACCGCGACTTCCTCCTCGATATCCCCCACGAGAGTGTCAGGAGGGGGATCCGAACCTTTCTTTTTGTTAGAGAACCGTTTTTCGTCCATCCTTTTTCGGGCACGTCTATATCGGATTCCGTCTCTTCGAGTCAACTTCTCTAAGCGTTCATTCCTGTATAACCTCAAGTCGTCGAACTCTCGAAGAGCTGATTACTTTGTGCATTCCTTCTCCTCTACTACTTTGGTATACTACGTTAGCGGGAAGGGAGTAGTCCCTTTTTCTAGTTCCGTGCGGGAAGGATTAGAGTCTCCTGTTTACTCGAATCCAACGTTGTCCAGAGAGCTCTTGGTGTTGGCTTTTCTTCACTGCGGTGGTGGGGTGGACGGTCCTCTTTTTTTTCTACAAATGATCCGTCCCAAGCCTGGCGCTGCTACGATCGGTCCCCCTTTACTTTATCGGAGTTTTGAGTCGATTCTGGAACACAGTTCGTTTTCTTCCTCTAAACTCAATGGTCCGCACATTCTCTCTGATCCGGACGTGGGATGCAGTTTTGCCAAATTCATATACGCAGCGAGGCGCTGAGGGACTTGATCTATTGCGCCCAGTCCTAACGGGCTCTTCTTCTCTTTAGCCCCGGCGTGCCGTTACGGTCCCTATTCACGCAGTACGGAGTGGGGCTTTCTGTCTCTTTCCTTTGGCTATCTAATAGAGTGTGTCTTGGCTCAGGCACCCTTCAGTTCTTTTG
>Ga0179593_1460191_pt1 | contig 13713 bp, 14 predicted proteins | sample CZODoug2_1_08_16_FD_185931 | JGI IMG/M metagenome (GOLD analysis project Ga0179593, IMG submission 185931) | Vadose zone soil fungal communities from Angelo Coast Range Reserve, California, USA - CZODoug2_1_08_16fungal (PacBio error correction) | ecosystem: Environmental > Terrestrial > Soil >... | reverse complement strand
GCGTCCTTGCAATACCACCCCCCAGTCCCCCTGGAAGGCAGCAGAGTCCATTCTTTATAGATTCTTCTAAAGCGCGTAACATGCTTTTCTCGGTCCAATAGATGGAGATCGGTACTTGTCTATGGTCGCGGTCCTTTCATGATTTTCTTTGTTACGCCAACCCAGTCCCTTTCGTCTACTACTTTCACCTTTTATGATGGCCCTTTTTGGCGTCCCCTGGCCTCAGTTATTTTTCTTTTTTTTCAAGAGGCTTGTTCTGATACACTTGCGGCTACCCGATAATGTTCAATCCCTTTTTCGGTGCCAGGGCACTGGTCCGTTTGGAGAGCTGGTCACTGTTGATGTGTTGCCTGTCTTTTTTCCGACCTGTACTTTTAAAACCTCACCCGCCCCCGCCGTATGCCCTTGGTTTTGATTTGGCAAATACTCGCCACCCCATTTTTTTTTTACACCTTTGGATGTTTCAAGGGTCTTCCCAGTCGACACGTCAAAGAAAAAAACGTCCCCCTGCGCCACCCCTTTTTCTCTTTGACTTTTGTATAGTATTTCCTCTTTAGAACAGTTTTGAACGTTCTCTTCTTTTTTTTGACCCTCTTATTCGTCCCTCTTCCGGCCTTAGTTGAGACTGCACGGCCGTTTTTGGATTTCTTCTGCTCTTTTCTTTTAGAGATATTCGGTTGGCTGTGCCTCCAGTTTTCCGCCCTCCCCTGCCCCCCTTCGTGGCAAACCAAGGGCGGGAAGTGTCTTTTTTGATACCCCCCGTGATGTTCTCTTGCACATTTGACTTTCTGGTAATATACGATTTTCCCTTCTCCCCTTATTGCAGTTCTTCCCCCTGCTTCGAACAAAATAGTGCTGCGGCGCGGAGAGCCCCCCCCCGTGTAAGAATACTGGCCTTTCTTAGAACTCATGCAGGAATGTAATTTTCACTTTTCTCTTTCTGTACGTTTTCCAAAGTCGACTTTCTTCTTTTTTGATCGTTCCCCCCTCATTTCTCTTTCCCGTGCAATGAACAGGACTTCCCCAGTGATTTACGTTGGGCGCCACAGGCGTTGTCTTTTTTTAATACGCCTTTGGAGACCAAACCTCGTTATGCCTCTTCCTTTTTTTCCCGACTGAGGTCAAGTTTAACTTGCTTTTCATCAGTTTCCCGGTTCCGTTTTTTGGTGCACACCACTCCTTTTCTGTGCTTGAACATTCTCAAGCCTGTTGTTTCTTACGGCCACATCATCTGGTTTCTTTTTGTTTCCATTGACTTCTTGCCACGTGATATTTCCTTTTCCCATTGGCTCACTCCCCCCCCCCCCCCCTTTGTGACTGCGGACTCCTCTCCCCATCGGGCTTCTGCATGACTGGCGAAAAATTCGCCGTTCCGATTGCACTCGTTATCCGGAGGTTTTCTCTCCCCCTATCCCTATATTTTCCCTCCTCCCCGAATTTTTTTTTTTTTCTTTTTTGTTGAGGAGAGTCCATTGCCGTAGCCCTGTTTCGAGACTTTCTCGATAGCAGGAACTTTTTTTTTCGCCTTTTGACGGCAAAGCCCAACAGCCACTTTTCTCGTAACTTCTTCGTCCAGTTTTTTTCCTTTTAGACCTCTTTTTTGCTGTCCCTTCCTTCACCTCCACTCAATTCAAACTTACTTTTCTCCGGTCCTCATGCCAAAGGCTCGAGAACCGGCAACCAGGATCTGTCCTTTTCTCCACCGCCCTCCTATGCCTTTGAAATCATAGTACTTTTTCTTCCTTGTTTTTTACCTCTTCGTACCCTTTCCGTCGCAGCACGGTTTGAAGCAGGGTCTTTATTTCCCACATTCGGTTGTCAGTTACCCGTGCCGACCCCTGAGTGTTTCTTGTTCTCTTCAGACGAACGAACATTTTTCGATACGATATCTTCGAATTCGGTTCCCCAGAGGCAGCTCCCCCCATGATTTAGGCAGGCCGGGATTCGCGAAAACGTTGAGATTTTTTGCCCAATTTAGGATTCCCATTCGCGATTGGGCAACCGATTCTTTTTCCACCTTTTAGTGTTCGTCAGGTTTCAGGACGGGTTGTTACCCCGTTCCGAAACACCTATTGGAGCGATTTCCTCGGACCTCTGACCTATTAAATGACGAAAATACGGTTTTTTCGCCCCCAAAGATAAATTCCCCATAAGCCATTGGTTGCCACATTTTTTTTTATGACCCTCCGGCCTTTTCCTTCCGTCAGTACTCGTCCCTCCAGAGTATTTTGCAGCTTACTTGGACCCCCCGCGGATCCGTTCCTCCTGAAAGTCTTTTCTCCGAGTATCTCCGATACGCCGTGGCAAGAGCTTGATCCTTTTTGGTCGAATCTATTCGAGTCTGGACACAAACCGGTTGTATTTTTTCGCGTGTTTTCACCCCTTTTTATTTTTGCAACCTGTGCTCCCCAATTTTCTTCCTTTTGAAGACACAGTCGGTTTGGCCCTGTTCCTCCCAGGATGGTTCACCCCAACCAATCCCTTTCAGCACTTTTTTTGCGGCTATGCCTTTTTTCCTTACTCTGGACAAGTCACCCCGAAACGGAATTTTTTTCACTAATCATTGCGATCCCCCCAGTCAACGGCACCTGTTCCGGCCCCCGCTTCCATTCCCGGGATCGTCTTCGCCCCCTAACTTACCTCGGAATTACCCCCACAGCACATACTCCCTGGTTTCCCCAATTGGTGCTCCCCCCTCCTCAGGCGCCACACAACTCTCCATTTTTTTCGGAGTCCGTCTTGTTGTCGTCTCCCTGAAAGGGCTTTTCATGTCCATGCGACAGATCAAGTACTGTCTCCCCTCCCTATTATTTGGTTGAGGACGATATCCCCGTTCGCTTGTCTTTCAATTATTTTCGAGCTAACCTTCCCCGTCAATTTCGGTTGGCCGGATATCCTGGTGCGACCCGTGCCCCGATAGATTTTCATGTTACTTCATCCTTCCCCGTTGTTGTGGATCTCGACCCCATCGCGGAAGGTCAATTTGCCCAAAAACCAGGCTAATCGTGTCCACAAGCCGTTACATTACTTTTTCTGCTCGATTCTATTTCAAGTTACCTCTTTGCCTCCCCCTTTTCATCAGCGATCGCCTTGGGGACGCTGTATGCTTTCGTCGGACTACAATATTTATCCCGTACAAGCCGAATCTTTTCTGCCTGATGATTTTCTTCCCCCCTTGGTGCCCTGGCCTGTATTCTTTTAATTTTTTCTTCCTCATGGGTGATCCAACCGTTTGCCGTTCCTACGAGCATTTTCATTTTCCCGTGTATTCTCCCCTTCTTGGTGGCGTAAGTGATGGATTCGGTCTGTGTCTTTTTCTGTTTTTCCTGTCTCCCCGACCTCCCCGGGGCCCCTTTCTCGGAAAACCCTCGCCGCCAGTTCGTGCAGGTTGATTTTGCCACTTAGACAAATCTTGTTCTGGTTCCCCCAACCCCCGGGATTGGCGAAGGGTAACCTTTCTCCCCAGGACCCCCCCCCACACCTTTTGGTTTTTTCCCCACAAAATAAAACGTTTCTCGGGATTTTCTTGATGCCGATTTCTCCCCCAACACCCTTTATCTAATTTCCTGTCCCTTTGCGACCAAGCGATTCCTTTCCTCCGGGCCCTTTCTTCTCAATTCCTGCCCCGTTCGGCAGATTATTTTCTGGTAAGGATAATTTCGTCGCCCTTTGTCTTGTCTGAGTTGGTGAGGTAGGGACTTACAAGACCCTCTTTTTAAACCCCCCCGGCGATGGAATTTTTTATTGCTTGAAGGCGTTAGGCCCTTATTGGATTTTCGTTACTTCCCTTTCTCCCTTTTGGCCTTCCCTCCTCCCAGAGTCCGACCGTTTTTGCACATTCGGGCTCCACAATCCATCGTTTACGATTTCCTTTGAAGAGGCCCCCTGTTACAGCCATTGCCGTTTCGTACTGTCTTTTCCTGGAACATAGTTCACGGTTTCTTTGGTACGTAACCCTTCCCCTAACTGCCAGAGATCGGCTTCTCCTAATTCCGTTCCCTTTCTTCCCCAAGGAAGACCCAAGTTCTTTTCTGCCCTGTCTTGTCTGGATTGTGCTCCCTCCCCCTCGTTGCGATCACAACTGCTCTCCTTGTGAAGATCGGGCCCCTTCTCTTTCCGTCAATCGCTTCTGCATTTCTTCATTCCTTCCTTTCCTCCACACATGAGACCCCTTCCTTTCTTCTTTTTTTTTGGTATATTCGGACGTCTCCTTATTCCCGGTCTCCGGTAAGATTCTGCCGCCAACATTACATGGTAGTGAGTTTTTTCACTCTTGTCCCGCCGAATTGTTACCAACGCGTCGGGATTACGTTTTTCAGGCCCTTCTGGTCCAAATGGGCCGCAGAGCACCCCCCTCTTAGAGATTTTGTCGTAATTGATCCTTTCTCTTTAAAAAATCCCGTTGTTGTTTTAGTGGGGATAATTGTTTCTCTTTTTGTGTACTTCCTAAGATTTTTTAGCTCCAGTTCAGGCCTGAATTTTTCGATAGGAATCCCCACCGTTAATACGTCTTTTTGAGCAGTATTCCGGTCCACTTTTTGCTTCTTGAATTTGGAGGGACCTATCGGGGGCTGAGATCCTTAACTATAGCCACCCGTTGGAACTTCTTTACGTCCTCCAATTTCGATCGATTCCTTTTTAAGACCCTGATCGGCTTGTGTGTTTTCAAATCCGAAATGGAAGGACCTACCTTTTCCTCTGATGGGGCCTTGGTTTTTTGAACGCGTAAAAGTGACTGCCAATGAGTGGGATGAGCCCCTGCCATTGAGAGGGCGTGATCCCACGTGCTGTCGACTTGGTTTCCCACCTTTCGTTCCCCTTTTTAGGTACGATGCTCTTCCAGGAAAAGACATTCTCGATCTTAATTTTCCCCTTTGGATTAACGGTTTTTTCTCCCGGCCGCGCAAAAACCGTTGTTTTACTATTTTCCATCCAGCTTTCTCCTCTTCCCCCCCCATCCATGGGTTCTTGAGCCGCGGGGCAGATCTTTTCAGTTGTCCTTTAGGTACAACTGCGTTTCGTCCGTGAGGGGACCAACTCTTGAGCGGATTTTTCCCCTTATGACTAGAAAAAGCAATTTGTGGCCGTACAGGTCCCCTTTCCATCTCCCCATTGGTTCCAAGATTTTCTTGATGCATTGGTTCGTGGCGTCCCGGACCTTTAGCGAAAATCGCGTTCCCATGAGCGTCTCCTTTCGCATGCCCTTCGCGTTCCCCGCATTTTCCGGAGGCCCCGGGCCCCCCCTCTTTTTCCGGATATGATTCGTTTCTTGTGCTCCTCCTCTTCTTCCCTTTGACTTTTTTGTCCTCCCCTCGTCTGTGCGTCGAGACCGGTTTGTTGCGTTTGGGATTTTTTTTGTATTCTTTGTGCCCATTTTTTTTTTTCCCACCCCCTTTCCTTCCTTTCATGCCTTAACAAAGGTTTGGTGATGGTCAATGAAAACCCCCATCCCCTGCCCAACCGGCGGTGCGCGTTGTTAAAGTTAAGAATGAGTTCTTTTTTTCCCACGAGACCCCCCAGGACAGCCTCAGGCCGCACCTTCTGACCTCCCCCCCTCACGGGGTCCATCCGCACCGGCTTCCCTATGTCCGTGTATTTTTTTCCTCCTAGCAGACCCAGCCACATGTCCCCAATAATTCCGCCTTTGGCCCACGGTTTTTGAAGACCCCTTTCATCAGGCAGCCCCCGCACAAGGTCGCCCCCAACTTTTTTTTTCTTACAGGGCGTTAGTTTTTTCTCCTTTGTGGTATTGGTCAACTGGTTCCTGGTCATGACGCATATCCCCTTCCGATCTAGCTTATTTCGAGCACATACAAGGATGTCTTCCCCCCCCACATATTAGACTTTTCCTCTGTACCCATCCTTATGGGGGCTTTGGAGGCTTTTTTTCCTGTTCCTCCAACTAATATATATATTTTAACCTCCCTTCCTGTTGTTGTTGTGGCTCTTTTTAGTCCCCTTCCTGCCGTCCAATTCCAAAATATCTTCCCGTCCACGTCCGACTGTTTCCTTTTCTCCCTCGATTTCCCGTGAAGAGAAATGTATCGTGCTCTCCCTCTCCTTTTTTTTTTTTATTCCTCGTATGGATCTTTCCGCCCCTTTCACGTTTGCCAGGTACGGTCGACACCACGCTGTTCCTTTGATTTGCCTTCCTTTTCGGACATAGAAGTGGCGTCACTTTGGGCCTTGTTTCCAGTCTATTTTTGCTGTCACCTCTTTCCTTTTCTGGATCCACCGGCAGACTAAGATTCCCTTTTCATTACGTGCGGATTTCCACCTTTTTTGCCGTTTTTCTTGTGACTTCCTTGTATTCCGGTTTATTTCCACGACCAGTTTGGGCCCTGTCACCACCCTTCAGCCCAAAAACGACGTGATTAAGGGGGATGTTTTCCCCCCTTCTTCCTGGCCACGTAGTTCGTGCTACCCCCCACGTTTTTCTTTTTTCGGGGTATTCACTCGACCAAACTTGAAAACTGACTCAACTACACCCCTGTTATCGTTTTTCCGCGACGATTTCAAAAACCTCCGACCGGTTTCCTCCCCCCCCCCGGCTACTGCATAAACTTGTCTCTCGGACGATACTTGCTGACTGCACTTGGCGGCCCGATCATTTGAGAAGTTCCCTTTCCCGGCGTTCTTCGCCTTGCGCGGTCAACGGAATTGTCATCTCCAATCGTAACCCACTTAGATAAGGGAGCCGGTTTCGGGTTCCCCCAGTGTTTTCTATGTCCCTCTTCCTTTGCCAGAGGTCGATCCGCTAATTTGGTCCCTCCCCTTCGGCCTGCCTCATACCATGCCCGGGCCTGAACCCTTTTTCTCGTGCCCGTGGCGGTGGCAGGGAAATGGGTTAGTCTCATTGGATACTACCCCCTTCCGTGCAAATCGTTCACGGGTTCGCTCCGGTCTCCTTGTTTTCATCGAATCGCGGGACCCATCGCGGATCTTGAGATTTTTCGTTTCGTTTCTAAGCTCCCCCTTCCCCGACCCTTAGTCCGCGTTTTCTGAAGCACTCATGTTTTCCCATACGCCGGCGATACCCCTCTTTGCGGACTTGTGTCTTGGTTTTCCAGAATTTTGCCGCCACAGATTTGCCTGCGGGCATATTCGGGGTTTTCGCCCAAAAATCCTTCCTTTTTCTACAGTATTTGCGTTTTCGTTCCTGGGAAGACAAACTGATTCCCGTTTCTGTTCACGGTTTTTCTGATCTACGTTCCTCCTTTCGCAAATCTCCGTCTTCAAATTGCAGCCCGGTGACCCCTCCTCAACTATCGGGAGTTGAGTTTTGGACTTCGAAACAGGCAGGCCTATGTCCCCCCTGAGCCCATTCTAGTAGCTCCCTCCTTTGTCTGCTAGATATCTATTCCTTTTTCCTAATACCCCCGGTTTGTTACACATTGACTCTGAAGGTTAGTGCGCAGCATTTCCTTTTCGATTGCCGCTCAGGCATTTTTCTTGGCTTTTTCGCCTGCCTGGGCCCAGACACTTCCTATCGGTTTGATTTTTTTTACGGGTCACTTTTCGTCTTCGGGACCCTTGGGTCGTCATATCCTTTCGCGGCGGATCTTCCCGCCGTCATACTCAAAGATTTCCGTTGAGTGTGCCTCCTCATCTTTCAACAGTTTTTCTTTCCTCGTGTCGATTTTGGAACTACTTTTCGCCAAGTCTTTCGGGCCTGTGAGCCCCCCCCCACCCACCGAGATGTAATGCACCCATCCGGGTGGCCGGTTCCGTTGACTCCTTAGTACAAACGCCTGATTCGCGAAGTGGTTTAGCAGGCGTTTCGGGGTTTGATCAAAACATGGGCCTTGGAAGCCGCGCGAAATCCGTCTTGGAGGGGCTTCCCCTTGTTCTCCCCTTCATCCAGTGAAGCCCCATAGGAGGGGCATCCCCGATAGAGGAAATATTGATTTCCAAGGGGTTTGGATAGAATAGCCTTTCCATTTTGCCACTAGTCACAATCGGTTCGAAAGATTTTCCCAGGCAAGGCTTTTTGACGAACACTTGGTTAATGTCCCCCTCCCCCTTTGGCGTCTCATTGATTGAGTTTAAAACTGATGTACCCTTTTCGTCGATTCTTATTTTGAGTAAATTTGGTACGGTATGAAGTGTTCACTTTTACCTCTAACACAGATTTCGCGTGGGATAGTTACCTTCTGCACGTTTTTTTTTCTTCATCGACACATCCACGTGTTTGCTCCAGCACCCTTCCCATAGTCATTGTTTTTTTTGCCCCCGATTTCTTATTGTTCCTAGGTTTGTTTCGGGACCTTAATTCCATCCGACCGCGGATGATTCCCAAGATCCCGCGGATGCAGTCTCCGGTCCCCAAGGTTCGTTCCTCGGCCCCCCTTCCTCTCGATGTCCCCCCTCCATGGTGAAATGATTCCGACCCTTTTTTCTAAATCGGTCAGATGCGGCTCTCGACACCTTTTGCGTTGCGGTGTCTTTTCCATTTTTTTTTTCCTTCCCCCTTGGTTAACTGTGATCACCCTTTGCATCCGGTTGTATCCTCTGGTGGAGGTTACAGGGAGGTTCCCCCACAAACCCGCACCTACCTTTTTTTTGGGGCCCCAGGGGTCGAAGATTTTTTTTCCCGGTTACGAGGAAGGTCGGGGACAGCCCGGACCTTGCCATCCATGTTACGATGCGAACGAATTTCCACTTTGCTCTCTTTTTTTCCTTGACTGACGATATTTAGTCCTCCCCCGGTGTCTCAGAAGTCATCTGGCCATGCCCATGGGCCACATAAACTATTGCATTTTTCACCCCTTTTTTTGACCCCAAACCCCCTCGCCGCACCTGGATGCCCCCCTTTTTTTCCTTAGTCGAAGTTGGTTCCCCTTCGCTCAAAGTTCATGAGGCGCCCATCACCAAGGTCGCCTAGCCATTCTTAGGCCAGCAGCCCCCGAATAACGGCTGTTCCCAACTCGAGAGGTCAGAGCCTGCTTAAAGAGGCCCTTTCTGGGACCTTCTTTTTACCGAGTTTCCTGCACCGGTCCCACTTACCTAGAGACTTTTCCTCAGAAGGTTTGTTTGTTTGTTTTGGAGAGGAGCTCGTTATATTTCAAACCCCTGGCAAAGTTACAGCCGTTCCTTCTTTCCCCCCTATCTGATCGATCCTCGTATGTTTTCCCCCTCCGGAACTGTTAATATCCCCGCTTTCGATAGGACCCGTTTCCTCTGTGTAATGTCAGGGTTGACCTTTAGATCGACACCCTGAGTACCTAGCGCCTTGTCATTCACTGAATGATCCTTGTTTTTCGTCACCGTTTGCCAGATTACTGGTCTTGTTTCTTAGATGGACTGTGTGTGATCCCGTTTCAGCTAGCTTCCTTTTGTTTCTGCTTCTCCTTCACAGGTTCCCGGTGGGGCGATCGTGAACCTTATGAATGCCTGTATTTTTTTCCTTGTCTTCCCCCCCTCCTGCCTTTTTCCCTGAACAACCTCCTCCCCCCGCCCCCTTCCTTTCTTTCTGTTTTGGTTGTAAAATTTTCCCTTTTCAGCCAACCTCGTGCTTACCAAAATTCTTGTCTTGGTATCACCGTTCAAGTTCCCCCCTTTTACACCATGTCCCCCTCTGCCGCAACTCCAAAATTTATAGACCCTCCCTTCGCACTGAATTAGCCAAAACGCCCGAAAGTCTTCTTCCTGCTGCCGTGTCTTAGGAAGACGTGCTTTTTTCGTTTCTGGGCCGCAACTGTGGACTCGGCCCTCTAATCTTTCTGGAGGTTATCTTCTTAGATGGATTTTGGGCCCTTCTTGCCCCGGAGGTGGGGGTCTTCAAGAAATCTTGGCCCAACACCGTAGGACCCAGGGGAGAGTCTACCCCAAGTATGTTATCTGTGCATATGGGGACGTTAAGTGGTCATCCGATAAAAACTTTTTGAACCCCTTACCGTCAAATCCCTCCATGCCTACCGACCTTCCGGGCAAACCACTGTTTCACGTCGAGGCAGAAGGAAATTTTTCTTCCTCAACGTTCTGTAGTCCTCATGAGTGAATGGCACCCCTCCTGGTACTTTCCCTTCATTAATTCTCCGGTCACCCATTGGTCCCTCCCTAATTGCGAGGCAATTCGCCTTCCTCTCCAGATTAGTTTACTCTCGCACCCCCAGGACAGAACCCCTGCTTTCTCGCCCTCTGGGTTTCTCTACCGGCATGGTTGAATTCCCCCATACGACCGGCTCGAAACCAAATACGCTGAGCTTCCCTTTTTTCCTTTGTTTATACAGGCCGCAATGGAGATTTGCATCAGTCTCCGTGGTTTTTCCCCCCCACCCAACCGTTGACCCTTATTCTAGGAGAGGTTTTCTGATGACGGTGCCACATTTTCCCGATTACCCTTGTTCTATGCAGGACTTAGGATATTCCCTTTGCCATATTTCTCGCAAACTGTCCGCTCACACTTGCCCGCCCAGTACTAATCCAAAAAAACGATCCTATCCGGCTCCACCCTGGCGCCCTGATGATCTCTCCCTTATCCTCCCTGCGACCGACATGCGGAGGTCAGATCCTTTCTCTTCTTTTTTTCCTTCCCCCTCCTCCGTTTTAAGATCCTTGCCCGGTCGAGGGTGGAAGCTGCTTTTTGTCCCCTGATTCCTCCTTCGGCCTTTTTTTTCGCCGTTTTCCGGCACCGACAGTCCCCGATCGTTTTGATTCCTTATGACGGCGATTTGAAAGCTGAGACATTGGGCTTTTCTGAATCATCTGTCAAGACTCATTTTCCCGCTCCTTTCTCAAACCTTGAACTTTTGGCCGTTCCCTAATAGAACACCTTTTTAGTACGTCCTCTGTGGTTTCCGAAACCCAGGTTCTTCCCTGATTTTTGTGATAAACCTCCCCGAATCTCGGTCACTCAAAGTCTATTTGATGAAGTTTCTTTCCCCTAATCGTACCCCCCCACAAGCCATTGCCCCAATTATCTTGTTGTCATTCGAATGCGTCTGATTTTTAGCCCAAATTTTTCCCGGGGTCTGCCTTTCCCCATGCAGTCCCCCTCATTTCTTGTCTTCCCTTGTTTCGGACCAGGACCACTTTGTAAACTGACGATGACCGACTATTCTTCCCCTGCCCCATCCCCCTGTCACATTTTGTTTTGACTAAAGGCGACCCCACAACGTTTTCCCCCCATTATAGTTAACTGCCTTATTCTCCACCGTACAGCATTACCCCTGTAGTCTACGAGCATTAGTGCCCGATATTTTCTTGAGCAGTTTCTTCCCTCACTTTTCAGGTAACACGAAGGCGTCGAACTTGCGAACGTCGATGCACCCTTGTAGTTCTCACCTGCTTCACTTCCTATTCCAGCCAACAGCCGTGCTGTCGGCCCGCTCCCCCTCCAAATCATTTGTTGGTTTTTGGAACCCTTTCTTATTTACTTGGAATGCCGTCTTCCCCCTGTTTTTAAATCCCCCCTTTCCGCCCCTGAGTCGAAAGATATACTTCGCAAGCTTATCGGTCCCAGTTTCTTGTCACCTGTTTCCAATTCTTTCGGACGCGAACGTCTTCTACCTTGATTAAGACATTTCCCTTTCATAAATCCTCCCCGTCTTTCCTTGTAGACAACTCTGCCGCTCCTTCTTTTTTTGGTGGACTAACCGTTGTAGTTTGAGGCGAGTTGGACCCCATTTGTTTTCTTTTTGATACCCAATTATACCATTATCCTCCTTTCTACACCCCCTCCCTCACCCTTGTTGGAGGACTTCAGGATGTGTCCCCCCCACCAAAACCTGCAATCGGCGTTGGCTTTCCTCTTGTTCTCTCCTGTCTGTTTTTGTGGAAAGACAGGCCCCACGCACTTTTTCCTACCGCCTTTTTTTCTCATCAAAGACTTCCCCCCCAGGTTAATCCCCGAACCTTCCTTGACTCGTTTTTTTCACCCTCGTAGTTTTTTATTGCGGTGGATACTCCCCCGAACCCAGCCCCTCCCTACGACTGAGTTTTTACACGGTGACGACCCACCGTTTCAAGTACTGCACCTAGGAAAAGTTCTCGGGGTGGGCTTTAAGATTTGATTGTTGGTATTCCTCTACCGGTGGCGCTGAACGCGTTTCCCCCTTAAAAGTAGATCGACCAGTCTCTATGGTCCGCCCCTATCCCCCTTTATGGCTTTGGCACAAATCTGATGATCGGTCGTTTTTCAGTCTTACCGTTTGTCCGTCCTTATCTGGTTTAATGGCACGTTGCGCCTCTTTTCTTTAAAGCCTTTCCCGTTTTGTTGTTTTTTCTAAGTTGAGATCGCCTCCCTGTAAATAACAAGGATCCACGCCAATCCTTTACGCGTCCGATCTGACTCTATTTTTTTTCTCCCGATTTCCCCCAGCGACACATTTTGTCTCCCTTTTTCTCTCCCTATACGATGGCGAGTGACTTGGATTAGCCGGAAGAAGTCAGTTCTTTCTTTCCTCCCACCTCTCTTAAGCCCGAATACATTGGGAATTCATGTTTCTTTTTCTGACCGTGGCCGTTTTTTTCAACCAAGTATAGTTTCTGTTGTTTTCCTATAAGGCCCTCCCCCCGGCCTGCCTTAATATCCTGCGTGAGTTTCTGGTATCGGTTGCACCTGGTGCTCGATAGATTTTCCCTTTCTGTTTTTTTAGTTCCGGTCATTTTCCCCCCAAAAAGCTCCTTTGTACGGAACTCGCAGCCCCACCCCCTCCCCCTTGTTTGATGGCTGTGTTGCACATCTTCTCCTCTCACAGTGTGCGTTTTCACAAGGATGTTTCCCTTGGATCACCCTTTCAGTAAACAGACCCCAAAAAATTCCAAGCTTGCCGTTTCCCCTTCCCCCCCGGTTCTCGAACACATCTGATTCCCCTGCTCACACACGTCTCCACGGGCTCCTCCGCAATGTGTGAAAAGTCTATTTCTCGGCCCTCTCCCTGCCTTTGGCGACCTGACCTGCCCTCTGCTCCTCATGAAGGATTCGTTTCTGCTTGCTGTTCGGGAAGACTTTTTCTTAAGCTGCGTTTCCCCCAAAACCATGGGTTATGGGTAGGCTTCCCTACACCCTTTTTTTCTTTTGGTTCCTACTTCATCCGTTTCGATAAGACTCAATCTTGGCATCCACCCCCCGCAATTACGACCTTTTGCCGTTACCGTTTTTTCCCCATTCCCAACGCGGAACACCCATTAATGGTTGCCCCTCGGGCTGAAGCCGGACCACAGGTGTCTAACTCATGCTCAGGCCTTGCGGCTTAAATTTCCCCGGGTTCCCCCCTGATTTCGATTCACCCTGTGAAGATTCATTAGACACTAGATTTGCCCTCGGATTTTCTTTCTTTCCTGTTCCTCGGCCAAAGGGTCATTTCAAAGTCGTATTGCGCGCTGGTCCCTTTTACTACATGCCCACTGTTGTATTAGACCTGCCGGCCGACCCACTAGATCGTTGTCACCTTTTAAGAGCTTTCCCCCCAATTGCTCAAGGCTGCCCTCGCGATGGTCATTTCCGGCCTTCAGGCGTTTTTCTTCCCCACCCACAATCTTCTTTTTTCTTAAATATATTGAGGACTGTTCCCTCTTTCTGGCATTCCCCCATCCGATTCAAGGTGAGTATGTATGGCGTGCATCTCCTGCATTATTCTCCCCCCATGGTTATCCTTCTAACTGTTTTCCCTCATTGGCCTCTCCTAAAACCCTGAATCTGAGGTGCCTTCCGGCAGTCCACAGGCTCCATGGCCTGATCGTCCTCCAGCCCGACCTTTAAGTAACTTT
>Ga0179593_1357232_pt1 | contig 13713 bp, 4 predicted proteins | sample CZODoug2_1_08_16_FD_185931 | JGI IMG/M metagenome (GOLD analysis project Ga0179593, IMG submission 185931) | Vadose zone soil fungal communities from Angelo Coast Range Reserve, California, USA - CZODoug2_1_08_16fungal (PacBio error correction) | ecosystem: Environmental > Terrestrial > Soil >... | reverse complement strand
CATTAGAATTTTCGTCTTCGGTCTACCCCCTTTTTCGTTTGACGGATGTTATTTCCACACTTTCCGCCGACAATCTATCCACCCAACCTTTCTTCGGCAGCCCACGTCGTTTTGGTTTCAACCAACCGTGCCAGATTTGTAGAAACGTGCAAGTCTTCCTTTCCGATGAAAGACTCCTGATTTTTTTGCGAAAGTGGCGGCACTCCCCCTTCTCCCCCCCCCCCCCCCTTCCGAACTCGAAACCTCTTTCTTTTCAGATCGATCGGGTCCGCCCATGATCCTCCTCACGTTTGATAGTAAACCAGGGCTTTCTTCTTTGGCTATTTTCTGAACCCATCTGGCTCCCTTTCAACCGCTTACTTCGTGTTTTAACACCCACGCAGACCCCCCCCATCTTGAAAGCTGTCTGTATGCGAGATCAGCCTATCAGGGCCGGTCCTTTCTTTCCAACTCTTTCCTCCTTTTCCTTTTACCCCTGGCGGGATCGTTTTTTGCCAAGCCAGTATGCCCTCTCCCCTGAGGTTTATCGGGAGGGGTCTATTTCTCCTTTTCTTTTAAAGTGATTACTCTCACCTTCTACCCTGACCAAGGAAATTTCTACCTAGTACGTCACCTCTTGCCAGTTTATCGGAGCATCGGTTCGTTTTGAGTTTTTCCGGATTATCCTCCCCCTCTTCAAATGACGAAGGCAGTCGTTTTCATTCTCCCCCTCTTCTAGTTGGCTTCCTGTGTTTTAGTAACAGTCGTCAATCTCACTTTTCCTGCTGCCCCCATGACCACCCCCCACCAAGGCCCCCTTTCCGAAGTAAGGTGGGTAATTTTCGAGTTTCCACGATTTTTTCATTCTCCTTCTCCCCCCACCTGTCGGTTTAGACGGACAGTCTGTCAACCCCTAATCTACGATTCGGTCTTTTCTCAGCCTCGCCTTTTGCCGGCCCTATCCGGTCTCACCCCTTCTCAGAGGTAGATTGGTGTCAACTGAGCTGTTTCCCTTAATATTACGCTGGGCCCCGTCCCTACTCCTTAGGAATAGATTCTTCCCTCCTAACTTTTCTTTCACCCAGGACCCAGTAGGCTTTCGGAGAATGTATCTTTTTATTCAGCTCGTCCCTTCTTTCCCTTGCACTTTCAGTGGTCGTTGTACCTCACCTTCCTATGTTTCGCTCAGTCATTACAACTTTATACCCCCGCCGCCGGGTTTCATGGCTTAGTAAAGGTAATAGGCGCCATGTCTCTTCTCCCTTCTCACTCACTTTTTTTACCTTGGCTGATTATAAGCAAACGGGCTTTGCACACTCCTCGCCTTCTCCCCTTCTGGGTGCCCTCTGTGGCGATAGGGTTTTTCCCCCGTATATCCCCTTGCCGTTAATCGCCCCTCCTTTTAAACAGCGGATTTTTCCTCCTGCTCCCTTTTGGCACCGACCCCCTTCGCTCACCCCTTTTTTGACTAGACTCTAACCTAAGTTTATTTTCGAGAGAAGCCCACGTTTTCTCTTCTATCCGCAAGAGTCATAGTTTCCCACCTGTTTTTTGACCCAGGTATTACACCCCACACTCCTTTTCCTAGACCGTTGTCTTTTACGCCCCCCAACTTAGTTCGCCCCACTTTTTTTCGTCCTTCCGCAGAACGTCCGAATCTGTCTTGACCAAGTCGCCGGACCCTTCTTTCAAACTTCAAAGAAGTATTCCTGCTCCCCTTGAGGAATTTTTGACGTGAGGGGCTTCCTCTGTAGGGCCCTTTTTCAGGTTCCACTTCCCCCTTTTCCTTCACCCTTTTTCAGCGAAAGGTACTCATGGAGCCCTTTCTTGCCCTCCTTGTTTGATGTCCTCGAGGATTCTCCACACCCCCCTCCAGGTGCCTTCACGGAGTTTTTCCTTCATTAGGCTAACGCTCTGGTCGACACTCCCTCATGGATAAGACAAACTTCAACCCCGCCATTAAATTTCCGAGTCTACACCACGTACCTTCTTTCCTCTTTTTTTTTGCTAGATCGAAGCTTGTAGGTCCCCTTCGTTTCCTACTTCTCACTTTTCCGTTCGCTCCGTTCCCGTCCCCCTTTCTGGATTAGCGAAGTCAAAGGAACTACCTTATCCAACACCCACTCTGTTACTTTTGTTTTGTTGCTTCTGAGATGTTTTGCTTCAGGGATTCCTCTTGCGTAGTCCTAGGCGTACTTGGTTTGTTTTTTTTCACTTAGCCCCTTTTGTCCACCTCAACCATCACTTTATCTGAACCTCAAGCCCACCGCTGCCTGCCTAAGTATCCGGGGCCACCAGCAACCCCCATCGGGACCTTTCTTCGCGATGGTGACCGCTTAATGGTTGGTTTTCACCGTTTTTTTTTAGGCAGAAAGTTTTTCACCCGTTCGACCATAGGCTGTTGATCCCGTATGCCCTTAGTCACCGTTTCCCGGCCTTATTAGGGCCAGAAACGTTTCCCCTGTCCTGAGGTCCCCTCTGCAAGGCCAGTACCCGGCCCTAGCCAGTTTTCTGCTAAATCGGGAATACACCCTACGGGGAGGCTAGAACCTTTTCCCCCCCCCCCCTCCCAGTCGGTCTGAGCAAGAACTGGTCCCCGGTTCCGCAAGGGATCGCCTTGTTTTGAGTGCTTCCTATTCTCCTTGACTTACGTATATGGTTGAAGAAGTTATGAGAGTTTCGCCGCCCGTTTTGCGTCCCTTCTGCCCTCTCGCCACCCAACTTGATACGTATGGGCCGTGAACTGGTGGACTTCCATGTTTCCAACCCCCCATGTTGAAACAAATGGGTGGTTCCTTTTGGAGTTTTTCCTTGACCTTTCCAAACTGTTTAGATCGCTTATCTCTCGTCTCTCAGAACACCGTCAGTTCGTTGCAACTGGGGTTTGGTAGTTCGTCTAGTTCGTGCAAGGGGCCCCCCCCAGGACCTTCGAAACCACCTTGTAAATCCGATTCAGATCGACGGCGAGGGCCCTCTTCGTCGAGATTCCCCCCCCCTCTCTTCCCCCTCCAGGTCCCAAGTCATGCTCAGTGCCCCCAACAGGACTTTTCTTCCCCCCAGCCTGACTTTTTAGACGTCAGTCCTTTTAACTGCGTAAGAGATTAATGTTCGAGGTCGTCTGCCCGACTTCCATGAAATACTCATTTCCCCCGAAGGGCGGGTATCTTTTACGGTAGGAGTCTGATTCCCTTCTCGTGTGAGGTTGCCGTCCCTTCCCACGTTTGACGAAGTTGCGTGATGCGACTGAGATATTGTCGCCCCCCTTCGCCCGACCTCTAAGGTTTCCCTTTAAGGGAAACCCGTTTTCTTTCTCTCCCCCCTGACGATGCCGAAGTTTTAGTAGATGGCTCCGTGCTATTCCTAGCCCCCTTTTTTTTTTCCCCCCACCACGCACGTCTGTAGATTTCCAATTTTTCTCGCGATAGAAAGGGTGCTCAGGGCACTCCCGCCACCTCCGAATCTTCTTTCACTCCCCGGAGTGTTCTGCAGACTGTCGCCATAAAATTCACCCAGGTAGGCGTGATGCTCCTGATCTAACGAGCGAGAAACTCTGTGAAGGTTACCCCTTCAAATTAACCCCTCCTTCGGGCTCGTGTTGGGGTTTTACCAAGCCCCGTTGTGCCGCATATGGAGATTACCCACCACAACATTATTGCCAACTCGTACTTTTTATCTCTCCTGATTCTGCCCGGTGTCGGTCACACTCCTATTCCCCCCTTCCGCTTAGCTCGCAACCTCAGCGATTAAATGGCAGGCCCAGTAACTATGGACCTGTTCCCTACCGGTACTTTCCCCCCCCACATTGCCGGACCTGAGCGATCCCTTCCCCCTCCGGTTTCATCCCTCCCGATACCTGTTTTTTTATTCGTTTTGGTCTCTTGCAACAACTTTTGACCCGTAAGGGTTTTTCTTTCCATCGCAAGGTTATACCCCCGCCTTGCCCTGGTACTCTTATCTTTCCTCTAATTCTTGTCTTGTAGATGGGAGTCAAGGCTGCTAGTTAACACCCGCCCTCCTTTCATCGGTTTGGCTGGAGATTCCCTCGTTCAGCCAAACTTCTGAACAGCGCCCTCTACTGTGTAAAGGACTTGTGGACCCCGGCACTCCTCCCCCCGATCTCCTCCCGCCATCCACACTTTAGATGTCGCACTGAGGATTTGTTCTTCTGAAATTCTTCCGAAATTTCGCCTCCATCCCTCTTTTTTTCTTTTAAACGGAATTGGAACGGTCCTGACTTTCCACCTTGTATGTTTTCCTTCCTCAGATAGAATCCTGTTTTGGAGAGCTTGTTCGGCCGCCTATGTGAGAAATAAATTCCACCCCTAAATATTACAGGAAGTTGACTTTATCAATCCCCTTCCTCTAAGGTTACTTCAGGTCCGTGGGTCCCCTCCCGGACTTCTTTCCAGTTCCTGACCCCCTGCGCATTTCTTACCCGATGCCCCTTCTCCGGACTCTTTCCACCCTGGTTGTCTTGTTTTGAAGATGCTCCCCTACCAGAACTCCGGCCTCCCCCGTGAACTTCCTGTCTGTCCCTAGCTTTGTGCAATCTAGTGTGGGGGGGCTGTTCACCAGGGTACTACGGTATCTAGGCGCCTCTGCCATTTTGTGTTTGTCTCTCCCCTTCCTACAGTTTTGAACTTTCGTTTTTTGGGCTTTACTGAGGGTGTCTTCCTCAAATGTGGGGCGCTCTTCTAAGGGTCCTGCAGAAAGCTATTGTCTCTGTCTTCTAAAAATCCGTTTCTCCCCTTTTTTCTATTCCGATCAGCGCAAAGCAGGTATGTACGTCCCCATCTCCATCTGGTTCCCCTGTCCGGCTGGCTCAGTAAGTCACCACAGCCTCCCTCCAGGCATCCCGAAGGGATTTGTTGTTTTATACTAACCCTGAGCCCCTGATTGTGCAGCTTCATTTTCCTTTTTTCTTCCCATTTGGAACTGAGTAGCATGCCCAATTCCCATTTTTTAGTCACCTTTTTTTTCTTACTCCAATCAGCTCCCTCCAACTCTTATAGGAACTGCTCGCCCTTCCTCCTCCCTACGTTTTTTTTTTGAGACCCTCTCCACTATACTTCCGAGTTAGCATATCATTGAGGAGGTCCGCCCCCATCTTTTTTTGAATTGCTTTTCATGCATACTCCTGAAGCCGCTCCACCCCCCCCTTTCATCCTCTTGTAATTTAACATACACTCCCTTTAGTGGTCTTGTGTAGTCTTTGAGGTTTTATATCCCCCCCATTCAGTCGTTTGTTTACGCATTCAAATATTGGGATGGTCGCGTCCGACCCCCTACCCATTCCCGTTTTCTCCTGCCTGGCCTTTTACTGCATGCCGTGCGCATCACTCCCCAGAGCATTTGCTTTACCTTCCCCCCTATCCTCCCACGGAGAACGCCCCAGTAACCACCGCCTGCCCCTTCGGGCGTCGCCCCTAAAGACACCAAGGGTGTTTGCCTTTCTCTTGCGGATAGAAGTACCGGGACCGTCCACATCCCCCACGGGAATCTGTCCAAAACCCCTAAGCCACATACGGTTTCCTTTTGGTCCCCTTCTTGTCTTTATAAGATCCCCCATGAAAAATACCTTTTTTCAATTTCTCACCCCTGATACGGTTAGGTTCCTTTAAGGTCGCCCCCCTTGCTCCTCCCACCGGAGTCTACGTTGCACCTATCCGAGCGAATTGTTGCCAATTCCCCTCGGGGTTAAGGTTGATCCCCCACCCATAGAGCTACCCCATCCTCTTTTCCAAAACCTAGAGATAGACGATCTTGTTTGAAACCACCCACCCTTGTCCTTCTTTCATTCCACCTTGTTTCTTTTTTTTAGATAATCAATGGACTTTTTGATTCTAAAGGATTCGCCCCTTTTCATCCCCTACCCTTTCGACCTCCCCCCTTGACCTGATGTTGATGAGATCAGTTTTAGACTACCTCCCGTCCCCACGTTGGCTGAATAGGCTTTTTCGTTTTTTTCTAAAGTCGGCATCTTCACTAGACCCCCCCCCGTCGCCTTTGGTTGCGAATCCACCACCCACCAAGAATCCCAGTACCCATATCCAAAATTCAGCGCTTTCGGAGGCGGAGACCCTCATCCCTGATCACCGGTTTTTCTGCCCCCCCCTTTCGACATCTACCTCGCCCTTTTGGTCGCGTGTTGCTGCTCTTACCGCTACAACGCGTAAAAATAGGCTTGGATTCTTACAGATTTTCCCTTTCTGTTGTGTCATGAAGTCTCTTCCGTTTCCCGGTTTTCTTCCCCGACCCAAGTTCCCTCGCTAAATGATTCATTTTTCCCCTGCTCGCTTAGCTATTTGTAGATTAGGTTTGATTTTACCCTAAACCCCTTTTTTAATAGACCTGCAGTTTCCGATATTACCTTTCCTTCCTGACGTGTAACATCTCCCTATACTTTTCCCCCCCCTGAGACCCCCCCCCTTGGCCCCCCCCCTTTATTCAAGGTACGTTTAATTTGACCTTTCTACGCTCTCTTCTTGACTCTTCATCTCAGCTACTGGTCTTGTTAGAACATTGGTCCAACCCTAACCAGCGTTTTTTTGCTGGTTCCCCGTTTTATCCCGTACCAAACAATTGCCGGGTACTTTTCTCTCTGGCGCTCAAATTAGTCCAGTTCTCCTTTTTTCCCGAGTGGTCCCGTTTCATTAAACATGCTTATCGCCTCCCCTCGTCTTATTCTTTTCCACCCTGTTTTTCTTTCCCTTCCCTTAAGGATATTATTGCAGCCCCTTGTTTTCTCACCCTTATGTACGCGGCCTTGCTCACTTTTCCTTTCTCATTCGTTGCCGTCAACAGTCACCTTCCTGTTCCCCAACCGGGCCCTTTTCATGCTATCTTATTATCGGCTCACTTGGTCACTCAGCGAAAAGTAAGTATAAGACCCTTTTTCCAATGGTGGTGCCTTCAATCCCCAAATAATGGATGTCTCACTTTCCCCCTTTCTTTCGCACTGAGTCATGACTTGGGACAATTAGCGTTCGATCTTGCGACGCCGACTCCTCGTGTCTTTTTGACTGTCCGTTCCCTGGAGAGAAGGGTAGACTGGGGGGCCCCCCCTTCGAATTCCTCGCTTTCCCCTTTACCCCCCGCCTTCGAGTACCTTAAAGTTATTTCTATAGCTCTATCCCCTTTTTTTCTGTACTTTTTCAATCTCGCCAGGTCCAACTTTACACCAATTTTGTCGGGTGGGTATCCACCCCCACCTCTCGAATGAGTAGATCCCTTTCCCTTATCCCTTTTCTACGCCCCCTCTTACTCGCTTTCGATTCTCGCCCCCCCGCCTAAAATAGCTGATACCGGTAATCCTGCCCGGCTCTTTTTTTTAATTTCGGTCCACTCCCGTCCCTTTTACGACCTTTGGTTTACTCCCTTTTTTGCGTCCGCTTGTAGGAAGGTGGTTTCAGGTTCACTTCCCTTTGGTAGTTTATTCTCTCTTACTTACCTGGTTTGGGCTAGCTGCGAGATGGACCGCGGGCTTATAGGCCACATTTTTCTGGTGCCGCGGTTTTTCTTCCTGCCGAAAGGGACATACACCTTTTTTCCTGTTCCTCCACAGTACCTTTTTCTTCCCAAGACCAACCTGTACCCCGCCGTCCCAGGCAGCTCGTTCTCCCCCGGGACGATTTCTTTTAGGCTGCCAGGGAGTTAGAAGCCTCTGTGTTCCTTTCGGGTGCTTCTTCCTAGCGAAGAGAGGTCGTTCGTTCCCTTTTTGCCACGTTCTTTTAGTCAGCGATACTTCACTTCAGGCATCCTCCAACCCCCCTTTCTTTTCCTCCTTTGTTGGTTGAGTTTAGTATATGTTTTTGATGGGATAAAACTGAACTTTTAATTAGGCGTCCCTTTTTTTCCCAACGGACTCCATGAAACATCTCTTGTAGAGGTCAAAAAAGCACTTTTTTTTTTCCTTCTAGGAGTTCTGGGAACGTTTCAACCTTCAAACCATCGGGCTTTTTTCGGGTTGTTTGTTGGCCCTCCTTGCCTTAATTTGCGGGGAGGGGAGGTTTTCTTGAAGTTTGGTCAAAGTTCGTCCAATTTGCTGTAGTTCATCTCTGTTTCAAGGAGAACCCCCGTTCGCATATGTTCCCCTTGGAGCCTGTTTGCGAAGCCTCTTCACTCCCGCCAAGTAACCTTTGGCGACCCTCTAGTACAAAGCGCGAGTGACCGATGTCCAGAAGGGGAGTCCGTTTGAACTGAAAACCCCCAATCCTACAAGGCGGTGAGCCTCCCTGGCCTTTTCCGCCGGGCTCGTGGGTTTCCTTGGTTTGCCTTTTCTCGACCGGTTTCTCCTTTTAAGTTCCCTCTGCGGCGTCCGCCCGCCTGATGCTCCGAGGCCCTTTCCCTGCGGGCTCTACTCTTCATTGGTTTCGCCTCTTAAACCCGTGATACGCATTTTAGGTGAAGTGGGTGTTTATACCTAGGGGTTAAGTAACCCCACCAGTGTTTTCCCCCCCCCTTATGACAGGTTCTTAGGATAACGTCTCATCAAAGTGTTCTATTCTTCGAACGTGATCCCCCGTTTAGACGTGGCAACCTTTGGGTGGTATAGAGCGACTGCCCGACAAGAACATTTCCCCTTCCCCCCCCCCCACATACCCCTTGTACAAGTAGAGGCGCTTAGAGCGTTCTTTGGCCCCCCCTCATCTTGCTCAGGTAAAAAAGTCATCTCAGTGCGCGGAGTTGGACTGATCCAGCAAGGATGTGCTTAGACGCAAGCAACCCCCTTTCCAAATGCTCCTATTTTTTCCCTGGTCCTTTTTTTTCTCTGCGCCGCATGCCCTTTAGACTGACACCCGGCGGGGGCCCCTCAAGGGGTTGACGTATCTCAGCCTTCCCTTCCTTTTACGGAACTTTGACCCAGGCGAAGTCCTGCTCATTCCAACGCGTCCCCCCTTACCCGTTTTTTGAATTTTGCGAACGCTTAAGTTTTGAAGGGACCTTTCCGTCCAGTTTCTCGGATCCTAAGACTTTGCCTCCGTGTTTAGGTCGTTTTCCAGCAGTGGTCATATTCCTGACCACCAGCGCTTCCTCGATTTGCCCGACCGAGTGGAGCGCCGTTCTGTCAATGCTTCGCCATTTTTCTGTCTTTCATTTACCGTCTCGGCCTTTTTCCAAGAACCACACTTTTTTTTTGTCCAGCATTGTTCACAAAGGTCTTTCGCCTTCTTTTCTAGGCGCTTAGCGCAATATTTCCCCCCCACTCCCCCCCCTCCCCTTTTTGTAGGGTGCTTTTTTCAAGGGTTCCTCCAGTTGACCGTGGGATTTTTCCTACCCAAACCAGGTCTTTTTCCCCCTAAAGAGTCCTAGAGACTGCCTCTTTTTCGGCCCGTAAGTTAGGGAGTCTTTAGCGGTTAGTTAATTTCTACGCTTTTCCAACGTGAATCTCCTTCCGTCCGTAAAAATGTACTTGTCCAATGTAGCGCTTTAGGGTAAGACTCCCTTCCCTTTTTCAGCGATTTCAGCTTCCCCCCTGGCCGACCCAAGCCATCCCGATATCGCAGATTAAGTCCGAGGGTACGATCTGTCAACAACTCCCGTACATTCCTCAGGGGTGCCGCCCTGGAGTTGAATAGCAGTTTAATACCAAACCCTCGTCCCCTCTCTTGTTTTCTGAGTTCTCTCGAATTCTTTCTTTTATACTTTTTCCTTCTCTCTTGTCGTTCCCCAAGACCCCCCCTGTTTGGCTTGCTGATCTTTCCGGCCCCCAGCCAAACGATTTGACCAGTCCAGCATATTGGTGGTCCCCCAAACTTTCCTTGGACTTGCTTTCCAAGATCTCTCCCCCTCACCCTTGCCCCATCTATTTTCTAAACCTTTGGGTAATTTGGTGCCATTTTTTTTCACCTTTCCCTCACCCTTCTTTCCTGTCTCCCACCGTGAACGTTTTCCTCACATCCAGTTTTTTTTTCCAAACGACGCCTCTCCCTAGATTTTTAGAGATGTCGATCTCAGCCTTATTTCCCCCCCGTTTGAAAGTAGGACTCGAACTCCCCAATTGCTTTGAACGCGATTACGCCTGGTTTCAACCGAGGAAACCTTTCTCACCGCTAATTCTTTCGTAACTCCTCTTCCACGAGTTGTTTCCTCGGTGTGAAACTGTTCTTTTTCGGGATCTGAGACCTTCCCCACGACAACTAGACGGAAAAGTCACGGGAAATTTACTGTTACTATTATTTTTTTTATTCCCCCCCCCTGCCTGCTTTCTTTGGTGTTTCTTTTGTGACTCTTTTGTTCCTCTGTCGAGCGCACGATGAACCCCACCCCTGTTGCAGTCCCGTGTCAACATTTTCTTTTTCCACGGTGTAAGTGTGAAGTTTGAAGCCTTTTCTCTTTTTTTCCAATGTTTGGGTGTATGAACCTTGTAAATTCCGAAATTTTCTTCTTCTTTCTGTAAATCCGTGCGTCCCGTGGGGCCCCTTCTATGCCCGGCCCTGGTTTTTGTAGCGTAACCCTCCAGTGGTGTCCATTCCTAACGTCTTATTTATAAGCAGGGAATTCGTCCCCCCTCAACGACTACTCCGGGAATCGAAAGGTATTCTAGTATGAACTCGCTCTTCCTGTCAATTTAATCTCATTTCCCCTTTCCTGTGCATGCCTCCCAGGAATTTTCGCCACAAAAACCTTTTTGTTCGACTCCCCCCAATCTGAGAGAAAAGAGGATAGTAATAATTTTCTTTTCTTCCTCCCTCCTTTTCCACTCGTTTTGTTTTGAGTCGTCGAGCCCGCATCTATTCCCCCTCTCCTTTTTTCCTTCGCTGCCGTTTTCGAACACCTGATTCTAAATTTCCCGGATTGCATGCCAAAGTGAAAGCCTTATACGTTTTTCCCCCCCTCCTGATTAAGCTCGCTCGTTAGTTATAACTATAACCCCAATTAGGTTTGACTTCATATTGGTTTTGTCACCTTCCGCTAATAGTCCCTCTCTTTCCCCTTTTTACCATAGTTTATGGCGAGAGCGTCCATTACCCATGCTGGCGGTTCTTTGTAACTTCTTTAGCCGCCGTTTCGTCCTGTCCAGCCATAGTAGGTACTCAATTTAAGAGCGCCCAAATAGTCGCCCTCCAGTCAACTGCCCCCAATTGTCCACCGGCCCCTTTTCACGTTACGGGAGATCACGCCCCCCCCCATGGTGGTTTCCACTGCGGCTGCGTACCGGGTACCCCCCCTGTTTTACTCCCCCTACACTTTGAAGGTGCCCCTAACCCCCCACCAATACTAGTACCCGGTCCTTTCCCCCTTTCTGGGTATTTCTCGATGACCCTACAACTTCCAGTTTTTTACCGCGTCCCTTTTGGACATTTTTTTTTTCTCAGGTGTTACGCCACTGCATGATTCACAGTGCTTCCTCGGTTTTCCATAGGTCGAACCTTTAATTTGTTTCCCTAACTTAATTGAGAATTTTTTCTCCTAAGACTTTCGGATGTCTTCCTCTCCATCGTCTTCAGCGACACCCCCCCTCTCCAACACCCGAGATCTACGTGTTTGGAAACACCCCCCCCAACTATTTGTCATTCTCAAACGTTTAGTCTTTCGTAGATGAAAAGAACTTTCGAATTCGTTAATGCCCCCTTCGCCACCCCCACCACCATAAACCCAAGTTTAAACCTTCTTCCTGAATTTTTAGGGTATTCATCTCGGCTCTTGGTTTAATTCTCCCATCAACGTCTTTTGTCTTTCACCGAGATGTTTAGGATGTGCCCCCTTTTTGGTTCCGAAAACTCCCTCTACCCGCCCCAGCCCCAGATGCCTTATTTGTTTGAACTACACCCCCACCGCAGCATTCCCATCTACCCCAAGACACGGATTTCTTCCTCCTCTCAGCACTCAGGTTCCGGATGTTTAACTGCGTCTGGAAGACCCAAGGGTGAAGGGGATGATTGTGGAAAAGATCTTAGGTATGAACCTAGAAACACCTTGAATCTATGGTGGATTCACAGATCTGTGGTTTCTTTTGGTTTGCTGTCAAGTGAGCGATTTCACGTTTCTGAAAATTTCACCCAAGTGACAAGGCTTCACTTTTGCTAATGTCTGTTCATTAATCTCCTTTGAAGTTAGTGAGCTTTGTTTGCTCGGATTCCGGATCCCTCAGAACCCCTCCTTACCGTCACCGCGTTGCAGTCTTTCAGTATGCGATAGACCCTTACTTGTGGCCACCCCCTCACCTTTTTTATCCCCCCCAACGTCTTCAGATCCCTTCAAGGAGTCCACCCCTTCGCTTTCACACCCCAAAGGGCACAACGTTCCACGTTTTTACCCCTTGCCTTGAGTCCTTCCTGCTGTTATCATCGATATATTTAATCTATCTTCCTCTTGTCTTTTTTTTTTTCTTTACTGAAGGTTTTCTTACAACCCCCAAAGTTTATATCATCATTGGTAGGAATTTTTATCTTAACTGCTTCGCAACCTGCCCGCCGCCCCCCCCAATATCGGGCTTCTAATTGGCTAGAAGCGTTTGGTTTCCCCCCTAGTTTTGCATGCATATTCCCTAGGCATCGAAGCCGTTCTGTTTATTGATTTTCCCGACGAAACCTGGCCCAGCGGATTTAACTCCCATCTATGCTTTGGCGAAACGGCAAAAGTTTTACTTGACTAGGGAATCGTTGCCGACCAGGGAACTGCCTTCAAGTGGGTCGTTGCCCTGTAACCCCCTTTTCCTTCTTAAGTTCCACAGCCTCTGAACGTCAGTGTCTGGAAAATTCCGCTTCTTTCCAGTATGTCCGTTCCATTTATCGTCGCTGCCCTCCTCCGACCAGTTATACGGCCACTTTTTTTACCTGTTGGCTGCTCAATCCACCCTCTGCGTCTCCCTGAATCCCCCCCCCAACTTCGTTAGCCTCTCATGACGTGCCTTAGCCGGGAGATTGGGTTTGGAAACCTCCTCCCTCACTTTTAAGATTTATCCCTTCGCCGTCCTCCGCCATCCTTTACACACGGTATTTCTGAGTTTGGTTTTTCTTTAGCTTTGGGCACCCCTTTCCCCAGAAAGTTTCTTGCCACCCCCTGTTCTTACCCCAGAGCCTTTTTCACCCAAGGGAGATCGATCGCCCCGATCATTTTATCTTTTTGATGATATTTTTTCAAGATACCCTCACAGGTCAGAACTTTTTCCCCCCACTGGGGTTGACATCTCTTATTTCCCACTTCCTTGCCCCTGAGTAGAGAACGGTGTTTTCGCGTATCCGTCCCACCCACAACAGGAACCCCTTATCTTCATTTTATTTTCCCGCCTCTTCTGACAGGACCAATCTTGATCACCGTAAGAGCGGCTCATTATGAAAAGGAAATTACCGTTTTAGATCCTTTCGGACATCTGGATAACCGAAAGCTTTGATTCTGTTTGTCAAGGGTCACTATACCAACGTTTCATTCTCTTTATCATCTTTCGATGGATACTTGTACCATTCATCCGGAGGACGTAGTTGAGATATGGACCTCGCTGGGACCTCCACGTGGACTGGCCCCTCCTCATGTGAAATCTGACTTGGGGCCCGTGCAGATTTTAGCACCGCTAGGGAGTTTCCCAGCCCTTTTTATGATAAGACCCCCTTCCCCCCCCCCGCCGTACAAGTGCCATTTTCCTCCACCACGAGATGACTTACGTATTTTTATCTTTTGTTTCTCTTTATCTCGAGTCTTCGCTTGTTTTTTATTCCGAGACATATCGATTTTTACCTTTTTACGCTCAGTTACGTAAGGTCTCACTTTTCTTTCTTGAATCCCGGACACAAA
>Ga0179593_1321427_pt1 | contig 13713 bp, 14 predicted proteins | sample CZODoug2_1_08_16_FD_185931 | JGI IMG/M metagenome (GOLD analysis project Ga0179593, IMG submission 185931) | Vadose zone soil fungal communities from Angelo Coast Range Reserve, California, USA - CZODoug2_1_08_16fungal (PacBio error correction) | ecosystem: Environmental > Terrestrial > Soil >... | reverse complement strand
TATTTTGCAACTTTTCCCCCTGCGCTTGCGCGCGCGCGGTCAACTTCCTCCTTTCCATCGCAATTACCTTTGAGATCCTTTTTAATTTTGCCGCCAGGTGTTGACCTCCGCTTATGTGCATTTTCTTCGTTGCCTTTTGTTGCTGTCGTTTTCTTATTCGTTGATTCCCTTCCAACTGTTGCCCTTTTAAAACATCCAACCTCCCTTCTCTTGTTTTTGTTTGCCTCTTCTATCGGTTTTTCTCTGGGGTAGTTTCTGGCTTTTCCCCCTCCACCCATGCGCGTTTGTTTTCAGTTTCTGTCCCTTTCCTCTTTTTCCAACACGGTCACGCAGGAAGCGTGCTTCTCACTGTCGTCCCCCCTAGACTTCGGGAATTCTTTCCGTCTCCTTTTTTGTGCTTTCGTCGGCGCCTTTGATTCTTTTTCCTCCGTTCGCTCGCCTGGATAAGGGTTTTTCTGGCGAAACTTCCCTCCCCCCGGAATTCCCCTGTTCTTCCACATTTTCTTTATTCTCTTTTCTCGATCAGACGTTTTTGTCCACCCTTTTTTCACCCTCAAGGCCCAGAGTGGAAGGCGCTGGTTTCCCCCTTTTGCCGTTTTCCGCGAATCCCCTCCTCTCTGCTCGCTTTCCGGCTCGAATTGCCGCCCCCACTTCTTTGTTCGTTCTTTCCTATCCAATTTTTCTTTCCCTCGGATTAACTTTCCTCCCGGGAGTGTTCCTGGTGATCATTTTTTCTTTTCCAGGTTTCTCTAACCATGTGCCGTGTCGCGTTCCGTTAAAACTGGCCCCCTTCTAAGGTGTTCTTAGGTTCTTTGTTGACCAGTTTTCATTTTTCTCTCGTCTGCGGAGTTTAACGGCGAGATCGTTTCCTTTGTCCTGTCTACAAGCATACAGGTCCTTAGATCGAAACCAAAGCTCGTTTTACCATTGTACGGCGCTTCGATCTTCTTCCCTCCTTGTACTCTTCCTTGCTGCACCGTGCTCTTTCACACTTCACCTTCCTGCCTTTCCTTCAATAGACCAGCGATTTTTTAACGTTGACCCCTGCCTTATCCGGCTTTCCCCCTTCTTCTCACTTTTCGAGCGTTTCTTTTTACGCCTAATCCCGGCTCTGTCTTTTTATTGGCCTCCCTCCCTCTTTTTTTTGGGACCTATCTGGAGTTGTTTCTTTGTCGGCTTGATCAGTTTCTCCCTCCATTCCCCCCCTACGAAAGGATCGTGATGGATTTTTTTCGCATTTTTATGTGTGACGATTGATTATCTTCCTTTCCTTTGCTTTGACTCTCGTTTTATTTTCTTTTGCCTTTCTTGTCTCGTCTCTTCGTAAACGACTGATGCCCTTCTTTTTTCCGGCATCCGCCTTTGTTAATCGTTTGTTGCTCCCTCTGAGCTTCCTTTCCTTCCTCGCCTTTACTCCCGGCTTCCCTCGCGACGAAAGTGGATACGCTGGAGCCTTTCGTCCCTGAATGAAGCGATGGATCTTTTTTTTAACTCTTGAATATTTTCCTTTGGATGTTCGGACACAGCACCTTTCCTTTTCCTTTTAGCGTTTGCGTTGTTTTTGACCGGGGTCATCCTTTCGCTTAGTAGCGCCCCTGTTTCGTTTTTATCTCCCCCCTTCCTCTAATCACTTGGTGTCCGATCACGATCGGAGGTTCTCCTCCTTTGTACCGAGCTATAACGTTTATTCTTAATTTCCCAAATTCTAAACGCAACCCTGTACCCCTCTTGTCTTCAGTCCTTTTTACGTCTTCTTTTCTTTATCCAGAAGCGTTACATCTTCGACTCCTTTCGTCCCTCTTCAATATATTATGGGGCCATGCGGTTTTCTCCGTCCTTACCGGATGGCAGACCTTCCCTTTCTGCTGGCTGTCGTTCTGAGGTAGTACCTCGCCTTTTTTTCTTGGTGTTTTTCCACCTCAGCGCACGGCCTTCCCAGTCGAAGATCCTACCTGCTGTTTGCACGTCGTTTTTCGGGGAATCCTCTACTTAGTGTTAGGCTTGGAATTTTTCTTGGGGGCGCGTTTTCCTTTTCCGTCATTTCTCTTTTTGTTTGGGGCCGGTGTTGGCGTTATTCCTCCGGGTTGGCCAGCAGTTTTTGAGTCCTTTTGCCCCCCAAATTCCCTAGATGGTGTGGCGTTTCACTTTTACCTCCGCGATCATCGCCCTCTTACGAACATTCGCCATTCTTGTCTTTTCTTTGCAGGCCGACCTGGTCTGGTCCTCCCGTGTAGTCTTTTGCAGTCCTTTTTTTTTGCTTTTGGGTGCCAGAGGGACCCAGATTTTTGGATTCCCTGGTCCCCTTCTGCTGAGCCCGTTTTGTGGTGGGTTTTTTTTTTGTTTTGGTTTTTTTTCTCCTTTTTTTTTTTTTTTTTTTATTATTGTGGTGGTTTTTTTTTTTTTTTTTTTTTTTTTGTTTTTTTTGTTTTTTTCGTTTTTTTGTGGTTGGGGTTTTTTTTACCCTCGGCCGATGTATAGATAACGTCGCGTATTCATACGACTGCTGCTTTGCTTGGGCGTTTGGTCCGGAGAGATAAACACTCTTGGACTCCTTTATCTTCCACCCTCCTTTTTTCTTTTTCCCCGAATCTTAGGTTGAATTCAGGTCATTGTCGTGCACGTGTGCTTTTCATTTTCTGGGTCATACTTTTTCTCTTCTTTTATTTGTAGATAATCCCGAGATTCATTTTATTGAAGACGATGCTAAAGGACGAGTGATCTGCCCTCAGGGGTTCGGGAGTATCATCCAAGTGGGAGTTGTGCTCATTTTGATGGGAAACACATGGGTCAATTTCTAGTACTTCCCTCTTGCGCCCGGGTTATAGGGGAAATACTTTTTTTCTTGGTTGCGCCAGTTAGCTTCGTTATACCTCCCTAATGCGCGAAAGAGGGCCTCTTTCTCCTGTAAAAGTGAAGCCTGGTCCCTTTGGATCGCCGTATAGCCCCCCGTCCCTGACCAGGCCCCCACTTGCCTCTTGCAGTTTTGAGCCTACTTTTTATGCACCATTGGATACGGTCCTCCCTCTTAGTGATGGCTTCTTCCCTTCGGTGCTTGATAGATGGTTTTCGTCTCCGGCTTTTCCCGTGTGTCTGAGTTTCAGATTTTCATCTCGACGGGGGAGCGACGGTTCTTGTTTTGCCACGGCGTAGACTTCTTGCACTTAATCCCTTCGGTTCCTCCTTCGCTTGTGTTTGGTGTGTATGATTTTTTTCTTAGTTTTTTTATTTTATTATTCTACTTCGAGGATGACGAGTATTGGTTTTTTTTTTTTCCTCCGCCTCTGGTTTGATGGCGCTCTTCTCCGAGAGGAATTTTTTCTTTTTCCCTTTACGATGAGGGCAAACTTTCTTTTTATGGCATAGGGATTTCCTATCCCTGCTCTGAGTTGTTCCGCTCCCTTTCCTCTTTCTTATCCCCTCTTTTTAGCTACTCATATGAGCCGCCCCCTTTTTTTCTTCATCCTGATCCGCCCTCATTCCTGTTTTTCTTCGCTCGCTTCCGCTCGTTCTATCCCCGTCTCCCTTGTCTGTTCTGCCCACACCCCTGGATCCCCGCTTCTCCCCCTGATTACAGAGAAGCTCTCAAAACTTCCCCCTATGACCTTTTTCTCCCATCTTTCTAGTTAAACGTGCCAAAATTCCCCTTTCTCTTACCGTCCGATCTCCCCCCCCTACACATAGAACCTTCCCCGCACCCCTATAACCGACGTGCTTATGTCCATCAGTCCGGGGATTCACCCCCCCCCCACAACCTACATCGTCGCTATTGTCCCTTCCATACGGTTGTCAGGGGCTTGTTTCCCATCCTACCGCCCCGACCGCGGCTCTTCGCAGGGGAGGCCCCATTCCCCAAGAAAAACTTCTTAGACCTCGTTCTTTATTTGTTTCCCCTCTTTCTTCGCCCCGACTATATCGCTCCGCAATTTTGTCTATTTCCCCTCTACTCTTATTACGTTCTCTTCCCTTTTTTTCTATTTTCGTTTTTTTTCTCACTTTTTGTTCGCCGAACGAGAATTCGCGGTTTCTTTCTATTTTTTTTAGTCGGTTCCCTTCCCTTTTATATCCCGGTCGGCGCGTTACTCTCCTCGCCAGACCCACACTATAGCCTTCTCCTTTCGAGTACGCACTTCTTTTCACCTTTCCCCTCACGCTTCCAGATTGTTGCCACCCCCCCCCCTCCCCCCCACGGATGTTTTTGCGGCCTTTTCTCTCCCTTTTTCCGGCGTTGAAAAGTTCCCAGAGTTTCTTTTCTTGGTTCCTTCCTTTGTCTAATTTCTGGCCGTCTTGGCTGTGCGACGGGCCCCGTGGTTCTCTAGGGGTGTCTGGATCTTTCCTGACCCTAAGAATGGGTACCCGCCGATTTGTTTTGTCCCCCTTCCCCCTCTCTTAGAAGGAACGGCCTCTTCTCTTTGTCAAACAGACACCAGGATCGCCATTCCTCCCCTGAACCTCATGATCCAATACTCCCCCTAAAAAACTTGAGAATAAAGAATTTCCCCCCATTTCCATTTTTCCACTCACTTTGGTTTACGCAGCGAGCCTGGACCTTCGCAGAAGCACCAAATTTCGAGGCTGTCCGCCACTTTCTTTCTTATCTCGAGCAACGGGCGTGCCCTCTTCTCAGACAGGTTTTCCTCTAGTTTTTCTTTCTTTTTCCATCTCTCACAGTTTTCTCTGGTTCTCGAGGCCCCTCTTGCCCATCTCCGAGTTGGCTCCGGCCTTTCGCCGCCCCGTTGCGCTGATCTTTTCCCCCTGCTCGTGTACTACTTCCTTTGGCCTTGCTCCCATGTAGGCTTTTTTGTTACTTTTTTTCCGTTGTCTGTGAATTTCGACGAGTTGACGTCATTTACTCTTCTCCATGGTTTCCTCCGTATTTTCGCATTCTTTCTTTTTCCATGGTTTCTTCCTTTGGTTCCTAATAGTTCCGTTCGTTTTCTCACTTGGTTTTTCTTTTCCCCTTGTCTTTGAAGCGCCGTGATCTTTTACCTTTTTCTTTGATTCTTCCAGCACCCACCACTTTTTTCAAAACACCCCCATGCCGTCGCACTGCTTTCATCAAATGCCCACCCTACAGCCTGACTCCCTTTTTTTCCCATGAGCATGTTTTTTCAGACGCGTCCTCCAACACCGCTTCCCATCGGATTCTTTGGCGTGACCTTTTTTGAGCAGTCGCTGTATTCGGGCGCGTAAGGGCCCCGATTTTCCTCTTTTTTTCATAGGGTTTTTGGTCTTGTGCTCCTTTTCGTTTTCCCTCGCCTTTGATCCTGAACGGCGAAGTTTCCGCCTCCACAAATATCCGACGACCGCGATTTTTTTCTTCGCCGCAAAAGGTTCGCCTACCCTGACCTCTTTCCCCAAGAGACTTCCCGATTTTACTGCGCGGGCTTCCCCTTTTCTTTGGCCGGCGATTCTCTAGTCGGTGGTCGTTTTTTCCTATTCGCCAGATAATGTAGTCCTTATGTGCCTTTTGTTCTTGGTGCGAGTCCCCAATTGCCGATCTCCGCCGGTTCTTTTTCACGTAGCTTTTTTTCTACGGCCATCTTCAGACAGCGACCTTTTTTTCCTCTGTTGGTGTGCTTTTTTCCCGGAACGTGCGTATTTCCAGCAGCGAGTATGGTTTATTGCGTTTCTTTTTTTGTGCGGGAGGTTTATCTGAGGCCTTTTAGATTGCTCCGGTATTGATTTTAATCTACTATCTCCCTCCGTCTCCTGGTGTGGTCTGATGACTTCTCGGTAGCGTAGAGCAGGTTTTGTTACTTGGTGTAGAGGGGAAGATCTCTTTTTTCTGCCTCTTTCCTCTTGGAGTTTTTTGACTCTTCGACTTGCTGGGTTTGCGTCTTTCGATCCTTCTGCTACCGACGGCGGACTCTATCTTTTATCCCTCCGAGGATTATAGATAGATTCCTCCTCTTGATCCAACTCCTAAGCGGATAGAGTCTATCTCAATTAAAAAGACTGAACGGCTCAATTCTGCATATCGTATTCTCTTCGCGTCTCTCTTCTGCCATTCCCACCGCGCGGCTTAACAACAAAAACCACATCCTCTTCATCATCTGGAAGACGTTTTTCTTTACACCCCCCCCCCCCCCCCCCCCCCCCCCCCCCCCCCCCCCCCCCCTCTCGTTTCCTTCCCCCAAAAGATCATTTCCCACCCCCCCAACCATCTTGTAGCCTCCCTTTTGCCCCCTCCGGTAAGGATCTTTCACTCGTTTTACTGAGGTCCCTCGTCTGGTGTCCGCGATGAACGCATTCCCCCTTTCCACTCATTCCCCCCTAATTTTTTGCGCGACAAACCGCGCGCTCACCCCCTCCCGCCGGCCCATCTTCCTCCATCCTAGTTCCGAGTTCACCGCGCCAAGGTTCCCCGTCTTTGCTATCGCCCTTTCTCTTCCTTGTTTTTAGGTCCTTGATCGACCGGTCCCTCGCCGAACCGCCCTTTTTCCCCTCTTTTGAAGGCCCCTACCTTGCCAGGGTTTCATTGTATTGATCCCCCCTTTCCCTTCTTTCCCACCAATCCCCGGTGAATGGAAACGATTTTCCGACGCCCCCTGCACGGGTCCGGGACGCGCTTTCCTGATTCCCCTCTTCTTTGCAGATGCGTTTATCGTCCCAAGCCCTAAGAAGAAGCCTATTCCTCTAACTCCCCTCCAACCTTGTCCCGCACTTCGATTTGACCTTTTTCTTTTTATGGTCCACCCTTTTTAATTTGGCTCGACGGCGAGGGGATCGCTGGGGCGGCGCTATCGCTCCCTCCCTCCGCTCGTTTCTCTTCGCCCTTAATGATCTTTTTTGGCTCTCCTTCACTTCCCCCTCCTCTTGCTTCTCCAATCCCAGAAGGGATTGAAGCCCCCCCGTTTTCCTCCTTAACCAGCCGGACAACCTTGCTTTTTTCCCTCCCCTCCCTGGGTGGACTCCCAAAAGGTCAACCCCTTGTTTCCCTGCGACCATTTTTTACTCAGGGGCATCCGCGGGCCCGTTCTAGGACGCTCTTTGCTTGCCCCCGTACCCGCCCACCAATCCCCCCCTCTTTTCTACTTCGACGATTGCTGCCACCAGTGGGAAATCGCACCCGCGGCCCCAAGCACATTCCGGCCTCTCTTTGCCCCCCCCCACTTCTTGCAAGAAGTTCAACCCTCTCATCCCCCTTCCCTTTGGTTGTCTTTACACACTCCCGGCCAGAGGCGTTCTTTTTTCTTCAGGGAAGGTTTCGCTTCCTTTTCATGAAAACACCCTTAGGGCCCGCTCTGATTGTACGACTCAAGACCGAAATGTGTTGATCCAATGAACGTGGCGGTTTTTTGTATCCGGCGATCGTCGACAGCCATGGCCCCAGATATTTTTCTCCTTCTTGGTTCTGCTTTCTTTGCCGCTGTTGAGAGTGCAGTCAATCCCCCCCTTACTCTTTCCCACGAATAGTTCATTCCAACCTCGCTTGGGCTGATTCTTTCTTTTTTGCATTACAGTCCCCGTTATTTTTCGCGCTGTCACAAAGGTACTCCCCAGATCTCGCCTCCATTCTTTTTCGCCGCGGCATTTCGTTTAGACTTTTTTATGGCTTTTTTCTACGAGTCGCATCTTTTTGCTTTTTTTCCTTCCAAACTAACGCGCTAACTAAGTAGAGTTGAAGCCTTGCTTGTCCGAAATTCATTCCAGAATGCTTCAGATTTCTTTTGTCAACCCCACACGTATCACGAGTCATGTCACTCCTTTTACCCGTATACCCTTTCGTAGATCCTTGGATGCATTCTTTCTAGGTAAAAACTTCAGATCAAGAGCCCCCCCCCCCCCCCTTCCCCGAGTCCCCCCCCCCCCCCTCCCCCCTCCCCCCCCCTCCTTCTTGCCCCCCACACACCACCCCCGTCCCGGAGCTTTCTGGCTGCTTCCCCTGCCAATGGCATAAGTTGCATCTTTTTTTCCCCGGCTCGCTAAGGCAGCATTGCACCCGCTACCACCGAGAGGCCCACTCCCCATTGTTTTTCTCATACTCAGCCTCAACCCATCTACCCTCAGTGGTAGCCAAAAGCCTACTATGCCGATTTCGTCGGTTTTCGTTTTTTTCCTTTCATATCAAAACTTTCTTTCCTCCCCCCCCGTACAATCCTCTCCCCCCTTGCACCAGGCTCCTGTTCATCATTCGCCCTCCCTACCCCCTCTTCAATAGCAGCGGACTCGAAAGACGCGTACTTTTTATCCAATCGGGGTCGACGTCTCTTCTCTCTGATGTCACTTTTTATTTTGGTTTTTTTTTGCAGTCCGATTTGTGTGGCTCGACTGGCCCTTTGCGCACGCAACGTACATCGTTGTTTTCCTATCCCCGATCGAACTCTTGTACTCATATCACTCGGCTTGGGTTCTCTTCCCGGCAGTTTCTTTCTGCGGTTTGCCAGAACTCCCCCCTTCCTTCCTTAGGGAAATGACGTCATACGATCTCAACCGAAAAACGTGCTTTCCCCCTTTCTACCGGTCCCGTAGCGAATGGCCATGTACGTTCCCTCTCCCCTGTCAACATTTTCGTAGCAAAAAACTTTTTTTTTTCCCCTTTCTCCCCGTTTTTTTTCCACCGCACCGGCGGACAGTCATCTTAGTACGCAGATCATGATTCTTCTCCCCTTCCGGCGACCAAAAGTTTTCCCTTTTTCATCTTTCATCGATCTGAGTTTGTTTTCCGTGAAACCCTAACTTTTGACCTCAGCACTCTTTATTTGCCTGGGAATTTGCGGATTTTTTTACACCTTTTTGATAAAGCTCCTCCGCTGTCAGTTGTGTTGCTCCTCCAGGTTGAATGTCTTTTTCAGTTTTTTCAGACACCAACCGGATCTTTTTTTCAAGTTCCGTAAAAAGGCGCCGTATGGGCGGCAGAAGATCTCACAAAAGCTACGCGACCGATGGCCTCTCTCGGCGAAATTTGCTGGAGCCCTCTGCTGCCTTTTTGAAGTTTGTTCCCTTGCCCCTAGTTCTGCACACTCAGTTTTGAATTGCCGGGTCCATACGACCCCCTCTGCTTAAAACCGAGTGCCCTCTTGCATTTTGCGGTTTGATGTGTTCAGACGCGTCTCCTTTTTTTCGACCGAGATCAAGATGAATCATAACCCCGGACAGCATCTGCGGTCAAACGTGCAAACGTCATGCTTTCGGTCAGAACCTGGCGCATGTCGGGCTTACTGCTCCAAGGGTCGCTTCGGTACTTGCAAAACCGCGTGCCTTCTGCCCTCAGCGCGCCAGCCGCCTGTTTGGTTCGTTTTCCTTCTGATTTTTACACTCTCTCTACGTTTTTCTGAAGTTCCCCAAGGTGCCACGTTCCCAAGCGCGGCGCTTGGACGTTCCCCGCGACTTTTGAACCTGCCGCTCCCATGGTAGCCAGTATCGCCGGACCAATTTGTGTTTAAGAAAGATCTGTTGTCAGTTATTTTTTTCCTTCTTTACTTCTGCTGGGGTTATTTTATTTTCTATTCTTCCCCTTTTTGCTCGTTTGTCCCAAATCAACAGGCGTTTTGTGTTTGTTTCTGTACTTTCTCTGTTTGTGACCGCGCTGTTGTTCCTTTCTGTCTACTTGAATGCCGTACTTGCCGGAAATATAAGAGGGTTCCCCCCCCCTTCCCCCTCCCTTCCTCGTTCGCCCAGCCTTTCGTTTTATGTTTTATTTTTTCGTTCCTTTTATTGTTCTTTTTCGCCCCAGTTTTTTTAGTGCGCCGGTTTAAGGAATTGATAGCAGTTGCATGGTTTTTCTGGCTAACATTCCTTGATTTTTCTTCATTCCTCGGAACACCCTGAGCATCGTGTTTTTTCTTCTCTCTTTGGTCAACCGCCCCCCCTCCCGTCTTTTTAGAAATTGGTCTGTTGTGCCGTTTTGCTACATCAGAAATCTCAGCCCTCTCTCTATCCGGATCGAGGCTCCCCTCTTTTTTTGCCGGACGGGGATGCACGCTTCCCCTTTTTGATCTTCGTTCCGCGGCTTTCCTTTCGCCTTTTTTTTCAGCCCGGCCGCTGATTACAGGTTTGATTCCCCTTTTGGTGTTCACCCCCTTACATTTCTTTCGTCCTGGACAGAGGGCTCCTTTTTTGAAAAGAAGTTTTTCGTTTTTGATTGTTTGCTTCCTGCTGAGCTCTTTGGGAATTGCTTCTCCTCATACATGGCTGGAGATCGACCACCTCCCTTATTTCCTCTGTTACCGCTCTTTCCGATTTTTTATTCAAACGATGTCATATTTTTCTTCTCACCGCGGAGATACCTCAACTCCTGCCTGCCTTCCATCGAACATACGCGAGTTGTCCCCATGTTAATTTTAATAGGCTCCCTCCCGTTGTTTCCCATTTCTTTTTCGCTCCATCAGCGTGCTATCTTTTGTTATTTTGCCATACCATCCTGATCGTGTCCTTCTTTCTGGCGGTTGTCGTATTTCCTCTTTCTCATTTTTTATTCCCGTTCTTGAGTAAACCCTTCAGACCTTCCAGGTTTTTTTTGGCTCCAATTTTTTTTTTTGTTAATTTATTATCGGAAGGAATTGGTTGTTCCCGTGGGTGATCCGTTTCCTTCTTCTGGCTTCTATAGCCTTGACCCTCCTGATGCCCCCCCGTTTATTTTCGGCATTAACTCACCCCCTTTACTTGGTTTATCTCTTTCCTGCGCCCGATTCATCTTACTATGCCTGTTAAATTAAGTCTCGACGAGCCGACTTTTCTTTCCGATTGTCTCCTGAGTCGATGACCTCGCTTCTTCCTTTTTTCTTCACTTCATCTTAAGAATTCATCAGATCTTTACAAAGCCCGTCTTCACGTGCTCCTGCGGTTTTGGCGTGTCTTGGCTCGAAATTTTTAATTCTGCGCGGTAGTCTCCCTACATTGCGTCTACTTTCCGGGCCTGAATCCCGTTGGCCAGGCTTTCTCCCCCTCTTTCATACCCTGTGTGTTTTCCTTTCCCCCTTTTTTGACTGATAATTGCAATCGCTAACCGCCCATCCCCTCTTTTCATCTCGGCCTGACATCTAATTTTTCACGTCTTTGTTCAATTCTCATATCCGCGGTTGAACCCTCTTCAATAATTCCGCCCGCAGAATCTGTTCCCATTTGAGCCTGGATCTACGTCTTTTTTTCTTCCGTCCCACCCGGTCTGGATTTCCGTCCCTTCGGTCTTGAGGTTTTTTACAGTCTCGATCGTTTTTCCTTTTTTTTATTTCACTTTTCCTGATGCCCGCCCCTCCCTTTCTAAGATCGCAACGAATGCTGGTCTTTTTTTCCTTATTAAATACCATCTTCTAGGTGCGGCGTTGGCGGTTTGCCCCTTCTGGGGCGCATTAGAGGTTTTTTCGTTTCGTGTTCCTTCTGTTGCGCATTACCCTCCCTTGTTCGCAGAAAGTATTATTCTCTTCCTGTCCTTCTTTTTTTGTGGGGGGTTAATTGCAGAAACGCGCTCTACCCTTCGGCAAGATTTGTTCTTCCCCTTCTTATTACAGGTAGCTTGTTTTTTCCGTTTCATGTAGGCCATTTGATGTTGAATAATTTTGGAGTCATTCCTTGGACTGTCTAGCCGTTGTCGCGTGTGTTCTTACCCTAGTTTTCGCCTCCCTTTTCCTTGATCCCTTGGTTCCTCAGGCGGCGATGTCGCTCCCATCAGCCCGACTCTCATTCAGGCAATACGCTGCTCGCGGCTGGGTTTGCTCATGATAGCTCCCCAGCTGGCATTGTAGTCTCGTCCACTGGCTTGTTAGGTTTGCCTCGACCGCTTTTTTCCCCCCTTCACGTCATCAGTTGACCCCCTTTCAACGGTGTATTGAAGTTATAGACGCACGGTCTCGTTTTCCTTTGATTGTCTATAAACGCCATTTTTCCTTTCCCTTCATTTGGAGTAATTTCCCCACCCCTCTTTCTGGCGTTCTAGTTGAACTCCCGGGTTGTTGTCAAGATCTCTTCGGGCCCAAGAAGCGTTCTCCGCTTTTGATATTTGAGTTCCCCGTATCCATAGTAGAAGCACCCCCTGGCGGTTGCCCGGTCGTGAGCCGTTTGCCCGCCGGTGCACCCCCCCCTTTCACGATTTTTCTTCCCCTTTGCTATAGCCCGAGTACATTTTGTAGACAACTTTGCCTACACGGTGACGCTTCCCTCTTTATGGACTCTCTTGCCTCCGTTTTTCGGCTTCTGTTCCGACTCCTTCGCGTTCCCCCGATTTTCTTTTCCCAGATGCGTTCAGAGCTCGGGGCGAATGCCCGTGTTCCGTCTTTCTCTTCTTTGGTGAATTCCGGCTTTATTCCGGCTCGTTTTTTTGTTTGGATGATATTTTTTTTGCAGCATGATGTCGCCGAGTCGCTTCCTTCGTTTCTCTGACCGGATGCGTTTTTCCTTTTTCTTTTTCCTAGATGCGCCTGGCTGCGATCCTCATTTAGAGACTCTCTGTTCCCCTTCCTCTGCAGAGGTTGCGCCCGGTTCAGGTCGTTTCTATACCGAAGCGTCCTCCTTCTTTCCTCCCTGCTTAACTTGAGCGAGACTTCCTCATGTTATCTCAATTCGTCGTTCGCCGTCGTAGTAATCCATGTCTTCGCCCTCTTTTTCTGATCCCTTCTGATTCCGTCCGGGTCCCTCTCCTCTATCACAGGTAAGGGCATTATTTTGAGTCTTCCCTCCCATTGCCCACTATTTTTTTAAGCTTCGAAGCTACAGCTCCTCAGGACAAACGTTTTTTATGTTCTAGCTTCTAGGTTACTGAATCCCTTTTCCATCCAGAGTCCCGGCCAACCCCCCCTACGCCACCCATTTTTTCTACACCTCACAGCACCCTCTAACGCCCGTTTTTCTCAATACGGCAAGTGGCGGAACCATCCACCTCCATGTCGCCCGATTGGCCAGTCCCCGCCGTTCGGCCAAGGGTATTTTGCGTCTTTCTTAGCCTCCCCACGACTCCGGCGCTAGCAAGACTGGAAGTCTCGAACAACGAACCATTTCTCTTGACATTGCGTCTCCCTTATCTTGTTGAGTCCTATTCCCGCGCCACCCCCTCCTTGCCTCCAGGATGTGCCGACAAGCGCCCTTCTCCGTAGTTCCTCCTGGGGCGCTATATGGTCTCTTTTGCTCGCACGTGGAGTTTCTCTTCGTTTTCTGCTTCGTTTTTCCTGCGGACCTTTGCTGTGATCGGTCGTCCCTAGTCCGTCCGCCCTGATCGCAAGTCCCCCCCCCCACCACCCTATTCTTCCCTCTTATTCACCTTGCCCCTTGTAGCGCCGCGCCCCCCTCTTCTTCTTTCTTAATTTTACTCATGGATCAGCTTGTTCCCGAGGATGTTTTTTTCCTTTCCCTGAAAAAGGACGACGCCGGATTTATGCCATTGCTTCTGGTGGCTTCGGATCATTCAATGTCTTGTACCCGGCAGTGGATTGTCTGCTCTTTTCCTCGCGTGGGTGCTGGAGAACTTCTCAGACCTGGTTTAACTAACTCTTTTTGCCAAACTCTTTCCCCCCCCTTTCTTCTACGGCGGTTTTGACCCGCACCGTCCCCTCCACTGGGCGCCCCTTCAACCTTCTTTCGCAAATCCTGCAGTCTTTGTATCTCTTCCCTTAACCTTTTCTGAAAAATTTTCACGCACTGGGTTTTACCCCCTTCTTCTCCTAACGGTTTTTTCTGCCACCTGGAATGATGTTCTTACGCAGGACGTCTCTCCTCTATCTCTCCACTTGCGTTTCCTTTTTCCCTCTTCTTCGACCACAGGGCGATTTTTTCTTACCGTTT